>ENA-OWNT01000395-OWNT01000395.1-seawater-metagenome-genome-assembly--contig:-NODE-395-length-106437-cov-9.708678_pt1 | contig 106437 bp, 94 predicted proteins | sample MGYA00238136_ERZ651165 | MGnify/ENA primary metagenome ERZ651165 (study PRJEB26861, sample SAMN08777766) | seawater metagenome | isolation source: coastal seawater | place: USA: Florida | collected...
TGTTAGACATAATGTATATCCTTGATAAATCTTGTAAAAGCCATACGGCACCGATAGCGTGGAAAAGGAGATTGCTAATGCGTACGACGTTACGGTAGATATTCATCAATCCAACGAAACGGCGAAAGTAAACAAGAACCGTTTTCTAGCTGGCAACCAGTCTAAAGAGAAGTGCAACTAAGTCAATAAAAATCGGGGCATTTGCACACCATAAATAAGGGTTTTCATTGGAAAATTTGCGCTAGGTATAATTTCGAAAATATTACTGATTAGTGCATAAATAGTGTAACATTCGAACGCTTGGTTAATTGTTCTGCTTATCGATAAAAATGTGAGTAGAAACACGACGTTGACCAGCAGTTTGTAAACAATAATTCAGAGGAACGCATTATGGCGAAGAGAAGTAATCCAGCTTCTTTACCCGAGGAGACCGACATTCAAGTCGATGTTGGAAGAGGGCAAATCAAAGACAACGCGCTCAAAGCAATGGTCACCAGTAAGCTCTATCGAGCTAAGGTTGAGAAAGCGAAAAAAGGCAAAGGCAGTTTCAGAAGAAACAACAAGCACAAGGGTAAAGAGCCCTATTCAAAAGCCGCTTAGATAGCGAAGTTTGAATAGGGCTTTTTTCTGCAAGCGACATGAGTTGTGCTTAGCGTTCGATTCTTGGCGAGTAAATCGAATAAGCGGTGATCTGCCCAGCAACAATTGCCGAAAACATGAACAGCGCCGAAAGCCCGATACTCGGAATAGGCAGGATAGATTGCTCAAAGACGGACTGGCTGGCGCTGACCAACACGCGACTGCCCGGTACCAGGATAATGATGCCCTGAACGATGTAGATAGAGCCAGTCAGATCCATTTTCTTTGCAACCCAGGTGCCGTATAAGGTGATCAATACGGTCGTCACCCAGGTGCCCACTACCCAACCACTATCAAAGCCGAGGTAAAACGGTCCCCACATCCCGAGTGCGGCAACAGGCAGACCCAGCAAGATATCTGCAGGACGAGCATTAAAGATGATGCTCAGTGACACGGAGATCAGAAACAGGCCGAAGACATGTAGCCACAGGGGCACCTCGTTGACGTATTCAATGGTTTCCGCGTGACCCCATATCGCTTCACCGATGTTCAGTCCCATTACGATGCCAACAAACAGCTTAATTAAGCTCAGAGCACTCTGCCCGAGCAGACTGGTTCCGGAGACTAAATCATTGAACGCCAGACACTCCAGTGAGTTGGCGATCGAGAGGCCGGGTACAAACAGCACGATTGCAGCAATACACAGCGCCCATATTGGAATAGCCATGCCTGTACTGGCAAAGAGTGCGACCAGAATACCTGTCAGCAGCGCGGCAATAAACTCAACAGCTATCGAGCGGCGACCCCGGCACACCTGTTGTGTTAGCCACACCACAAGACCTAAAAAGACCGAGAAAAGGATCGCGTCCATCGTGCTTCCGACCAGCATTAAATACGCAGGCGGGATCGCCATGTTAGCCAGTGCTGTCATCCATTTCGGGTAACCGACAGGCTCAGGGACTGGCTCACTGCTCGGCTGATTGATTCGAATAATGGTATTAGCTAACAAGCTTAAGTTAATTGAAGCTGGCTGGTGGCGTTTCATTACCACGGCGTTGTTATCGTCAGGGAACTGGTAGTTCACTGTGGTGGGGGTAGCTTGGATCATCACATCTACACCGTGTTTACGGGCGTAGAACTGGGTGTATTTTTCGAGTTTGTACGGTGCGCAGCCGCTGCGGTGAAGGGTGTCACCTATCTCGACAATCTTGTTTATTCGGTACTGGGAAGGCATGGCGTGTTGGAACTAGGGATTTGTTGCGCAAAGGTATCAAACCCCCTGATGCGATTCGAGGCGAAATATAAGGAACAGTGGTTAAGCTCACACTTAAAATGTACGCGGGTATGTCGCGGAAGTATGTTGATTTCTGCAATCTTACGTTTTGCTCGTCAAAAATCTGCTTTTAAATGTGCTCACGTCTTGTTTTGGGTCACAAATATGAAGGTATTTTTAAAATAATTAAATGTTATTTATTTGTAACTTTTGTAAGTGAGTGTTTCAGTTTATACCGAACAAGCCCTTGTTCTTCTTACGCCTTTGAATTAGGACTCTTAACGGGATATTAACAAATTCAGGTTGGTTAAATATTGAACAAGTTTTGCAACAAAATTGTGCTTGTAATTGATGAAGTAAATGATGAAAATATGCGCAAAATGAGATTTCAATAATGAAAGGAAGCTTTTTCTAAGTTTTAAAAGCGAGGCAAAACATGAAACTATTCATACTCTTTATGGTATCTATCTCTGCAGGCGTAGCATCAGCAGAACATCTCCATTCATTTTTGCTAGGCCTTTACATTTCGACAATGGCGGTGGGTAGCTGTTATTGGTTTGCGTTCAGAAGCAGCCGATTCCCTCAATTAGCTTTGCTACTGCTTATCTGTGGTCTGTTCTCAAAAATTGCTATCACGGTAGCGGGTGTGAGCTGGGGTATGTCCCAAGAGCTGATTAGCTCCCCGTTTGTGTTTGCTCTTTCGTACCTGTTCTTCTCAATCGCTGCGACTTACCTTTGGTTTTCGCACCGTGAGCGCAAGATGAACAAGCAGGCCGCGTTGAAAGCCGCTTAATTAAAAGTGAACAGATTGAAAACCAGCGGTTAACGTCGCTGGTTTTTTTTGTCTCAAATTGTGGCTAAAAGTGAGTTAAGTACGAAAAAACTCACTGAATAGTAACGATTGATTTCAAAGCGGCTGAAACTGACAGGCGGTTGTCTATACTGAATTCGACCATGTTTAACTACAGTGAGACGTCGCACATCATGACATCGCGTTTATTACAATCGACAGCGCTTCTTTCGACACTTTCTCTCTCTTTCGGCGCGTTTGCCGCTCCGACCATTATTCCAGATCCCCCTGCGCTTGGGGCGAAAGGGTATATTCTGCTTGATTACCACACGGGCACCGTGCTGGTAGAAAAAAATGCCGATAAGAAGTTAAACCCAGCCAGTCTGACCAAACTGATGACCGCCTATGTCGCCGGTCAGGAAGTGAAAAGCGGCAATATCTCGCTTGACGATCAGGTTCGCATCAGTCGCAATGCATGGGCAAAAAACTTCCCAGATTCCTCGAAAATGTTCATTGAGGTGGGTACAGACGTTGAGCTGATGGACTTGTATCGCGGACTTATCGTTCAGTCGGGCAATGATGCCAGTGTTGCGATCGCTGAGCACGTCGCGGGTAGTGAAGATGCTTTTGTCAGCCTGATGAACAGCTGGTCGCAAAAGCTAGGTCTGGAAAATACGGCCTACACTAACCCGCATGGCCTGGACAGTCAGGGACTCTATTCCACGCCTCATGATATCGCGCGCCTGAGCCAGGCCATTATTCGCGATCTACCGGACATCTATCCGCTCTATAGTGAAACGGCTTTTACCTACAACGGTATTACTCAATACAACCGCAACGGCCTGTTGCGAGACCGCAGCCTCAATGTCGATGGCATGAAGACCGGTTACACCAGTGGTGCGGGCTATAGTTTGGCAACTTCTGCCACTAACGGCGACATGCGTTTAGTTTCTGTGGTAATGGGCTCTAGCAGTACCAAGAGCCGCGAATCTGAAAGTAAGCAGCTACTCTCTTATGGCTTTAGATTCTTCGATACGGTCTCACCGACCAAGGTAACCGACACCCTGGCTGAAGCCAAAGTGTGGATGGGGACTGTGGATGCCGTACCGGTGGGGATTGAAGAGCCAGTGCTGATCACCTTACCTAAAGGTGACGCTAAGAAACTCAAGGCTGAAATCGAGTATGCTGGTGAGCTAGAAGCGCCGATTGAAAAAGGACAACCAGTCGGACAGGTTATTTACAGCATTGACGATAAACAAGTGGCAACGGCGACGCTGATTGCGCAGCAAGAGGTGGAAGAAGGTGGCCTGTTCAAGAAGCTAATGGATTGGTTAAAGCGACTCGTTCTGGGATGGTTTTAAGTCTGAGTACTGAAGGATAAAAACAAAAGCGGATGCCGGAGCATCCGCTTTTTTGATTAATTTAGCTTGTCCCAAGCTGATGGCCAGTGTGAACCCACTGCTGGCTCATATTGGTTGGCTGAAGGTGACCACTGGGTACAGTAACCAGAGTATGGGAACGCTTTACACTGATAGATGTGACCATCACTCGCCAACACTTTGGTGCCCGCGGTGTAGTTGTCCATTCCTTCAGGAAACACAAAATCATAGTCGTCACTCGGTGGTGGCGTTGCTTCTTCAGTAAGATGGAAATCAAGTGTGTTCTGATCAACAACGCTGCCTTGCTGATCTTTGAGTACCACAACCAGCATGTGATGACCCGGCTCCGATTTAGACAGCGTCAGCGTCGCAGTAGTGACTTCGCCATCTGCCATCTGATCGGTATAAGATGCCAGAGGTTCGCGATGATGGTTGAATACTGTCAGCTCGGCACTCAAATCTCCGCTGGCTGCCAGAGTCAGGTTCAGCTGGGTTGGCGAGTCGCCAATTATGTACTCAGACTCTAAACCTGTGACTTCTAAATTGTAATCCGGCTCTGGTGTTTCTACTTTGTAGCCAACTTCCACACTGTTAAGGCCCGAACCTGCTTTCAGATAAACAGGGTTAGTGCCGTAAACTGGAGTAAAGTCGCCCTGATCATTAAGCTGACCTGCACGGATCTGACTCTGCTCTTGATTAACCTTGTTTGCGAGCGCGTAAGACCAGTTGTTTGCCTGACCCTGCTCAGCCGTCTCAATCACCAACTCAGTACTGTAAGACGGATTCTCGCCATTGTGATCGAATACTCGGGTGTAAACACTATCGCCAACACTGAGGTTTAGGCCCGGGTTGATTTGGCCACCCTGACTCCAGTCTGGCACCTCTGGCGCGTCACCATCAAACTGAACATCAATCACGTTATAGAATGATGCAGCTGTATCACCGACATCCCATACCGCCAGAATCACTTGATAGCCTTCGCGCTCAGGTACGTTACAAAGATGGCTGACACGTTTTGGAGGTTGAACCATGCCACCATCAACCACACAGAAAGGGGTTAAATCAAATGATTCACGGGCAAGTGGCTGATTCGGATTCCATCCTTGTTTAGTGATGTAGTACTTCCAGTCTTTCGTCACGTGGTTAGCAGTAAAAGTCCACTCAAAGTGCTGAGAGCCAGAGCTAATAGGGCGCTTAACCCAGCGGTTAGCTGTCTGCTCATCTAAAGCCGCTGCCAGTGATGTAGCAGCACTGGCGATCTTACCATCCGCAGGCCCACCTTCTGGGAAGCCGTCTGGGCCTTCGACACTTTGCGGTTCATATTGAATGGCGCCACAGTTGGTGTTCTTCTCATTGGTGTCACTGCTTGGGAATTTACACAGTGCAACGCGACTTTCTGCGACACCATTCTCGTATGCAGAGACATAACCGTGACCGTAACTCGCGCCACTGACGCTAATCAAAGCGAGGGCGATGAGGGATTTGTTTGGGAGTTTGCGCATCGTTTGTCCTTAATTATTGACTGACATTTAAGATGGCACCCCGGCACGCGATAACACTTGGCGTCATGCCAAGCGGCGGCCCCGCTATCATAGACATCGAGTGTCGACAGACCGGTGGCTTTGCGTCCTAACCTTTCGGATAGTTTGCCTGAAGTGCAGTTTGAGCAGGGAGAATGTAGCCAAAGGTTGTGGCAAAATCTACGCAGGCGAACGAATATGGAATTACATTCTCGAATTGAATAAGTTGTCGATAATTTGACTTGCGAATTATGTGGTTGTTACCTACTTAATCTTATTAAAAATAATAACTTATCATGAGTGATTGATTTGTTTTGTGAATGAATTCAGGGGTGTACCTGATCCCATTAAACAGCGCCATACCCCTAGACGAAACAGAACCTTTGATTTTCGCTAACTCCGCGCTGACAACACCATGTATGAAAAGGCTGACAATTAATTAAATAGAGTTATACAAGGACCAAACATGGAATTCACAGACAGAGATCGCGAGGCGCTGTATCAAATCTGGATGTCTCAGAAATCGAAAATGCGCCTGACGCAGATGGAGTTTGCTAAGAAACTCGGGATGAATCAGCTGACGTTTTCTCAGGTGCTGCGCGGAGAGACGCCGTTAACCATGTCATTTATCAGCCAGTTCTGTCGCCTACTGCGCATTGAACCTCAGAGCGCGGTGCCTTCACTGAAGGAAGATAATCAGCATGGACCTAAAATCGTCTACCTGCAAAGTCGTATGAGTGTCGATGGTGAGATCCAGAATGCTTACATTGAAGGCAATCAGGTGATTGTAGAGTACGCGCATACCGTGTATCCAAGTGCTTAATCTACCCACTGCTATTCGAGTTCAACATTCAGTGGTAACCTAACGCTATTCATCGCAAGGCTACCCAATATCATGTTAGAAAAAGAAAACCTGCTAAAACTTGCGCGCATGCAGATGCCTTTCGGCAAGTACGCTGGCCGCGTGTTAATTGATCTTCCTGAAGAGTACTTACTTTGGTTCGCCAACAAAAAGCAGTTTCCTGAAGGGGAGCTCGGCGAGCTTATGCAGCTGTGTTTAGCGCTCAAGATTGAAGGTCTCGACAGTGTGGTTAAACCGCTGAAAAGACCTCAATAGTCTCGACTTGAAAAAGGCCCCATATTCATTGAAGGATATGGGGCCTTTGAGTATGACTCGCTTCGACTTCACCTTGTTTTTATGGTGTCAGTCGATATAGGCTCAGTTAAGAACCGGCGTTGACCAAGTCTTTAATGATGCTTTTCGAGATTAGCTCAATATCTTTCGGCTCATCTTCTTGATCCCAGTTGAACGCGGCAATCTCAAGAGAGACAGCAGCTTCGCCGAAAGTGCCATGGTTGGTGGTGTAGTTCTTTGCTGAAAAGCATACCAGCTCTGGTTCTTATCGCTGATCGCGATGCCTTTTACTGCGTAAAAATCAATACAAGTCACACCAACTCACCTAAGTGAGGTTCTTTTGAGTAAAGTCATCGGGCTGTATTGGTTTACCAACGATTTAAGAGTGCATGATAACCCGCTGCTCAGCAAAGCGGCCGCGGAAGTTGATCAGCTGATCTGCTTATACTGCTACCCGAGCGTCAGTCCCTACCTTGCCCGATATTCGCAGCAGGCTAAATGGAGTGAGCCAAAACTGCAATTTCTTGATGCGTCATTGCATTGCCTCAATCTCTCATTGAATGCTCTCAATCAGCGTTTGCTGGTGGTGGATAGTCACCCTTACCACGCCATCAAAGATCTGGTTTATGGTTTGGGGGTATCACATCTATATGTCGATGCGGTAGCTGGTTGCGATGAGCAGTCGATTATCGATAACCTCAAGGCTGAATTTGACGTTCTCGACGTGGCGCAAAAAGAGGTGCGCACCTTGTTTACTCTCGAGCAGTTACCGTTTGAGCTCAGTGCGCTGCCTGATACTTTTACTCAATTCCGCAAACAGGTCGAGTCGTTAGTGGTGCCACTGCCCATTAGCAGGGTTAAGCGCCTGCCTTCGTTGCCTGACACGCTTTCGTTACCGGGCATCAGCCTCACTCATCATGGGGGCTCGGCGCTGTTTGAGGGGGGAGAGCAGGCGGGGTTAGCTCATTGTCGGCGCTACTTCTCTTCTGCCTGTCCGAGTGAGTATAAAGAGACACGTAACGCTCTCGACGGTCTGGATTATTCCACCAAGTTTTCTCCCTGGTTAGCACATGGCTGCCTCTCGGCGAAAACCATCTATGCCATGCTTAAGCGCTATGAGCGTCTCAACGGTGCTAATGAGTCAACGTATTGGATCTACTTTGAGCTGCTATGGCGCGAGTACTTTTACTGGTATGCAAGGCGATACCGGCAGAAACTGTTTCGTTTTGGAGGGATCCGCAATCAACCACCTCTCACCAGCTTTTATGCCCATCGATTCCAGCAGTGGAAAAACGGTCAAACGCCGTTTGCTATTGTTAACGCCTGTATGCATCAGCTTAATCAGACCGGATACATGTCCAATCGAGGCAGGCAACTGGTGGCGAGCTGCCTGATCCACGAGCTGGGTTTAGACTGGCGCTATGGCGCAGCCTATTTTGAATCTCAGTTGATTGACTACGATGTAGCATCCAACTGGGGCAACTGGCAGTACTTAGCGGGAGTGGGGGCCGATCCGCGTGGCTCGAGACAGTTCAACCTCGAAAAACAGACCCAGATGTACGATCCCTATCAGGAGTTTATTGACCGCTGGCAAGGGCGCTGCGACGCCTCGCCTTTGGACAGTGTCGATATGGTCGACTGGCCAGTTTTGACAGGGCGCCGCGATCCGTCGGCAGTGGGGAAGCCATAATGCGCTTTGAAACCGTCAGACTTATCTTAGGCGATCAGCTTAACTGTGAACATTCCTGGTTTTGCGAGCCAGATGACCGCATCCTCTATCTGGTGGCGGAGCTGAAACAGGAAAACACCTATGTGACGCATCATATCCAGAAAGTGTGCGCCTTTTTCTCTGCCATGGCGCTGTTCGCTAAAGAACGCCAAAGCGAGGGTCATCAAGTGTTGCATCTGACCTTAGATGATACTCAGGCGTTCGATGACTTAGAGCAACTGCTGCAGCATTATGTGGCTGAAGTTGGGGCGAGCAAATTTGAATATCAACGCCCGGACGAATACCGGTTGTTACAGCAGTTAGCCAATCTAAAGCTTAAAGGTGTGGTGACGCGCTGCGTCGATACTGAGCACTTCTTGCTGCCGTTTGAGGAAATAGAGGCTCAGTTTACGCCGGGTAAACACATTATGATGGAGCATTTTTATCGTCGTATGCGCAAGCGATTCGACATCTTAATGCAGGATGGAAAGCCTGAGGGTGGCAAGTGGAACTATGATGCAAACAATCGCAACAAACTCAAGGCGAAAGACATCGAGAGCCTACCTCAGCCTTTAATGTTCAGTACTGATGTCAGCGCGATTGTTGACCGTTTGAGCCGACAGGGCATTCCGACAATCGGTCATCTGAAGGGCGAATTACTCTGGCCAGTTAACCGGGCGCAGAGCCTGTCACTGCTGGCTCACTTTTGCCGGGTGTGCCTGCCGCTTTTTGGCCGCTTTCAGGATGCGATGACCGGTGAGCATCGGGCCAAATGGAGCTTATATCACAGCAGACTGTCGTTTTCGCTCAACAGTAAGCTGTTGCATCCGCGAGAAGTGATTGAGGCGTCACTCAAGGCCTTCCAGTCAAACCCAGACATAGAGATCTCTCAGGTGGAAGGCTTTATTCGCCAGATCTTAGGCTGGCGGGAATACATTCGCGGCGTCTACTGGGCCAACATGCCACAGTATTCGGACAAGAACGAACTCGGCGCCAGAAGAAAGCTGCCAGAGTTCTTTTGGACAGGTGAGACTAAGATGGCCTGCATGCGCCATGCGATAGGGCAGTCGCTTGATTACGCCTACGCGCACCACATTCAGCGGTTGATGGTAACAGGCAATTTCTGCCTGCTCAGCGAAATCGACCCCGACCAGGTCGATGAGTGGTACCTCGGCATTTATGTCGATGCGATCGAGTGGGTCGAAATGCCCAATACACGAGGCATGGCGCTGTTCGCTGATGGTGGGATCGTCGGTACCAAGCCTTACGCGGCAAGTGGTTCGTACATCAATAAAATGAGCGACTACTGCAAAGGCTGCCACTATGACAACAAAGCGCGCAGCGGCGAAGGCTCGTGTCCGTTTAATAGCCTCTACTGGCGCTTTATGGACAAGCACGATAAGCGCCTCGCGACCAATCCACGCATCGCAATGATATATCGCGCCTGGGACAATATGGATCAGCTGCAGCGACAGGCGATCCTCGATACCGCAGAGCATTACATCAAGCATATGGAGAGCTTGTAATGGAGCTCGTGATCGCGGGTGCGACCGGTGGGATTGGCTTGGCCATAGTACAAGAGGTGATCGCGCGTTTCCCTCACGCGAGCGTTCATGCCACCTACCATAAGCAGCCGCCGAACTGGCAACATCCTAACCTTGTCTGGTATCACACAGACGTAACCCAAGAAGAGCAGGTGAGGGCGTTGGGTGAGCGGCTGGAGAATGTCGACTGGCTGATTAACTGTGTTGGAATGCTTCACAACGAGGAGAAGGGGCCAGAAAAGAACCTCAATGCGCTCGACGCGGCGTTTTTCCAGCATGTCATCACAGTGAATACTTTACCTAGCCTGCTGCTGGCAAAACACTTCACCCCGCTCCTCAAACGCAGCGTTGCCCCCAGATTCGCCACGATTTCTGCCAGAGTCGGTAGCATCAGCGATAATCGCTTAGGGGGATGGTATAGCTATCGGGCATCGAAAGCAGCATTGAACATGTTTCTTAAAACCCTGTCTATTGAATGGCAACGGAGGGTCAGGCATGGCGCTGTACTTGCGCTTCACCCTGGAACCACCGACACACCCTTATCGGCGCCTTTTCAAGCTAATGTCCGGCCAGAGAAACTGTTCACCCCGGAGCGAGTGGCCAGGGACTTGGTGGGTTTGATAGAACAAGCCACACCTGAAGATAGTGGCGCATTTTGGGCCTACGATGGCAGTGTGCTGCCCTGGTAGTGCAACAGACTGGCGAGTGACACAGGTTGATGGTCGGTTATTTTTTGCTTCTTCGACAGCGCTCAGAGCAATAGAGGATCTGATCCCATTGCCGGGCCCATTTCTTTCGCCAGGAAAATGGTCGCTGACACACCGGGCAAACTTTTATCGGCAGAGTGGATTTGAAACCTTTCATCGTTTAATCGGTCTTGTGGTAAAGACCTCTTATACGCAAAGAGCCCGGTAATAGAGTAAGGGTAGGGGCTTTACCAATGCGGCCTATCCCTGAAAACGGTTCAATGAGTGAGAAAAAGGCCGCGTCAGGCGGCCTCTCATTACTTCGTCAATAAACGTTTATCGACTTTCCAGCTCAGCGAAAATCGCTTCGGCATCGACAATGCCACCAGAAATAGACAAGCTGCTAAACGGCACGAGATCTTCAGGACTGGACGGCTTCTTAACCAATAGTTCTGGATAGGTGCGTGACTGAGTCATCAGCAACTGTTTCAACTCTTGCGCAGACAAATCTGGGTAGTGAGACCAGACCAGCGCTGCGACACCGGATACCACAGGCGCTGCCATGCTCGTGCCGCTGTAGGCCGCATAGTTGTCGCCTGGTGTGGAGGACAGCACGCGGTAACCCGGAGCAAAGACGTCAACGGTCTCCTGACCAAAGTTACTAAAGCTTGCGACCATAGAGTCATCGGCATATTTGGCCGATGCACCGACATCCATCCAGGTCGTGATTGGACGCGACCACTTGTGCTTGGCAAAGCGGTTCGGGAAGCTTGGCTTAATATCGTTGTCCGTTTTACTGTTACCTGCGGAGTGAACAATCAGAACACCTTTGCGCGCAGCGTAGCGGAAGGCGTGATCAACGATGTGCTTGCGCGGCGAGTAACTCTTACCAAAACTCATGTTGATGATCTTGGCACCATTGTCTACCGCGTAACGCACGGCATTAGCGATATCCTTATCGCGTTCGTCACCATTTGGCACCATACGAATCGCCATGATCTGGGCGTGATCGGCGATACCATCAATACCTAATCCATTGCCGCGTTGTGCGGCAATGATACCCGCTACGTGAGTCCCATGAGCGCCAACAGGGCCTTTTACGTCGTTATTTCCGTAACCTTTCTCCCACGGGTTATTGATGTTGTCCATAACAATATCTTTGCGGGTATCAAAGTCCAGATTGTAATGATAGTCCAGAGACTCTTTATAGCGGTTGGTACGAGACTCTAGGTAGTCAAATGAGTACCAAGAATCAAACAGGCTGATCAGACCCTGCGCCGCCGCGCTTACATCAGGGTTCGAGTGGTCGAGTAAAGTCTGCAGACCTGCAACCGTAAAGTCCTTATGATCAACCAAGTCCAGGATCTGCGCTTTGTAGTCGTTGGCTTGCTCAGTGGCTTCGGTCACTTGCTCCAGAGCCGAGGTGTAATATTCCACATTCTCGAGGTAGTCGGCTTCAACCCCTTGATAGTATTTACGCTTTTTAGGTGAAATCCAGTCATTGTTTTCTTTTAGCGCCAGGTATTTCTTGTACTCGCGGGTCACTTCAAGCGTGTCTTGATCCACATTAATCCCTAGTGAGTTACCTAAGAAGTTCCAACCGTGGACATCATCAATGTAGCCGTTGTTATCGTCATCGATTCCATTGCCTGGGATCTCATCTTCATTGACCCAAAGTTTGTTCTTCAAATCTTCATGATCAATGTCGACACCCGAGTCTAACACCGCCACAATAATAGGTTGTGGCTTAAGGGGCGGGAGCATGAAATCATAAACGATGTCGGCACCTACCCCTTGAATGTTCGAATAATTAGCGGACATGTTGAACCAATCACCACGATCTTCAGCCGGTGCGCCAAACAGACGCATGGAGAATACCGCAGGCTCAACGGGTTGAGGTGAGTAGTCCTCAATGATGTTGCCTTTAGCATCTTTGATGAAAGGCGAGTTTACTGGATCTGGCTCAGGGTTGACGTTTGCAGCAACTGACGAAGAAGCCATGATAGCGATAGCTAGAGCGGAAAGTTTGTATCCGTTTTTCATTATGTTACATCCTTTATAATTGTGCTTAAAAAGCGCACTGAAGATAAAGTGCAACAACTTGAATATCATTCGTCTAATTAATGTTTTGGGTTTGAGATCTCACTGCGAGGCATATTTTTCTGCCAAAGTTTGAGCGAAATTCTATTAATAAAATTGCAATTACCCTTACCGAGTGATGTATTGAAAATCCTTTGTAATCAATAAATTAAACAGTATTGGCTTTGGATTTTTGGGATGTGTTTTAAATAGCGTCACGCCTCATCAATTCTTCACTTCGCATTTTTCGTTACGATAGCCAACAAAACCATCAGTAGGTTCATGATTGATGGTTATGTAGGCTGAAAATAAGGATAGGGCAATGAGTTGCTAGTCAGTATTCTTTATGGTGCCTGTCTTTGTTATTTTGGTTATTACTTAAGTCTTTAACTCCGCTAGGGGTATAGGCCTCGTAACTAAAAGCTCGACGAAAACATAACATACATGTAAAACACTAAAGCTAATAAGGCACTCAAGAAACGACCAATTTGACTTCCTTCGCTACCATCTTCAAAATTCAAAGCGATAGTGCCGATGGGATAATCTTTGTTATAAATAAAGCATGAGATTGCATATACGAGTATGATAGATGCTAAATGAGCCATGTTTGTAGTATCTAGTATCAAGTACTTGTAAAGACCGATACCACACAACAAAAGAACCATTACAAGGACTAGCATTAGCTTGATTTTATTACTCATCCACTTGCTTGGCCAAATGATGTTTCGTCCTTTTATCACTCTTTATTCTCCAATGTTTAAAGTATCTTGAGGTATAGGAGCTAGTATTTGGTCATATACACCAACTTCGTCTAACACAAAATTTGTTTTGTCACTTATTGTATCTCCAACTTTCTCTGTCATTTTTTTGCCATTAGTAAGGACAGGCACCATTAAAAAGTAACAGACAAGTCAATTACATACGTTACCCCCATCGCTGCAATTTTATCAATTTACCTGTTTCCTTGTGATGTTTCTTCACTCACTCTTATCCAATGGAGCAAGGAGGGTAAGTCATGACTACACCGCGAAAACAGCAAGTCTGTTTAGAGACCACTCGTTACTATCACTGTGTATCTCGTTGTGTTCGGCGTTCATTTTTATGTGGTTATGACACGCAGCGTAAGCGTGATTACGAGCATCGAAAATCATGGGTTGAGAAGCGGATACATCTTCTTTCTCAAATTTACACCATAGATGTGTGCGCCTATGCCGTCATGAGTAACCACTACCATATGGTGGTGCATATTGATAAAGAACGGGCATCCACTTTAACCGCTCATCAAGTAATCGAGCATTGGGAAAGGCTGCATAATCTTCCCATACTCGTTCAAAGATTTGTGCAAGGAGACATCTCGTCCGAAGCCGAATTGGGTGCAGCGCACGCCATTATCGAGTCTTGGCGCCAACGTCTTTACAGCTTGAGCTGGTTTATGAAAGAGCTTAATTTTGAGATTGCGCTAAAGGCCAATCAAGAAGACCAATGCAAAGGGCACTTTTGGGAAAGCCGCTACAAATGCCAGGCCTTGCTTGACGAAAAAGCGCTTTTAGCTGCGATGGCCTATACAGATTTAAACCCTGTCAGGGCAAACATCGCCGATACTCCAGAGCAGTCTCCTCATACTTCGATAAAACTGAGATTGGATGCCATTGCCAGCCTTCAATTAACACCGGAACCCCTGGCGCCTTTTATTGGTAATCCTTCCAATGACATGATTCAAGGTATTCCTTTCCGTTTGGTTGATTACATCGAATTGGTCGACTGGAGTGCAAGGCAATTCAGGCAGGGAAAAGCGAGTATAAATAAAAAGCTCCCGCCAATTTTGCAGAGGCTATCCCTTTCTCAGTCAGAATGGTTAAAGGTCGTAACTCAGCTTGAATCTAAGCGTGTGTTTTACATAGCGTCTCGCCACACTCTGAACCGCTTCAAATCTAGTTTGAATAGGCAAAGGGTGCACGCCTTTCAAATTGAGTGAACCTGAATGAACTCAGCTTTAAAATGCGTACCACGCGGTTGCCTTGTTACGCCCAATCAATTCTTCATTTCGCATTTTTGGTCATAATAGCCAATAAAACCATCAGTAGGTTCATAAGTGATGGTTATGTAGGCTGAAAATAAGGAGAGGGCAATGAGTTGCTAGTCAGTATTCTTTATGGTGCCTGTCCTTGTTATTACGTGATATATTCCCGTGGCTGATACCGTTGGAATTTGCTGTTTCTGGTGGCGAGAGCGGGTTCTGTGAGTGGATTGGGTGGTTCAGGGAAGGGGCGCCACTCGGATGAGTGGCGTTATTTACAATAAGTTTGATTCCATTGTCAATGGACTTGATACTTCCTACAGATTTCATCAAAAGACATATTGCCCTTCTTAATGTCTTCAAAGTCCGATGCTGTTATTTCAACTTTCTGAAAAGCCCCTTGGAGCTGCCCTGAGATATAGCAAAAATAGTATTTCGTCCCATCTCGCTTAACACTCCAACCAGACCCGAAAAACTCATTGTCTGAGGATTTCGGATCAGTAGGATAATCAAAAGGTACTTCTTCGTAATACTTACCCATTCATTACATCCTTCACTTCAACTTCAACTCTGTTACAGGCGGCTTGTGAGAAAAGTCCATAACAGCTTCGGGAACAAAATTATAAGGACAGGCACCATTAAAAAGTAACAGACAAGTCAATTACATACATTACCCCTATCACTGCATTTTTCTCACTTTACCTGTTTTCTTGTGATGTTTCTTCACTCATTCTTATCCAACAGAACAAGGAGGGTAAGTCATGACTACACCGCGAAAACAGCAAGTCTGTTTAGAGACCACTCGTTACTATCACTGTGTATCTCGTTGTGTTCGGCGTTTATTTCTGTCCCTTTTAGAGGACATCATGTCTCTTTTCCTTCCCTGAGAATTCGTAATAACAGTGGTCTGAACTCACTGATCAGGCTGTTTAAATGCCTCTGATAATAGTCATAGGCCTGGCTCCAGTTTTCTTGCCTGGTGAGGTCGACTTTTGTGTTGGGCAACACCACTTTGCCTTGCTCATCGTTCCAAACGGCCATGTTCACCAACTCGTCTTCAAAGGAATGCCGAGCGCTACGTAATATCTGGTAAAGCTCCCTCCCTTTAGAGCTTTTGGCAAAACGGGCAAAGCAACCAATTTCCCTATTGCTGAGTTTGTAGACCGTCATCCATGCGACTGACGTGGAAGGAGGGAGCTGGAAAAAAAGATGACTTTGGCTCGTCGCAAGAGGTAAAGGCTGGCTTTTGTCGTCCAGGCTGACATTCTCGAGAAAGCCCTGCCAAAATCTCTGATTGAACATCGCACTTTCGTTTGGCTGAGTGGACGCTTGTTCATCTTGTGGGGGGACGCTCTCAATAAGGTTGATGGATGCTCCCTGCGCATGGTTATCTAGTGTGATAACACGTCGTTCGATGATGTCTGTTTTGTGCAGAAGTTGAGGCTGCACCAACAATTGATCATGGTTGATGTGATAGACACGCATTTCAATCATTGCAAAGGCGAATTCCATGGAAGCATGTCGATTTAGGAAGGATTTGATATCTTCGGCACCTTCTCGAATGCCATCTCCAACTACCAATAGCAAAAATCGCCCCTGACGCAGGTTGCGTTGCACGGCGTCGATAAAGCTGGCTTGCGAAAGGCCGGTTGTCGCCTCCGAGATCATCTGAAACAGCCCACGTCCTTGTGAGCGTTTCCGGACCGCATTATCCAGCATCGTATAGTCCATAGAGGTGAGATCTTTAGCGTAGTCTAACGTTTGCCCCACGACTTCTCGCCTTGATTCAGGGTTGCGATACAATTTCACTTCTGTGATCACCAGACGTCCGGTTGGCGTGACATAAAGGCAATCAATGCGACCGGAACGTGTCGGGAATTCCATACAAACAGGGATTGTACCGACATAATCCGGTTCGATGTCATAAAAGGGGAGCAAACTGGCATTATCGAAAATCATCGCCTGCAGCCATTTCTCATCATATTGGTGGTTATCCATTAAATTGACCCGTTGAAGAGTCGAAGACTTATTGTCAGGTGTGACGACGATTGGGCTATAGTCTGAAAACATGCACGCTCCTTATGAGTCATCCAACATCGCGGCTATCGCGTGTTGAATATAAAAGGATAGCACTTAGTGATGACTGCACTGGGGAAGATAATCGTTTTGAGAAGCGAGGCCTTCTGGCAGACCCACAAAACTTTATGCACTTCTGGCGAGTGAAATCGCGCTCAAATCCACTTTGGTCTTGTCGAAAGGGGAGTATGTTGTGAGGCCGATATCAGAAACGAACGAAACCCTTCAGTGTTGAGAAGATTTTGGTTGGGTATCTATGCACTATTACCGGAAAACTACATTGAAATAGTTGGATGGTTTCAACACTTCATTGATAATGGATGGATAATTAGTCTGCCAGTGCTTAAATATCCACAATTCATCGCTGTGCTAGTGACCACATAATTTGATTTTAGTCACAATGACTTCTATTTTATTTCCCTACTATCTCGACACTTATTTATAAAAACTCAACCCTACAAATATAAATAGTTTTCTAATTTAAATAGAGGATAAGCATCGAAATGAGTGGCGGAATTATTAAGGTTTCAAGAAATACTGAACTGGCTCCAATTAACCCATTATCAACACAGAGTGTGGCGTTTTCTCACTACAACAATATTTCAGCGCAATTACCGATCGATCCTAAAACCGGTCATATTGTCGCAGGTGATATTAAACAGCAGGCGAAACAGTGTCTTGAAAACATCAAAGCGATTGTGGAAAGTATCGATCACGTTATGGATGATGTGGTTAAGATCCATGTCTTTGTTAAGAATATCGATGACTTAGCCTTGATTGATGAAGTGTACGCGACCTTCTTCCCAAATCTTCTGCCGGTGCGCACTGTGGTTGCGGTTAACGCACTGCCGCTAGGTGATGCGTTAGTTCAGATGGATGCATTGATCTCAAATGGTGAAGGTACTGCGCCACAAGAGCCTTGTCCGCTGATTAAGCTGTCGAGAAATACCGACAAGGCACCGGTGAGTGCATTGTCTACTCAGACAGTTGCCTTCTCTCACTACAACAATATTTCTGCGCAGTTGCCGTTAAACCCAGCAACAGGCGAGTTGGTTGCTGGTGGTATCAAAGAACAAACAAGTCAGTGTTTACAAAACATTAAGGCAGTCATGGAAAGCATCGACGTACCGTTTGATGACATCGTAAAAGTGGGCATCTACCTGAAAGATCTTGCCGATTTACCTGCCGTGAACGAAGTCTACAGCACCTTCTTCCCAGACTCGGCGATCGCACGTACTGTCGCTTACGTGCCAGCGCGCACGGTAGCGGCTGTTAAGGATTTGCCGAAGCAAGCTTTGGTTCAGATTGATGTTGTCGTTTCCCATGGTGATGGTACACCACCACAAGAAGTTGAAGACAGACATGGTATTGTGATCCGCGCAAACAACACCGAAGCCGCGCCGCTGAATCCTTTGCATACACAAACTGTCGCTTTCTCGCACTACAACCATATTGCGGCTCAGTTGCCTCTTGATCCACAGTCAAATCAGATGGTAAGTGGTGGAGTGGCAGAGCAAGCAGAGCAGTGTTTAACCAATATTAAAGCGATTGTTGAAAGCGTGAATCACGTTATGGACGATATCGTTAAGGTCAATATTCAGCTCAAAGACATCGCTGACCTTGATGCGGTGAATGAGGTTTATACGCGTTTCTTTAACGGCGAATTGCCAGCCAGAACGGTCGTGGGTGTTTCGGTTATCGAGCAAGACGCCCTGGTTCAGATCGATGCTGTGGTTTCTAATGGTGAAGGGACACCTCCACAACATTAATGGTTAGCTGGTGTAACCAGAATATCTAAGGCTTAATTAAGGCAGAATAAATTTATTGACTTAATAAAGATCAATAATGGGTTCTGCCTTTATTTTTACGTGAGGTTGTTTATTAATAATTCGCTTATATTAAAGATGATTTTTTTCTTTTTATTTATAATATCTTTAATAGTTAAATTTTTAGTTGAATGTTAAAAGATATATTTTCGGCTATTTCAAGAATCACATCTCACCTCTATTACAACCACAGAATTAAGTTGTTTATCGGATACGTGTTTTCCCATACTGGCTTAAGCCAGAACTGAGCCTCTTCAATCTGAGCAACCTGCTTGCAAGCTGTTCATATCCCTACCTAAAATTACCGTCACCCAATTTGGTCATTTGCTGAACTTTGCAATCCATACTAATCTAAAGTATGAAACAAGGTTGATATTTTATAACAAGTATAAATACCGTTATCAAGGTTGGCGCCATGAAACTATCTTTGTCCTCGTTACTGCCGGTGCGTTCTTCGTCGTTACCCGAGAGTGAACTCAAGACGAGTGTCTTAAACTTCATGCCTGATGGCATTTTGATCTGCGATGGTGTGGTTGGCAGCCATAGCGTGTTTTTCGCTAATCCCGCTTTCTGCCAATTTTATGAGCGCAACCACTCGGAACTGATTGGCCTTAAAGTGCTAAACCTGTTTGCGCCTTACCTTTCAACGATACAACTTAATCAGTTACAAAAATCATTGAAATCAAAGGAGTCTGCACAGATTTCTCTCGACATCAAAGGTAAAGAAGCAACCAGGATCATCCGGCTCAGAATAGAGCCGATTCTGCATCAGGACGACTCGATTCAATATCTTGTCATCACTCAGACAGACATTACCGATGCGGAGAAGACCAAACAAGAGCTTCATCAAAGCAATCAGAGACTTAAAGAGCTGGTATCGAGCCAACATCAGACCATCAATGAACATGAGCTGCAGATAGGGGTGATTTTTGAGCAAGCGATGGATGCGATGGTTCTGCTTAATGAGAGCAATCAGATCCTCGATGCCAATGATGCGGCGCTGGCGCTTTTTCACATGGAACGCACAGATTTGCTCGGCCTTGAAATAGGTTCAGTCGTGACCGATTTAAAACCGGGACAAATCTACGAGCAGCTCAGTGAAGTGCCCATGTTTCAGGAGGTGTTACTGACTCAGCCTCTGCACCTCAATGACAATAACCGCCGAATCGCCCTGTCAGGGGCGATTCGTTATATTTCGATCAAGAGCCAGCGCTACATTCTTATCACACTGCGTGACACCAGCTCAGAGTACAGCGCCAAAATGGCGCTCAAGAGAAACCAGACGGAGCTGGAGGCGGTGGTTCGAAACCTTAATCTGGCCACTCAGGCCGGGGGAATTGGGATCTGGAGCTGGGACTTTGATTCGAATGAAGTCTCCTGGGATGAACGAATGTACCAGATGTACGGCGTTGACCCTGACTTATGCGATAACAACTACGCCATGTGGCAAGAGCGGGTTCATCCGGATGATCTCGATCATGCAGAACAGTCGTTGCTGCACGCCCGAGAGACATTGACACAATTCAACTCAGAGTTTCGCATTGTATTACCTGACGGAAAAGTCCGTTGGATCAAAGCGGCGGCCGATGTGATTTTTTCTCAGGACACCGCCGAAGCGATCGGGATGGGTGGGGTCAACATTGATATCAGTAAGGAAAAGAATACTCAGGACGTCCTGCGCAATGAGAGCGAAGCCGCTCACGCAGCCAGCGAAGCCAAATCGATGTTCCTCGCTAACATGAGCCATGAGATCAGAACGCCAATGAATGGCGTGGTTGGCATGTTGAGTTTGCTGAGCGAAACGGAACTCAAGTCAGATCAACGTACCATGGTCAGCTCCATTAAAGACTCGGCGTTGACGCTACTGCATATCATCAACGATATTTTGGACTTCTCCAAAATTGAGGCAGGCAAAATGTCTCTGGAGAGTGTCCCTGTTGAACTGCAAAGTTTATTAGAGCGGACACTTGATGTGCTCCACTTGCAGGCGCGTAACAAGGGCATTGAAATGTATCTGACGTACGATCCTAGCCTGCCAAAGATGATCATGAGTGATAGCGTTCGATTAAGCCAGATCATGCTAAACCTGATTGGTAACGCGGTGAAGTTCACCGAGAGTACGGACGAGCGTGTCGGTAAAATCTGGGTATCGGCGTCGCTGGGCTCTAATGGGATTGCGCCATGTATTGACCTGATTGTCGAAGACAACGGAATCGGTATGACCAAAGAGCAACTAAAAAGGTTGTTTAAGTCCTTCACACAAGCCGATACCAGTACCACAAGACTGTATGGAGGCACCGGGCTTGGTTTGTCGATTACCCAGTCGCTGCTTGATCTGATGGGGGGCACCATTTCTGTTGAAAGTGAATTTGGTGTGAGTAGCCGTTTCTCAATCGAAGTGCCTTTTATTGCGGTCGAGTCGCCGCCAGTCGACCTTACTGCAGACTATATTTCAGGCTCAAGAATCTTAATTATCTCGGCCGATCAAAACGTGGCTACGTTTTGCGACATTAACCTTTCCCGCTTTGATTGCAAGCTGCATTATGTCTCTTCTTTCAAACGTGCTGTTGAGGTGCTCAATCAGGCGAAGCACAACAATATCGATGTCAACATTGACCTGCTCCTGCTCGGTCCGGATATCTACGATGGCTATCTGGCTGGGAATTGTGCGGAGCTAGAGGGCAACCCATTCAGCTTGCATAAACTGCTGCTGATGACCCGAGACCCGGGAGAGAAAGTCGGCAGTCTGGATGACAACAAATACGTCGTGAACTGCAGCCCTTTCAAGCCAAGTTTGCTCACTCATGCTATCAGTGTACTGAGAGGCTTCGTCAGCCCAGATGTCGAGCAGATTGAACATAAGGAGCGTGCGGGCAGCGAGCCTGAGCAGAAACACGGTCTCATTCTTGTTGTCGATGATCAGGTGACCAACCGAGACGTGCTTCAAAGACAGCTGACCTATTTAGGTTATCAATGCGAAATGGCGACGCAGGGCCAGGAGGCGCTGCAAATGTGGCAGACCGGGGAGTTTGATCTGATCCTGACTGATTGTCATATGCCGGTGATGGACGGTTACGAGTTCAGTAAGCAGGTTCGCAAAATAGAAAATCAGGACAAAGCCAGAGGTCATATCCCGATTATTGCTATTACAGCGAATGCTATGGTGGAGGCGTCAGAGCAATGTATGATCTCCGGCATGGATGATTATCTGACCAAGCCTGTGGAACTGTCGACATTAAACCGGACGCTGGAAAAATGGATGGAGCTGGCTATTGGTGAGCAAGTCGCTAAACCTGAAGCGGCTTGTAGCGCGCCAGTAAAAACCAGTGCGCCAATCTGCATGGACAATCTGGAAAAAATTCTTGGCACATCTGAACCCGCCATCGTTGCCCCCTTGCTGGAGGGGTATTGGGAGTCCGTCATTGAAGACTTTACGCTGGCACAAAATGCCCTTGAGCAGCAGGACGAACATAACCTTCAGCAGATTGCCCACGCTGCTAAAGGGGCGGCCAGATCTGCGGGCGCGGAAGGCATTGCCTCTATCTTTGAGTCAATACAAAACACCGCTATTGAAAAAGACTGGCCGTTGTTAGCGAAATCTCTACAGCAAAGTAAAAACGAGATAGAGCGTCTTAGAGGCTATCTCATTGAAAACTCGATCATTGAAAACACGGAAGTTTGACTATGAGTATGTTTGATCCAAGCGAATTCACTATTTTGGTCGTCGAAGACCATAAATTCTCCAGAAAAGCTCTGCTCAATATGCTGGTTCAGGCGGGCTATGAAAACCTGTTGAGCGCCAAACATGGCCAGCAAGCGATAGAAAAGCTCAATAATAACGACATTCACTTAGTGGTGACTGATATTAATATGCCGATTGTCAACGGCTTAGAGTTGATCAAGCACATACGTGAAGGCAGAACCAATGCGCCGTGTACGACCAGTATAATTGCGGTAACGACGCTATCAGATACTGAGACGATTGCGTCGAGCATGACACTGGAAGTGGACGCATTTCTGGTCAAGCCTATTACGGTGAAAAATGCTCAGGAGCAGATAAAGAACGCGGTGTCGGAGCCCAACAAACTGTATCAGCAACACCTTTACAGGCAGGTCAGTACCGAGGTGCATATTCCGGCAAACAAACCTAAAGCACTAGCGGGTGAGCCGCGGATCAGAGAAGTGTCCTCCCATGTGACTCAAATAGAGAAGCTGTCACAGTTACAGGATGGGATGACGATTTTGGATGATATCTTCGTTACAACCGGAGGGTGTTTGTTAAAGGCTGGAACGAAGCTTAATAAGAAGCTATTAAAGCGCCTTAATGAGTTAAGCACGGTCATTGAAGTACACCCGTTTTATGCCAGAACGGATGAAACGCAGTTGGCCTGTTGACGGCCAGCTGCGCCTTTTTGCCTTGAAGGGGGGAGCATACTCTCTTCCCCCTCAGCGGTGACTCTATTTAGTGTTTACGGCTCGGGCCGTTACGTACTAAGTCCTGACCTGTCTGGAACACTTCTTCTGTCACCCAGCGGCCAAGAACAAGCTGATGCTTGTCGTCCAGAACAGCGACGAATCGACGACCGTCGCTGTTGTTGGTTGCCAGAACCACACCTGCGGCATTGTTAAGCTCTAACACGCCGCTTTCTACCGCGATAAGAAAAGCCTCGAGCTCGGCTAGGTCTGCAATAATTTTGTCGTCACTGATCATTTGAGTATTCTCTATTTCGTTACTTTCGCTGATGTATCGTCGACTCAGGAAAGTGGTGTCTATTTTGCCGCTACTTTAACGATCATAGTGCTTAAAATCTACTACTGCACAGCGCCATGGCAACAACCGCTCGCCATTTAATCCGATTTTCGACCATTCACGCCAGATTAGCCCCATTCGTCGCATTGCTCTGCACGCTTTTCTCTTTGTACGTAATCTTTGACCATCAAATGATGAAAGGAATAATCACATGAAAACAGCCAAACTCCTCAGTGCAATCGTATGTGGTCTGCTTATCTCTTCACCTGTGACGGCCTCACCCAGTGAAGCGGTCATTGCTCAGTACAATCTGGCAGCAGAAGGGGATCAAGACAAAGTGGAATGGGTTTATGCTCAGCTTGAACAGCAAATTGCGCAGCAGGGAGCTGACCCGCTTAGTCTGGTTTATTTAGGCAGCACTCAGACTCTGATGGGACGTGATGCCTTCATGCCATGGAACAAAATGAAGTATACCGAGCAGGGGTTGGCAACCATCAGCAAAGGGCTGGATCTGCTCGCGTCTCAGCAAACGCCATTAGAGCAGCAGGATATTCGTCAGGGCTTGCCAGAGTCGCTGCTGGCGAGATCAATTGCAGGTGCGACGTTCACCTCTCTGCCAGATATGTTTAATCACTTTGAGCGTGGTTACGATCTCTATCTGGATTTGCTCGCGGATGACTCGTTCAGTCAGCAGCATTATGACGCCATTTCCTGGGTTTATATCTACGCGATACGTGCAGCGCTAAGAGCAGAAGACAAGCCTCAGGCGCAGCAGTGGCTGGCAGAGATGCAAGCTCGCGCTCCTCAGCATCCAGTGACGATTCAGGCTCAAGCCCTTATAGACTCAGCAGCTTAAGGTGGCGTTATGATAGATTTTCAACACATCAGTAAGCAATATCATATTGGTCAGCAGCAGGTAAACGCGCTGAGTTCGGTCAGTGGACAGATCGCTAAAGGCGAGATGGTCGCACTGTGCGGTCCTTCGGGCTCTGGTAAAAGTACTCTGCTTAATATTCTTGGCCTGCTTGATATGGATTACCAAGGGGTGATCAACCTGTCAGGTCAGCCTTATCCAAAACATGCCCTTGAAGCGGCTCGAATGCGCCGCAGCCAGCTTGGCTTTGTGTTTCAGAAATTCAACCTCATCCCGGTGATGACCGCCTGGGAAAATGTTGCCTATCCATTGATGCTTAATGGTTATTCACTACTGGAGCAAAAACAGTTGGCATTGGAGATTCTGGCCAGAGTGGGGCTGGAAGAGTTTGCTTACCACCGTCCGGATAACCTGTCAGGTGGTCAGCAGCAGCGTGTCGCTATTGCCCGGGCGCTGGTGCATAAACCGCAAATGGTGATTGCCGATGAACCGACCGCGAGTCTCGACAGTCATACCGCTTCGGTGGTGATTGAACTGATGAAAAGTCTCGGCCATGAACGAGACACCACTTTTATCGTTGCGACCCATGATCCGCGTATGGCACTTCAGTGCGATCGTAGCATCGACCTGCTTGACGGAACCATCAACAAGGAGCCAATCAAATGGGCAAGTTAATTCCAGATTCTGTACGAATCGCTTATCTCAACCTACAGCGAAACCGCCGTCGCAGTGTGTTGTCGATACTTATCATAGCGATTGCTATCTTTGCTCTGACGTCAGCCGGAGGCTTTGGTCTTTACACCTATGATTCCCTTAAAGAATCCACCGCCAGAGAGACCGGCCACTTAACCATCAGTCAGCCCGGTTATTTTGAGCAGGATGAAGAGATGCCTTTAGCAAATGGCATTGCTGACAGTGTGCCGATCACCACACGTCTGTTGGCAAACGATAAGGTTCGTGGTGTACAGCCGAGAGTTGAGTTTACCGGTTTAGTGTCAAACGGCAGTAAATCGACCATCTTTGTCGGCACAGGCGTAAATGATCGTGAATTTGACATGAAAGGGCCGTTTCTTGATGTTCGAGAAGGGAAAACCCTGTCGAGTGTTCACTCTTCTCGTTATGATCCAAGTGAGCCGGAAGTGATGCTGGGCGTTGATCTGGCGCGCAACCTGAGTGTTAAGCCGGGCGACTGGGTCACCTTGCTCGCGACCACCAGTGACGGCGCGTTAAACGCATACGATTATAAAGTACGCGGAATTTACTCAACCGGGGTACCTGAGCTTGATAAGCGCCAGCTATACGTGCATATAGACTCGGCGCAGCAGTTGCTGAGTAGCGACAAAGTCAGCACCTTATCGGTGTTCCTGTTCGAAACTGAACACACTGCTGAAATGAAGCAGTGGGTTAGCGAGCAGTTATCACAGATGGCATTGAAGCAAGCTGTCGAGGTCACTCCTTGGCAGGATCGCGCTTTCTTCTACAGCAAAGTGAAAGATCTCTATGACCGCATCTTCGGCATCATGGGGGCGGTTATGGCGCTGGTGGTATTCGTTGCCCTGTTCAACACCATGACCATGTCGGTGACCGAGCGTACCCGTGAGATAGGCACTTTGTCTGCATTAGGAACTTATCCGCGAGAAATTGTTTCTGGCTTTGTTCGCGAGTCAGCCCTTCTTGCCCTGATTGGCTCGTGCATTGGTGGTGCGTTGAGCCTTGTGACGAGCGGATTGCTGATGGTAGTGGATGTGCAGATGCCACCGCCACCGGGTCGCACAGAAGGTTATCCCCTTAATATCTATTTTTCCCCGGAACTGCTGGCGATGACCGCCATCGGTGTACTGGCAATCTGCGTGACTGCTGCCTGGTTGTCTGCATCAAAAGGCGTCAAGAAGCCAATAACGGAGGCACTGATTTATGTTTAGTTCACTGCTCAAGATAAGCGCAGCTATCTTCATTACGCTCATTGCATCAAGCGCGGTAGCGAAAGATGTCGAGACCATGGTCAAAAATGCTGACCACTATCGGCTAGATTCAGAGTCAGCCAGAGTCGTCTCTATGGTGAGTCTGTATGAGAATGGTCAGTTGGATAAGACCCGTGAGTACAATGTCTACACCCGTGAAAACCGTGAGTCTTTGGTGTTGTTCAAATCTCAGGTTGAAGCCGGACAAAAGATGTTGATGCTGGGCGACAACTATTGGCTGGTGATGCCGAAAAGCCGTCGCCCGATCCGAATCACGCCGATGCAAAAGTTACTGGGTGAAGCGTCGGTGGGGGACATTTCGACCCTTACCTGGAGTGAAGATTATCAGGCAACCTTTGTTAAACCTGAGACGCTTGAAATAGATGGTGATTCGCGCGCCGTCAACTATTTGCGTTTAAGAGCATCCACTAAGGGAGCAAGTTACGCCAAGATCGATCTGTGGTTGGATGCAGAGAGTGACTTCCCAATCAAAGCCGATCTGTATCTGCGTTCAGGAAAGCTCGCCAAACAGGCTTGGTTTACTTCTGGAGATCGACAAGGTAAGCGCCGTGTGGTTGCCATGACTCTGCTCGACCAAATCCAACCCGCTAAGAAGACGGTGATTGAATATCAGGATATTAGCCCGTTTGAGCTCGACGATAAGTACTACAACCCGGCTTATCTGACCCGAAATGCTTTGTCGGAGTTATAGATGAAAAGCGCATTGATCCCTATCTCTGCGATGCTGGTAGCGAGCACGGTAAATGCTCAGTCGTTTGAACTGGACTGGGACTCAACCCTGAGTCTCAGCTCGGCGCAGCATCGTCATTCCGATTTGCTCGGTGAGCCACAGCGTCAGAGCACGGACACGGTTGATGCTGTCATTGATGTTCAGTTTGAAGGCTACGGCGTCACCGCTCTTGTTGCAGCGAAAGGCAGTCAGGTTTACAGCTCCGATCCTACCCAGAGCTATAAAGGAGAACTGATTGTGCAGGAGCTGTTCTGGCAAGGGGGGACGGAATTGTTCTCCTTGCCTGTCGATGTGACGCTTGGCAAAGTCAGGCTGGACTGGGGTGTGGGGTACGGATATCGACCGCTCGACTTGTTTAAACCTTATCGTCGCAATCCGGTTGGGATACAGGTTGAAGAAGGGACAGGCACCGCAATGGCTTCTTACTTTGATTTAGCCGGTGAGTGGAGCGTGTTTTACACCGACTCTTCCTGGACCAAACAACAGGGTAGTGAACTGGAACAAGCGTCCGAACAGCAGGGGGTGGGGCTCAGGCGGTATGTCCTCAGTGGTGATAATGAGTGGCAGGCACTGGCTTACTATGACGATGTACGTCATGGCGTGTTGGCGGGCTCTGTGGTGACCGTGTTTGATGACGCGTGGTCAATGCATGGTTCTGCGGTCTATCAGAACCGTTACCTTGGTTATCAGCAAGGAGGGTTCATCAGTCCGGTGACGTTGGCGAAACAAAGCGATGGCTATCAGGCTTTGCTTGGCCTCAACTGGGCCAATGCCACCGGTCACAATGTAATTGTTGAATACTGGTTTGATAGTCGAAGCTGGAGCGAGAGTGACTGGAAGCAGGCCTATCAGCGAGTGGATACGCTAAACGCCACGAATGCGCTGGCTCCTCTGGCATCATCCTACGCTCAGGGGTTAAGTCAGGTCAATTTAGTGCAACATAACCTGATGTTCCACTGGACAATGAATGCGACGGCATGGAGCCAGTGGCCACTGACACAGCAGCAACTGTGGCTGGATAATTTAACCCCGACGTTTGATCTGCTCTATTCACCGCAAGATCAAGGCGTGATTGCCACACAATGGCTTGAATATCAGGTTTATGATTCAGGTACTGCTTCGCTCTCGGCTGAACTTGCAGCGCGTTTTATGACAGGAAGCCGAGACTCTCTATATGCAAATCTGCCTGATAAGCGTATGATTTTTCTTAATCTGAAAGGGAAGTTTTGATGAATAACTCAGTCTCCTATGCCTCAAATGCAGTCAAAAGCTTTGGTTACACCACTATCTTTTGTGCGGTGATCGCTTTTGTCACTCAGTCTATCTGGCCGAGTCCCTATACTGAGCATCTGGCGATCAGCTTAGGCTATGGATATAGTTCAGTTGCTGGTTCACTGCTTATCAGCTGGTGGCTACCTCAGTTATCCAACCAGATCGTGACGGCACTCTCTCTTGTGGTTGCCATGGTATTTGGCACCATTAACGCCTATTGGTGGCTCAATACCTATGACCGTTTCTCTGATTTCAGCCAACTAAAGCCTGTGATGGTGCTGGGCTTTATCTTCTCGGTGACGTGCTTTTTCTACTTTTACACCCACGAGCAGAAACTGTTGGCGCAAAAAGAGCTTGAGACAGCTAAGCGTATTCAGTCCGAGCAAGAAAAAGCGCTGGTGCTCAGTCAGCTACGCCAGCTACAAAGCCAGATAGAGCCGCATTTCCTGTTCAATACTTTGGCCAACGTCAATGCGCTTATCAGTCACGATCCTAAAAAGGCGCAACATATGTTGGAGAAACTGACCGAGCTGCTACGAGGCACGCTGCACAATAGTCGTCAGACAAATTCGACACTCAGTGCTGAACTCAGTCTGATCGATGCCTATCTGGCGATTCAGCAGATCCGTTTGGGGGAGCGCTTAAACTATCAGATCAGCAATCACGTCACTCAGTCCTTACCACTGGCGCCGTTGCTATTGCAACCTCTGGTCGAGAATGCGGTTCAGCATGGTATAGAACCTAAAGCGGAAGGCGGAGAGGTGGTGATTGATATCTCTCAGCAACAACAAGTCATCACGATTGAAGTCTCGGATACCGGCGTTGGGCTGGATAGCGTGAGCGCGAGTTCAGGGCATGGAATTGGACTCGACAATACCCGTGAGCGAGTCAAAGCCTTATATGGCGAAGAGGCGAGTTTATCGGTTCGTCAGGGAGAGTCAGGGGGCGTTAAGGCAGTGATTCAAATCCCTATCGCCAAACTGGAAATGTAAGCAGGAAGCATCATGAACCATATAGCGTACAGCGCAGTGATTGCCGACGATGAGCCTTTGTTGCGTCATCATCTCAACAAACTATTGGCCGAATACTGGCCTGAGCTGGAGATTGTTGGTCAGGCCCAGAATGGTCAGCAAGCGTTAGAGCTTATCGAACAATACAAACCCAGTATTGCTTTTCTCGATATTAAAATGCCGCAACTTGATGGTATGTCTGCTGCCAGACAGCTTATGAGCAGTGGTACTCAAACTGAGATTGTTTTCATCACCGCTTACGATGAGTATGCGGTGCAGGCTTTTGAAAACAATGCGGTTGATTACTTGCTCAAACCCCTGTCAGAAAAGCGTTTGGAGCAGTGTATCGCGAAACTCAAAACGCGTCTTAGTAATGACAGTGCCACCGGACAGCCTGACATGTCGGCGCTGCTTAGCCAACTGCAACAGATCAACGTTCAGGCAACACCCAACTACCTGAACTGGATACGAGCCAGTAAAGGCGAAGACATTCACCTGATCTCAACCGACGATGTACTCTACTTTAAAGCGGAAGACAAATATGTCTCCGTCTTTGCCAGAGAAGGTGACACTAAGGCGGAATATCTGCTGCGTACCTCACTTAAGGAGCTGTTGCAGCAGCTCAATCCGCAGCATTTCTGGCAAATTCATCGCTCGACCATTGTGAATGTTTCAGCGATTGAGAAGGTCAAGAAAGTGATCACTGGTAAAATGGTGGTAGTGATTGGCAATGAAAAGCTACCAGTAAGCCGCGCGATGCAAAGTCAGTTTACCAACTTGTGGTAATGGTCTGGCTGCTTGTATAGTCAGGGTAGTCTTATCAGAAATCTAACTCGTTTGAGCTCACTGGAGGAGCCGCCATTATGTCGACCAGTAATAAACTCTATTATGTTTTTGACCCAATGTGCTCATGGTGTTGGGGTTATAAACCCGTTTGGCAAAAAATCACTCAGGCTTTGCAAGATAAAATCGACATTCAGTATGTGGTCGGGGGATTGGCGCCAGACTCGGATCAGCCGATGCCAGAGGAGATGCAGCAGCAGATAGCCTCTTACTGGAAGAAGATTGAAGACTTCCTCGGAACCGAGTTCAACTATGACTTCTGGAGCCAAAATACTCCGCGTCGTTCAACATACCCATCCTGCCGAGCGGTCATGGCTGCTCGTAAGCAAGGTGCAGAGCAATCTATGCTCGCCGCTATTCAGAGTGCCTATTATCTGCAGGCGCGTAACCCAAGTGATAATGACGTACTGATTGATCTGGCAAATGATATCGGCCTGGACGTCGCCAGATTCGAAGCGGACCTGCTGTCTGAGGAGCTCAACCAGCAATTTATGCAGGAGCTGGAGTTTGCCCGCAGCATTGGTGGAAACAGTTTTCCGTCCCTATTTGTCGCGACAGAACAAGGCGTAGTGGAGCTGCAAGTGGATTACCAGTCAGCTGAAACCACGATTGATCAGGTCGAGCAGATCCTATCCTGGTAAGTCTGCTCCCCATCAATGACATAAAACCCCTGACTCTAGCATTACGCATAACACGTGCCACAACTTCGTCTTGTGAACATTCGATCTAACAGAGGCGCTGGTTAGCCAATATGTTCTAATACAAAAGTGCTATTGACCATATACTCAATAAGGGCGAATGAGAAGTGTAGGAGTTGGGTATGACGTTGACAAAAAATCTGTGGCTCGTCGCGACAGTGTTACTGTTTTCTGTGGCAGCAGAGGCGGGGAAACCGGTAAAAAGCGATGGAACCTATTTGGGTAATGGCTTCCCTAGTGGAGAGCATTTCAACCTTATTCTGCATGGTAAAAAAGACACTCATATTTGCGAAACGTACGTAGAGATTGTTGAAATAACCGATACGGATTTGGGGGATGTAACAGAGCCGTTTTATGCTATCGGTGACAAGTATCTCCCGGGTGAGTGTCCAACTCAGGCAGGCTTTGAGTATCGATGCGCTTACGGCAATGTGATCAGCATGCCAAGAGGCAGTGACAGCAGCCAAATCCTGATGGAGTCGGGTTCTAAAGGGCCAGCGAAAAAATCCGGTAGTGATGCGGATTTAGACTCGACTACCTTACAAGTCACCGATGCCTGTACAGGCTACAGTGGCAACGATCCGGCGGTAGTTCGCATTCCAGCCGACAAGGATGGCTATGCTGTCTATGCACGGGTGTTAGGTAAACCTACTGACGATGGAGGCCCTGACTTTAGTGTCACCGGGCGCGAAATTCCAATCATAGGTGATGGCGACAACACCACGGATGATGTGTGGTTAATCGGGGTAATAGATAACGAAGGTGCTTTGATCCCGGGAACCTGTGACGATGGTGGCTGTACGCTAGAACGCTGGGAGTCGACCGAGAAAGGTAAGGGCGCTAAAACCGCGACCAACTTAACCGGTTTGTTCAGTTTTAGCGGCGAAGTATGTTACTGGGAAGATGACGAGTCCTGTTTGGATGGCAATACCAATGTCTGTTCCGACAAAGACTTTTGTTGCACCGTGGTTGATGAGTATGACGGGCTTGGTGATATTGAATACAACGGTACAGTCTATGACTGTGAGGTAGCGGACGACACCACGCTTGATGAGTTTGGTATGTGTCTCGCAGATGGTGACGTGGTCGATACCTTACATTGCCGTACTTATGAGGAAGAGTGGATCTTCAACATTGAAGACTTCGTTAACGTGCTATTTGATATCAACAACGACGCATATAACGTTCAGATAAGACTTTATCCGTTACCGCTCAAGTAATGGAGTGCTAACAGATAACAAAGAAACACCGGGCAGCTACCCGGTGTTTTGCTGTTACAGCATCAGTGCATAAGACTCATACGGTCGCAGTGTGATTTCCTCAGCCAGTGTGGTGACAGGCTCGATATTGGTGATCAAGGTAGTCACATTGCGCTGGCGCAGGTGCTCAGGCAGCTCGACAGTCAGTGTCTCGGCACTGAAGTTACTGACGACCATCAAGTGTTGCTGGTCATCTTTTCGCTCGTAGGCGAACACCTGAGGATGTTCTTCAAGCAGCGGAATAAAGTCGCCATAGACCACCACAGGGTGTGCTTTACGTAGCGAGACCAGTTGCTTGTAGTGGTAGAAGATGGAATGACGGTCTTCCAGTGCTGCAGCGACGTTTATTTCTGGATAGTTCGGGTTAACCTCAATCCAAGGCGTTGCGTTTGTGAACCCTGCGTGATGGTCATTGTTCCATTGCATTGGCGTTCGTGCATTGTCGCGGCCATTTTCATGGATCGCGGACATCATATGCTCGTGGCTAACACCAGAATCGGTTTTAACTTTATAGAAATTGAGGGTCTCAATGTCTTTGTATTGCTCGATGCTGTCAAAGGCGACGTTAGTCATGCCGATCTCTTCGCCCTGGAATATGTAGGGTGTGCCCTTCATAAAGTGCAGCGTGGTTGCCAGCATTTTTGCTGACTCAACTCGGTATTCTTTATCACAGCCATACTTAGAGACAACACGCGGCAAGTCATGGTTGTTCCAGAATAATGAGTTCCAGCCTTGATTACTTAGCTCTACCTGCCATTTGGTCAATACCTGTTTGAACTGCTTAAGGTCAAGTGGGATCGGTTGCCATTTGTCACCATTTTGCCAAGTCAGTGTGATGTGCTCAAATTGGAACACCATTGATAGCTCTTCGCGTGCCGGATCGCTGTAAAGCTTGGCAATCTCAGGTGTCGCGCCCCAGGTTTCTCCCACTGTCAGCAAGTCTTTGTCACCAAAGGTGGCTTTGTTCATCTTGTGCAGTAATGGGTGAAGTCGTTCACCGTTACCTGTGATGCCTTTATCGATTTCCTTGCCAATCAGGTCGATAACATCAAGGCGGAAGCCTCCAATGCCCTGATCAATCCACCAGTTCATCATCGCAAACACTTGGTCATGGACGCGAGGGTTTTCCCAGTTTAAGTCGGGTTGGCGTTTGGAGAACAGATGGAAGAAGTACTGTTGGTTTTCTTCGTCCCATTGCCATGCGCTGCCACCGAAGATAGAGTCGATATCACTTGGCGGTGTGCCGTCTGGATTGGCGTCGCGCCAGATGTAGAAATCGCGATAGTCGCTGTCTGGGCTCTGTTTTGCTTCGACAAACCACGGGTGCTCGTCAGAGGTGTGGTTAACCACTAAATCCATGACGATACGGATCCCGCGCTGTTTGGCTTGCTCGATCAGATCGCGCATATCGTCCATGGTGCCAAATTCGGGCGCAATGGCCTGATAATCTGAAATATCGTAGCCGTTGTCATCCATTGGCGACTGATAAACCGGTGAGAGCCAGATAACGTCGATCCCCAGATTCTGCAGGTAATCGAGTTTACTGATGATGCCTTGAAGGTCACCGATACCATCATTGTTTGAGTCACAGAAGCTACGCGGGTAAATCTGATACACCACGCTGTCATGCCACCAACGCTTTTCCATTTTACTGCCTTAATTGATTTGGATACTGTGGCGACTATAGCGAACTCTGTGCAACAAAAATAATTGATTATTTGAATTGTCCTATAGAAAAAATCAATATCAAAAGCTACTCTCTCGGTTCCTGTAAAGTGAAGTATAAGAACATGGATAAACAGTATCGTTATTTTTACGAAGTGGCTCGTCAGGGCAGCATCAAAGCGGCTGCAGATAAACTCTTTATCAGCCAGCCATCTCTCACGACGGCGATTAAAAAATTGGAAGAGCAGCTCGGAACGGATCTGTTTATTCGTAAGTCGAAGGGAGTTGAGTTAACCGAGTATGGCTGGGTTTACTTTCGCTATGTGCAGGAAGTGCTCGAGAAACATACTCAAATGATCCATCAGCTTACTGATATGAAGTCGCGTAGTGGTGGTAAGGTTAAGCTTGGCGTTGGCGAAGCCTGGTGGGAGTGTTTTGCTGCGCAGGCGGTTGAGCGCTTTACCAAACAGTTTCCTCATAGCTCAATGCACATCGAATTTGGTAACGGCTTATCGATGTTGCACCATTTGATTAACGACGACATTGACTTATTTATTGGCCATGAAATTGTCGGTATTCACTCTCGTCATCGGGTCCGCTTTATTCCATTGTTCCAAGAGCGAGAAGCCTGGTATGTCAGGCCGGAACATCCGTTATTGGGTCAGTCGGATCTGGTAGAAAAAGCCAGTGATTATCCATTGGTTAAGGTCACCCCCGATCATGCCCGCCATGGAGATGTGCTGACGGAAGAAGGCGCTGAACTGTTTAGTGCGGCGGCGCAGGATACCCGTGTGACGTACGAGCTTGACTCGCTCTCTGCCAGTGTTGATATGGTCAAAATGAGTAACGCTATCATGCCATATACCTCAGAGATGAAGGCGCACTTTGAGCAGGCTGGACTGAAGTTACTGTGGGTTAACCAGCAGCAGTTGGGACAGGTCGGTATTTACACTAAGGTTGGAGATTTTACAGAGCCGACTCAGGCTTTGATTGAGCTTATTCGTAAAAAAGCCGAGAGCTAGGCTCTCGGCAAAGGGTAAGGACAGGAACAAATGAAATACGGCTGAATGGTTACTTAACGATCTGTTTAGCCGCCGTATCCAGGGCTTCTTTCACCGTCTGTTTGCCTTGCATAGCGTTATCAATCGCTGCGCCTTCAGCAAACCAGTAAGCAGTCATTTGCGGAATGTTTGGCATGATTTCGCCATTCTCAGCGTTAGTCATGGTTGCCTTGATACGTTCGTCACTTTCAAGGATCGTCTGGAAACTCTTCAGAGTTACCGCGCCAAGTGGTTTGTCGTCGTTCATCACTTTGAGTGCGTCATCAACAAACAGGTAGTTCTCAAGGAACTCAACCGCCAGATCGCCGTTTGGACTGGCTGCGTTGATACCCGCGCTGAGTACGCCAACCAGTGGGTTACCTTTACCGCCGTTTAGTGTTGGTAGTTCAGCGACACCATAGTTGAGTCCCATTTTGTCCAGGTTGCCCCAAGACCAAGGACCGTTGATGGTCATTGCTACTTCACCTTTGCTAAATGCGGCTTCAGAGACAGAGTAATCCATATCAGGGTTGACGACTCCCTGGTTGACCATATCAACCAGGAACTGAAGGCCTTTGACACCGGCTTCATTGTTAACGCCTGTTTTGTCTGCGTTGTAGCCACCCGCTACTTTTTCAAATGTGAACGCGCCGCCTGAAGAGATCATCGGCCATGTGAAGTAAGCATTTTTTACATCCCACATAATGGCTTGTTTGCCTTGTTGCGCCATTTGCTTATGGATTGCAGCAAGCTCTTCCCAGGTCTTTGGTGGCTCTGGCAATAAGTCTTTGTTGTAGATTAGCGAAGGCGCTTCAACCGCCATTGGGTAGCCCATCAGCTTGCCGTTAACGGTGACCGCATCCCAGCTAAAGTCGACGAGCTTATCTTTAAACTCCTGACTTGGATTCACCTCTTTCAGCAGACCCGCTTCCGCATACCCACCAAAACGGTCGTGAGCCCAGAAAATAATGTCTGGTCCCATGCCTTTCGCCGCCACTTTTTCAAAGCGTGCCTCAAGAGACTCAGGGTGCTGAACGATAACTTTTACACCAGTATCTTCCTCGAACTGTTTACCGATTTGAGCAAGACCTTCGTAGCTTTTGTCACCGTTAATCCAAATGGTGATTTCGCCTTCGGTCATTGCCGCTACAGGGCTAGAAGCAAGGACTGCCAGTGTGCAGATAGAAAGAGGTTTTAGAAGCTTTTTCATTAGAATCAATCCATGTCATTAGTATGGCGATAAATTTACTCGTCTGATCGAGGATTGAAAAATACAAATTTCAATCGATTCTATAGAAAAAACCTATATCACTGTCTGATGGTGTGCTGGTGTTCAAAAAAATCGGCGCTAACGGTTGTTAGCGCCGATAAGTTATAGATGAAATTGTGTGATATTAGCCATTAACAGCGTTTGACAGCAAGGCGCTCGACAGAGGTGGCAGTGACAATTTCAACACACCATTTTGTGGCTGGTAAACAGAGGAATCGAGCAAATTGGTGAGTGGAGTCTCATCAATATTGACTTGCCATACAGGGATCTCACGCTCAATGGACGTTTTGCTCAGGTTAAAGGCACTGACCACCACTTCACCCTGATAGAGTCGGGCATAAACCAGACACTGCTCGTCGAAATGAAGGGTCATATAGTCACCTTTATATAGGGCTGGCGACTGCTTTCTGATCTTGATGAGCTGTTGTAGCCATGGCAAATAGTCACTGTGTTCGACGGCGTCCCAATCCATAGTGCGACGGTTATCCGGATCATGGCTTCCGAGCATACCAATCTCTGTACCGTAGTAGATACATGGCGTGCCGACGTAGCTAAATAGCATGCTGGTAGCAATCTTAAACAGCTCTGGCTGATGCTTGACTAGTTCTAGGAAGCGCGCAGTGTCGTGACTGTCGAGCTGGTTAAGCTGAGCGAGCTGGTTTTGCCATGGGAGTTTGGCTCTTGCCTCCGCCTGCCATGTGACAAAGTCATTAACGCTGATCTCGATAGGGTCGAAAGAAATATCCAGCCTGGCAAGCAAGGCTCTGACAGGGTGGGCGAAGCCGTAGTAGTTCATCGCGCCATCTTCCTGATCGCCCTGAAGCCATTGGCTGGCTTCAAAGAAGTGTTCACCAAGTACGTAACAGTCAGGGTTTACCTGCTTTGCTGCTTGACGAAATGCCTTGACGTAATGAGCGTTATTCTTGGCGCCTTCACCTTCGCCCAGCATGTGTATCACATCAAAACGCCAGCCATCAATCTGATAAGGTGGTTTAAGCCAGTGCTTGATCACTGAGTCTTCACTTTGATAGATGTAGTCGCGAACCTGTTGGTTTTCAAAGTTAAGCACGGGCAGGGACTGGATACCTTTCCAGCCAATGTAATGGTGACTGTCGCCATCAAAGAAGTAGTAATCACGATAAGGTGATTGCGGTGACTGGTAGGCGCCAGATGTCGGCTGTAATCCCTGCAGATTAAACCAGGGGTGCTCGGTTGATGTGTGGTTAAACACCGCATCGAGCATAACTTTCATTCCTCTCTGGTGGAGATTATCACACAGCTGAGCGAAGTGATCGTTGGTCCCGAGGTGTGGGTCGATCTGCAAATAATCGGCGCAGTCATATTTATGGTTACTTGGCGCGGTGAAGATAGGGTTCAAATAGAGCGCCGTCACTCCCAGCTGTTGCAGGTAATCGAGTTTCTGTTCGACCCCGTAGAGATCGCCGCCGTAGAATTCACATCCGCCGTACCCGTGTTTAGTATCGACTGGCTCGCCCCACTGTTTGGCAACGACGGCCTTTGTGCCGCCAGAGACCAGATATTCATCCTGTTTAACGCTGATGTCTGGTTTACCGTTACAGAAACGATCAGGGAAAATCTGATAGAACACCTGCTGGTGTACCCACTCAGGGGGTTGGTGACACGCATTGTATTTAAAGTGACTCTCTTTAGCCGGAATACGTCTGGTAACGCCGTTGCCCGCTAGCCAGAATTGTCCCTGCTTGGTGAGCAGTTTAAACACATAGTGGGTGACGTCTCGGTCATGATTGAGCTCAAAGCTCGCGGTCCAGTAATTGAGGTATTTGTCGCTGTGGCTCAATACCATTTCGATCAGATACTCTTCGTTGTCTGGTTCATGACGGAGCATCACTTTGGAATAAGTCATCGCCTTGTCGGTGATAAGAGTCACCAACAAGGTGTTGCCTTCACGGACTAGCCAGTCACTCGACTGGCCGTGATAGATAAAGGGCAATGATTGCATGTTAGCCTCGATACAGTGGCAGGTTATCTAAACAAATAAAATGCGTGGCTAATGGTGCCAGCGACAGAGAAAGGGTAGCGCCACGATCGGTGATCCTGAGCTGATAGTCTTGTTGGTTGAGTTTGTCGACGAGTGGGTAGACGCCGTGACCCAGCTGCCACTGACTAATGACAGAGTCAGGGATGGTCAGTTCTACCTGTTTGCTGTTGTTGTCGCAGAAGTTACAAGCCACTATGACTGCCTGTTGCTGATCACTGCGAGCAAACGCGTAGAGCTTATCTCTCATCTCTGCGAAGTTTTGGACGTTAGCGCCGTAAAGGTCGTGGTAATCACCACATAAGGCTGAGTTGTTTAACGCCAGGTTAAGCAGCTTAACGTAGAAGGCTCTGAGCGATTTTTGCGCTGGAGATAACTGGCCGCCATCAAACTCTCCTTCATTCATCCATTGCTGATGTGCCGGGACACCAACATAGTCGAATATGGAGGTACGAGTAGGTTGACCAAAGCCACCGTGTTCTGTGCCAGCTTCCCCCACTTCCTGACCAAAATAGATCATGGTCGGTGCGCTAGACAGGCAGGTCGAGACTAACATTGCAGGCTTACCTCGTTCCCCGCTGCCTGCAAACGCCTGTGATGCGAGGCGCTGCTCATCATGGTTATCGAGAAAATGCAGCATGTGATGTTCAATATCACGCAACTCATGTTGAATACGACCAATCTCGCTGGTCGATCCGCTGCCGCGAATCACGGCTTTTAAGCTGTCATACAGATCGACCTTGTCATAGAGGTAATCCATTTTGCCAAGCTGAATATAGTCGCGATAGAGATCGGGTTGATAGACTTCTGCGAGCAAGAAGGCCTCTGGCTTGGCTTGTTTGATGGATGAGTTCATAAAGCTCCAGAACTCAACAGGAACCATTTCCGCCATGTCATAGCGGAAGCCATCAACGCCTTGCTCTAACCAGTAGAGAGCGATATCGCGAAACTTAAGCCATGAACTCGGGATGGATTTATCGCGCCAGAACTGGAAATGTTCCTCGGCAGACTTGTGGCGGTACGCCTCTGGCAGGATATCAAAATCCTTGCTGCCATCAGGTCTTACGCCATAGTTCACTTTGACGGTCTCATACCAGTCATCATGATTTGGTTGTGCGAGCCTTGAGCCGTTGCCGGTCCATTTCGCCGGATATTCAACGAACGGTGTCTCCAGATCTGGGTGCGACTCTCCACCCAGAGGACGCTGATCTTGTAAGGCGTGCGGTAGCTTAAAATGTTCGCCGGGGATGTAATAGAAATTGTTGTCACGCTGATAAGCCACACTGGTGTCGTCGTCGACACCAAAGTCACGTACTCCTGACGGGTTGTTGAGGCCCTTATAAACACGAGCTACATGGTTAGGCACGATATCAATGATGACCTTCATGCCCGCTTTATGGGTTCGTTCGATTAACTGTTGAAACTCTTGATTGCGCTGAGCTGGGTTGTCCGCCAGATCAGGATTGACGGAGTAGTAATCTTTTACCGCATACGGAGAACCCGCACGCCCTTTTACAACGTCCGGGTGGTCGTTCTCAATGCCAATATTCGTGTAATCAGCAATCAAGGCATGATGAGGAACGCCGGTATACCAGATATGGCTGATGCCGAGTTGACGGATTTCCTGTAGCGCTTTATCGCTAAAGTCACTAAATTTACCGACCCCATTTTGCTCAATGGTTCCCCATGGAGTATTGGTTTGGTTGGTATTGCCAAACAGGCGAGTGAAGACTTGGTAAATGTTCAGTTTTTGCATGATAGTCGCGAGCCAAAAGTAGAGTGTAGTTAGGCTAGTTCAAGGGTGTAAAAGGCAACTCATCCTTTTTAGCACTATTGGGGGGCGTAGAGAGCAAAAGTGTGATTTCGCTTAAAAGTTTATTTTTTGCAGCCTAATAGCTTGCTGGCAGGCTATTGATCCACTCAATGACCGACTTGTTGAGCGATTAGTGAAATAGCCGATGAAATAGTTGGAAAAAGCTCACAGAATGACATTGAAGATCGCAACTGGTTTATTGCTTATAGGGTGGTTATTTACCTTAAAATCAGTAGTTTAGTCTCGTTTTGTAGTCTCTTCTGCTACAAAAGTTAACTTTGACACCAGTTGCGGTTTTTCTACGCTTAATAGTGATTAAAACGTCAGATGAAAGGAGAACACAATGGCGAGGTTCCAACAAGACATACCAAATCGAGTCACGGTTTATCATGATGATATTGACCAAGAAAAAGCCCTGAAAAATGCGATGTTGCCTGAAAAACCAAGATACTTTAATGGCTCACCGACCTATGAAGCAGCCAGCGTCGATGAGTTTCGTAGCAAACTGAGTCAGATTGGCATGTCTCTCGACGTGTAACACTATTTTTCTACTCAAGTAAGCAGCCAATATGGCTGCTTTTTTATTCCCTTATGACAGAAATCTGCGTCCAATCACTATAACTCACACTTCAGCTCAATAATCACAGTTAAGAGCTGGATCTTTATCATATTCCTACCACAATTTACTTACAGATTTAATAATAAATTCGAATGGCTGAGTATGTCCTGTTGGAGGGATAGCGAGGTAGCGAATAAGGAATTGGTAATGAGAAATTTAGGATTTAGGAAATTACTGCTGATTTCGATCATTGCTCTGGTTGTCTTTTCGGTGACGGTTTCAAGTTACGTCTCCTACGTTAAGCAGAAAGAGACATTAGTTGAGCTGATCACAAGTGGTAATCAGGATTACGTGAAAGCCCAAGCTGATCAGATTGGTAATAAGCTAAACGAGAAAGTAGCCGGATTAGACAAAGTGGGCGAGCAATTTGCCAATAAACCGATCACGGGTACAGAGCAGGATTTTATCAATCTCACTCATTTGATTGCGGGTGGTATGAACCTCAACAGTTCAGTGGTGGCGTTTACTAACGGTGATGCTTATTGGAATCAAACCGCGGGCACCTGGCCTAATCACAAATACAATGGTGATGTGACCACCCGAAGTTGGTATCAACTGGGCAGGCAAAGTCCGGCGGCAGCGATGACAGAACCATACTTAAGTAGTGATGGGGACACGTATTGGGTGTCGATTGTGCGCAAAACAATGAGCGGCATGATTTCAGTTGATATGCAGCTTGGTTTCCTCAACGACATTGTCAAAGGCGCCAATGATATTCCCGGTGCGTTTGCAATGATCCTTAACCACGATAAGACGGTTCTTGCTTCGTCGCTGTCAGAGGTGAAAGCAGGTGAGAAGGCAGATAAATATCCGTGGTTAACGGATGTGGCATCACGCTCTATTGGCAAGGACAGTGCGCTCTTTGATGGTTATAAAGACTCGGTAGAAAAGCTGTTCTTTGCTCATAAGATTAATGTTGCCGGTAAGAGTTGGTATTTCGTTACGGGTCTGGAAAAAGAGATAGTGTTTTCCGACTTAGCATCCGCCAAACAGGCCGCAATCACTACCGCTGTCATTGCGACGGTGGTGAGCGTTATTCTTGCTATGGTCATCATGCAAGTTCTCTATCGCCCAATTCTGGTGTTAAAAGAGACCATGCTTGGACTCAGTCAGGGCAATGGTGATCTGACCCAGCGTATAGAAGTCAAAACTAAGGATGATCTTGGTGAGATTTCCGAGAGTGTTAACTCCTTCATTGCCAGCTTACAAAGCATGATGTTAGAGATTCGTCAGATGACCGAAAACCTCAACGAGAATGTCGATCGAATGAAAGATCAGAGCCAGCGCAACAGTTCCATTTTACAGAACCACGTTCAGGAAACCGAGCAGGTGGTGACCGCAATTGAAGAGATGAACTCAACCGCTGACTCTATGGCAACCGATGCAGCCAATACGGCGCAACTGACCCACAAAGCGAGTGAAGCAAGTGCTGCCTCTAAGGCGACGGTAACTCAGGCGCAAAACAACGTGCAAGAATTAGTTGATGATGTAAGTAATGCTTCTGGTAATGTGAACAATATGGCGTCTGAGACTGACGGCATCAATACCATTTTGGGTGTGATAGGGGACATTGCAGAGCAGACCAACTTATTGGCGCTTAACGCTGCAATTGAGGCTGCCCGAGCTGGTGAACAGGGACGAGGCTTTGCGGTCGTGGCTGATGAGGTTCGTAATCTTGCCAGCCGAACCAAAACCAGCACCGAGGAAATAGAAGCGGCGCTGGCGAGCTTATTGCGTGGTAGTCAATCGGTCGTGGATTCAATGGACTCAACCAAACAGAAGTGTGCCCAGACAGCTGAGGGGGCTGGGGAAGTAGCGGAAAGCCTTGATGTCATGACCCAGTTTGTAACGGATATCAATGATCTCAGTACTCAGATAGCGACAGCCGCAGAAGAACAAAGCAGTGTCACTCAGGAGCTGAGCCGTAATATGAGTGCCATCAACGATATTGTTGGTGAGCTCGATGCTAACGGTCAGCAGGCGCTTGAAGAGGCGCAGAGAATTTCTGACATGAACCAGTCACTGGCGGAAATCGTTGCCCGTTTTAAACTCTCTTAATCATATCCGGTTGTTAAAAAGAGGTACCTTGAGGTACCTCTTTTTACTTCTACCCTAAACGGCGCCTAATGACGCTAGCTGGCAACTTGTGCCTGTAAAGGTTGCGAGCGATTAAGCAGTACCATTATTACCACGGCTGCCAGCATGGTGAACGCCGCAATAGCGAAGCCATATTGAGTGAAACCATTATGGGCCAACAGCGCGATGATGACGTAACTCAGGCTCTGTACTGATGTGGAAAAGAGCACCAGCCCACCTTCCACCCTGCCACGTTGACTGATCTCAATCGTATGGTGCATCCAGTTAGTTCGGGCGATGCGGTTGAGCGCATTAAAAAAGCCGAACACTAAGGTCATCAGCAGGATATAACCCGGGTGCGTTGCCATGCTCATTCCAAACAGGGCAAGGGCAACCAAAGCCATAGAGTACTGCATGGTGGTTTGATGAGAACTCATTGACAGAAGTTTACTTACCAGCACCCCTGTGAGCAGTGAGCCGAGACCAAATGAGATGTTATAGCCCGCATACCAGTCGCCGGAAATGTTGTTTTCAGCAAACCAGATTGGTACCAGCTTGCCTAGAAAAGTCAGAATTGGATAAGAGAGGCAAGATAGCAGTAGGAAAGCATAAAAACGTGGTTGCTGGGCAAAGATGGCTCGGCTTTGTTTCATTTGAGCGATAAAGGAACTGCTATGGCTATCGCGTAGTTGTTTATTATATGGTGTGACAATGTAACTTAAAGCCGCTAGTGCGGAGGCGAAAGTTGCAAAGGCAGCAAACTCAACCATTCCCCACGTTTGCAGTAAAATGACACCCAATGCGCCGGCACCAAGCGTGGTGGTCTGCATAACGATTTCCTGCTTGCCTGAGATAGAAGCGTACTCGTGGCGCTGATAATTTTCCTGAGTGAAGGCGTTGTTGGTCGACCAGGCAAGGTTGCTGCTTACCCAAAATACCATCTGAGCACCAGCCAGTAGCCAGTGAGAGTCAAGGTTTACGACGTGTGCGAGCAACACCATCGCGGCGGTTAGTGACTGAATAACCTGAACAGCAATCAACAGTGCCTTACGCGAATGGCGGTCGATTAATGTGGCGAAGAAGGGAGTAAGGACAAATGATGTTGCTGTACAGGCTAATGCCACCATGGCGACAAAGGTGCCCATATCTGGTGTACTCAGCATGATCCAGGGCAAAGCCATCATAAACAGGCCTGATGAAATACCATCAAAAAAGCGGCCTGATAGGTAAGGTAGGGTTCTGTTGTTTGCCACTAGTCTCATTGAAATATCCTTATGTAATCGTGCTGAGTTAGTGCTACTCTAAAACCTCAAGTTAACTTTAGGTAAAGTGTTAATTTCACTTTTTTGGGGCGAATATGGAAATGAGCGTGGGAGAAGTGGCAAAGCGGGCAGAAGTGAAAGTGTCGGCTTTGCATTTTTACGAACAGAAAGGGTTAATCTATAGCTGGCGAAATCAGGGCAACCAACGCCGTTATCATCGCAGTGTTCTAAGGCGCATTGCGGTGATCAAAGCGGCTCAGGAAGTCGGGCTGACGTTAGAAGAGATTGCAGAATCACTTGAACATTTGCCTAAGCATCAAGCGCCAAATCGACAGGAGTGGGAGCGACTGGCCTCTGGTTGGAAAGATCGCCTGGAGCACCGCATTCAACAGCTTAAAGCTTTGCAGGATGATCTCGGCGGCTGCATCGGCTGTGGTTGTCTGTCGATGGAGTCGTGCGCCATTTACAACCCGCAGGATATACGTGCCGAGACCTTTAAAGGTAAGACGATGCTTACCAATCCGGAAGAGTGGTCACAAGGAGAGGGCGAAACTGAGTAATAGCGGCAGGGTAATGATACTGAAGAAGTTACTAAACAGCACCATGGACGCCACTTTCACCGGTTCAATCTGGAATCGCTCGGCAAACAGATAGTTCATCACTGCGGGCGGTAGCATGGTGAACAACACCATCATCTGCAGTTGCATCGTCGGTAGTGGAATGAACCAGTAGATCACTGCGAAGCTAATAGCACCCGTGAGCAGTGACTGTAAGCTACATAGGATACCGACCTTCAATCCGCTGACTCGCAGATTACACATCTGAGCGCCAAGTGAAAGCAGCATCACTGGTACCGCCGCCTGCCCGAGCAATGAGGTTGCTTCGTAAAGCGGGGACCAGACACCAATTCCAGTCAGGTTCAACACTAACGCTGAGCTGGCAGCGAGGAAAATTGGCATCTTGATGATCTGTTTAAACGGGTTACCTTCACTGAGCAGTGCTAAGCCGAGGCTGATGTGTAGACAGGCGGAAACCACGAACAGCAATACCGCCGATGCGAGGGCTGTGTCACCGAAGGTATAGGTAAACAGGGGGATCGCCAGATTACCACTATTCCGGAACATATGTGGCGGCGCCCAGGCTTTGTACTTCAATCCGGCCAGTTTGCATACAGGGAGCATAACCAGTCCGGGCAGTAAAACGGCAACTATGGCTGCACTCAACAGAGGGACTTGCTCGGTATCAAGTGGCATGGCAACAAGGGATGAGAACACCAACGCAGGGGTAAAGGCATCCATATTAATGCGGTTGATTGGCTTAAAGTCTGGTTTAAGCCAACGGCCAACCGAGAAGCCCACCGCGATCAATGCGAATACCGGAAAAAGTATCCCTACGACTTGCTCAAACATGTCAATCCTTGAATTTTGCTATAGCGTTAGACCAAATTACTGGATTTTTAACCGATACAACAGCACCTTATGAAAATTATCTGCGAGGATCTCACTTGTCACTGTTAATCGGCATTAACTGCTGATACTGAGCGTTTAACTCTATACCGAAGTATTGCTGCAATACAGCCAGATAACTTTCGTCATCGTTTAGCTCAATTTGCTCAATCTGGTCACCCTGACGAATGGTTAACGTGTAGTTAAGCAGTGTGACAATCCCCTGTTTCGTGGGTAGGCACGCGGTTCTGTTCTCTCAATCCTTGTGATACTTGAAATCAGCGTGAGTCTCGTAGGCTACGGTTGTCGGTATTTGCGCAGCAGATCAATCGGTATGTGGCAGTAGTCGTCAGGAAAGCGAGTCAATCTGTCCTGATGTTCGTCGTCACTCTTAACGTAATTGGACAGAAGCTTTATTTCTACGGCGATCTTGTCACTGTCAGGGCGCTGAGCGATGTGGTGTCGGGCGCGCTGTAAATGTTGCTCATCCCGACTGTAAACGCCAGTACGGTACTTTTCGCCGATGTCCTGACCCTGCTGGTTAACGCTGTAGGGATCGATGATTTCAAACAGATAATCAATCAATTGTTCAACAGAGACGAGTTCGGTATCAAACTGGGTACGAACACACTCTGCGTAACCATCATATTGGCTTAATGTCGTATTAGTGGTGCCGTTTGCGCGTCCTGCTTCGGTATTTACCACGCCAGGTAAGTGGCGCATAAACTCCTGCACTCCCCACAAACAACCGCCTGCGAAATAGATTTCTTCAAGCAAGTTCGGGTTCCGTTTAATAACTTAATCTGGCATTAAAACAGATCCCTCAGGTAAGGGATAGCCCTAATCTTGTCTGTCATCGACTTTGGTGCGTGACGATGTCGCGACCCAACAGGTTATATTGAGCAAGCTGATGGTTTGCACTTTGGTGATGGTCAATACGACAAACGGGTTTGCCACAACGGCGAATAGATTTAGTAGAAATGGATTTAATGGCTGACTTTTTGTGAGCTGAATTAAACTTTTGAAGAAATTGTTTATGACAACATAAAAAAGTTGAGCCCTTGGTGCACATTCTTAATTCATAGACTAAATTTATATGTGCTAGGTTTCGTATGTAAAATGGATCTGCCAATGATGCCGATTATAAAATATAAAAAATTGGCGCTTAGTGTATCTGTGATTGTGTTGTGCGCGGTGGCTTGGGGCGTGATAAATGTAATGGAGAGCAGTCAAACGACTCGGTCTTCAAAAATTAAGATAGGGGTCTCTCTGTCGCCTTTGTCGTCGCCGTTTTTAGTCGCCGATCAGCTAGGATTCTTTAAACACTTCAACCTCGACGTTAGTTTACATCCCTGCTCAAGCGGTGCCGCCTGTACCGAACTTATGTTGTCTCGAAATGTCGACTACGCCACGGCATCAGAGTCTGTGGTGATGTTTCAAAGCTTTCAACGCGATGATCTCTCTTTATTGGTCAGCTTTGTAGAGTCAGACAATGACCTCAAACTACTGACGTTAGTCCCCAGTAGAATCGACAGTGTCAAAGAGCTGGAAGGTCGTAAGATTGGTATTATCAAAGGCACGGCCAGTGAGTTCTATTTTGACTCAATTTTGATTAGCAATAACCTCAAGCACATGCCAGTGGAGAAGGTCTACCTACAGCCCCACGAGATGGTGCCTGCACTGCTTTCCTACCGTGTTGATGCAATATCAGCATGGGAACCAATGGGGTTTGAAGCGGACCTATTATCCGTGGCCGACGTTGCTAATCTTGGTGTCAAAGGCGTATACCAACTGTCATTTAATCTTATTTCCCGGTCACCCTATCTGGAGTTTGTTGGCGACGAGCCTGCAAGGCTGCTTGAGGCGTTGGATATGGCGATTGAATGGATAAATAACAATCCTGAGCGAGCAATAGAAATGATTGCTGCGCGTCTTGATCTTCCACCAAGTCAGGTGCAATGGACCTGGCAGGACTATCTGTTCCGTTTGTCGTTGGGTAACTCGTTGCTGTCGAACTTACAGTTACAGTCCCGTTGGGCAATTGAAGCCGGTTTAGTCGACAATTCACCGCCAGACTTCAGGGAAGTGTTTTACGCTTACCCATATCGCAAAGTCGTAGAACAGAGGGATTAACGCCATGTTAGATTCGCTGTTCAAGAAAATGTTTGTTCTTTCTACTACGACCATGATGCTGACGCTGTTTATTGTCATTTCATTTTCGAAGATCAATGGTGAGCAGAGGTTAACTAAGTCGGAACTGGATCAGATCATTGAGTTACAACTGAGTGTTGACCTGTTACGCAGCCAGTTATGGGTGTTTAAACAATTTAGTGATCAACCTAGTCTCAATCAGGTTGAAGTCGCTCATGCTGAACTGGATACTAAGCTAACAGCCTTCAACAGTAGCAATATCCAATTGGATAATATCCAGCATATGAATCGCAGTCTGCATATCTTGCTATTACAGGAGAAAGAGCTCTACTTTGATGGTTCCGCTAAGGGTGGAGAGCAAAGCTCAGCCAATATCAATGCGCGTAATTTGCTCCACTCACGCTATAACATGATTGTGCAGAATATGACTGAAGAGCTGGCCTACGTCCATCAACAAGTGCTCAACCGCAACATTACCAACCTACAAAGTGTGATGTCGACAGCCGCCGCCTGGTTGATCATCTGTTCTATTCTGGTCAGTGTCACCGCTTGGCTGATCCTATTCCGCTTTAAATCTGGCGCAGAAGCGATGAAAGCGGCGATTATCGATTTGGCAAAAGGGCAGTTAGATACCAAGGTTGAAGCGGTCAAAATGGATAGTGAGTTTCGTGTTATTGCCAGCTTTTTCAATCAGATGACCGTCTCTTTGTGCCGCTCAACCGTGACTCGCAAAGAGTTAGAGGAAGAAGTACTGCGTCAGACCCGACAACTGAAACACAAACAAGAGCAACTGCTGTTTTTATCCGAGCATGATCCGCTGACTAATCTGATGAATCGCCGGGCATTTGATAAGCAGTTAGAGAATGCCATGGTTAAGGCCAATCGCACTGGGTGTAAGTTGGCGATCCTCTTTATTGACCTTGATGACTTCAAGCATGTCAATGACACCTTCGGTCACGATGCCGGTGATGTGGTGTTGGTGAAAATCGGTGAGCGATTGGAGGAGAGCGTGCGTGAATCGGACTTCGTTGGTCGCCTTGGCGGAGATGAGTTTGTCGTCTGTCTCGATCTGCTTCATGACCTGGACATTGTAGAAAAGAAAGTGCAGCAAATTCTGGATGTGATCAGTCAGCCGATCATGTTTGACGGACAGTGCCTGGAAATTGGTGCCAGCATTGGCGTTAGTCACTACCCAGAACAGGCGCAGGATAAAGATTCCTTACTCAGTCTTGCCGATGAAGCTATGTATAGTGATAAAGGAAGACCTTGTATTGAAGAGTCCAAGCCTGCTGCACAACTGGCTAATGGCGAGGGCAATGTGGTCAAACTATCTAAACGTAAGCCGTAATTGTTAAGCGCAAGTGTACATTTTGTTTAACACAAATCCCGACAGTGATTTCCTGCCAAATCTCGACATTTCTATCATTAATCGACATCTTATGCGGGTTTGATCCACCTTTTTGTGGATCTGATGCCCATCGGAATGACCTGCCGTTTGGTTTGTTCCGATTTTGGTATTAATGGATAGGAAGTCTAAATGGATAAAGAACATAGTCTGCGCGAGAACTTACTTGCGTTATTAATCGGTAGTGCTCTGGTGTCACTGGGCGTTATCTTCTTCAATAAAGTCGGTCTGTTGACAGGCGGTACTGCAGGATTGGCGATCTTTCTCACTAAGGTGAGTGATTTCAGTTTCGGTCAGATCTTTTTTGCGCTTAACCTGCCTTTTTACATCTTGTCTGTGACCCGTATGGGCTGGCGCTTTACGCTCAATACCTTTATCGCTGTGACGATTGTGTCATTTGCCGTTGACCACCTGCATCACGTGATTGAGATAGCGCGTATTGATCCCTTCTACGCGGCGTTACTCGGTGGAGGTATGATAGGTATCGGTATGTTGGTTATCTTCCGCCATAAGATGAGTCTTGGTGGTTTCAACATTCTGGCACTTTTCCTTCAGGAGCGTTTTGGCATCCGAGCGGGTAAAGTACAGATGGCGCTCGATTGCACCATCGTTGTTATGTCGCTGTTTATTGTCGATATCTCGTTGATTGCTCTGTCGGTGATGGGGGCGATAGCCACTAACCTGATCCTGGCGATGAACCACAAACCCGGTCGCTATCAACCACAGGCGACAACCGCATAACCTTAAGGCTTAGCTTCGGCTAAGCCTTTTTATTGGGCAACGCTTAATGGCGGTGGCTTAAGGTATTAGTGAAGTGCTGTAGCTCCTTTTCTGACAGTGAGTAGCCGTTGTGACAGGCGGCATGCAGAGTCGCGGCAAACTCCATATTAAAGTAGTTAAACAAACCTTTAAACAGGCCGTGAAAGATCGGGCAAATCTCTGTTTTTCCTGAACTTGCCACAACGAAGCCGCGTTTATTCTCTAATGCACGTGCTTTCGGTTTTAGCTCTGCCACGTCTAACAACTCAGTCAAACGGTCAATGAGTGCCTTCATTGGCGCCGTCACCGTGTACCAGTAAACTGGCGAAGCAAACACAATATTATCAGCCGCGAGCATCTTATCGACTAACGGATAGAAATCGTCGCTAGGGTAGTCATTCTGGTAGTTGTAAGGCGTTATCTTTAGCTGATCAATGTCGATGATTTCACTACGGTGAGTACTGTTTACGGCGTTGATGGTTTTCGCCGTGTTGCCTTGCTTGTTGGCGCTGGAAAATAGGATCAATGTCTTCACTAATCTGTCCTTTGTAGATGTGTTGAATAACAGGACAGTGACTATAAAACCTCAACCGTAGTTGAGGTAAAGTGCCAAATCACCATTTCTTTTCAAGTAGCTGAGACAGATTGTGAATCGTCACCATATTTTCATCAAGGGGATGATTGTGTCGATTAAAGTAGATGGTGCGCAGACCCGCCTCGCGCGCCGGGTAAATATCTTTTTCCAGCGTATCGCCAACCATGGTCACTTGAGATGCTTCCAGATTCAGTGATTCAAGAATTGCCTGATAAAATTCAGGGCAATCTTTATCGATACCAAGATTGGCTTTACAGAAGTAACCTTTGATGTGCTGGTCTAACTCTGCTCGCTGGAAGGCTGCCCTTACTTCTGATTCGCAAGAGTCACGAGCACTGGTTGCGACATAGAGGTCATGCTCTTTACTCAGTGCTTGTAAAGTGGCTTGCGCTTGCTCCACGGCTTTGACTTCCGGCCATAAATACATTTTTCCGCTGTATTGGGCAAAGTCGACCATCAGGGTATTACCCCAATCGAAAAGAATGACTTGCTTCATTCACCTACATCCTTGTTGGCATTTGTCGTTAGTAGCAGGTTTCATTGTATTCACTATGAGGTAAATTTCACCCATTAGTGATTATATTCACCAAGTAAATTAGTCTGGATAGCCATTGTCATTATGTAGAACGCTTATTTATCATGCGCTTATGTATGGCACTTCTTTTGCTAACTGTTGTCTGTTATTCCGATAATGAACAAAAAATGAGAATCAATAATGATTATTTATGAATGTCATTTTGTACGTGTATAGTGTGGATTGAGTTGGTGCTAAACCTCTCCCCACACGTATATATATTCTAATACTCGGCAAGCAAAACCGAGACTGCACAACTGTATTACAAACGGATAAGGAATTCACATGACAACTAAGCCGTTACGTTGGTTACTGCCATTTATCACTTTGGGTGTCGCTTATGCTGGCTACTCGGCGATTGCATCGAGTGCGCCTGAACAACTCGAAAGCAAACCGCCTAAAGCGCCGCCGATTGTCACGGTATCTAAAGTACACTCTAGTGATCACAAGGTGGTGATCACCAGCCATGGTGAGCTTCAACCAGTGGAAGTGACTCAGCTTTCTGCTCAGGTGTCTGGTGAGGTAACCAGCTGGCATCCGAATTTTGTGGTCGGTGGTATTGTTAAACGTGGCGAAGTGTTATTCAGCATCGAAAGTGATAACTATCAGGCTGCTGTTCTTCAGGCTGAAGCTCAGTTGGCAAGTGCCAAAGCTGCTTTGATTGAAGAGAAAGCGAAAGCCGAAGTGGCTAAACGTCAGGCTAAGAGTTTGCCACAGAAGCAGGTTACGGATCTGTATCTGCGTAAACCTCAACTGCTGAGTGCTAACGCTCAGGTTAAATCTGCTCAGGCGGCACTAAAGCGCGCCAAGCGTGACCTGGACAACTGCCAGATCCTAGCTCCTTATGATGCACTGGTTGTTGCCCGTGATATTGGTGTGGGTCAGTTCATCGCAGCCGGCGCTCACGTTGCAACACTCAATAACGTTGAGGCGGGTGAAGTCCATATCCCAATTGCTGGCTTTGATAGCGCATTCTTGCCTCAAGATTACGCGGGTACCTCTGCTCAGATAATTCAACGCGGGATTGAAAATACTCGCCGTGAAGGTGTTATCGATCGCGACCTCGGTGTGATCGATAGCAGCACGCGAATGATTAATATGGTTGTGCGCGTCGAGAACCCGTATGCGATCGACAGCGATCAGCCTGCGATGAAGTTTGGTTCTTATGTCGAGGTTCAGTTTGCCGGTAAAGAGCTGAAGCATATTTATCGTCTGCCTCAGGAGCTGGTCAACAATCGTCAGGTTTGGGTGGTTAATGATGACAACCAACTCGAGCCAAGAACGGTGAATGTACTGCGTGCTGAAAAAGAGTTCATGCTGATCAATCAAGGGCTTAACGATGATGATCAGGTGGTATTGACCGTACCTGAGTATCCGCAGAAAGGCCTGCAGGTTGAAGTGAACCTAACAGCTAATCAATCGAACATGTAAGGTCCGATCATGGAAGAGACGAAACAAAAAGGGCTGATCGCCTATTTCGCCAATAACTCTGTGGCGGCCAACTTGCTGATGGTGTTTATTCTAATCGTTGGTACGGTGAGCTTTTTCTTTATCCAGCGCCAGATGTTCCCCAACATTGAAGTTAACTACATCAATGTGAGTGCTCAGTATCCGGGCGCATCGCCTCAGGAGATTGAAGAGAGCATTCTTATCAAGCTTGAAGAGTCGCTCAAAGACGTCACCGGGATCAAAAAAGCCGTGTCCAGCGCCTATCGTGGCAGCGGCAATATTGAGCTTGAAGTCAGCGTCGATGAAAACATCGATGATGTTCTGGATAAGGTCAAACAAAAAGTCGATGCGACCTCAAACTTCCCTGATGCCATGGAGCCTATTCAGGTTTACCAATATGAGTGGCGTCAGGATGTGATTGAGATGGCGTTGGTTGGAGACCGTAGCCTGTTAGAACTTAAGCCTATCGCCAAACAGATAGAAGATGAGTTGCTGCAACTGGGTAATGTTGCATTAGTCGAGTTAGGTGCGCCTGAGTATGAAATTGCCATCGAAATTGAGCCACAGGTGTTACAAAAATACAGCCTGACACTTAATGATGTGAGCAAGGCTATCCAACGCTACTCTGCGAACTATTCCGCTGGGGAAGTGCGCACTAATGCTGGCATGATCTCGGTGCGAATCGAGAACCAGTATTACAGTGGCGAAGAGTTCAGAGATATTCCGGTTAAGATTGGGGCTAACGGTGGCAAGGTATTACTTCAGGACATTGCGACGATCAAAGATGGTTTTACTGAAGATGATCGATACTTCAAGTATTCGGGTCAAAATGCCATGTACCTGTCGGTCAAGGCGACCAAAGACCAAAATATGGTGGCGGTAGCGGAATCGGTAAAAGCTTACATTGAACAAAAAAACCAGACGCTACCTTCTGATCTGAAGATCAAAACTCTGGTTGATATGACCTACTATCTCAACGCTCGTTTAGACATGATGCTCAAGAACCTGTTGCAAGGTGCGGTGTTGGTTGCTTTGATGCTGAGTCTATTCCTGCGTGTGAAACTGGCGATGTGGGTAATGATAGGTCTGCCAGTCTGTTTCTTGGGCGCGGTTATGGTGATGCCAGCAATTGGTGTCAGTATTAACATCATCTCCCTATTTGCGTTCATCATGGTGCTGGGTATCGTGGTTGATGATGCGATAGTCATTGGTGAAAGTGCCTACAGCGAGATAGAGAAGAATGGCGGTGGGGTTGAAAACGTTGTTCGTGGCGTCAAACGTGTGGCAACGCCAGCGACCTTCGGCGTACTGACCACCATGGCGGTATTTGCGCCGTTCTTAATGTCAAAAGGGATAGAACGTGCCTTCTTCTTCGGTATCGCATCGATTGTGATTCTGTGTCTGTTCTTCAGCTTGATTGAATCAAAGTTGATCCTGCCGTCGCACTTAGCGCACTCGAAGTTTAAGCCAATCAAGAAGGGCAGTTGGCGCGATCGTTTCAATACTCGCTTCTTTGCTTTCATCAATGGTCCGTACAAGCGTTTTGTCAAAACCTGTACTCATTGGCGCTGGAGTGTGTTTACGGGTTTCGTTGCTATTCTGGTCATCAGTATTGCGATGGTGATGGCAAGTTATGTGCGCATCGTTCCTTCGCCAAAGGTGCCGCATGACTTCCCAAGCATCAAGCTGGTGATGAATGACAATGTGTCGAGTGAGCAGACGATTGAAGCGCTTAAGCTGATTGAATCGACGGTCCTCACGATCGATGAAGAGATCGAGCAGGAAACCGGTCAGAAAATGATTCGCGATATCCTCACCTTCAGTCAGGGCAGAAAAGAGGGCAGACTGGTTATTCCTCTGGTCGACGAAGAGCTACGACCGTTCAATACCTTCGAGCTGGCGCGGCGTTGGCGTGAACGCTTGCCAAACATTGCTGGTCTGAAAATGCTCAACGTATCGGATAACGTTAATGACGACGAGAAAGGCGACGAGTTTGGTTTCCTGCTTTACGGCCCAGATATTGAAAGCCTTAATGCCGCAGGACGGGATCTGATCCTGACCTTGCAGCAACAGAAAGGGCTGTTTGATATCTCGTCATCGATTGACGCTGGTAGTCAGGAAGTGTTGTTGTCGCTGGCGCCGGTAGCTTATGATCTCGGCCTCGATTTATTCGACATTGCCACTCAGGTCGGCGGCAGTTTCTATGGTGGTGAGGCACAGCGCGTGTTACGTGATGGTGAAGAGATCAAGGTGATGGTTCGTTACCCGCAGTTGACCCGTGAGGCTTTCTCTTCACTGCGCTACGCCGTCATCACTACGCCGGAAGGCAAAAAGGTCATGCTTGGAGATGTGGTAGAAATCAATCAGAAACCTGGCGTGAGCAGTATCCGCCGCGAAGGGGGCTATCGAAGTGTCTACGTCTATGGTTCGATAGACGAGGAGCTGGTTGAGCCTAATCAGATTGTTGAGCAGATCACCGAAGAGATCATCCCTGATATTCTGACTGACTATTCAGGTGTTAAGAGTGAACTGGGTGGTACGATTGAAGAGCAGCAAGCTCAGCAGAACGAGCAGAAGATCTTCTTTGTCGCCGGTATGATTATTGTTTACATGCTGCTGGCAGTGCCGCTTAAGAGTTACACTCAACCGCTTATTATCATGTCAGTTATTCCATTTAGTCTGACAGGAGCGATATGGGGTCATTACTGGTTTGGCTTAGATCTGAGCATGATGTCGACCTTTGGTCTGATTGCTGCGGCTGGTGTGGTGGTCAATGACTCGCTGGTCATGACTGACTATGTCAATCAGGTAAGGGCAAAAGGTGTAGCCATTAAAGAGGCGGTGATTGAAGCAGGTTGTGCCCGTTTCCGAGCGATAATACTGACCTCAATCACCACCTTTGTTGGTGTACTGCCTATCATGTTTGAAACCAGTCTTCAGGCACGATTTGTTATCCCTATGGCGGTGGCTCTGGGCTTTGCGGTTCTGTTTGCAACGCTACTCACTTTGATATTAGTACCGTGTCTCTACCTGATGCTAGAGGACATTAAGGGACTGTTCGGCAAGGTGAAGCGCTTACTACCGCGTGGTAAAGAAAAGGCGCAGACGACAAGCTAACGCAGTACTAAATCCGTTCAAATAAATAAGCCAGACAGCAAGTCTGGCTTATTTTTTATCATTGCAGATCCCACGCTAAGTGACTAAATCTCTTCATGCTTATGCACGAGACCAAAGTCGGCTAATACAGCATAGGCTGCCGGGATCATAAATAGCACCAACAGCGTCGAGGCAAAAATACCAAACACAATCGAGATAACCAGTGGCTGAATAACCTGTGCCTGCAAGCTGGTTTCGGTGAGTAAGGGGAGCAGACCTGCTGCTGTGGTCATTGAGGTCAGAAATACGGCTCTGAAGCGCTCGCGACTGGCTTTTACGACCGAGTCGTGAACGTTATCACCTTCATCGACATGGTGGCGGATGTACTGTACCAACAAGATAGAGTCGTTGACCACGATACCTGCCAGCGAGACAAAGCCCATCATACTCGGCATGCTCAGTGAGTGACCCAGCAGTATATGCCCCCATACCACGCCAATAAAGGCGAGCGGGATCGCAAGCATAACCACAAATGGTTCAAGGTAGCTGCGGAACTGGTAGCTGAGGATAGCAAACACGCCGAACAGGCCGAGTAAGAACCCCTTAGCCATTGACGAGCTGGTCTCAGCGGTATCTTTGGCTTCACCTTCAAAGTCAAAGCGTAGCCCCGGATACTTAGCCATCAGCTTTGGCGCTTCTTCTTTCTGGAACTGGTTGATGATCGCGGTTGAGTTGACCTTAGTATTGTCAGTATCACCGAACACACTAATGGTACGTAAGCCGTCGATACGCTGAATACGCACATAGTTACGCTGGAAGTCGAGCGTGGCTATGGTCGCAAGCGGGATCTGACTGCCATCGGCAACAATGATCGGGAAGTTAGCCAGTTGCTGTAGGTCGCCGGCCTGTACTTTGTCGAGACGCACCTCGACAGAGATGTTTTCAACCCCAACCTGGATCTCGTCAGCCGTTTGGCCGAAGAAGGCTGCGCGAAGCTGACTGGCGATCAGCTGGCCGTTGACCCCGTAGGTTTCTGCCCCAGGACGAAGTTTGACCAGTACCTCTTCTTTACCCATGCGCATATCATCGAGCACGCCATGTACGCCATCAAACTCTTTGAGGTACTGCTGGATGTCGATAGAGGCCGCTTTGAGGGCGTCGAGGTCATCATGTTTAGCGCGGATCTCTATCGCACGTCCACCCGGTCCCATCGTCGGTTGTTTGAATACCAGTGAAATCGGGTCGGCAAGCTCACCAATATCTTCGCGCCAGGCGGCAATGAAATCATCGATCAAAGTGTTGCGACTTTCTGCGCCGAGCAGATCGAGTCTAACCGTGGCGATGTGAGGACCTGATTCGTTGGCATCGGCGTTGGCGTTAAACTGACTGGTAATGTGCTGCACCAGTGGTGTACCGTTCTCAACCGTTTCTGTCCACTCTTTATCAAGCTTACGAGCGGAGGCGACGATTCTATCGACCACTGCCTCTGTCTGTGACAGGGAAGAGCCCGGTGGAAGTATGATACGTGCTTCGGCGATATCACCATCGAGTTCCGGGAAAGGTTGGAACTTTAGCAGCCCTCCAGCAATGGTCGCCACGGAGATCAACAGCAACGCCACCACACTACCGAGGAAGGCGTAGCGATACTCAACCACTCTCTCTACTGCGTTAACCAGTGTCGTGTTGCGGAAGTTTTCAAAACCATCAAGCAGCTTCTGTTTAAACTTCGCTGGTGGCTTATCATTTTTCTCCTTATGCAGTGAGTGTGACAGATGGTTCGGCAGGATCAGGAATGCCTCGACCAGACTTAAGGTTAGAACCAGGATCAACACTTGTGGCACGGCTTTCAACACCGCGCCCATTTCGCCTTGCAGAAACAGCAGACTACCGAAGATACACACTGTGGTCAGGAAGGAAGAGATAACCCCGGGCAGAACTTTTTTCACCCCTTTGACCACGGCGTCATCGACCTCTTCGCCTCGATCAAGATGGGAAGCGATCGACTCGGCAATCACTATCGCGTCATCCATCATGATACCGATCGCCATTAACAGACCGACCAGAGACATGATGTTGATCGACAGTCCGAGCTGAGCCATGAGGAACAAGCCACCGAGGAAAGCAACCGGAAGGCCAGCTGCCACCCAGAATGAATAGCGTAGGGTAAAGAACAACCACATGGTGGCGAACACCAGTACAATACCTTGCCAGCCGTTACGGACCATCATGGTTAATCGGTCCCACAGAACTGACGACAGGTCATTGGTCAGTTCAAGCTTGACGCCCATAGGGGCAATTGCCTGCTGATCTTCGACAAACTGAGCAACACGCTCTTTGATACGTAGTGCGTCATCTTCTTTGTTTTTACTTACCTTAAGCAGCGCCGAAGGGTGACCGTCAAACAGCACTTTCTGTTCATCCAGTTCGAAGCGGTCGGTAATAGTGGCGATGTCTCTTAACCTGATCAATGAACCGTTAGGACCGGAGCCAACGACGATACTCTCTAGTTCAAGAGGAGTAACACGACGCTCATCAAAACGGATCAGGAAGTTTTTATCAGGCGTTTCGACATTACCACTCGGCAGTTTGATGTTCTGTCTGCCAATTTGATCTGCAATATCACCAACGCTCAGACCCAGCTGACGCATGGCCTGAGAGTCGAGTTCTACTCGGAACTGATGATCTGAGAAGCCAGCGACATCAACCAGAGATACATCATAATCAAGCTTTAACGTTCTCTTAAGCTGCTCTGCGTAGGCCTTGAGTTCAGGCCAGGTTGTATCGGCGGTGATCGCAACGTCGACCACTGGCTCATTCCAGTCGAGCTCCTGCACAACAGGGGATTCAATCTCTTGTGGGAAATCGTTAATTGAATTGATCTGAGTCTGAACGTCGACCAGCATGCGGCCGATATCAGCCTTTTCATTCAGCTTGAGGATCAGGCGGGCTGAACCTTCAATCGCTTCACACTGAGTCTCTTCAATGTTCGCCAGCCCATCCACGGCATCTTCCATACGCACACAGATGCTTTCCTCTACTTCCTGTGGTGATGCTCCCGGATAGACAACGCCTGCCATAATGTACGGTGGATCGAACTCAGGAAAGGTTTCGCGCTTAATATTAGGTAGCGAAGTCAGGCCGAGCACTAACAACGCCAGCATCAACAGGTTAGCCGCCGTCGGATGCTTTGCAAAGAATCGAATCATTACTGCGACTCCTGTGCGTTAGTGCTGGCTTTCTTAAGCAGCATGCCTTCAATAGCAGGAAGCAAATCGTTAATGATTAACTGATCACCCTGATTTAAGTTACCGTCAATTACAACCTGATTGTCACGACGGTAGAGTACAGAGACAGGGTGAATTTCCAGTTTGTTGTCCTGACTCATCAGGTAGATCTTGTCCCCATGTAACGCACGCTCAGGGATCACCCAGCTCGGGTTGGCTTGACCTTCAATTGTCGCGCGAACAAACATACCGTTAACCAGAGGGGGCGCTGAAGTTGGGTTAAGGCTACGGTAATCCTGTTCGATCTCCAGAATAACGCCAGCGGTCGCCTGATTTGGGTCCACCGTTTCACTGATACGCGCTACCTTTGCTGGCCATGTCGCTTTAAGGTTACCGCTACTTAGCTCGATTGACGCGTTGATAAAGGTCATGTCTGGTTGCGGGATACCGTCAGCATCACGACCAAATTCGCCTAAGCTGGAAGCGAGGGTTTGCATGTCATGGATAGAGAGCTGCGCTTCCACTTCCATCACGCCCATCCCATGCGCGGTGACCATAGTTTGCTGTAGATTGACCACCTGATTTTGTTCCACTTCCACGGAAGAGATACGCAAATCATACGGCAGGGTAATGATGGTTTTTTCAAGTGAGCGCTGAGCTTCGTCGACTTTAGAAGCGTTAACTTTAACTAATGCTTCAGCGACACGCTTTTCATCCGGCATCAGGCCGATCTGGTTTTCGATATCGAGAACCAATTTTCGTTGTGACAGCGCACTCTGCTCTTGCTGGTCGACGTCAGACTGAGAGGTGAGGCCTTTCTTACGTAGGTTCTGCTTACGTTGAAGCTCTTTGTTGGCAATCTCTAAACGGTTGCGCTCGATCTTTAACGTCTGTTTAAGGTTATCTTCTTCCTGGTTCAGCTTGGCTAAAGAAGTTTGGGCAGATTTGAGGTCAGCCTGTGCTTGTACCAGTTTGAGTTCATAGTCGAGCGGGTCGATACGCAGAATTTCCGTCCCTGCTTGTAACACTTGCCCTTTTTCGAGTTTTGGGTGTCGGTAAACAATCTTGCCAGTGACTTCCGCGATGGCTTTCCACTCCAGCTTCGGCGCGATTTTGCCAAAGCCAATCGCTTGAGGCGCCATCGCTCTTAGTTCTAACGTGGTTGTCTCTACCAAACGGGCGCGATCGCCAGCCGGTTTAACGGGTAGGTCTGGCTTCATCTTCACCGCGACAACTAAGGTGATGACGCCAACGGCGAGTGCGGGGAAGAACAGTAGCTTCTTGTTGATTTTCATTGGTGTTAATCCTGCTGGTCGTTGGATTGGAGAAATCCGTGAGTCATTAATTTAATGTTGTGTTCAAGTAACTGATCTAAAAAGTCTTCGTTGAGCTCAATGCCATGAATTGCCAGTAACGCTGGTGGTGCGATAAACGGAAATACCATCAAGCTGATATAGGAAACCTTACACAGTTTGGGATCAGCATCCGGTCTGAGTATCTGGCTATCGACTAACTTAGTGAACATGACTTGTTGCATTGGCTGGGTGATATCCATAAACACCTTTTCGAGAAGCTTTCTTTGCGTTTCGCCGGCATCCATATGCATAACCTGAGTGATCAAACGAGGAAACTGAGGGGCTTTGGCCATCTCGCGATAGTAGGTGCGCATCAGATCGAGAAAGTTCTTCTGGCAGCTATCTTGCAATAAAGCCTGCATCTGGCGTTTCATTGGCTCTAGCGTTTCGCGTAGCATGGTCTCGAATAGCCCGTCTTTACTACCAAAGTAATAACGGATCATCGCAACATTTACGCCTGCACGATTAGCGATCAAGCGAGTCGATACCTTCGCATAGGGCATAACTGTGAAAAGCTCTCGTGCATGATGGATGAGCTTTTCTCTTGCCTCGATACTATCGCTTGGGCGTCCGGCTTTACGTGATTGAGTGGTCACAGCGAGATCTCTTATATTAAACAGTCGATTAATTATAGTGTGGCTGCTAAGTAATCGATATGACAAAAATTACTCAATATTTAAACAAGTGATTAATTTCTCGTTGTGTGGGCAGAGATGGGGGTTTCAGATAAGAAAATGCCCGCACAGTGGGCAACTATACGGGCTAAATAAAGGGCAACAATTCATATTGTTTGTTTGGAGATTGTTGGTCCATATCCTTATTCAAGCTGTTATAAAGAATCTTCGGTCTTTAGCAGATCTTTATATCAGTGTAACCAATAGTGTTTAAAGTAACACTTTTGTCACGAATGGTTAAACAGTAAAAATGCAAAGATATATTCCATATATGAAACAAACGGGCTACAGATTAAACAATTAGTGTATGAATAACAAACAGCCCGGATTGCTGCGCTAGAGCGAACCGGGCTGCTTGTATAGGGCTAAATAATGCCTTGATCCCTTGCCATTTGGTTGGCGATAGCAGGTGCTTTCCATAGGCAGGGTAGCAGGATCAGTGATACCGGAACTGCAGTGATGACGATAAATGACTGCAGAGCAGAGATGCCACCGGAGCCCATTGAAATCAGAGCGATAGCAACCACACCCATCATGACTCCCCAGAAGGCACGCATCGCGGCACTTGGCTCTGAAGAACCTGTGATCACGACACTAATGGTGTAAGTCATTGAATCACCGGTAGTAACAATGAATGTAGTGGTCAAGATCAGAAACAGTACTGAGATTAAGGTCGCCATAGGCAGCTGTGAAGTAATCGCCAGTAACACTGCGGGTAGGTTGAAACCTTCGAACGCCGACGAGATCAGACCCGGGTTGTCCAGTTCATACGCTAAGCCACTACCACCGACAATGCTAAACCAGAAGCAGGTGATAAGTGGAGCGGCAATACTGATGGATAATATCAACTGACGAATCGAGCGTCCGCGAGAAATTCGGGCGATAAAAATGGCCATCATCGGGCCATAACCGATAAACCAGCCCCAGAAGAATACTGTCCACCAGTTAAGCCAGCTGGTATCTGTGCGATACAAGGCCATTGGAAAGAAGTTGTCGACCATGCGACCGACGCCCTGCACATAACCATCAACGATAAAGCTGGTTGGTCCGAAAACCAAGACATAACCGATAAGCAATGCAGCAAGAATGATGTTGTAACGGCTAACAATCTGGATACCTTTACTGACACCACTCAGTGCTGACAAGGTATAGGTAGCAATGGCGAAGAGAATCACCAATGTCTGAGTGGTGAAATGGTCCCCAATACCAAAAAGAGCGTTTAAGGCATAACTGATCTGTAAGCCGAGGAAGCCAATCGGACCAATAGTGCCAGCAGCAACGGCGATCACACTGGCTGAGTCGGCAAGATGACCAATCCAGCCATTGATTGCTTTGTCGCCAAAAACCGGATAGAGCAGGGTGCGCGGCTTAAGTGGCAACCCTTTCTCATAGTGAAGATGCATCAGGACAATCGTTGACAGGCAGCCAAGGATCGCCCATGCAAGAAAGCCCCAATGCATAAAAGATTGTGACAGGGCATTGATGGCCGCTTTATGAGGAGAGGCTTCACCATAGAGGGGCGGTGCTGATACAAAATGCGCTATCGGCTCTGCAGCAGCCCAAAATACGCCTCCACCTGCAAGTAGGGTACACAGCACGATTGAGAGCCACTTAAAGGTATCAATCTCAGGCGTAGACAGACCGCCTAAACGCACGTAACCCGTTCTGCCGAGAGCAACAACTAAGCCAATAAGGAAGTTAAGCAGTAACAGTACTTGCCAGAAAGCGCCAAAGTAGCGCGTAGCCAGAGTAAAACCTGTGTTTACCCAGCCAGATAACAGGGTGGAGTCAGTCAGTGCGAGCAGGACGAAAGCGGCCAGGAAACTGCCGCTGATCCAGAATACTGGATGATTAAGATGGAATTGCTTGAATATTGAGGCGAATGGAGTGCGGGCGCTAGTTGCAGCTTGGATAGTCCCGTGGTTTGAGTGGCTATCGATGGACTGCGTCAAATTAGACATTAAAAAGTTCGCTATTTTGTAGTCAATACAAACGTACTGACTGATACATTTCCCTCACTCCGTTTCATAAGAATTGTGAGGTGTGTCAAAAAGCGACGTATCCTAGCACACTTTAAACGCAAAATCGCAGCTTAGACTTCAATCGTTAACCTCATCGGCTGTAAAACCATATTTCTCAGCCAATTGATCTGCGCTAATCGGGCGCTCAATCAGATAGCCTTGCAGCACATCACATCCATACTCTATCAGAACTTTCCTTTGTGCATCGGTTTCAACACCCTCTGCGACAACTCTCATCTCGGCAGAACGGGCGATAGCGAGAATCGCTTTCACCAGCGAGTCACTCTGTTCAGAGCTAAGCATCTTGTCGACGAATACCCGGTCAATCTTGAGTTCATCGAGTGGTAGGTTGCTCAGGTAACTAAGCGAAGAGTAACCGGTACCGAAATCATCCAGTGAAATGGTAAACCCAAGCTCTTTTAACTGGCTGATGATTGGCGTTACCTTTGGCAGGTCGGTGATCAGTACATTTTCGGTGATTTCCAACGTGATCCTGTGGGTCGGTAGTTGGTACTTGGCCGTGGCTGCGAGTAAATTAGGGATCAATTGTTCGTTCATTAACTGCATCGGCGAGATATTAATCGACAACATCAAATTGTGATAAGGAGAAGGGAACAACTGACTGAACTCTTCGCATGAGCGGTTGATTACATAGTCACCGAGCTGGTTAATCAGACCAATTTCTTCGGCAAGAGAAATGAATTCTAATGGCGATACATGACCAAGCTGGCTATTGTTCCAACGCAACAGACTCTCTACGCCATACAACTTGCCGCTCTCAGCACAAACCTGAGGCTGATAAACCACGGACAGTTCACCACGATCAATGGCGCCGCGTAATTCGCGCTCCAATAAGAAGTCATACTGAACCTGCTTGTTAATGCTGCTGTCAAAGAACAACACATCCCCTTTCTGGCGCGCTTTTGACTTGTAAAGTACGATGTCGGCTTTAGAAATCAGCTCTTCAGGCTCATTACCATCTGAAGGGTACATGGAAACGCCTATCGAACAGCTGGCAAACAGGACTTTTCCGTCGATAACAAACTGTTGTTTAAACACCTGCTTGATACTGTCGACCTTAGATTCTGTTTCAGCCAGATTAGTTAAGCCGGAGAAGCAAAAGATAAACTCATCGCCACCAAAGCGAGCGACGTAGTCGTTTGGACCCAGGAAAGCTTCAAACTTTTTACCTATCTCACTCAGCAGTCTGTCTCCTGCAGAATGGCCGTATAAGTCGTTAACCTTTTTGAAGTCATCAAGGTCAACAAACATCACGGCCAACTGGCAACAGGCTTTCTCGGATTGCTTGATCCCATCGCTAATATGTTGATGTAACTGAGAGCGATTTGGCAAGCCAGTCAACTCGTCATGAGCCGCGATGTATTCGAGTTGATCTTTGGTTGACTGCAGATGTTCGAAATCATGATTGATGCGCTTTTCAAACTTTTTAAATCGCTTAGCGATCAGGCGACTTAAGCCAATGGAAAACAGTGCCACTATGCCAGTTGTCAGTAGGCCTATCGCCAATAATTGCTGTAGGGTGCTGCGTTGCTCGGCTTTAGCTTGTTCTTCCACGGCGGATAAATAGCGCTGATTTATCTGGTCGTATGTGCCCGCGCCGATTGTCCATTTCCAGGTAGGATCCTGAACTACGTAGCTGGTTTTAGCAAAATCCGTCAGATTGTCAGGCCCAACATTAGCGGTATAACGGACAAACTCTTTGTCGGCATTCATTAGTGCGGTGACACCTTGCAATGATTCAGAGCTGTCGAGGTTATACGCGTTCTTGCCCATGATTGATGGATCAATATGTGAGAGGATGGTACCGTCGTTTTCAATGACAAACACATAACCAAACTGACCAAAGCGCAGATTTGTCAGCCACTTTAACACGGTATTTTTGATGTCGTTTTCTACATCGACAACATAGTCGCCGGTGCCGATAAACCAGTCATAAGGTTCGAAGTACTTACCAAAGCCTACCTTCTCAAACTCTTTGTTTTTATTGTCTGGTTTAACAAACCACCAACGATAAAAAGCTTCACCATCTTTTTTTACTACTTCGCCCATTTCACGCACGATATAGCTGCCGCGAACATCTTTAAAATCCCACAGCGAGGTACCTTCAACGCGAGGAAGCAGCGGATGCATGACGTTGAGGCCATCGGTTTTGTAGATAAAGAAGTAACCCCGACCTTGATTAAATCGGATGTCACGCAAGGCATCAGTGATGAGCTTGGTCACGGTTGCTTCGGGCAGGTGCTTATTGTTTTCGTAGATCCGGGTCGCGATGTTGTGCGCTTGGTAGATCTGCTCTTTGATGGTGCTTTCCAGTTGCGCTTCGGTTTGTGCCCGAGCGTAACTGATCTGCTGCTCAACGTATTCTACCCGACTGGTCAGGGTCGAATGCTGTTGTTGCTCATGCTCCTGGCGCAGGGCACGAAGCTGTTCTTCGGAGTTTAGAATGACATCCCTGGCGGTAAGGAATACCCAGAATAGGGTGAAGACAGCGACTATGGAAGCTGGAGCATAAGTAATTAAATTTAACAGCTTTTTATCCGTTAGCTTAGTCATGTAACTCCGCAAGTTCCATCTAGAGAAGAGGTTAGATTATAGCAATTGGCCGATGAATTGTTAGCAATATCAGTGGATCTTATTGCCAATATTAACAATGTGAGATCTAATCGTATGTATTAGGTTGCACTGCGATCTAGAGTAATAAGAACTAGTTTGCATGGATATGCAATATTTCTTATTGCTAAGACCTTAGGTGGAACTCATGTGTTGGTTATTTTTAATCTAGGCTAACGGAGAATTATGACATCTTGAACCATACTTGACTGAGATGGCTAATGAGGTGCTTAGATTGATAAAACGTAGCTTAGTCTGGTTATTGGTTTTTAGCCCAACGTTAGCTTGGGTTGGTTTGTCGTTTTACGAATCGACTTGGTGGATAGAAAATATTGTCGCCTTCCCAGCGGTGTTTTTAATTCTTTACTGGGTATTCGCTGCGGCGTTGTTATTAACAAAGCAATGGGCGCCGGGGCTGGTGAGCCTGGTGCTATCCGGTGTCTTTTTCCTGCTTGCTCCTAAATCACATCATACATTGGTTGCCAACTGCGTTAATCCCATCACAGTCAGTCAGTTTAATCTCTATTACGGCAACAAGGACATTAATGAGTTTATTAATCGACTGCTGTCTGAACCGAGTGATTTGGTGGTATTACAAGAGGTAGCGCCAGAGATAGGTGAGAAGCTGAAAACTCTGGATGATATCTATCCCTATTACTACGGTGGTCAGGAGGGGGTCGGTTACCCCTCTAGTCAGATGATACTCAGTCGAGCGCCACTCACCGATGTGTCTGTTTATATGACTCCGGATCAAGAAGCGATTATCCGTGGGGTTTGGCAGCCAAATAAGCACACAGCCATGACTCTGATTGCTGCCCACCCGCCGTCGCCAAGGACCAAAGAGCTATGGTATCGACGTAATGCGTTGATAAGGACCATTGAGTCGATTATTGAACTCTATCCAAGTGATGAGATATTGGTGGTCGGAGACTTTAACCTGTCGGCAGTCAGCTTGAGGTTTGGTCAGATTTTACCGAGTTTTCAAACCGTTCCAGTTGCGAGTTGGCCAAACTGGGCAAGTCAGGTAACCACTCCGGATTTCTCAATGATAGCCATTGATCACTTGTGGCTGAAATCTTCATTTGCTGGCAGACGAATTTGCGAAAGGCGTAGCATAGCGCGCCCTAATGGCTCGGATCATAAAATGGTTATCACCAAAATAGGTTATTTGTAACAGGGAGAGGGTGAACTGAGCAAAGGGCGTATTAAAGTTGAACTCAAATTAACCAGTCTATAGAATTGCCGCTCCTTAACATCTCATCCGTTTGAGGATTTATGAACAGTGCACAAGTTGCGGCGTCATATTCTACGGTTGTTGTTTCACCGAAGCGTGAAGTAATGATGCGTGAATTCATGGCGTTAGCAAAAATGGCATCGGCGATTGCCTTACCATTTTTGCTGTTGTCTCTGGCTTGGATCTAAATCAGAGCATACGACACAAGGATGTGTACTTTTTCACCTGACTGATTTATTCACTCACCCAACCCAAGTCTTAACGGACATTATTCAGGTTTAAGTGCCATCACTTTATCAATGTCTTCAGCACTGTGACGCTCTAGCACCTGTTCCCACTCTTCACCAAATGGTCGGTTAACAATACGACCACGCTGAACAGCTTCACGCTCTGCAATCTGTTTTGCCCAGCGTACGACGTTTTCATAGCTTTCAACCTGTAAAAACTCGGCGGCATCGTACAGCTTGCCCAGAACCAGATTGCCGTACCATGGCCAGATCGCCATGTCTGCAATGGTGTACTCTTCTCCCGCGACAAAGGTATTGTTAGCCAATTGCTTGTCCAGTACATCTAACTGACGTTTTGCTTCCATCGCAAAACGGTTAATCGGGTACTCTTGCTTCTCATCGGCATAAGCGTAGAAGTGGCCGAAACCACCGCCTAGAAATGGCGCAGAACCTTGTGCCCAGAATAACCAGTTGAAAGTCTGGGTTCTTGCCGAGCCACTTTCTGGCAGGAACTTGCCAAACTTCTCTGCTAAATGGACCAGAATTGATGCAGATTCAAATACGTTGACTGGAGTTTCACCAGAGTTATCCACCAATGCAGGGATCTTCGAGTTAGGGTTAACCGCAACAAAGCCTGATGAGAACTGGTCAGATTCACCAATCTTAATCAGGTGCGCATCATACTCAGCTTGTTTAATACCCAGTGCGAGTAACTCTTCTAGCAGAATCGTGACCTTTTGGCCGTTAGGAGTACCTAATGAGTAAAGCTGCAAAGGGTGCTCTCCAACAGGTAACTCTCTGTCAAATCTAGCCCCAGAATCAGGTCGGTTAATGTTCGCCCATTGATTTCCTGAACTAGGTTCGTTTTGCCAAACTTTTGGTGGTACGTATTGGTTTGTCATTGTCGTTCCTTATTTGGATTGCGTTCAATAGATTAGATTGGGACTACTTTAGAAGATAAAAACCCGTGACATCAAACTATTAATAGAACGCTTAGTTATTGAAAATCGGTAAAGGGTATAAGGAAACGATAAGGGACAAGTCGGGCAGCTATCCGGGGAACAATCGTGAGTAAGCGTCTGCTTACCCACGAATTTCATTATTGCTGCTTCAACTGAGCCAGAACCTGACTCAAAGAAGGGACGATTTGATGACCAAGCGCTTTGACTTCTTCACTTGGTTCAACCAGATCTGGGATCTGGTAGGTGGTCATATTGGCGGCTACTGCGCTGCGTACGCCGTTATTGGAATCTTCAAATGCGAGGCAGTTTGCCGGGTTGACGCCTAGTCGTTGTGCCGCGAGCAAGTAAATCTCAGGATCGGGTTTGCCATGAGATACTTCACAGCCACAGGTTAGATTGTCAAAATAGTGGTCAAGACCGGCTAATTTTAGTTTGAATGTTGCAACATCGCGATGGGTTGAAGTGGCGACAGCAATGGGCACGTTATTCTCTTTCAGCCAGCTCAGCAGCTCAATCACCCCTTCTTTAAGAGGGATCGCCTGATGCTTAACAATCGCGTTGTAGTTGACCCGCCATTCGTCATGCACGGTTTCATAATGCTCTCCGTAGGCCTGACGAAATATCTTTTCAATCGTGGCTGAGTTGCAACCAATGATGGAAAGGTAAACCTCTTCATGAAAAGGTTGATTGGTGGTAGCACATGCTTGTTTGAATACGCGCATGCAGACACGTTCCGTGTCGAGTAGAAGGCCATCCATATCAAAGATAGCGGCTTGAAATTTCATGTGACAACTTATTAAACACAATGGTAATTGATTTGATTCTGGCACAATTAATTCAGCGAGTAAAAGAGCAAATCAATGAGATTTAAGGTATTTCCATCTCACTGCCTTTGAGCGATAACTCAAGTTGATAGCTGGTATTAGTAATGTAAGGCTTGGCGAATTGATTTGTCTTGAGGAATCGGGCTCTGATTACCCGATTACACCATAGGGGCACGATATGTGGTTAATTTGCGCGCCGTTGTTTAGTACACTGGCAAAACAGTAAGATAAAACAGAGAGATGAAGTCATGAGTATCAAAGTCGCCTTTGTAGGTTTGGGTGTGATGGGCTACCCAATGGCTGGCTACCTGAGCAAAGCAGGCTACCAGACCCGTGTTTACAACCGTACCTTTACTAAAGCGCAGCACTGGGCAGAGGAATATCAGGGCACTGCTTGTGATACGCCAAAGAAAGCAGCGCAAGATTGTGACATGGTATTTGTCTGTGTCGGCAACGACGATGATGTGCGCAGCGTTGTTTACGGCGATGATGGCATTCTGGCTGGTCTGAAGCCGGGGGCAGTGTTGGTTGATCACACCACCACTTCTGCGGAATTAGCGATCGAATTGGCTCAGGCTGCAAAAGAGAACGGCAATGCCTTTATTGATGCCCCTGTCTCTGGTGGGCAGGCTGGTGCGGAAAATGGTGTTCTGACTATCATGTGTGGTGGCGAACCGCAGGTGTTCGATGAGGTAGCTCCGGTAATGGACGCTTACGCTAAGCAGAGTAACCTGTTTGGTGAAAACGGTCAGGGACAACGTTGTAAAATGGTCAACCAGATTTGTGTTGGCGGCGTGTTACAGGGGTTGAGTGAAGCCATTCTACTCGCGCAGAAAACGGGCCTTGACGTTGAGCAAGTGGTCGATACATTAAAGCACGGTGCAGCAGGCTCGTGGCAGATGGAAAACCGCGCTGTCACTATGTCTAATGATCAGTTTGATTTTGGTTTTGCTATCGACTGGATGCGTAAAGATCTCGGCTTTTGCCTCAAAGAAGCTCAGCGCGTTGGTATCGAACTGCCTTTAACTCAGGACATTGATCAAAGATACGCGGAGCTGCAAAAAGAAGGCTATGGCCGGATGGATACCTCTGTTCTGATCAAAGCGCTTGGCAAAAATCAGTAAAAGATAAACAGCTCTTTGGTGTCGAACAGTTTAAAAAAATCGAAGTTTTTCATTGTTCATTCCTCGCTAGTGGTACAGGGAAAGAGTGCAATACAAGTGTGATATGCACCTTGGTTCTTACCTGTTACATAGATAAATTTAGTGCAACTTATCCGATTTTGCCAATTCTGAGCGCGAGGAAAGTTCGCCATATACAAAAGGGCCTACGCTTGTAGGCCCTTTATTTTTTGGTCAACGATCGATAAAACTTAAATTGGCTGGTTGGTTTGTACCACTAGCTTGCCGAAGTTCTTACCCTCAAGCAGACCGATAAAGGCTTGTGGCGCATTCTCCAGGCCCTCAACCAGATGTTCACGGTAGTGAATCTTGCCTTCTGCCAGCCACTGACCCATTTCAGCGGCGAACTCGCCGTAGCGGTGTGCATAGTCGTCGAAAATGATAAAGCCCTGCATCTTGATACGCTTAATCAGCAGTTGTGCCATCAGCATCGACATGCGATCCGGACCTGCCGGAAGCTCAGTGGCATTGTATTGCGAAATCAGACCACATAACGGGATACGAGCACCTGTATTAAGAAGTGGCATTACCGCATCAAACACCTTACCACCGACGTTTTCGTAGTAGATATCGATTCCCTGATCACAAGCTTTAGCTAACTGCTCGGCGAAATCGTCTGCCTTATGGTCAATACACTCATCGAAACCAAGTTGTTCTATAGCGTAGCGACACTTCTCCTCACCACCCGCGACACCGATGACTCGGCAGCCTTTTAATTTACCAATCTGGCCAACCATTGAGCCCACGGCACCCGTCGCGGCAGCAACAACCAGAGTGTCGCCTTGTTTTGGCTGGCCGATATCAAGCAGACCCATATAAGCCGTAAAGCCAGGCATACCCATCACACCTAATGCGTAAGATGGGTGAGTGGGTGCTTTGCCCATCTTGATCAAACCTTCACCATCAGAGATACCGTAGTCCTGCCAACCTGTGAAGGCGAGAACCCATTCGCCCACCTCATAGTCTGGGTGATTAGAGACTTCAACCTGACAGACGGTGCCGCCAACCATAACCTCATCGATGGCTACCGGATCAGCATAAGATTTTGCATCGCTCATACGTCCGCGCATGTAAGGGTCGAGAGACAGGTAGACGCTGCGCAGTAGCATTTCACCTTGAGCAGGGATTGGCTTATCGACGCTTTCCAGACGGAAGTTGTGATCAACAGGTGCACCTACCGGCCTTGAAGCGAGGACGATGCGGCGATTTGTAGAGTGAGTCATAATGATTCCTTATTATTAGACCAGTCGTCTAGTGAATATTTCAAAAAATCCCGCCATGGTGGGTGGCGGGTTGTGTTAGTTATCTAACAGTTGCTGAGTTGTGGCGTAGCAAAGTTCTAGGTTGCTCGCATCCTGATGAAGTTTGTTGAGCAGACTTGCACCAAGCCATTGCTGATAGAGCTGACGTGCCGTCTGGTTGGCGTCATGGCACTTAATCGAGCCGTCCTCAATTCCTGATTCGATGCAGCGGGCGATCAGGCTGACGATCTTATCGGCTCCTGTCGCCAGTGTAGTGCGCATTGACTCAGACAGATCCGATACTTCGGCACTTAGCTTAACCACCAGGCACTTATTAGCATTACAGACTCCGTTATCCACATCCAGCCAGCGCGAGAAGTAGTCAAGCAGACGCTGACGAGCTGTTACATTATTGCTTGATAACAGCGTATCGACACGGCTGAGGTAGGTTCTGAAATACTCTTCAATAAGCGCATCGCCGAACTGCTCTTTTGACTTGAAGTAATGATAAAAAGAACCTTTCGGTACATCGGCGCTTTTAAGGAGTTCGGATAAGCCAACCGCAGTGAAGCCTTTGGAGACCACCAGTTGGTAGCCCACTTCGAGTATGTGTTGGCGAGTGTCTTGGGTTTTTGCGTTCATGGCGATACTATATTTTAAATTAGACCAGTCGTCTAGTCTGTTTTCTACGATGGATTGCACTGGTGCTATATTCGCTTTTGATTCAAGACTTTAACGGCATGATATCACTGACTGATGCGGCGGGTTTGCTTTGGCTCGCATTGGAGTGAATCGCCTGACTACGTCCTTGATCTTTGGCTTGATACAGGGCAGTGTCCGCAGCTTTAACCAACTCAGCGGTTGAGGCATTTAACTCGGGGTAGGTTGTTACACCAATCGAGACGCCTAACTGGCCAAGCGATAAGCCTTTCATATCAAGATGTAGCTCACGTACTGATTCGACGATCTGCTCAGCAAGCGTTAATGCCTCCACTGCTGGCGTGTCGGGGCAGATAATCGCCAGCTCTTCGCCACCGAGACGACATGCAACTTGGGTATCTGAAATCGACTGTTTGAGCAGCGATGAGACTTCTTTCAGTACGTAGTCACCAGCATCATGACCAAAGTTATCATTGAAACGCTTGAAGTGATCGAGATCGAGCATAAGGAGTGACAACTGGGTGCTGTCCTGCTCCGCTTTTGACCACTCTCGGTCAAATACTTCTTCGAAGTAGCGACGGTTGAAGAGTCCGGTCAGCGGATCGCGCATGGCCTGTGAACGTAGTTTTTCTTGCAGACTCAGATTCGCCAGGGCTAAACCTAGGTGTTCGGCAAGGGTGAAGGCGAGTTGTTTGGTTTCATCACTGACATGACTGCTGTGCTGACCAAAGTAAAGATGGAACATACCCACGGTATTGCCATGGGCAGTCAGTGGTACGCACAAGGTGTTGCCATCGCCATCAAGGTGGCTCATATGATTGCAGACTAAGTGGTGGTGCTTTTCGTGGGAGAGATGGAATTTACCCTTACGCAGTGCCCAGCAATCATTTGGAGTATACACAGTGCTGGCAGGCCAGGTGCCACCCCAGTCAAGTTTCACTTCTAACTGGTTACGCGATTCGCGCATGATAGAGACGCAGCCGTTAATATCACCCAGAATACGTGGAATGATGTCGGCAACCACGACCTGAGCCTCTTTGATGCTGTTACAGGCTGCCAGCATATTGGCGAGCTGATGGAGTAGTTCAATCTCACGGGTACTTTTGGCGATGCGTTCTTCCTGTTGTTGCCTCTCATGACTGACCACAGCAAAGATACGGCGGTGACTGAACCAGGATGAACAGATCAGTACGGCAAATGAAGCGCCCATCAACGCATAGACAATCAGTTCAAGATCGCTGGTCATGGCCACCAGTGCGGTAAGAGGCATTGCCAGTCGAATGACGTATTGAGTGTCATGACCGTGTTCATCTTCAGGCAGGATCAGTTTTCTCGCGACGTAGAGCATATCCTGATCGATGGAAGAACTGTGGCGTTTTGAAATCCCGATCCCAGACACTAAGGCGTCGGCCACTTCTGCGCGTGTACTGTGGTCATCCAAGCCTGAGATCTCTCGGTTAGAAAGCTGCGAGTCGCCCAGTACTTTACCACTGCTATGAATGATGGTCAGGCGCTGTCCGACACGAGACTGTGAAAGGTTGTCAATAAAGGCGTCGATATCGGATGGCGCCATATCGTAAAGGTCGAGTTGCTGTTCATGGATCTGGTGCGCGACATCATCCAGTACTCTCGACATGTAATCACTGACGATTTTTTTGCTCCAGTCAGCGAGCGTGTTATGAAAGAAATACCCACCAACAAGCATCGACAGGGCTAGGGCGATAATGGGCAGATATTGGAATCTATTCACTGAAGCTGACATTGATAAATCCACACTTTGTTAATGGTTAATCATTGATTTTGATTGATTTAGTAAGTGTAGATGGTGAATGGCGTATCAGGGAGAGAGAGTAAGAAAAAAGTCAAAGTTGCACTGAACTTTGGAACCAGCCGCAGAGGGTATTGACCACCTGCGGCGGGAGATTTAGACGAGTTGGTAGCTGATCTCGAATAGGGTATCAGTATCAGGGTAGATTTCACGGATTAGCGTCTTAAGCTTTGGCAACTCCATATATTCCTGCTCGGCATGGAACTCATTGATGTCGTCAAAGTGCAGAGGCTTAACTGACAGGATCTTAATGTTACACACCTTTTCATCGGTCTCCAGAGTGAAGACTTCTACTTCTGTTCCCGGCACGTAGTGTGACTCAGACTCATCACGGATAGTAATAGTCTTCTTTCCCGCCACGATTGAAGGCGTCAGGAATTCAAAAAACGTAATCTTGGTTGGTGCGCTCATTAGTCTTCCTTGTTTTGGCGTTTATGCTTCGGAACATAGTTAAGGATTGAAATTGGTACTGGCTTACGAGGTTCGAAACCTTCAATCTCGCGACGTTCAATCAGATGACCTAAACGTGATTCGATCATGCACAGGTTCTTAAAGTTATCTTTGGAGACAAATGAGATAGCTTCGCCCGACGCGTCTGCACGACCTGTACGACCAATACGGTGAACGTATTCATCCGCGGGGAATGGCAAGTCGTAGTTGATCACGCGTGACAGGCCCTCAATGTCGATACCACGGGCGCCAACACCAGTGGCGATCATGTATTTAATCTTGCCTGCTTTAAAGTCTGCCAGTAGCTGTGAACGTACTGCCTGGCTTCGTCCGCTATGGAAAGCCTCGGCAATGATGCCACGTTTTTCCAACTGGGAAGCCAGTTTCGCTGCGCCGTGTTTGGTCTCAATGAAGATCAGTGCCTGATCCCAGTCATTCTCGTTAATCAAATGGCTAAGTAGCGCCGATTTCTTATCTTTATCGACCGTGATTAACCACTGCTCGATGTTTTTCTTAGACGCTTGATTGGCTGCTATTGAGATCTCATAGGGATCGTGAACCGCTGTTTTCGCCAGATCACGGACCTTGTTTGACAGTGTTGCCGAGAACAGCAAGTGCTGGATATCCGTAGGCAAGCGGTCAAGGATCTTGTTGATGTCTTCAATAAAGCCCATATCGAGCATGCGGTCTGCTTCATCAAGAACCAGTACTTCAACTTCATCAAAGTGAACAGCACGCTTGCCATACATATCAATCAAGCGACCAGGTGTAGCAACCAGAATGTCGACACCGTCAATCAGAGCTTGTTTCTGGCTCGCTTCATCCACACCACCGTACATGGCCAGGGAGGTTAAAGGCAGATTTTTGCTGTAATCCTGAACTTTCTGTTCTACCTGAACCGCAAGTTCACGCGTAGGTGCAAGAATAAGTGCACGAATACGTTTTTTACGCTGGGTTTCACCTTGGCTAAGCTTTTGCAAAATAGGCAGAACAAAGCTAGCGGTTTTACCTGTACCCGTCTGAGCTGCCGCGATGAGATCATCACCACGCAAGATCACTGGAATAGCTTTTTGTTGAATCGTCGTTGGTTTGCTGTAGCCAAGTTGAGAAATCACATCAGTGATAGGCTGGCTAAGACCAAGTTTAGAGAATGGCATGATTACACTCAGGTTCTTTATTGAATGGGGTTGTTACCCTTAATTGACGCTGAGTGTAGCATGAAGCTGAGGTTTTTGATTAGCTTTGTTTATCCAGATACCAACTGCCTTTACACGGACCGTTGGTTAAGTGCCATTTTCCCTGAATTCGATTTTTGCCGACAGTAGCAGTAAATCGATAATCCCATTGCCTGTTGGTCGCAAATAGAACAAGTTGATCTGACTCGGCATTCACCCAACCTTTAAGCGGAGTGCCGTTGTAGGTTAGGGTTAGTTTGGCGAATCCATCATTGATGGTTCCGGTTATTGTGGTACGTTCACACATGTTATTGCCGCTGACATCAATGCGACGTCCTACCCATTCACCATCATAATTAGTCGATACTGGGAACGACGCTGATTGAGGCAGTTTGGGAAATGAATCAGGATCACCAGAGCCAAACAACTGGTACTGCTGACCTATGAGGATGAATAAACCAAACCCAACGAAAATAACCACCAGTGCTTTGTTTTTCATCGCTGCACTCACACCCTTATTTCGGTGGTGATCTCTGTTTTCACTGAGTTAGCAATGAAGCAATGCTGGTGGGCAAGGTGATGCATTTTTTCCAATTGCTCATAAGTAGGCTGCTTGTCACCAATAAAGGTAATATCAGGTCGCAGCGTAACCTTGGTGACCGAAGTGTAGCCCTGAGCGTCATCTTCCATCAGGCCAATCGCGTGGTCTGTGTATGAGTCGATGACATAACGACGCTTGGCCGCAATACCGAGAAATGTCAGCATATGGCAGCTAGAAATCGCAGCGATAAAGGCTTCTTCAGGATCGACATTTTCTTCAACTGAAAGGGGCAGTGGCACGACATGAGGAGAGGATGAAGCAGGGACGACAACACCGCCATCAAACTCCCACGTATGGCCTCGACTGTACTTATTATCGCTAAAAGGCTCTTGCTCGCCACGTTGCCATTTTACGGTTGCGCTGTAAGCAGACATATATGCACCTTCCTTGTAGGCATAGAATTAAAGCCCTGTATTACACTGAATGCGCTGACTCTTGAACCCTTGTCTGTGAAAATCCCGACCCAACTCACAGCAATCGTAAACGAGTCGGGCTCCGGGTAGAGAGTAACTAAAATTCTGCCTCGGCAGAGAAAGTCAGTCGCTCTTTACTGTAAGGGTGTTCAAATTCGAGCCTCTCCGCGTGCAAGTGCAGGCGGTCCGCTTTTTCGCCGTATAGGCCGTCTCCGACCATAGGGAGATCTAAGCCAAGGTGATGGGCACAGTGGACTCTGAGTTGGTGAGTTCGGCCTGTTTTAGGGTAGAGATAAAGCTTACTGCGCCCGTTAATGGTAGAAACCTTTTCCCAATAGGTTTCGGCAGGTTTGCCATGTTCAAAACAGACTAGCTGACGAGGGCGGTCTACCGGATCGCCACGCATCGGTAATTTGATCTGGCCGTTTTGTTGTTCAACTTCGCCTTCAAGAAGAGCGACGTAGCGCTTTTCTACACTGCGGGAGATAAACTGTTTCTGCAGGCTTTTGTTTGCCCGTTTGGTGAGCGCAAACACCAGCAAGCCAGAGGTCGCCATATCCAGTCTGTGGATCACAAAGGGGCCTTCGACATCAGGGTAACGCTGCTGTAAACGAGTGTAGGCCGAGTCCGTAATGGTTTTACCCGGAACTGAGAGCAGTCCGGAAGGTTTATTGACGACTACCAGGGCATCATCTTCAAATAGTATTTCCAGTTCTTTATCTTCAGCCCAGTTCTCTTCCAGTGGATTATCATCGACCTTAAGACCCTGCAGCATATGACCAAGGATTGGCTGACATTTACTGTTGCACGAAGGATAAAACTGTTGGTGTTGGCGGATCTCCGATTTTGGCGATACACCCCACCAGAATTCAGCGAGAGCCAGTGGTTCAAAGCCGTGCTTGAACGCATAGTGCAACAGTTTTGGTGCTGCGCACTCACCAGCACCTGCTGGTGGTGTTGGACTGGTTGTCGGGGCGAAGATCGCTGCCAGAGACTGCTCTTCTCCGCGTCCATTTAGAAAACGGTATTGAGCGAACAGTTTATTCTGCAGGGCATTGGATAACTGTTTGCGCTGCTGCTTGAGTTGATTGAGGGATGAGAGCAGAACGTCTAGCTCAGCTTTAACGGCCGCGATCCTCTCTTCCCACTCCAGCTTGAGATACTTCAGAACATTCTTTTCTGCGACACTCTGTTTGCTGAGGTCAGTTAACAGTGCATCAAGCGCTGTTTTGTCCAGTGTCTGCTCACCATGTTCCCGTTGTGCTTTGCGAGCTGCACGGCCAGCAATAATGGCTTGGCGCTGAGTGTGCTCTTCATCCTGATAGTCTTGTTCTAACTGATTTAACGCTTGTTTAAGCTGCGCTAGTCTTGGATTGGATTGCTGCTCTTTTACTGCGCTGTTGATCTCGGTAATACAGGCCAGATCAGAGCGGAAAAAGCTCTCTTCCGCCAGCATATCAAACACTGGTGGTACAAAGCCTGGTAATAGGTTTTTATCCGCGATCTTGCCCGAGAAGGCTGACAAAAAGCCAATCTCGCCCTGAGGAGATTTAACCAGCAGAACTCCAAACATCTTGCCTGTTCCAGCTTCATTTCCGTCGACACCAAAGTCATGTTGCCACTCTTGCTGGGTCGTCAAATGTTGCTGCAGTTGCTTAGCAGCCAAAACACACAGAGGGTGGGGCTGATAGTAAAACGGGAAAGTGAATTTCTCAGGTAGTGAATAGTGATCAATATCAGAGGTAAAGCGGGTAAACAGGTTTAGAGGGTGGTGCATCAGGGTATTCACTACAGGTAAAATCAACTGGCGTGATTTTACCTGTTTGTGACGGGATTGCTAGCGTGGAGAGTCGCTAGCGGATGTAATTGATCGCGGTGCTGATATACCAGTGCTGGACTGTGCCGTCAGGTCGCTCTACCCACAGGTCGTTATCGAGATGCTTTACTCGGCCATTAATGGTCAGTGAGATTTTATTGTCATCCACATTGGCCACTTTAATAAATGGATCTGAAGTGATCAGAAAGGGCTGCGCATCTTTGACTGAAGTTGTCTGGTCGATAAGGAAATAGTGATTAAGTTTACCGTCTTGTGGGTCAGTAGAGATTGCTTTGTGGCCTACCAGTTGAAAGCCTTCTCCAACAGGCTGATTAAGGATTTCACTACCAAGGCGGACATGAGTCGGAATGAAGACCCAAGCCAGTACAAGCGTGACTGCCAGCACTACCAAGCCAAATGAAAGTTTTAATTTAGACATTCTCAGTCGCTTAATGATTCGGAACAGGCGGTCACTTTAGCACAATCTTAGGCTCGATTTTATAATCTGGGTCAGGCAGAGCGTGGAATTTATGTGATCGATTATTGCAGCGACTATTACCTCTCTGCAATAATCGACGGATAATCCCGATTGAATATTACAGAGTAGCAAATGGCAAACTGGGAAGGGGTCAGTGAATTCGTGGCGGTTGCTGAAACTCAGTCTTTTACTGCAGCGGCGAGTAAACTCGTCACATCCGTAGCGCAGGTTAGTCGCCGGATCTCCTCACTTGAAGAACGTCTGGCGGTCAAATTATTCAACAGAACAACTCGTAAGGTGTCGCTCACCGAGGCTGGTCAGGTTTATTACCAGCAGTGTAAGCATCTCGTCGAAGGGTTAGAGTTGGCAGAATTGGCTGTGACGCAAATGCAGTCCACGCCAAAAGGTCTGCTCAAAGTGACGGCGCCTGTGACTTTTGGTGAGCAGAACCTCGCGCCGTTATTACATCAGTTTCTTGAACAACATCCGCAAGTCGATCTGGATTTAATGCTCACGAACCAGAAATTGGATTTGATTGAGATGGGCTTTGATGTGGCAATCCGCCTTGGTCGTCTGCAAGATTCGAGTCTGATTGCAAAGCGCTTATCTAGTCGTCAGTTGTATGTTTGTGCCAGCCCTGATTATCTGGACAGGTTTGGTGAGCCGCATACCTTATCCGAACTCAGCCATCATCAGTGTCTGGTTGGTTCTGTCGATTACTGGCGTTTCAGGGACGCGAAAAGTGAAAAGTCGATCCGAATTTCCGGTCGCATTCACTGTAACTCGGGTTATGCGTTACTTGATGCGGCTAAACGAGGCTTAGGTCTGGTGCAACTGCCGGATCATTATGTACAGCAAGCACTGGATGAAGGTGAGTTGATTGAGGTGTTAACTGAGTATCGCGATGAGCGGGAAGGGATATGGGCTTTGTATCCACAAAACCGAAATTTATCACCTAAGGTACGTTTGTTGATAGATTTTCTGGCTGAAAATTTGGCTTAGCGCTGAGGATTGAGGGAGCGTACTCCCTCAAGATCAAGTGGCATTACGCTTCGTGCAGTTCTGCGTCCTGGCGTTTAATCACTTTATGGCCATCTTCAGCTACCCCTTGTTTCCAGTAGCTACTGATGTAAATGTTTTCGCGCTCTACCTGCTGTTCATTTCTGAAGTACTGACGCAGTGAGCGCATCGAGTCGAACTCACATGCACACCACACAGAGACCCTGCCTTCCAGCCATGGCAGTGCACGAACTGCATCAGGCAGTTGTTCACCTTCGAAAATCCACTTAACTTCAAAGCCTTGTGGTGCCTCGATTGGTTGTATGTCTTGCTCTGAAATAACTTTAATTACAGCGTAGCCCTTCGCCTCGGCAGGTAAACGTCGGATCTTCGCTGATAAGGCAGGCAGTGCGGTCATATCCGCAGTCATAAAGAACCAGTCCGCTTCCATATTCATATCTTGGATCGAACCCGGTCCGGCAATAGAGATGGTGTCACCCACTTGAGCGTTCATTGCCCAGCGAGCCGCAAAACCGCATTGCATGTCGTCGGTAATATGCTTAACGAAATCGACTTCGATTTGAGCCGAAATTGGATCAAACTTACGAATAGTGTAAGTGCGCATCACCGGTCGCTCGTCGTCACTTAATGTCGCCAGATCTGTACCACCGACTGGGGTGAACAACAGCTTAATGTAACTGCCTTCACAGTTGGCTGGGAATTCACTTAGCGCATCACTGTGCAAAGTGATGCGCTGCATGTTTGGGGTAATAGTTTCGGTTGAACGAATAGTAACTTGTCGTGGTGATGGCTTTTTCATGTATTACTCGATAATTGTTCGTATTCTCGTTTAAGAGTAACAGTAGATTTTCAAGTTAGGTAGCATCTTTAAACAAATTTACATTCAACCTATTTAGATCATTGGCAAGGTGGAGGCGACAAGTAGTGCTGCCATTGTGACGTTAAAACTTCGCACGCGAATGTTGCTGGTCAACCAGCGTTGTAGTTCGCGTCCTGCTAATATCCAAAATGTGCCGGATGGGAAGTTTACAATCAGAAAGGTGCTCGAAATGATCAGTAGCTCTAACCAGCTACCACCATTGCTATACAAGGTCACAGAGCTTAACGCCATTGACCAGCCTTTTGGATTGACCCATTGGAAGCTAGCTGCGCCAAGAAAACTCATAGGTTTAAAGTCTTCAACGGCTGATGCGCGACCACTGAGTGCGATCTTAAGTGCCAAATAACCAAGATATAGCAAGCTGACGTATTTCAGAACATGGTGTGCAGCCGGGTAGGCTTCGAAGACACTCGATAGTCCAAGACCGACCAATAACACCATAAAGGCAAAGCCAAAAGCGATGCCACACATATGGGGCAGAGTTCGCAGATAACCGACGTTTGCACCAGAGGTCATCAGCATGATGTTGTTTGGCCCGGGAGTAAAAGTCGAGACGAAAGCAAATAAAATAAGTGCGCTAAGTTGTTCAAATTCCATGAAAGTTCCTAAATGCAGAGTGAGCGCAATAATGTTGCGCGATGAGCTTGTCTTGACCGGTCAACAACTATATTAGGTGGATTACTGAGCAATTTTGTGTTTTTATTCGAATGAAACGCAGTAATTACGCAATAAAGGAATATCATGGACCGCTTTGACGAAAGGATCTTGCAGGAACTGCAATTAGACGGAAGAATCTCCAATGTTGAGCTGGCGGAGCGGATTGGTTTATCACCTTCTGCTACCTTGCGACGCGTTCAGGAGCTGGAGAAACAGGGGATCATCAAAGGCTATCGCGTGATGTTGGATAACAGCCGCCTCGGGGTTGGTTTTATCGCTTATGTTTCTATCGGCTTAGCTAGTCACCGTAAACAGGCGCAACAAGAGTTCGAGGATCATGTGCGCTTTATTGATGAGGTGGTTGAGTGCCATAACATCACTGGTGCTAATGAGTACATGTTACGTGTCGAAACCAAGGACTTACCTAGCTATAAAAAATTCCATGCTGATGTGTTGGGTGAGTGTGCTCAGGTTCAGTCGATCACTACTATGGTCGTGATGGATTCTCCTAAGGACAGACGCTAAGTTCGCTCCCTCTGTATACTGGGCTTGCCTATGGTTCGCTACTGGCAAGCTCTTCAACTGTCATTTTTCTTGCACAGATTCGCCATTTAATCGTAATGGATTAGCCATCAAAGCGTCATGTCACAACTCTAATTTATCTCGCATCAACCAGTTCGAGCATTGAAGCTCATAGATAATCTAAAGGTAAAGTAAGATGAAATTAGCAGTGGCAGCGTCTGCAGTATGTGCAGCACTAGTATCAGGATCGACTCTGGCAGCAACCGTATACCAAGCGGATGGTACCGAACTTAAAGTGGGTGGCCGTGTCGAGTTCCGTGGTGACTTCATTGGTAACTCAAAAGGTGAAGAAATCCAGGGCACGATGGATGACAGCACTCGTGCTCGTCTTAATTTAAAAGGTAAATCTGAGATTGCCGATGGCATGACAGCATTCGCTGTTTATGAAGCGGAGCAGGATACAGGTAAAGACGAGTTCGAGAACCGTTACATGTTTGCTGGCGTGGACTTCGATGGTCATGCCGTTTCATTCGGTCGTCAGGATATGGCGGCAGTTATTGTGTCTGATTTTACCGATGTGACTGAGTTTTCTGGTATCCAACAGGTGATTAATTCTGCCAGTGACAAAGAAGACAGCGTTGTGGCTTACCGCGGTGCTTTCGACTCATTCCAGCTTCAGGCAACTTATCAGGCTAACAGTACTGAAGATTCAGATGGTTACGGTATCTCAGGTGTTTACAGCGCGCCATTTGGTCTTGACTTAGGTCTGGCGTTCTCTGGAGCTGATTTAGGCAAAGGTCTTGGCAGTCAGTCACAAATTCTTGGTGGTATTGGCTACACGCTAGATAACCTGTATTTAGGTGCGACATACTCAGTCGGTGACCTTGACGATAAAGCGACGGGTGCGTCTGATAAAGAGTTCACCGCACTGGAAGTTGTGGCACAGTACAAATTCACCAAACAACTTTCAGCGGCACTGCTTTACACCAACCAAGAGAATGAACAGGCTGACGGTACAAAGTACGATGATACCGATGGCGTTGAACTGGTGGGCTACTACAAGTTCAATAGCCATTTCCGTACTTACGTTTCGTACTTCTCGAACGGCGTAACATCGACAGATACGAATGCTGACGGATTCAAAGATACAGGTGAAGATACTCTTCGTCTTGGCGTGCGTTACGATTTTTAAACACAGAATTGCCTGAAGATTCTGTTTTCATAGGCCAGGCTTTGCTTGGCCTTTTTTGGCTAAGTATCCTAGTTTAATACAACTCCACAAGTCTCTCATTATCATCTGGTTTATAGTTTTGTTGCATATTGCTTTGTACCACCCTTCCTCGTGGTTCGAGGCAATTCACTATAAAGCTCAATGAGTTTCGCATGTACGCGGAGGTATATCTCCGTCAAGGTTATTCGTTCTTATCATGGTTCCTCGAGCTCGGAATAAACCAGACTGATATAGAGAAAATTATGCAACTATCCCTAAAAAGCTTGTCCATTCGAACTCAGGTTTTGCTACCCGTTCTTTTTACTGCGGTGACTCTATTTATCGCTTTATCTTTTACCAAGCGCCAATTGGAGTCGGAAGATGCAGTCGTGAATGAAATAATAGAGTCGTTAATGTTTTACAAAGCGACGCTCACCGAACTTGATGATCAAGTGTATCCGCTCAAGCTCGACGCCGTGTACTCCATGTATGATGAATCCAGCCGGGAGGCGTTTATTTTCAAACTGAAATCGGCCTACGTTGGTATCGAAAACAAGTTAACTGAGATAGATGCCCGTGAAACCTTTGTTGAACAGGTTACAGTGGTGCGCGCCGCAGTCAAAGAGTACCTCGACTACTCACATCAGGCGCTAGAATTATTTGAGCGACAAAAGCAGGGCACTGTTACTCTCGAGGAATATGACAGCTTTATTATCGACTATCGTCAGGCAGGAAAACGAATGACAGATTCTATCGATAGCTTGTCATATCAGATATACGAGTTCGCCAGTGACTATATTGCTAGCAGTAGCAAACGAAAGTTTGAGGTGGAAAGGTTGGCTCATGTGTTAATGGCATCTGTTTTTATTCTGTCTCTGTTTGTTGCCTGGCTGCTTTCGGGAATGATTGTTCACCCAATCAACAAACTCCAACAAGTGATGCACCGACTAGCGCATGGTGAGCTATCTGTTCGCACTGAAGTTAAAGGGCGTAATGAAATCTCACAACTCAGTAATGACATTAATCTTACCGCTAAACAGCTACATCACACTGTTGATGCGTTAACGCGTATTAGTGACGAGGTAGCTGCAGCTTCGACACAGTTAGCCTCAGTTATGGAGCAGTCGCAGAAAAATGCAGAAAAAGAATTGGCAGAAATTGAGCTTATTGTTAGCGCAGTTAACCAACTAGCAAGTACTGCGAGCAACGTCAGTAGCAACGCCCAGCTTGCAGACTCGCGAGCGGATGATGCAGAGCAACTGGCTACATCTGGCTTAGGTCTGTTCGAAGAGAGCCATAAAGCAAATGTCAGAATGATCACTGCTATCAAAGACGCCGCACAAGTTGTCGTGAAACTGAAGAGTCAGTCAGAGCAGGTTAATGATGTGATTGAAGTCATTAGTGACGTTTCTGAGCAGACAAATTTACTGGCACTCAATGCTGCAATAGAAGCCGCTCGAGCTGGGGAATCAGGACGAGGTTTTGCTGTTGTTGCTGACGAAGTGCGTAAGTTGGCTGCCACAACGCGACAATCCGCTGGTGAAATCCAAACCATTATTGAAGAGCTGCAGAAACAATCGAGCCTAGCAAATGACAGTATGCAGCTTGGATTAGGGTTACTAAACAAAAATAACCAGTTGAGTGAGCAAGCCAATTCAGTACTACAGGGTATTACCGAGACGGTGTGCAGTATTAATGAGGTTAACAGTCAGGTTGCTACCGCAGCCGAACAGCAATCTCAGGTAACCTCAGAGATCAATGACAACGTGGCGACCATGTCACAGTTGATTAATCAAAATGTTTGTGGAATTCGTCAGAGTGCTAGCGCTAGTGAAGGGCTTTCTCAACTGGCAGAAAAACAAAAAGAGCAATTGGCCTTCTTTAAGCTGTAACAGAAATATGAGTCGCTAAAAAGAGTGTGTTGATGGTTTTTTATTCAATATTGTGATTTTTGTTACTTAAATAAGTAAAAAAGATATCAGTTAAAAGCCCAACTTTTTATCAGAATGAGATAGCAAACTAACCTTTTGGTCAGAAAATGACCTCGCGGCTTACGTAAAGGTTTGCGCAAACGTTTTTGTGATATATGTTAAGTGGCTGTTTTGCAAAGTAAAGCTGGAGTTTGAAGTAGAGTTGCGGTGGGCTAGGTATGCAACTTAACCGAACTGTATCATAAAAAATTTGAAAATATCAGTCTTGCGGGAAATAAATCGCGACCTATAATGCTGAAAACCGGAGCGTCTGCCAACGCTCCGGTTTTTTTGTGTCCGAAACTCAGTAAAACGTCTGCCAACGTTTACCGAAAACGCACGACACGTAAATTTGCTTACAGGAAAATTTATCATGCGTATCGAACAAGAACTTAAGTTAGGCTTTAAAGATGTACTATTCCGCCCGAAGCGTTCTACTCTTAAAAGTCGTTCTCAAGTTGAGTTAACCCGCGAGTTTACATTCAAGCATAGCGGTCGTCAATGGTCTGGTACTCCAGTTATTGCGGCTAACATGGACTCAGTAGGTAGCTTTGAAATGGCAAAGGCGCTGGCTGAACACGGCGTAATGACGGCTATTCACAAGCACTACTCAGTAGAGCAATGGGCTGAGTTTGTAAAATCTGCGGACCAAAATACGCTAAACAACGTGTTTGTTTCTACTGGCACTTCTGACGCTGATTTTGAGAAAACGCAACAAATCATGGCGTTGTCGGAAGATCTCATCTTCATCTGTATCGACATTGCGAATGGTTACTCAGAGCATTTGGTCGAGTACGTAGAGAAAGTGCGTGCTGCATTCCCAAACAAGGTGATCTCTGCTGGTAACGTAGTAACTGGCGACATGTGTGAAGAGCTAATTCTTGCTGGTGCGGACATCGTTAAAGTGGGTATTGGCCCGGGTTCAGTATGTACTACGCGTGTTAAAACAGGTGTTGGTTACCCTCAGCTGTCTGCAATCATCGAATGTGGTGATGCAGCACACGGCCTTGGTGGTATGATCATCGGTGATGGCGGCTGTTCATGCGCTGGTGACGTAGCGAAAGCGTTCGGCGGCGGCGCTGACTTTGTAATGCTAGGTGGTATGCTAGCGGGTCACGAAGAGTCTGGCGGCGAAATCATCGAGAAAGATGGCGAAACCTTCATGAAATTCTACGGCATGTCTTCTCAGTCTGCTATGGACAAGCACTCAGGTGGTGTCGCTAAGTACCGCGCAGCTGAAGGAAAAACCGTACTATTGCCATACCGTGGCTCTGTTCACGGCACTATCTCTGACATCCTTGGCGGTGTACGTTCAACGTGTACATACGTAGGCGCAGCAAAGCTTAAAGAGCTAACTAAGCGTACGACTTTCATCCGCGTACAAGAGCAAGAGAACAACGTATTCGGTAAAGAGAAGTAAGCCAACACTTCGAAAAAGACGAATAATAGAGAGCCGCTGATTGCGGCTCTTTTTTTGTCTGAAAATCGTGAAATGGCGACAAAGTGGCGACAGCCGCCGAAAAATTTTATGGCGACGACTACAAATTCGCGAGTGGGTTGCGAGTGATCGCCTCAGACAGGTGATCAGGTGCGAAGTGGGCATAACGCATTGTCATGCTGATATCGGCGTGGCCAAGGATATCTCTCAGGACAAGAATGTTGCCACCATTCATCATAAAGTGGCTGGCGAAAGAATGGCGCAGAACGTGCGAAGCCTGGCCCGATGGGAGAGTAATGCCAAGTTTATTCTTTAGAATGTAGCAGAAGGGCGTGTAGCACTCTTCAAACAACTTGCCAGCAGTTGGCTTATGGATCTCGTTATATAGCTCTTCAGAGATAGGCACAGAGCGATTCTTCTTAGTTTTTGTGTTGGTATAGGTAACTTTGTATTTAGTGAGCTGAGATCCGTTAAGTTGCGCTGCCTCATTCCAACGTGCTCCGGTGGCCAGGCAAAGTTTCACAATCTTGATCATATCCTTGCGATTGTGTTGTGCAACTAGCTCAAGTAACAGGGCTATCTGTTCTTTGTGTAAGAAAGCCATGCTGCGTTCGTGATCTTTAAATGGTTTTACTTCTTCTACAGGATTGGGCAGTTTCCATTCACCCAGTTCCTTAAGTTTGCTGAATACGGCTTTAAATCTGGCGAGTTCAGAGTTGAGTGTCGCGATACTCGGTGCGCCTTTTTGCCACCTGTCGTCGACAAAATTAATCTGGCCATGCATACGCTGGCTACGAAATTCCGAGTACAACTTGGCATTGAGAAGGGGAGCTACTGGATTACCCATCGCATCTGACATTTTGAGTAGCTTGCTGTACACCACTGCACCATTAGCCAGTGTGACGCCGTAGCGTGTAAACCAAATCTCTATAAGTTGAGTAAGTCTACGGTGGTCGGGTTTATCACCTTCCCAGGGCTTGTCTTCTATCTCTCTTGTTACAAAGCGCTCAAAAGCGGCGGCTTCGCCTTTAGTCGCGAATCGCCTTCTAACCCTTTTACCCTGACGGCCATTGAGGTAACACTCGCAGAGCCAGGGCTTTTTAGACCCATCTTTTAAGTTGCGGATAGACATAGCAAGCTCATTTTTGCTGTATATAAAAACAGTATAAATGTGTTAATATGTACTGCAATGTTTTATGTCGCGACTTTAAAACAATCCCTCAAACCGTCTATCTAAAGTAGAATCCTGTTTTAGCGGCCGTAGCTATGATGTATTATGGCTGGCTGGACATTGTTTAACGATAGAATTAACAATTAAGAAAGGCTCTCATTTGTCAGCTCAACAACGACCAATAATTTTCTCATTTTTCTCTGGTAGTGGATTTTTAGATTTAGGCTTCGAACGCTCAGGTTTTGACGTTCGTTTTATCAACGAATTCCATAAGCCTTTTCTAGACGCATATAAGTACTCCAGAGAACAAATGGGTATTTCTGAGCCTAAATATGGTTACTACCATGGTTCAATAGATGATCTCGTAACTGGTGAAGAGGCCAACCATTTAACTGAGTTGGTAACAAAAGCTAAGAAAGAAGCACTTACGGGTTTCATTGGCGGACCTCCATGCCCAGACTTTTCAGTTGCAGGTAAAAACAAAGGTTCTGACGGTGACAACGGCGTGCTAACCCGAGTCTACATTGATTCAATTATTAAGAATCAGCCAGATTTCTTTTTGTTTGAAAACGTAAAGGGTCTTTGGAGAACGGTAAAACACCGAGCTTTTTACGAAGAGATGAAAGTGAAGCTTCAAGAAGCCGGCTATGTTCTTACGGATCGATTGACTAACTGTATTGAGTTTGGTGTTCCTCAAGACCGAGACCGTATTTTGATGTTTGGGATACACCGAAAGCATGTCAACCTTGAGCTATCAGATGAACAACTAGCGGCGGATTTCCACTGGGAGCGTGAAGTGAAGTTTGCTAAAGCGGATGCTCTTGATAAGTCTGTTTGGCCTCAAATTTCCGAATACAGAGAAAATTCAAGGCGCCAGATGCCTAAACATCTTGCACAGTTTAGTGAGCTAACAGTTGAACATTGGTTTAAGAAAAATGAAGTAAGCAAGCACCCGAATAGCAAACATCATTTCAAACCGTATTCAGACAAGTTCAAAACTATTCAGGAAGGCGACGATAGTAAAAAGTCTTTCAAGAGATTACATAGGTTTAGATACTCACCAACTGCAGCTTATGGTAACAACGAGGTGCATTTGCACCCGTACAAATCAAGAAGACTGAGCGCGGCAGAAGCATTGGCTATCCAATCCTTACCAAAAGACTTTCAGTTGCCACCGACTATGACGTTATCGGATATGTTCAAAACTATTGGAAATGGTGTGCCATACCTAGCTTCAGAAGCTTTGGCCAAAACCATCAGAAATTATCTCACATCACTGTAAAGCAAAGGAGCATCGTTGCTCCTTTTTTTGTATACGTTTCACAACGATAAGGCTCGAATCACTACACTTACAAGTAACTCATGGTAAACTGTGCCCAGTAAAAAAATACACTAGGCGTTACTCATGCACTTTAAAGATGTTTTAGCTGATATCGAAAAGTTAGTTGGCAAAGAATTACATTCAATTAACCCTAAAACACCATCAATCTACATTACGGCTTTAGATAGACAAATAGAAAAGTACTTTGTGTCCAATAGCCCAAATGCCAAAGGTTCAGCTCGATCTTTCCGAGAGCTTGAAGACATTTGGAATGAGCTAACTGTAAAAGGCTTTAGCAACGTAGATCAGGCTTTATATGGTGGCGGTAGTAGTAGAAATCAGCCTGAAACGGTTTTTGCGCACTTACCGTATATTCAACACTTTAGATACAAAAATCGTAAGCACCTTTTGTTGCGCAATGAGCCCGTGCATGAGTTAGGTTTTCTTTCTGAAATTCAATCGGCTGATCTACGTACAATTAGAAAGAAAATTGATAATTATACTGCGTTATCGAATCAGATTATTGCAGACTCTCAAGCTTCTGTAATACAGACATTAAAGAGTGCATTTGATGCCGTCACCAAAAAGTTTCCAGGAGATGTGATTGTTGAAGATGCAGAGAACGCAGTTGATAGTTTACTTAGACTAAATCAACAAATCAGTGATGCTATTGTCACTCTTGATGGTTCAATAACCTCACGTAGCCAAGATGTCGAGCGTAAACCTGAGTCAGAAATAACCATTGATGAGTTAATAGATGATGAATCACTGACAGGTATTGAAAACGACGACGAAAAAGAAGCAACGGGTCCTATTCTCCAAGGTAAAACTAAGATTCGACAATTAACACCTGTTGTTTCATTGATTTTCGATAGATTGAATTTTGGGGAGATTGAATTGCAGCCTGATTTCCAAAGGAAAGATAGGGTTTGGCCTGCGCCACGAAAATCTAAACTAATTGAATCTATTCTAATGGGGTTGCCACTACCGGTTTTTTATTTTGCAGAAAAACCGAATGGTGATTGGATCATTGTTGATGGTTTGCAGCGTATAACAACTATCTATGATTTTATGCGTGGAGAATTTTCGCTTAATGGTTTAGAAGTTTTGAACGAGTTAAACGGTAAAAGCTTTAGTGCTTTAGAGCGAGCCGAGCAGCGAAAAATTCGTGAGTACCCATTGACTGCACACTTAATTGATATGGCAACTGACAATGACAATATAATCGTTGAACTTTTCCATCGTATTAATACTTATGGTATCAAATTAAGTGATCAGGAAATTCGTTCAGCCTTAAACCAAGGCTCAAGTGTCAAGTTCCTCAGGTATCTGGCATCTACTCCTGAATTTAAATCTTCTACTCATGGGAAGATCAAGTCAGACCGCCAAAAAGATATGGAACTATGCTTATCAGCATTATCTTTCATGCTTCGTGGTTACAAAAATTTCGATAATCAATATAACAAATACCTTTCAGATGCGATGGAAAGTATGAATGTTTACGCTCTGAAGCTAGATGATGAGGATTTATTAGATGAGGGAATGTCTAAGTTACCAAAAGAACAAAACCCTGTTTATAGCTTGATTGCAGACAAGTTTAAGAATGGATTGCACATAGCTGAACAGGTCTTTGGCGACTACGCATTTAAAAAGACGCCGGACTCAGCAAAGAAAGTTCCTGTCAGTAAACCGCTCTTCGAGCTTATAGTTACTTATTTTTCTGAGCTCTCTGAAGAACAGGCGAAACAAGTTCTATTTCATAGTGATGAGCTAGTTGACATGCTCTATGAGGCGATCGATAAAGATTCGTCAGATTACGCTGATTGGGAGTCAACAAAATACGAACTTGAAGGGCGAGGCTTACAGTATTCAATAAGCCAATCTACTGGTAAGAATGTAACAGTTAGATTCCGATTTGAGTCATTCAGGGAAATTCTAAAACAAAGTACAGGCGTAGATGTTGAACTAGCTCCAATTTTGGCTGGAGCAAACCAATGATTAAAAGTATAGAGCTCCATAATTTTAAGTGCTACAAGCACAAGAAATTTGATTTCTCTGAATTAACTGTATTTTGTGGCACAAACTCGGTAGGTAAGAGTACAGCTATTCAAGCACTTTCAATCCCTCTTCAATCTCGATTTGAAAAGATAGCCAAATTAAACGGGCAGTTAGTGTCGGTAGGTTTTGGTAATGATATTCATCACAAAGATAACACGGGGCAAGTTGGCCAAGATTTAAGCTTATCCGTCAAAGTCAACTTAGATGGATACGTACTTAACTGGGGTTATCACGAGTTAGACGGTTCAAGTAAAGAAATACAGCTGTTAAGTGGCTACTCAGGGACGTTGCCTGAATGCTTTAAGAATTTAGTCTCAAGCTTTCAATATTTACAAGCTGAGAGGCTAGGCCCTCAAAATAGTTTTGACTTAATCGAAGGCAGCCGTTTTCATGAGCATTGGTTAGGAGCGAAAGGCGAGTTTACTTCAGAAGTGCTTTCACGCTCTCAAAAGTACAAACGTCTGCACCTTGGTGGAGCATTACGTCCTACGAAAGATAATTCTGATCCAAGGATGCATGAGTCAGAACGTACCGATGAGTTACTACGCCAGATAAATGCTTGGTTGAATGAAATTAGCCCAGGAATAGAGCTGAATCCAGACTTAATAGAAGAGGCAGTAGCGTCAGTTAATATATTTGGACAGAACTATCGAAGTAACATAAAACCACAAAACGTCGGTTTTGGTGTCAGTTACGTGCTGGGTATTGTAACGGCATTGCTTAACACTCCGAAAGGAGGGTTAGTTATCATTGAAAACCCTGAGGCTCATTTACACCCCCGAGGGCAAAGCTTTTTAGGGCGTTTGATCGCATTAACAGCTCAAGCTGGGGTTCAAGTTGTAGTTGAAACACACAGTGACCACCTACTCAATGGCATTCGTGTTATCACGAGGTTGAAAGAGGACTTTGATCCAAAGCTGTTTACGCTTTACTACATTTCACAGGGTGAAGAGCAAAGTAATGTAGAGAAAATTACCATCGCTAAGGACGGCAAACTCTCTAACTGGCCGGATGGTTTCTTTGATCAACAAGCTCAAGATATGTTCATGATTATGACTGGACAGGCGCAGCTCCCGACTAAAGGAGAATGATCTTGAAAGCTAATATCTGTTTTGTTCCAGACAGTTTCGATTTTTCAAAAGATCAAGAGTCATTAGCGTTGTCAATCAAAGCTTCTTCAGAACTCATTGGAAAATACCTTAAAAACGAAGGATTTATTTTATTCTCTAAATCAAATGATTTTGATGGATTTGCTGCTAGTGAGCTATATCAGCAACCTCAGCATTTAGATGCTGGTACTATCATGAAGTTGCTCTATGATGCAAATATGAATAAAGTAAGTACCATTGCCGCTTTAGACTCTGATTCGGTTGTTGCTCTGGTAAACTCTGCTAAACCAGAACATGATGCGGCATGGATGGCTGTATACTCATCTGATTCAAGCAAAACGATAACTACACAAGTACACCGCAATATACTGGATGATAAAAGTATGGTCGAATTTTGTTCGGACGTACTTGTAAATAACCCAAGAACTCATGGTGAGTATGCGAAGAGTTTTGTACAGTTATATCGAAATTTGATTTTTTTAGATTACCCGGAGCACCAAATAAATACGACTTTTGATAGCATTCGGAAAATAGAAGGTGGCTACCAGTGTTTTATTCAAGGGATTACAAACTGCCTTTCTTTTATGGACCAGTATCAGATTATTCCCCATGACTCTTTGACAAATATTAGTAATCTAAACGCTAAGTTAGAATTTCCAGTTACTCCTGAAGGAAGTGGTAAAAATAAAAGAACAATAGCAGCTTTGAAAAGAGACTTTTTTATTGGCGAGACTGAGTATAAAAATGTTAATTGTGAGTATCACTATAAGTTAGAACGTGTCGATGGGGCGAATGGAAACGGTACATATCATTACAACCGCATTTATTTCGGATTTTTTAACCGAATTAACCAGGATAAACCTCAAATTGCGATAGCTCATATTGGTGAACACCTATGATAGAAGCGGCTTTACGCCGCTTCTATCATTCTAGCCTTTTTTGATTTTAACACAGTAAGTGTGTTCACTTTTATTCGGAATGCTAACCCAAGGTTTTGACTTACATACATTTAGTATTAGCACCAAATATATAAAGACCCCCAAAATAGCTAAGAAGATTTTTGCATCATTACTCAAGTAAACATGATTTGGAAAATATGATAGTGTGTGGTTCACGATTAAACCAAGCCATAGCAAAACACTAAAGTCGCTTAGTGCTATAGCAATTCTACTCACCGAGTACTTGCGTGCTCCTAACCAACAAGACTTACTATCATCTAGTTTGTCCTCTGCACGAAAAAGCTCCAAGTGACCAAGGTTTTCCTCAAAGTCGGTAACTTTACGCTCCCAATGCTCTTGCCAGTATTTGCTACCCCGATTTACAAGGCTCCAACAAAGCGAACAAACTAAGCCAAAACAAGCTATTAGAAGAGCCAAATTGTGATTTGGTTTTTCTGCTAGTAGGGAAGAACCATAACCTAGAGAGGCAGTCGCGATAAAACCCCAAAAGAACAAAGAACGTTTCCAATACAGGTCTATTTCGAAATTACGAGTCTCAATTGAAATTTTGTATGCTTCATAGTTTGTTAGCTTTCCTTCGCCTGATTGACTCATCCCTAAACCCTCTCCATCACCAACACAACCCTACCAACAACCTTAACTTCATCCTCTTCCACAGTAAGCGTCGAGCCATTAAAGCTAATAGCCAGTTTCTTTCCTGGCAGTCGTTGAAGTTCATTTAGAGAAAGCAAGCCGTCCATGTCGACGAGGTATGTTCCTGACACTGCTTGCTGGCTTTCCTTATTGATAATAAAGGTCGAAGTGCCTTCCTTAATTGCGATAACGTGACTAGCACCAACTTCGTCAAGAATGCTCTGATCCAACGTAATCGTACCTTTGCCAATCAATTTTCCATCTTCTAGTGAAAAGGTATCGATATCTAAAAGCGTCTTTGACTCGTTCTCTTTAGATATGTGCTTTTGAGTTGGTGTATTTGGATACGGTTCGCCTTTGTCTAGCAATAACCACTCAAGAGAAACCCCAGTTCGCAAATGAAGTCGTATAGCTATCTCATAAGGTGTCAGATCACGTTGACGCCAAGTAGCAATAGTTGATTTTGGTATACCAAACACGTCTGCAATGTCTTGTTGACGCTCAGAATTAGTGACTTCAATCAGTTTCTTGATGACGTCTTTGCCTCCCAAATACGATATTTGGTCGATTTTAAGTTGCTTATCATTCATATGTGATCAATAATCGCAATTGAGTTCGGTGTTGAGGTGGATCTCAACGCACCGATATTAAACATTCAATAACTTAGCAGGATACCACTATGCTTTCATATCAAGTAGTCCTAAATACGCCTTTCATGACCTATGACCAATACTCCCAGTTCTCGGGGATGCCCAAGCGCACCATCATTGACTGGGTTTCGGATGGTCGTCTGCCAATTAAACGTAAAGCCAAACCCAAAGAAACGCCAATGATCAACATGGTTACTCTGCTAGAGATGGCAACCCGCGAAGCGATGGAAAATCTCGGTTAGCCATCGGCTTCAACTTGGGTGGTTTTCATTTCCATGTCTACGGTATGCAAATGAGTATTGGCTATGAACAAAAGTGACTCAATGTGCGAGTTTGTTGGCACAAAACAATTGGCGTTTAATGAAGCGTGCTGCGCTTTTGCCAGGTCAGAGAACATGACCAAACTGGCACAGAGCTTAGAGATGAGCCCGACTATGCTGCGCAATAAGCTCAATCCAGAGCAGCCGCATGTGCTGACCTGTGTCGAACTGGTCGCCATCACTAAGGTGAGTGGCAACCATACGATTGTGAATAGCCTGCTCCTCGGGTTGGGTGTCGTCACCGCCCATATCCCACTCGATGCGACACAAGAGACCTTTATCAAACGCGCATTAGAGAACTCGATTCACTCGGGTGACCTGTCTCAAATGGCGTTAGACCATGCTGGCAACTCCCACTTAAGCCGCACAACCAAACACCACATCATTCATAAAGCTCAGGCCAGTATCAGTAACCTGGTGCTTTTAATCACTGATCTCGAAGAACGCACTAAAGGCGTGTCTCCCTTCTTGGCGATGGGAGTGGATTTTGTTGCCAACGGTGCGCCAGTCCCCGGACTGAGTTAACTGAACACAACAGAAGGATGTTTCCAGATGATTGTTATCCAACTTAAAACTCCAGAAGAAGCGTTACACCTACAGAATGTTGCCGCTCTCAACATTCGCAAGTATCAAGACCACCCTGTCGAAGGGCAAGAGAGCCAGCAGGCATCGAACATTCGTTTATGGCGAGAGATAAGTCGCCAGGCTAATCAGTCGTTGCAGCTGTTCGTCACCAGTGAGGAGGCGAGCTGATGCAGTACGTCGCGATTCGTTTGTTTGGAGACGGCGCGATGAAGCGTCACAAACAGACCTTAGAGCCAGAGACCACCGCGCTAGGGGATTTCGATTGTTTAGACGATGCCGCCAATCAGGCCTGCCTTCAGTTTAACTGCAATCACATCTGCCATGGTGTGTTAAGCGAGGGCGAAGGGCAGGGCGGGTTTCTCGTCGTCGATGCACAGGAGTTTGTTGAGTTATGAATATGACCAAGATTCAGTCGAGTGAGAGTGGCTTGCGTGCCGAGCAGTTTTGTTCGGTCGCGCGAGCCTTAGACAGTGTGGTGCATCACCCGCCATGCGTGTTTGTTAAGTCGGATAAAAAGGGCAACTTCCTGGGGTGGGCGATATCGGTGTTTAGCCAGTCCCACCAAGAAGCGGTGTATTTGCTGTCGCAAGGTAAGGAGTTAGCGCTTTTTCCGAGTCTTCAAGAGGCAATGATGTTCTTGAAGGAGGAGCGGATTTTTACTTTCAACGTAAGCAGTGCAAGTTGAGGTTGCTATGAGTGAAGATATTCATTACTGCCCTGGGCGCTCGATTGCTGAGTTGCCCATCACGTCGATACTCCATCGCCCCTGTCCTGATTTAGCCGGGTTAGTGGACTATGACCCGAAGAAGACGCAGCGTGCGCTGTTTCTGCTGAACAAGTTGCGTGACAAGTATGGGTTCAGGAAGCGTAAGCCGAAAACGGTCAGTCAGCCGATGAATTATGTCTGTACTCACCTTGGTTGTGTTGAGCCTTGGGGTTCCGTAAGTAATGCGGAGCCTGAGATGGATTGATTGTGTATGAATCAGGGTGAGTTACTTCATATCGCTGGGGCGGTGATGCCCCTCGATAGAATCAAACGAAATGATGCCAGCTATAATGCTGGTTTTTTAGGTTCCAAAATTCACTCAGACCAGGAACAAGCCCTGCTTGATAGTGGTTTAGTGAAGAAAATTCCGATTTATGACCGCGTTTCGAACCGGATTTCTCGGCGTGAGCACGAATTGGCGATGAAAACGGATCTCTATCGAGCGCGGAATTATCGCTCGAAACACGACCGCGAAGCGGCGGCGAGAATCGCCGAAGAGCTTAGCCTAGTCAAAGGGCGCAAAAGTCCGACAAGGGAATATCGAGTTAGAAAAGAGCGCCAAATCCGTAAGATTCGGACGCTCGCAAAGTCTCTGCGGCCTAGAATTGAGTTAGCTTCGCCGGAGGTGTACTTCAATCATGCAACGCTCTACGAGTCGACAGAGCGCTCAAAACCAGCGGTTTTAAACCAAAATGGCAGGCGCGCCCAGGGTGAAACAGGCAAGATTCCAATTTCGATGCGTTTAATGCACCGGGAGTGGAACGAAACCTACAAGTTTCAAGCAGTGACCGAGACGCCTTCAAGTGCGGCTCCAGCAGCTAACACTGGAGAACGGTTTTCTGAGAAGTTAACGTCTCGCTCGGTCAGCAAAATTTTTGAAGCGGGTGCGTATACTGCAATCTGTGAGGGTGGTTTCACAACTTTCTTAACCCTGACGTTTACCAAAGCCCAGCGACTAGCAATGTTTGGTGGCATGCTTGATGGAAAAGACTGCCTAACAATGGGAGCGAACCATCCGATTATCTACAAACGTAATATGGTGACGGTGCATCCTAAACGGGGTGAAAAGAAGGTATGGGATCCAATTACAGATATTGGTGGCGAATATTGGACTAAGCCATCTAAAGATACACCACTCCCAAAAGTTAAAAACAAAGGGGGGATAGTCGCTGGTCCTTACTGTGATTTGAAACAGAAGCCTGACCAAGAATTCGTGATGGAAAAAACTCTAGATACAACCATCGGTAAGGAAGTTTCCCGTTTCCTAGATGGTGCAAAAAAAATGTATCAGCGTGGTTGGGCAGCTGATCATACGATTATGGTAGACGAGGACAGTGGCCAGAAGTATTGCGATCTTAAAACTGTAAAAGTACCAAAGCATGTACAACCTAGTGATGTTGGACCAACGACAATACCAGCAAACTTTCACTATATTTGGGTCGCGGAGTGTCCGGCAAATGAAGATGGTGAGCCCAATCCTCATGTACATATTTTGCTTAGGTGGTCTGTGCCTGAGCATTTGTTCAGTGCTTGGGCAAAAAGGCTTGAAAAGCTTTGGGGCCATGGCTTTGCAAAGCTTGAACGCATAAGGAAACCAAAGGCAGCGGGTTCATACATCATTAAGGCCGTTGGATATGCAGCAAAAGGAGAAAATGCAGACCAGGGTTTAATAAAAGGCAATCGCTATAACATTGCAAAGTGCTCCAGAGCACCTGCATGGGAAACCATTGCTTCGTTTGAAGCTGACAATATGACGGCGATTATCAAAGAGCTTGGCTACAAACTAGAGCAGTGGAAGAAGCCAATACAAAGGCAGGTTCGTAAACTTCAAGCTGCCAAGGCCCAAACAATTAAAGCTAAGTCTATAGCGTTAAAGCAGAACAAACCTGAAGATTTTCAAAATAAGCTGTATCAGCGAATTATCCGATTAGAGAAACAGGCTGAAAAGCTCAATCAAACTCTGAAGAGTCGGGGAGTGCACGTCAGTTCTGATAATCGCTTCTGTATTACGTTCGAGGGGGAAGAAGCTAAGGAGAAAGTTGATAAATTTATGCTTTGGGCTGCTGGCGCACGCGGTTGGCCGTTGCAATGTAGAGATACGGATATGAGTGACATTAGGCAAGTAGCTCTGCAACGGTATCGCGAGCAATATCAAAGTTTTAGGGATAAACGGTACTATTGGGCATCGGTCCTAAATGATACTAGCGGTGAAGCGGAGTTTAATGAATGTGAGCAAAATTATTGGCGTTCATTAGCCGCAGATTACTTAGATGGTCGAATAAATCTGATGGTGAGTTAGGGAAAGGTATGGTTGATAAGTCAAAACCCGATGTTTTGCGTGTAACGGAGTTTGTTATGAGCAAATCCGAACGGAAGGAGGAGTTTAGCGTTAGTGAGGCCGCTGAAACTAAAGAGCTCAACGGAATTCATGTTCGCCGGATTGCTGAAATTCTAAATGAAATTTGCTTAGAACCGGCTGGGCCAAACTCGAAACAGAGATTAACTACCGTAAACTCGAGCTATTCACATAGTGAGCAAGGTAGCTGGACTTTGTCATCAACAGCTTACTTTGGATATCTAACCTATCAGTCCAACTTACATGCTAAAGAAGCAAGCATTCATGCAAAGTACGCTTTGTGGCTTGCGGCTTTGAGTTTTGTTGGAAGCATTGTTATCGGTATCTGGTCAATAATGGCGACTTCATGATCTTGCTCTCTAATATCACGCTAGGCAACGATTTATATTTGTAGCCTGTATAAATATACAGTATATTGCCAGTGTTGTTGTTAAGGGTATTGATATGTCTGATAAAAACCAGCTATTCCAGCAAGCATTGGAACTCATCATTGATGGAGTCGCACTAAGTACAGAGACTGAAAGCAGAGCACAAGTTGGGGCGTATTTAATGGGTTTGGTCGTCGCAGATAATCAAGGCAAGCTCGATAACGACAAGATAGAGGCCATTCAGATGATCATCCAAATGGCCGATGAAGCAGATAGTCCAAAGTTCAAGTTATAGCATCGAAAGTTGTTGCTTTAGCTCTTTTTGTTGTTCCGGTGCAAGGGCTTTAACTAGGTTAAATGCTATTTGTGACGTAGTCTTTGCTGAAGGGCTCAAAGAATGACTGTAGGAGAGATTCATAACGAAAGTATGCCCGCACTCAGGATCGCAACAACTACAATATAAGTCACTATAACTTGTGGATATGCGGTTGGATTTCTGAATGCGACTTTTTTCACCACACTCTGGACAAATAACTCTCATGTTTGCACCATATTAATTCAGCTATCTATTTCGATTTTAATAAAACTAGCAGCCTTTCATTGCATAGGCAGATTTGAACTCAAGTATAAAGCTTTCGACTGTTAATACCCCCCACTCAGCCAAAGGTTTACTTAGCACTCTGAACGGCCAACTGTGCGGTTCATTCTTTATCTCAATATGTTTTGGTATTTTATCATAAACTTTGTGCTTTTTGGGAGGTGGCGGGATTACTTGTTCATACCCACTTGCTTTGAAATGAACCAACTCGTTTCTAATATAAATTAGGTCTCGAAGTTCATGCCACGAATCAGCTTTTTCCAACCAGTCATCCTTAATCAAACATTTTGATAATTCGTATAGTTTGCTTTCCATACTTGTTTTTCTCTGATACTCGGTAGGCCCCTTCTCTGAGAGAAGTTCTGGTACCATTATATCTGGATGGTGCTCTTTATAGGAATATAAAAAGAAGGAAATTTGATTTAGAAAAGCTTCTAATGAACATACAGATAAAATGATTGCGGATAATACGTTGGGAAGTTGGTTTTCTGAGGCACTCTCGCATAAATTCTTTGCCGACATCAGATGAATGTTTGTCATATCTGGGATTTCGTGATGTGACCCCCAACCATCATGTTGCTCATACCTCATCCAGGCCATTCGCTTTTTAGTCGTGTCCGTATCTCTAAACAGATGGTCTAAAGAACTTTCTCCATTTTTATAATGTTTAAATTCTTCACTTAGGCCACCAAATTTACTAGGAATAGATACTGGTTCAAAGTCTGCTTTACCACAGCAGTTGATATACAGCTCTTCCGAATTACACAAACATATAGCCTTCTGATTAATTTGAGTTTTAGATATGCCACACGTTTTTGCTTCATCTCTTAGCATTTTCTTACGTTGGTTAAGTAAATCCAAGTGATGCTCAGAGTCGATTTCGTTACATAACTGTTCTGCTTGCCACAAATAATCCTTAGCCTTTTTAAACTGCTTTAGCAATATATAGTATGCTGCTAAGTTTCCGAGTGAAGTTATTACATCAACTTTATTGCCTGTAACTTTTGATAGGTAAAGGTCTTTGTTTAAGTAAGCTATAGCTCGTTCATATTTTCCTTGATTCCAGAAAAATATGCCTAAGTTACAATAGTTATTCGCTAAACCTTGGACATCACCTATATCTGCCTTTTCACGAGAGTTATCTTCAATTTCGGAAACAATATCCTCTAAAGAATCTGGCTTGGCATTGAATAAATTATAGAACGCTATATTTGCTTTCGCTCTACTTAGATGTTCCACCTCATCATAATTTTCTAGAATTTCAATAGACTTTTTCCAGCAAGCGAGAGCCTTGTCCTTATCATCATTTGCACTATACGCTCTCCCTGCTTCAATCAAATACATGCCGAGCCATTTCTCATCTATTGAGCGTTGCTCTTCTGTATTGAAGTATTTTTCAAGTATATAGTCATGGAGTGAACATGCAGACTCCAAATGCTGTAAATTAAATAGACTGGCGGCTTGATTCATAAGTAGACCAAAATCACTTTTAAGATCCTTACCGCAGCTTTCTAGCTCCTCAAGAATCTTTAAAGACTTATTAGGTAAACCTTGATGTCTATAGCCAGTGCTCAGCCCTAGGATAATGTTTGCTCGCATCGTAGGCGGAATGTTGCTTTTTAATTTCAGCTTTTCAAGAATGTTGACACCTTGGTCAATGAACTTTTTATCGTGCTGCAACACCAAATTTAGCGCTTTTTTTACGAACTCGTCACTAATTTCATTGACTTTCGTCGCACTTCGTACTGCCTTGCTAAGGCAGCATCGCTTATATTTTTTTCCACTTCCACATGGACAATCAGAGTTTCTACCGAGTTTGCTCATCTATATGAATCTCATTTAATAAAATAATCAGCGGAGTTTGATACTTTTTGCTCAAGGAATCAATATACTAACGACCGAAATCGCACTCCTCCTCACCCGCCTGCGCGGTAAAACGATCACTTTTTTCGCACTTTTCAAATGACGAAATTCAACAGCCAAGTAAGGCCGTCAGTCAAGCTTGAAGCCTTTAGCCATAAAGGGCTCTGCGATATGGCAACCCCTCTGAAAATGGCTTATGGAGCGCCTAAAGGAATTTCGCAGGGCGAAGAACTTTGAAGATAATTGAAATTCTAACGATCAGGGTTGATCTGCTTTAGGGTTGTAAGTAATTGAAATTAAAGGGTTGTGGTATTTTTGGTCATGATTTGGGACGATCTTTAGTGCAAGTGAATGATCTGTTTTAAGTAGGCTTAGCCCTTATCCAGTAAGGGCTAAGCATCGTTTTAATGCACCAAACAAAATGGCAAAAAATTTCGCACCTTCTAAGCGGCTTGGTTCTCTAAATTAAACTCCAAATGCAGACTTTTAGGTACTTCTGGGTCACTGTTTACGGCGTCCATAAACATCTGACACGCTGGAATGACTTCGTTCTTGCAGTAGACGTAATCAAACTTAATTGGGTCACCACGGGTACCGCCGTTTGGAATAATGGCTGCCAATTCGACCGGGAAACGGTGACCGGTGATCACCTCTTGGGCGGTCACGTTCTTTATCTTTTCGTATTCATCCTTGGTCGCAATGTCACCGACCGGAATCAGCTGAATGCCTTTTTCATTGCCGTTTGGAATGTTGATGAACATCGAACGGAAGTTACCAACACCACGGCTAGAAGCCATTTTCTTTTTGAGGTCGTCTTCGTCCTCTTTGCTGAGGTTTGGGTCCGTAGCATAGAAGATAAAGCCCATGTGCAGGCCGTTCTTGTAGTAGCGGCGGCGGAACGTGGTTGAATCCTTACTAAGCAAAGCCGACTGAACACAGCCTAAGTAATCGGGCCCGCCATAGACTTGCTGAACAGGGTCATATTGCTTGATGAAAATGATGTCTTCTTTCTTGTAGCTCTTTTGTTTGTTGTCACGCTCAAGAAAAGCAAAATGACCGTTCTTACGTTTTCGCAAATACATGGTAGGAATCGGCCACAGCCCCACAACCTCACCAAAATAGTTGCGTAGCTTGAGTAGGGCGGTATCACCAAACTCTAAGAAGTCATGGACGGCTGACTGCATCTGTTGTTTCTGCATTCCGCCTTTGGTGAACCTACCTGCAATCATATTGCGGCGAGCCATAAGGATGGAACCATGATAAGCGTTGGCACGAGTTAGTTTATTCAATCCAGCTCTATCAAGAGGTGGCTCCCAGTAGTCGCCCTCTTCGTTGTAGTAGAGTTCGTTGTAGTCATAGTTGGTGAAATCTCGGTCCATGATTTCAGGTTCGCCAAAGCTAAACATGAGGCTTTCATCGTTAGTGGTTTTCTTTTCAGGTGCTTCAATTGCTTGTTCAGTCATTGATTAAATCTGCCAGGTTGATTTGCGTTTTGCGGTATGGTCGAGCGGTTCGTTAATACAGGCATGAGATATAGCCCAGAATGCATCGGCATGGCCGACCAACTCACTGCGATCGGCTTTGAATGTCATCATTCCGCCGCCATTTGTCATAGAACGCTTGATGGCCATAAACGCCGCAGGGATATCTTTAATTTCTTTGTCGAACTGAATCCGGTTCCCTTCGACAATATCAATCATCTTCATCACCAAGCGGTTCTTATTTTCGTTGCTGTAATGAATTGTGTGAGCTTCCCTTGGGTACTTCTGGTGTATCAGGTCCCAAACTCCGCCACCGATGCCGGTTGTGTCTACGCCTAGGTACGTCACGTTGTAACGTTTCATCATCTGGTCTATCTGATTAACGTGGTATTGGAAGTTGAGGCCTTTCCAGTAGTGGCGTTCAAGTACACGGAATTTCTCTTTACTGTCGATAGGCGGCGCAATAACAATAAGGCAGGCATTATCCCGTGTTCGACTAGGGTCATAACCTAGCCATACTTCACGATTACCAAACGGTCGACTCTCTGTTGGTGTGAAGTCTTGCCAGGTATTTGTATCGACCATGAGTTTTTCAAGCTGGGTGAACTTAAACACTGAGGCCGAATCATCTACGAACTCACACTTGTAAAGATTACGAAAAGCATCGGGGCTGTATTCTTCTTCAAGTTCTTTAGCATCAATGAGGTGGCAACCACCTTTGACAGCATCATGAACATCAATAATGTAGCGCCACTGTTTATCAGGGCAGACGCGGCCACCATTTTTTAGCTCTTTGTTCGATGGAAACTCGATGTTTTTACGAGTGTCTTTTTCACCTCGCCAGGCATCACCAGTCCAAAATGGGTAAGCAGGGTGGTTCTTGCTTGATGGAGTAGAGAAGTAGGTTTTTCGAAAACGCGTTTGTGTCGCACAAGCAGACGCAACGTCACTCAACTTTTTAAAGTCACGTATCCAGAAGTATTCATCAATGTAGACATTGCCTGAGCGGGACTGCGCAGAGTTGGCATTCGTGGATAGAAAGTGCAGTTCGGCTTTGTTACTCAGAATGATAGGGTTGCCGGTTAGTTCAATTCCCCAAAACTCATGAGCAATCTTGATAATATAGGCTCTAAACACTTCGGCCTGGGCTCTAGTTGCTGAAACAAAGATTTGATTCTCACCTGTAAGCACAGCATCTTCGAACGCTTCGCCTGCGGTGCCGTAGGTAAAGCCTATTTGTCGGCTCTTCAAAATGTTGCGCGTACGAGGCATCTTAGGGTCATTCTTAATTGACCGCGCTAAACGTTGGTAATCAAACAGGCTTGCCACCCATTCTTCAAAGTCTGCTGCTTCTAGGTGTCCAATATCGTTTTTAGCTTTCTTCTTTTTCCGGCGAGCATCTTTACCACTGTTATTGGAATCTCGAGCAGGTGAGACAGAGTTGCCAGAACTCTGAGCCCGTTGCTCTTTCATCTTAATTTCAGCGTTTGCCTTTCTTAGCTTTACGATTTGGCCTGCAAGCAGTTCAAGCTCTTTTAGTTGCTGATCACTTTTCTCATCCTTATCAATTAGAACCGCCAGTCTGCGGTTAATCATCTGCTCAGCAGAAAGCTCATCCAACAACGCCGCCCAGCCAAAATCTTTAGCCCAGTTGTAAATAACTCGTGTGCTATTGAGGTTGAGCTGTTCTGCAATTTCTTTAGGAGGAACACCACGCAAATAGAGCTTTTGCGCTGCCTCTTTTACTTCGTCTGTATATGCCATGTACCAATCATACGCCCAGATAACTCCCTAAATTGCATAGCAAAATTCGGCTATGTTCGGATTTGGCGCATATCCGAATTGACCGGAATTGAAGTGGCTGAAAGGGCGAATTTAAAGGCGTATTGTTTGAGTCCAGAAACACCTAACTGACAAATTTTTACTAGGTACAAAACGCAAATGGCAAAAACCAGTGATTGGAAAATAGTGGCGACAGAAGGGGCGACAGTAGACAAACGCATCATCTCCGCTACGTGGATTAAGGATATGGCAGAAACCTATTCTCATGATCAATCCACCGCTTTGATATGGCCGGAGCATTACAAGGGTGATACCCCTTGGGGACCATACGAAGGCAAGAACTGGGGTGTAGTGGAAGAGCTAAAAGCAGAGAAAAGAGCAGGAAAGCTTCGTCTGTTAGCGAAACTAACGCCAAACAACTATTTGCTATCTGCTAACAAAGATGGGCAAAAGCTATTCACATCAATTGAACCTGATCCGGATTACTTGGGAACGGGCCGTTGTTACCTTCGTGGCTTGGCTGTAACAGACAAACCAGCAAGCACAGGAACAACGCGCCTCCAATTCTCAACTGCAGAAGGGGAAGAAGTGACGCGTGAAGTAAGCCATTTAGAAGAGTTGGACTTTTCTGAATGTCAGCCTAAATCGAACCCATTAAGTAACTTCTTTTCGGCTTTAGCGAACTTAGCTAAACATGGAGAGCTACCTAATGAAATTACCCAATCAGAATCAACCCCTAGCGAGGAAGAGGAAGAAATGAATCTAGAGCAGTTTAGCCAGCTCATGGGCAAGCTTGATGGCATTGAGTCCAAGCAAAATGCCCAAGAAACCAAAATCAATGACCTTGCTGGGAAAGTTGAAGAGTTTTCAGCTGGTGATGAAAAACCAGATGAAACCAATGACCAAACACATAGCTTTTCAGTGCAGCAATTCAGCGATGAACTGCAAAAGCAGATTGCACCGGTAATGGAAAAGGTTAACGGCCTTGAAACCCAGTTCGCAGAGCTAAAGCAGGAGAAACCAGGCCAAAAGCCAGGTGAAGAAGGCAATGGCGGCGATGATGAAAACAAATTCAGCACTAAGGAAGTATTTTAATGTTAAATGCAGTTTCAACAGCTTACTTAGCTGAATTTAGCTTAACCGTTGCAGAAGCGGCAGGTATGAGCCAGCCGTATGGCACTTTTAACATCACTCCACCAATGCAAACCTCTTTGCGCCAGGCAATCTTAGAGTCTCATGAGTTTTTAGGCATGATCTCATTGCTCACTGTTCCCCAGATTCAAGGCCAGGTGATCGATGTGGGTGGTGACGGCCTATCGACAGGTCGCACAAGCTCAGGCCGTTTCTCTCGTGAAATGACTCAAAGTGGTAACACCTATCAGTTATACAAAACTGACTCTGGCGCTCATATCCTTTGGGAGACGATGACTCAGTGGGCGAACTCAGGCAAGAAGGGCGAATGGCTGAAGCTAATGAAAAATGCGATTGCACGTATTTTTGCATTAGACATTCTTCGTGTTGGTTTCAATGGTACATCTGTAGCGACACCGACAGACCCAGCCAACAACCCAATGGGTGAAGATGTAAACAAAGGCTGGCTTCAAATTGCTAAAGAGAAGAAAGCTAAGCAAGTTCTTCCTGCTGCGAAGCTAGATCCTACAGGTCAAGCTGTTGGGTCATATAAAAACCTAGATTCACTGGGTCAAGACCTCATCAATACAACGATTGCACCAGAGCATCGCCAAGACCCTGATCTAGTTTTTGTTCTGGGAAGTGAGTTGGTAGCAGCAGAGCAACACCGATTGCTTGAATCTGCCAATACACCGACAGAGCACAAAGCAGCGCAAGCACTAGCGAAAACTATCGCAGGCAAAAAAGCGTATGTTCCGCCGTTTTTCCCACCAAAAGGTATGTGGGTCACGAACCTTAAAAACCTCCAGGTACTGACTCAAGAAGGTACGCAGCAACGCCGCCAGAAGAACAATGATGATGAGCTCCGCTTTGAATCGAACCACATTCGCATGGAAGGCTACGCGATCGGTAACCTAAACAAGTTCGCAGCGATCGAAGCTGTAGAAGTTGTTGAACCTGCGCAGGGGTAATGTATGGCAAGCCCTTTAGCAAAAGCTCGACAGCAAATCATTGAAAAGGAAGAGCGACAACAAGGTGGAAATGTTGTCGCCAACCCGAACAGCTTGCACCTGTTGCTGGCAGAGTTAGAAACAGACTTGAAAGTCTTGAAGAACTTCAACCGAACAGATGAAAAGGTCGAACATAAACGTGACGTGCTCGTACCCAAGTACCGTACAGCGGTGGAAGAGTATCTAGCCGGAGATGAACAGTTTGATAATCCGTTGTTTGCTCAAATGGTGATTTGGCTGTTCGACATCGAAGATCTTGATACCGCGATTGAATGGTGTGGCATTGCCATCGAACGTGGGCTTGATACACCGGAACGA
>ENA-OWNT01000398-OWNT01000398.1-seawater-metagenome-genome-assembly--contig:-NODE-398-length-106021-cov-5.549960_pt1 | contig 106021 bp, 90 predicted proteins | sample MGYA00238136_ERZ651165 | MGnify/ENA primary metagenome ERZ651165 (study PRJEB26861, sample SAMN08777766) | seawater metagenome | isolation source: coastal seawater | place: USA: Florida | collected...
CAACGACCCAGGCATCAAGTACTTCGGCGCAAACGGCCTCGACCTCGTAGACGCCATGGAGGTCGCCCAGGAGGCTGTCGAGTTCGTGCGCACCACCCGCCGCCCGGCACTGCTGCACCTTCAGCTGGTCCGCCTGCTCGGCCACGCCGGCTCCGACGTCGAACAGCTGTACCGCACGCCCGCCGAGATCCAGGCCACCGAGGCGCGCGACCCCGTGCTGGGCGCCGCACGAGAGCTCATCCAGCACGGCTGGCTCACCCGCGACGAGGTGCTGGCGCTCTACGAGGACACCCGCGCCCGCGTGCACGCCCTCGGCCAGGAGGCGGTGCGCCGGCCGAAGCTGACCTCGGCCGAAGAGGTGATGGCTCCGTTGGCGCCCTACGATGCCGATGCCGTCGCCGCCGAAGCCGCTCGGGCACCCGATGCCGAAGCCCGCGAGCGATTCTGGAACGGACGCCTCCCCGAGTCCGACCGGCCCCGCCACATGGCGATGCTGCTGAACCGCTGCCTGGGCGACCTGCTCGTGAAGTACGACAACGCCCTCATCTTCGGCGAGGACGTCGCCCGGAAGGGCGGGGTCTACCACGTCACCGCCGACCTCCAGAAGCGCGCAGGCGTGGGCCGGGTGTTCAACACACCACTCGACGAGACGGCCATTCTCGGACTGGCCATCGGCGCCGGTCAGCTGGGCATGCTGCCGATGCCCGAGATCCAATACCTGGCCTACCTTCACAACGCGATTGACCAGCTCCGCGGAGAAGCCGGCTCGCTGCAGTTCTTCAGCAAGGGACAGTTCCGCAACCCGATGGTGGTGCGCATCGCCTCCCTCGCCTACCAGAAGGGCTTCGGGGGACACTTCCACAACGACAACTCCATCGGCGCGCTCAGGGAGATTCCGGGCCTCCTCATGGCCTGTCCCTCGAACGGCCGTGACGCCGTGGGCATGCTCCGCACCTGCATGGCGGCGGCTCAGGTGCATGGCCAGGTGAGCGTCTTCCTCGAGCCCATCGCCCGCTACATGACGAAGGACCTCCACGCCGACCGCGACGGCCTGTGGCTCCACGACTACCCGGCCCTCGACTTCTCCGTGCCCCTTGGCGAGGTCGGTGCACACAACGTCGGGAACAACGACCAGCTGACCATTCTCACCTACGGCAACGGGGTCTGGATGAGCCTGCGCGCGGCCGAGAAGCTGCGGTCCGAAGGCATCGAGGCCCGCGTCATCGACCTGCGATGGCTCCAGCCCCTGCCCCAGGAGGCCATGGCCGAGCATGCGCGCGCCACCGGCAATGTGCTCGTGGTCGACGAGTGCCGGCGCACCGGCGGTGTGGCCGAAGGGGTCATCACAGCCCTGGCCGAAGACTGCCCGGAGGTGCGGGTGTCCAGGGTCGCTGGCGACGACTGCTACATCCCGCTGGGCGCCGCTGCGAACCTCGTGCTGGTGCAGGAAGACGACATCGAGGCAGCCATCCGGGCAGCCGTCGGGGGTGTGTGATGGGCCGACTTCGTGCCTTGTTCCTGTGTCCCGGCCGGGGCTCCTACCGGCGGGCCCAGCTCGGGAGCCTGTCGAAGGGTCCCTCGCCGGCCGTCGATGCCTTCGAGAGGGTCCGGGCAGCGCACGGCCGTCGTCCGCTGCGGGAGCTCGACGGTGCTGCGCGCTTTTCGCCGAGTCTCCACCTCGCCGGCGAGCACGCCAGCCTCATCACGGCCGCCTGCACCTGGGTGGACCGGGAGCGCCTCAACCCCGACAAGGTCGAGCTGGTGGGCGTCGCCGGCAACAGCATGGGCTGGTACACCGCCTCGGTGTGGCGGGCGCCCTGCCGGTGGAAGCCTCCGGCCGCCTGATCGACACCATGGGCGGCTACCAGGCGGGCAATCTGGTGGGCGGACAGGTCGTGGTGCCCCTCACCGGTGACGACTGGCGCCCCGACCCCACCCGCCTCCGCATCGTGCAGCGGGTCGTCGATGAGGTGCCCGACCTGTACTGGTCGATTCGCCTGGGCGGTCAGGCGGTGCTCGGCGGCAGCGTGCCTGCGCTGGAGGCCGCCCTGGAGCGCCTTCCCAGCGAAAAGCGGGGCGCCTACACCTACCCCCTTGCGCTGCCCCTCCACTCCGCCTTCCACACCCCCTTGCTCCAGAGCACGTCGGGCACCGCCCTGATCGAGCTGGCCGACCTTCCGTGGCAGCGTCCGACCCTGCCGCTCATCGACGGAGAGGGCCGCACCTGGCGTCCCCTCTCCACCGACACCGCCGCGATGGCCCGCTGGACCCTCGGTCCCCAGGTCACCGACACCTACGACTTCACAGCGATGATGGTCGCCGCGCTCGGCGAATATGGCCCCGACATCGTCATCTTGCCCGGCCCTGGCGAAGGCCTCGGCGGTGCAGTCGCCCAGGTGATGATTCAGATGGGCTGGCGGGGCATGCGCAACCGCGACGACTTCATGGCCATGCAGAAGGGCCCGAACGCGCCTCTGGTGTCGATGTGTCGGGCCGACCAGGCCGCTCGCGTCGTCTGAGCATGCACCTCGACCAGCTCTTGGAGGGCCTGCAGCTCAAGTCGGTCGACCGAGCAGGCTGGCGGAGGATTGGCATCCTGGCCCCCGAGTCGGTGGCCGCCCACTCCTGGGGCATCAGCTGGCTGGCGCTTCACCTCTGTCCACCCGAGCTGTCGCTGGAGCGCGCTCTGGCCATCGCCGCGCTGCACGACCTCCCTGAGGTGCGGGTGGGCGACATCACCCCCCACGACGGCATCTCGAAGGTCGACAAGCTCCGAATGGAGAGCGAGGCCGCCACGGCACTCTTCGCTGCCCGCCCAGAGCTGCTGGCCCTCTGGCGCGACTACGCCGAGCAGGCCAGCCCGGAAGCCCGCTTCGTGCGCGACCTCGACAAGCTGGACATGGCCCTGCAGGCCCTGCTCTACGCCCAGGACGGCCACGACACGGCCCAATTCGTGGCCAGCGCCTTCCGCTCCGCCCAAACGCCACGCGTGAAGGCCCTCATCGACGAGGTGCAAAGACGACTGGACAGGCGCTGAGGCTCAGCCCGGCGGCCAGCGCATCTGGCGTCCGCCCAACACATGGAAGTGCAGGTGGTGGACCGACTGTCCGCCGCGGTCACCGATGTTCGTGACCACCCGGTAGCCGCCTGCTTCCAGGCCTTCGCGCCGGGCGACTTCACCGCAGGCCAGCATCAGCTCGCCCATGAGGGAGGCATCCTCGGAGGCCGCATGGGCCAGCGAACGAACGGGCTTCTTCGGAATGACCAGCACATGCACCGGGGCCTGTGGCTGGATGTCGCGAAAGGCGAGCACCGTGTCGGTCTCGTAGACGATGTCTGCCGGGATCTCGCGCGCGATGATCTTGGAGAAGATGGTCATGGGACCTCCGGCCCGCTTGGGCGTGGGCAGAAGGACTAACCGGCAGCCGGCGCGGTTCGCGGCTTCAGTACTTCGCGGTGAGGGGCAACACGAGGATGCCGCCCTTGTACTTGGGACCCGCCACGATGAAGGTGCCATTGCGGGGCACCGACAGCGTGGTGTCGAGCAGCTTCTGCCCCTTGCGGCCGATGATCTTGACGCGCATGCGGGCCTTCTTGGCGTCTTTGGACAGCAGCTCCACCCGCACCTTGCGCTCGCCAGCGATGGTGAAGGACTCGGCCCCACGCGCGGTGAGCGGGACCTTGCGGGTCTCCAGCAGCTCGTAGCCCGTGTAGCGGAGGTGCCGCAGGTAGCGCTGGAGCTTGTCCAGCCGGGGGTCGACCCGGGAGTGGGCATCGGTGGCGTGGATGACATGCACCTTCAGCTCGACCTTGCCCTTGGGCGACTGCTGGGCCGGCGGGGTGGCATGGGCGACGTCGGGAAGGGCCGGCGTGGCACCAACCAGCAGGGCCGCAAGTGCCACATGGAGCGTGCGTCGGTTCACAGCGTCGTCCCCCCGTCCCCGGACTCGACCTCTTCGGTGTCGTCTTCGAGAACGTCGATGAAGATGATGGTGGGCGCAGCATCGTCGTCGATGTCGCCCTGGATGACGTGGACGATGGCATCGGTGGCCGCCGAGATCTCTTCAATCTCGATGCGGTTGACGACATCGGGGGAGAAGCCGAACTCATCGGTGGACAGCGAGGTGCCACCCAGGGGCGCCACGACGGCCGACATGACCATGATGAGGGCCGCAGCGGCCATCGCGACCGCCGGGAGGGCGACCGCGGGCACCGCCCAGAGCCACCTGCGTCGCGAGGGAGCGGGGGCGACAGGCGCCTGAAGCGGCACGACGGCGTCGTTTTCGGGGTGCAAGGGCACCACGGGGGTCGGCGCCTGCGCTGGAGCCAGGCCAAGCTCGTCGAAGATGCCGGCGGCAAGGTCGGGCGCAGGACCGGCGGTGTCGAGGAGGAGCCCGCGAAGCCCGAGGTCGGCGTCCTGCTCGAGCTGAGCCAGCACCTCGGCAGACAGCTCCGGCGCCGCCCCACTGTCGGCAAGCAGCGCATCCCGGCTGTGCGTGGCCGCGAGTTCAACGTCGTGGAGCACATCTTCGGACAGCTCGGGGGCCTGTCCGCTGTCCGCCAGCAGCGCATCCCGGCTGCGCGTGACCGCGAGATCAACGTCGTGGAGCACACCCTCGGAGAGCTCGGGCGCCTGTCCGCTCCCCTCCATCAAGGCGTCGTGGCTAGCGATGAAGGTCAGGTCGACCGCCCCCATCACTGCCGCAGACAGCTCCGGCGCCACACCCGCGCCGTCGAGCAGCGCCGCGGAGGCATCGATGCGGCCAAGCTCAAGAGTGTCGAAGACCATCGGAACCAGGTCGGGCGCATCGGTGAGCGGCAGCATCAGGGCACGAATGCGGTGCCAGCCGTTCCGGAGGCGGTCGGCGTCGATGCCACGGGCCGCGAGTGCAGCCACCACCTCGGCAGAGGCGAGGCCGTCCTGCGCAAGCAGCTCCTGGACCGCCTCGTGGGTGAGGTCGGCGCCATCGGGCAGGTGGTCGTCTCGGGTCATGGGGTGTCCCGGGCGGTGCAAGGGGATGGGCGGTGAGAGGCAGGCCGGCCGTCCCATCGCAGTCGGGGCTCCGACGCCATCGCCCGCCGTTCATTCGACGCCATCTGTCCTGCGGGGCCCTTTGCGCGTGGACACCGGTTCGGCAGGGCTCCCCGCACTAGCGTTCGTCCTCCAGAGTCTTCTGGAGCTTCTTTCGCGCGTAGTACAGACGGCTCATCACCGTGCCTTCCGGAATCTCCATGATCTCGGCAATTTCCTTGTAGGCGAGGCCATCGATCTCCCGGAGGATGATGGCCTGGCGCTGCTGGTCGGGCAGAGCGTCGATGGCCTGGGCGAGGCGCACGCGCAGCTGGGCATCCTCGGCAGAGCGACCGGGGTGGTGCTTGTAGTGCGCCATCGAGATGACGCCGGCCGACTCCCTGGCCGCGATGCCCTCGTCGAACTCTTCGGCCTTGCGCACCTTCTTGCGCCGCAGCCAGTCGATGCAGAGGTTCGACGCGATGCGGGACAGCCACGAATAGAACTTGGAGCGGAACTGAAAGCGCGGCAGGTTGCGGTAGGCCTTGACGAAGGCCTCCTGGGCGAGGTCGCGGGCGTCTTCCTGGTTGCGGACGAAGCCGTAGCACACGTAGTAGATTCGCTCCTGATACCGCTCCACAAGCACCCGGTAGGCTTCCCCGTCGCCTTCGAGAACGCGCCGCACGAGGGCGTGTTCCTCGGCACGGTCGGCTGCTGCGCGAGGGTCGTCGGGCACACGGGCCATGCCGAGCAGCGGCACGGCGACGCCCGTGACAGCGAGGGCCGCCAGCACGTCGAGCACAACCGGGTCGAGGGCTGAATTCAGAACGCCCATTCACACACTCCTGCGCACACCAGGCTCGATGGAGACACACCACCCATCGGAAGGCCGAGGTAACCCGGCGCACCCCACCCAGGCTGACTCACGGAACTCAGTGGGCTTCGTCCCAGTTGTCGCCAAAGCCCACGTCGACCCGCAGCGGCACCGCAAGCTCGGCCACCGACTCCATCTCCTGGCGCACCCGAGCAGCCACCGCCAGCAGTTCATTGCGCGGCACCTCGAGCACCAGCTCATCGTGTACCTGCAGCAACAGCCGGGCGTGCGGATGGTCGGCCTTGAGCGCCGTGTGGACCTTGATCATGGCCATCTTGATAAGATCGGCCGCCGAGCCTTGAACGGGGGTGTTGATGGCGATGCGCTCGGCCCCGCCGCGCTCGCTGAAGTTGCGGGAGTCGAGTCCGCGCACCCGACGCTCCCGGCCGAACAGGGTGCGGGCCTTGCCACTGTGCTTCGCCTGGGCCACGGCATCGTCCATGTAGGCCTTCACCTGCGGATAGCGTTCGAAGTAGCCGTCGATGTACGCCTTGGCGGTGCGGCGGGGGATTCGCAGCTCGTTGGACAGACGGAATGCGCTCATGCCGTAGACGATGCCGAAGTTGATGGCCTTGGCGGCCCGACGCTGCTCGGCCGTCACCTCGTCGAGGGCCACGCCAAAGACCTCGGCAGCAGTGCGCCGGTGGATGTCTTGTCCCGCGGCGAAAGCCTCCACCAGCGGACCATCTCCGCAGAAGTGCGCCAACACGCGCAGCTCGATCTGGGAGTAGTCGGCGGACAGGAAACGGTAGCCATCGCGGGGCACGAAGCACTGGCGGATGCGACGTCCTTCCGCCGTGCGGATGGGGATGTTCTGCAGGTTGGGCTCGTTGCTGGACAGCCGCCCGGTCGCGGCCACCGCCTGGTGGAAGGAGGTGTGGATGCGGCCATCGCTGGCGATGTGCTCGGGCAGCTTGTCGACGTAGGTGGACTTGAGCTTGGCGAGGGAGCGATAGTCGAGAATAAGCTGACAGAGGGCATCTCCGTCAGCCGCAAGCTGCTCCAACACGGCCGCTGCGGTGGAGTAGCCGCTCTTGGTCTTCTTGACGGGCTTGAGCCCGCGCTCCTCGAAGAGGATGGTGGCCAGCTGCTTGGTGGAATTGACGTTGAACTCCTTGCCAGCTTCGTCGTGGATGGCCTTGCGGGCAGCCTCCACGCGCTCGCCAAGCTCCACACCGAGGGTCTGCAGCGCGTCGCCGTCGACCCCGATGCCCGCCCGCTCCATGTCTTCGAGCACAGGCACGAGCGGCACCTCGATGTTGGCGTAGACCTCCGCCACCTCACCGCGCATGGGCATCTCCTGCTCGAGAAGCCACACCACATGGGCGTCTTCGGCGGCATAGCGCGTGGCCTGCTCGACCGAGACCCGGGAGAAGTCGCCGTCGATGTCGGCCATGAGCCGGGTGTAGGAGACGTTGGTGTGGTCGAGGTAGCGGCGCGCGAGGTCGTCGAGACCGTGCTTGCGGTCGACGTCGATGAGGTAGTCGCGCAGCATGGTGTCGCCGACGATGCCGTTGAGCTCGAGGCCTGCGGTGCGGAGAACGGCGAGGTCGTACTTGAGGTTCTGACCGATCTTGTGGACTGTGGGGTCGGCCAACACAGGACCGATTGCCTCGAGCGCGCCGGGACAGTTCGGGCCGTCGGCATGACCGATGGGGACGTAGACAGCCGCCTCGTTCGACCAGCAGAAGCTCATGCCCACGAGCTGGGCCTCGCGGGGGTCGAGGCTGGTGGTCTCGGTGTCGAAGGCGAAGCGCCCGGCCTTGCGAAGGTCGGCCACGAGCTGTTCGAGCTGCTCCGGGCTGGTGACGGCCCGGTATCCGGAGCTGTCGACCTTGGGCGCGGCAGGACCGGCGCTGCTGTTCTCCTCCGCCATCTCCCGCAGCCGGCGGAAATTGTAGCGGGCGAAGCGCACGGCGAGCTCATCCCAGTTCGGATCGGTGACGGCGATGCCCTCGAGGTCGAAGGGGAGGTCCATGTCGGTGTGGATGGTGACCAGCCGGCGCCCCAGGTCGAAGCCCTCGAGGCCATGGTCGACGATGGCCAGCCCGCGCTTGCCCTTGATCTTCTTGGCGACTGCGGCTTCGTAGACGGCATCGGCGCTGGGGTAGGTCTGCAGGTACTTGGCGGCGGTCTTGGGACCGACCCCAGGCACGCCGGGCACGTTGTCGGACTTGTCCCCCATGATGGCCAGCAGCTCGATGATCTGGGACGGCGGCACCCCCCACTTGGCGCTGACCTCGGCGGGTCCCAGCACATCTCCGCGGCCGATGTCGACGAGATCGACGTGCTCATTGACGAGCTGGCAGAAGTCCTTGTCGGAGCTCACGATGGAGACGTGGACGCCAGGCCCGCCGTAGCGGTCGGCCAGGGTGCCGATGATGTCGTCTGCCTCGAAGCCCTCGATGGCGGTCGCCCGAACCCCCAGCTCCTCGCACAGCGGGATGAAGTCGGGCCACTGGGCCCGCAGGTCGGCCGGCATGTCGGGGCGCTGGCCCTTGTACTCGGGGTAGAGGTCGTTTCGGAACGACAGGCCCTTGTCGAAGGCGACCAGCACGTAGTCGGGCTTGTGGGTGCGCAGCATCTTCAGCAGGGCGTTGGTGAAGCCATAGAGTGCGCGCGTGGGGAAGCCATCGGGCGCACGCATGTCGGACTGGATGGCGAAGAACGACCGGAAGGCCTGGTTCGAGCCGTCGACGAGAAACAGCTTCTTGGGCGCGTCGGACATGGGGGCTCCTGCGGGGACGGGCACCCGCGCGTATCCGATTGCCGGCAAGGCGCGGCCAGGCCACCGCCCGTGACAAGCCGAGTCGTCGCGAGACACGGCCAGACCGTCGGTGACACCCGAGGACGCCGCCGTGACCGATGACGACAGGTCGACGGCGGTGCGACCGGCTACGGTGCGCGCGGAGACGCTGCAGGAGCAGCGAATGAACCCAATCCACAGGACGGCCCCTTGGTCTGGCTGGCTGACAGCATCCGCCGCCACCGTGGTCCTGAGCGGCTGCGCGCCGGAGCGTGACACCCGACGACCCTTGCTCGCTGGCGAGCGCCTCACGCCTGTCGGCTTTGTGGAGCTGACCGCACAGGTCGACGCCATCCGAGTCGAGGCCGACATTCCGGGCCTGTCCCTGGGCCTGGTGGAAAGGGGTGAGCTGGTCTGGGCAGTCGGGCTCGGCACACGCGACGTGCTGAACGACCAGCCCGTGGAGGCCTCCACCCCCTTTCTCACCGCGAGCGTGAGCAAGACCGTGGTGGCAGTTGCCGCCGCCCGGGTCGCGTCCGCAGGCCGGCTCGACCTCGACGCGCCCGTAGACGACCTGCTCGAAGGCGCCTACCGACATCCCGACGGGTCGCCCTACAGCCTGCGCCAGCTGCTCACCCACACCGCCGGCATTGTCGACGACTGGGACACACTGGCCGATGGCTACGTCGTCGGCGACGCCGAGCAGCCGCTGGAGGCGTGGGTCGCGGACTACTTCCTGCCCGAAGGCGCGCTCTACGACGCCCACCACAACTTCGCCCCCGATGGGCCCGGCCAGGCGCGGGTGTACAGCAACGCCGGCATCGCACTCGCCGCCGTTGTGGTCGCCGAGGCCGCAGGTGTGCCCTTCGATGACTGGTGCGAGGCCGAGCTCTTTGGTCCCATGGGCCTGGCGGACACTGGCTGGCACCTTGCCGACCTCGACGTGGAGCAGGTCGCTCTGCCCCATGTGCGCACGTCTGCCGGTCCCCTCCCCATCCCCCACTACGGTGTGCCCGACTGGCCAGACGGACAGCTTCGCGCCTCGGCCGTCGACCTGTCCCTTCTCGTTGCGAGCCTGACCGAGCCCGCGGCCCACCCGAGCGGCACCCTCGACCTGCTCTTCGAGGTCCCCTTTCCCGACATCGACGACCGACAGGCCCTCGCCTGGTCGAAGCGCAATCGAGCCGGCCGGACCGGGATGTGGACCCACGGCGGAAGTGAGATGGGGGCCGCCGCCGAAGTGGTGCTCGACGCAGAGACAGCAGACGCCGTCGTGGTGCTTGCCAACACCGACAAGGACACCACCACGACGGAGGCCTTGCGCGCCGTCGCCGAGCTCGCCTTCGCATCGCTCACGATTCCCTGATGACCGCCGCCCCCGCCGGTGCGCGATCCCGCACGAGGGTGGGTTAGACGCCGTCCTCGCGAACGGAGACCCCATGTTCGAGCTCCCCGCCCATCCCGCCTACGACGCCCTGTTCAACCCCACCGACGAGCACCGGATGCTCCGGGAGATGGTCGCCGACTTCGCAGCCAACGAGGTGGCCCCGCAAGCCGAGGAATACGACCGAAAAGAGCACCTCAACCTGCCTTTGTTCCGGCAGCTCGGCGAGCTCGGGCTCCTCGGCGTCACCGTCGATGAAGCGCACGGAGGCGCAGGCCTCGACGCAGTGGCAGCCGTCATCGTTCATGAGGAGCTGTCGAAGCACGACCCTGGCTTCTGTCTCGCCTACCTCGCCCACAGCATGCTGTTCGTGAACAACTTCGCCAACTGCAGCAACGATGCGCAGAAGGCTCGCTACCTCGACAAGGTGGTGAGTGGCGAGTGGGTCGGCGGCATGGGCATGACCGAGCCCGACTTCGGCACCGACGTGCTCGGCATGACCACCACAGCAGAGCGCCGCGGCGACCACTACGTGCTCAACGGCACAAAGACCTACATCACCAACGGCGTGGAGGGCGACGTCTTCCTCGTCTACGCCAAGACCGGCGGCCGGGTCAGCTCATTTGTGGTGGAAGCCACCTCCCCGGGCTTCTCCAAGAGCGCCCACATCCCGAAGATGGGCATGCGTGCCAGCTCGATGAGCGAGCTCATCTTCTCCGACTGCATCGTGCCCGCCGAAAACCTCCTCGGCGACGAAGGCACCGGGCTCACCCACATGATGCGCAACCTGGAGATCGAGCGGCTCACCCTCGCGGCCATGTCCACCGGCATCGCGCTGCGCTGCGTACACGAGATGGTCACCTACGCCCACGACCGGCGGGCCTTTGGCCAGTCCATCAACCGCTTCGGACAGATCCAGCGCTACATCGCCGACAGCTACGCCGCCACCGAGGCAGCCCGGTGCCTCGTCTACAACGTCGCCCGCGCTGTCGGTCCCAACATCAACAACCGCATCGGCTCCGACGCCGCGAAGCTCTTTGCAGCACCCGTCGGCAAGCAGGTGGCCGACAACTGCATGCAGGTGCTCGGCGGCGCTGGCTACTGCACCGAGTTCCAGATCGAGCGCCTGTTCCGGGATGCCAAGCTGCTGGAGATTGGCGGCGGCACACTCGAGAGCCACCAGAAGAACCTCACCAAGGACCTCACCCGCGCGGTCGTCGGCTGAGTTCTGCGGTCGCTCGGGCCAGCGCCTCCATCGATGGCCGCTCGGCCACAGCCCCGACCACGAGCCCCGCCTCGCGGGCCGCAGCCGACGTCGTGGGACCGATGACGGCGACTGGCACGTCATTTTGAAGGCCGAGCGCAGCCCAGCTGCGGGCAGCACTCGGACTCGCGAGGCACACCGCTTGCAGCTTCGGGAGGGTGGCCGTCGTCAGGTCCGACGGAACGCGCGCATACACCGGCCAGTGCAGCACGCGACCGCTCGCGATGGCCGCGGTCATGGCGGGCGCGGGCTGTCGGGCACCCACGAAGCAGGCCCCACGAGCCACACGCGCCAATGCAGAGGCCCCGGTGCCTCCCGCCAAGACAACCTCGAGACCGGCATCTTGAAGGGAGCGGCCCGTGGCTTCCCCGACGGCCACAACCCGTACCCCCTGCATCCACGACACAGCTTCGGGCGCGAGGCGCGAGACCGCTGCCGACGTGACGACCACCCCCTGCTTCGGCGGATGGGCACACGGAGGCGCGGCACGGGTGGCCTGGAGCCTGGACATGGGCAGGTGCACCGAGTCCACGCCGTGTCGAGCCAACAGAGACGCCAGCGGCTCCGCGTGCTCCCGGGTGATGAGAACCACCGGCACCTGCAGTCCTACCTGCTGCCGTCGGATTCCCGAACCGCAGCAGCGAGGGCCTGGCCGAGGGCGACCGCATCCGCGCCCGACCGGGAGTGTCGGACGAGGCCGCCGTCGGTGTGCTGTGCGATTGCGACGGCGTGGAGGCCCCCTTCGTCGACCCAGGCGTAGCAGGCGGCAGGCACGTTGCAGCCGCCGCCATAGGCCGCCAGGAAGCTGCGCTCGACCGTGACCCTCTGGCGGGTCTCGGGGTGGTCGATGGCGGACAGTGCCTCCAACAGCACCGCATCGTCTGCCCGGCACTGGACACCGAGGGCACCCTGGCCCACCGCGGGGACCATCTGCTCCACACTGAGGGGCTGGATGTCGGGGCGCTCGATGCCGAGGCGGTTCATGCCCGCCATGGCGAGAATGGTGCCCACCACGGTGCCGTCGTCGACCTTGCGCAGGCGGGTGTCGACGTTTCCGCGGATGTCGACCAGCTCGAGGTCGGGCCGAATCGCCAGGATCTGGGCCCGGCGGCGCAGCGAACCAGAGCCCACGCGCGCGCCCTCGGGCACCTCGGCGAGCGGCGGGCCGACGAAGGCGTCGCGGGGGTCTTCGCGCACTGGGAAGCAGCCCACCGCGAGGCCATCGGGGTCATCCGTGGGGAGGTCCTTGAGCGAGTGGACGGCGAGGTCGAGCTCTCCCGCACGGAGGCCGTCTTCGAGCTCCTGGGTGAACAGGCCCTTGCCGCCGAGCTGCGACAGGGGACGGCTGCGGTCGCGGTCGCCGCGGGTGGACACGATCTGCAGCACGACCGGGCGGCCGGTGGCAGCGGTGATGGCGTCGGCCACCTGCTGGCTCTGAGCAACAGCGAGGCGGCTGCCGCGGGTTCCGAGCGTAAAGGGCTTCATCTGGAGGACTCCGGTTCGTCGGTGGACACCCCCAGGGCCTTCAGGGCGGCTTCCAGGCGGAGCTGGTCCCCGCCCTCCGCCCAGGCACGGCTGCTCTGCAACCCGGGGTGAAGCACCTTCTTGATGATGGCGCGGGTCATGGCGTCGATGGCTTGCTGCTGCTTGGGGGACAGCTCGCCCAGGCTGCGGGTGGCGCGCTCCACCTCAGCGGTACGGATGGCCTCGGCCCGACGCATCACCTGGGCGAGCCGGGCACGGTGGACCTCACCGCGCATCTGCTGCCAAGCGCGCTGGGCCTCCGCCCGCACGATGGCCTCGGCCGCTTCGGCGGCTGCCCGACGGCGCTCCATCCCCTGGGCGGCCACCTCTCGGAGGTCGTCGACATCGAATCGGTAGGCGCCGTCGAGGTCGTTGATGGCGGGGTCGATGTTGCGGGGGACGCTGAGGTCGAGGAGCACCTGGGAGCGGTAGCGGCGCTTGCGGACCACCCTGGCCATCTGTCGACGGGTGACGAGGAGACGCCCGGCGCCAGTGCTGGCCACCACCACATCCACCCGCTCGAGGTGGGGGTCGAGGTCGTCGAGGTGGGTCGCCATGCCGCCGAAGCGCTTGGCCAGCGCAGCCGCACGCTCGAAGGTGCGGTTGGCGACAACCAGCTCACTGAGGCCGTACCCGAGCAACGAGGTCGCAACGAGCTTGCCGTGGGCACCCGCGCCGATGAGCAGGGCAGACCGCCCGTTGAGGCTTCCGAGCACCTGCCGGGCCAGCTCGACCCCGGCGCGCCCGACGCTGACCGCCTCCCGCGAGATGGCGGTCTCGGTGCGCACCCGCTTGGCCACATGCAGAGCCCGGTCCATCACGCGCCGCATCACAGGGCCGGCCGAGTGGGCGGAAGTGGCGACCTTGTAGGCATCGCGGAGCTGACCCACGATCTGGGGCTCGCCAATCACCATGCTGTCGAGGCTGGATGCCACGCGAAAGACGTGCTGGAGGGCGTCTTGCTGCTGGTAGGCAAACATGTGGCGTCCGAGCGAGCGGGCCCGCCCACCCGACGACCGGGCGAGCCAGTCGGCCACCTCATCGGCCGTGCGGCCGCTCTGGGCGACGGCATACAGCTCCACCCGGTTGCAGGTGGACAGCAGCACCCCCTCGGCGCCCACCCGGTCCGCCCGAAGGCGTGCAAGCAGCTCGGGGACGTGGGCCGAGCCCGTCGCAAGCTGCTCGCGCACCTCGACGGGCGCGGTGTGGTGGCTGAGTCCGACAGCGACGAGGTTCATCGGGTTCAGTGCCACCCTTGAAGGAACAGCCCGGCCACAGCGACCATGGCACCAAGGCCGACAAAGCCGCCCACGCCGAAGATGGCCGCAAGCCGGCCCCGCCAGCCCGACACGAGCCGGGTGTGCAGGCCCACCGCGTACCAGCACCACAGCAGGGCGGTGCCCCAGATGGTGATGTCGGCACCGAGCGACGCAGTGGGATGGGTGGCCGCCCACATGCCGCCCACGGCCATGCCGGCAGTGAGGGACACAAAGCCGAGCGCCATCGCCTGGTAGTTGAGGCGGTCGAGGGTGTCGAGGGTGGGGAGGCGCGAGATGCCCCTCAGACGCTTCGTCTTGAGCCGCCTGCGAACGACCAGCCACAGGACAGACAGCGTGAAGCTGACGGCGAGTCCGCCGAGTCCGACCAGGATGAGCGCGACGTGTGCCAGAAACCAGGGACTCGAGAGGTCGGCCGTGCCGCCCGAGTCGGGGGCGAGCTGGGCCGTCCCCAAGAGCACCAATGCAAGGCCGACGAGCAGGCGACCGAGGCTCTCCATCTGCGGACGTCGCCGCAAAAACGCCCAGCCCAGCACCACCCACAGCGCAAGTGCGCCAAGGCCCCAGCGCATCGACGACAGCGGCAGGGCCCCCAGCATCACCACATCGACGACCAACGCGACCACATGCAGCGCGATGCCGAGCCCCACCCAGGCGGGGTGGTTCAGGCGGGCGTCGTCGGGCCGGGTGCGCTCCCCCACCAGCGGGACGAGGTAGGCCAGGCCAGCGATGATGGCAATCCAGCGGGTCAACCGCACTCCGGGGGACACGGTCGCTGACTGCCGACCGGTCCTGGAGGTCTAACGCGCAGGCTGCCCGCGGACGCCGACCGGCTCAGCCGTCACCTTTCCGGCCCCACTTGAACAGGCCTCGAATACCCGCCTTCTGTCCGGACTCGGCAGCCTTCTCCTGGCGCAGGGCCCGGAGCCGAAGCCGGCGTGCGGCGCCCGTGTGGTCGGGAACCGCCGACACCGCTTCTTCGAAGGACTTGTAGGCGCCAGCCTCGTCTCCCGCCGCCAGCCGCGCCTCGCCGACCTGAAAGCGCACCTCGGCGCGCCCCTTCAGGGTCGTGGGAGAGACCTCCGCAAGGGCCTCTGCGGCCTGAGCGGCCGGAAGGTCGCCAGATCGCCAGCGGGCGAGAAGCAGCTGAAAGCCGGCCTCCCACTCGGTGGGGTCGAGCGCCACGGACTCTTCGAAGGCCGCGATGGCGTCGGGCCAGGTCTTGCGGCGCGCATGGTACAGCCCCTGGGACAAGGCGAGCTTCGCCTTCTTCTTCTCTCCCTCCGACACATACACCCGGCCGTCTCGCGCTGCGATGAGCCGCTCGCGGACCTCTGCCCGGAAGGCCTCGTCGTCGAAGCGGTCGCGGGCATCCACCCACACGGCGAAGCACTCTGCGGCTGCCTCCCGCACCTGCTCGGGCTCGGTGGCGAAGCGGTCGGGGTGGTGCTCGGCGCTGCAGTCCCGGAACCGCTGGGTGACCTCGTCGAGGGTGACGTCGGTAGGGTCTTCGAGGGAGAACAGCACCCAGGGTGAGAGGGCCTGCAGTCGCGCCAGCTCCTCCAGCAGGGCCTCCGCGCGGGGGTCGACCGGCTCGGGAACAGGCTCGGGAGTGGCGGGTGCGACCGCCTCGATGACGATGTCGTCGACCATGGTGGCCGCAGACAGGGAGGCGGCGCTCTCGGCCGGCAGCTCGTCGTCGAAGCGCAGGATGCCGAGCTGGCGCAGGAATGCCACCGCGGTCCACACGGAGTCCTTGCCGGCCCCACCGGCCGCCGAGAGCAGAGCACCCAGGTTGCGCGCGCTTCGTCCAGCTCGGACCACCCGCAGCGCCACGGGGCTCAGGCCCCACATCCGCTCGGGCGAGTCGTCGGGGGGATGCAGGCTCACAAGACGGCTCGGCCGCGCGCCCAGCTCATGGCGGACGGTGTCTGGCGGGCGCACCTGCTCCAGGGCGAGCCCCAACAGGCGGGGCAGCCGGGTGGGCAGCACCACGGGGGCCCGGATGTCCTTCGAGACGAAGCGCACCGGGCGGTCGCCGTTCCCGGTGGCCGCCAGCTTGAGGAGGTCGACGAGGACCGCCACTCCGGCGCTCTGCATGGCCACGTCGGGCGTCTGCCCCTGGCCGATGGCGGCGCCGATGGCATGCATCAGTCCGCCGCCCATCCCGACCCCGGGCAGGCCGCGGGCATCCGCGATCTTGCCCTGCTGGACGTCAATCTCGGCCTCTCCGACGCGAAGTGTCCCCGACGCGCCCAGGCGATGGGCCAGGAACAACACCCGGATGGGCGGAAACCGCTGCTCATGACCGTCGACCTGCCGGAGGAAGGCCTCGCCAGACCAACGGTCTCCCACCCGCTTCTTCAGGTGCCGGGCCAGGAGCCCTTTCAGCGCGGGAAGTCGGGTGGGAAGCTCCAACACGTCGATGCCCACGCCAGCCACCACCGCCGGTCGGATGGCACCGGCGAGGGGACCCGTCCACACGATGCGGGCATTGGGGTTGAGCACGCTCAGCTGGGCCGCGGTGGGATCGATGAGGCAGCCACCCGGGCCCGCCGCTGCAAACACAAGCGCAGCATCTGCAGCTTGCTGGTCGACCGAAGCGGCATCGGAGAACTCGGATGTGAGGTGACCCGCGGCGCCCAGCAGGCGGACGAGCGCGCCCCGAATCCGAGGGTCGGGGTCGACGACGACAACGCGGGCCATGGCACTACCTCAACGCAGGAGTCCAGCAGTCCCTCCGGCGGGCCGAGGGGTGCGCGGACCGTAGACTACCGGAGGGGCAGCCTGGCGTGGGCGGTGGGCGGTGGGGCCTCAGCCGAGAGCGGCGATGCGCTGGCCCTGGCCAAGTGCGTTGGCGCAGCCCGTGACCACCGCATGGGAGGGCGCCTCGGGGACCACCACGGGCAGGCCGGTCAGCTCACCGACCGCCACGTCGAGCCCCGGCTGCAGCGCGAGTCCGCCCGTGAGAACGATGCCGGTCTCGGCGATGTCGGCGGCGAGGTCGGGGGGCACCCGCTCGAGAGCCTCCAGAGCGGCATCGGCGATCTGGCGGACCAGCTCGTGGATTGGGCCGCGCAGGTCGTGGGAATCCACGGCAAGAGCACGCGGCCAACCCGACGGGATGTGGCGCCCCCGGACCCAGGTCTCCCCAAGGCCCTCGGGCAGCGCCGAGCCGACTGTGCAGCGGGCGTGCTCGGCGGCCTGCTGGCTGACCAGCAGGCCGTGTTGGTCGCGGAACTGCTCGACGATGTCGGCGTCGATGTGCTCGCCGCCGAAGTGGAGTGTGCGCGAGTCGACGACCTCACCGAGAGACAGCACGCTCACCGAGGACGAGCCGGCCCCGATGTCGATGACCATGTGTCCGCAGGCGTCGTCGATGGGGAGCCCGACGCCGAGTGCCGCAGCGATGGGGCGCTCCACGACCTGCACCTCGCGCGCACCAGCCTTTTCAAAGGTCTCGCGCACGACACGCACCTCCATGTCGGACAGCATGTGGGGCACGGCGACCGCCACCTTCGGTCCCACCCAGAGCCGTCGGCCGTGGACGTGCACCATCAGCAGGCGGAGAAAGGCCTCCAGCACTTCAAAGTCGACAATCGCCCCATCTCGGACCGGACGCACCACCCGCACATCATCCGGCGCCCGACCGATCATGCGGGCCGCCTCGCGACCGGTGGCGAGCACACGACGGCGACCGCTTCGGTCTTCGTGAATGGCAACCACGGTGGGCGTGTCGATGACGACGCCGCGCCCCACCACATGGATGCGCGTGTTCGCGGTGCCCACGTCGATGGCGACTCCGGCGCTCAGTGCGCCGAGAACAGAGTTCAGCATGGGGGGCTCGGGGGCGGGGGCCACTGGGGCCGGTCGGGGGAGGTGGCGGAGGGAGAGGCGCGTGGCCGGTTGCCCGGGGGGGATGGGCAGGACGCCGGCGTCGGCGGGGACCGGTGCATGGACCGGAGGCATCGCCGCTGGGGAGGCGGAGATGTGGGACCCTGGAAACCCATTGAAAGGGACCAGCTACGGGTCGGGGGGTTTATACCACGTCCACCCCACCCGCGCGGGTGCAGAAATTGGCACGAGGGCCGGATCCTGGTCGGATAGGCAGCCGTCGTGTCCCCGCCGTCCGCCCCCGACAACGGGGCCGACCAGCCCACAGGTGCGCAGATGCCCGTCTCCTCCCCTGCCCTTCGCCAGTGCTTCGCCGGCCTCCTGCTCGTCGCCACCACGGTCGCCTGCTCGAAGGCTCCGGTGACCGACCGGGTCCAGTTCAACCTCATCCCCGACAAGCTGATGGACCCCCTCGGCGCCTCCACCTACAAGGACATGCTGGCGGCCGAGGATCTGGAGAAGGGGTCGCGCCGGCACGAGGTGCTGCGCAAGGTGGGCAAGCGCATCTCGAAGGTGGCCCAGAAGCCCAACTACAAGTGGCGCTACTCGCTCATCGACGACGACAAGACGGTCAACGCGTGGTGCCTGCCCGGCGGCAAGATCGCCTTCTACACGGGCATCCTGCCGGTGCTGGAGAGCGAGGCTGGGATGTCGTTCGTGATGGGACATGAAGTCGCCCATGCCACCGCCCGCCACGGCTCCGAGCGCCTGTCCCAACAGCTCGCGGTGTTGGGTGGACTCAGCGCGCTCTACCTCTACATGGACGGCAACACCGACATCAGCGACGACGCCAAGGCGACCATCGTGGGCGCGCTCGGCGTGGGTGCGCAGTTCGGCTTCGTCCTCCCGTTCTCTCGAAAGCACGAGAAGGAGGCCGACATCATCGGCATGATGTACATGGCGCGGGCCGGCTACCCGCCCCAGGAGTCGGTGCAGGTGTGGAACCGGATGGCGGAAGCCGGCGGGAAGAACCGCATGCCAGTGTTCCTGTCCACCCATCCGAGCCACGGCCAGCGCAAGCAGAACCTCCGCGACTGGATGCCTCAGGCGAAGAAGCGCTACGAGCGCAACAAGCGCACCGAAGACACCACGCAGGTGCTCTGGACCAAGAAGTAGCGAGAATCGGGGTCGCCGCGCGGGGTCTCGGGGGGGCGACCGGTTTGCCGTACGGATGGGCCCACGGTAAGCCCGGCCGTCGACTTGGTTGGGGGGTGCCCCGGCTTGGATGCGGTTGGAACGGGTGGTGAGTCATGCCGGTGATGGAGAACATTCGACAGGGCGCAAACAGCCCCGTCATGAAGATTCTCTTCGGAATTATCGTGATCGTGTTCGTCTTCTTTGGCGTCACGGGTGGCCTGTCGCAGGCGACCGTCATCGCCCGGGTCAACGGCACCGACATCACGGACACCCCACTGCAGCAGCGCCTGCGCCAGCTCACGCGTGGGCAGGCACTGTCCGCCGAGCAGCAGGCCTTCTACGAAGAGCAGATCATCCTGCAGCTCATCCAGGAGCAGCTGCTCTTCGAGGAAGCCGACAAGATGGGCCTCGTGGTGTCGGACCACGAGATCGCGCTGCAGATCCTCAGCACTCCCGCCTTCCAGGACGCCGAGGGCAACTTCAGCAAGAAGCTGATGGAGCAGGCCATCCAGATGAATGGCTGGCGCAAGGACCGCTACGAGGGCGACATTCGCGACCAGCTGCTGCTGTCCAAGGTGCAGGAGGCCATCCAGCGCGGCGTGGGCATCTCCGACCTCGAGGTGCGCAAGGAATTCATGGCCCAGCGCACGCAGATGTCGGTCAACTGGGTGCTGCTGAGCCCCGACGCCCTCCGCGACGATGTGCCGGTGGAAGACGACGCCGTGGCCGCCTACCTGTCCGCCAACGAGGCCCAGGTGCAGGCCCGCTACGACGCCGAGAAGGCCCGTCGCTGGAGCCAGCCCCGCAAGTTCCAGTACTCCACCATCCTGCTCCGCACCGACCTCGCCGACGGTGAGGGCAAGGTGCCGGAGGCCGACGTCCGCAGCCGGCTCGAGGGCGTTCTCGCCGAGGCGCGCGGCGGTGCCGACTTTGCAGATCTAGCCAAGGTGTGGAGCGAGGACCTCACCGCCGCCCGCGGTGGCGAGCAGGGCATGATGCGCGAAGACCAGATCGACAAGGCACTGGTCGAGCAGATGGCCGCCGTCGGCGAGGGCGGCGTGACCGACATCGTCGAGACTCCCCTCGGTTTCGTCATCGCCCATGTGGCTGTGGTGAAGGCCGCCGAGGAGACCACCTTCGACGACGCCAAGAACACCATCGCCCGCGAGATGATTGCCGACGACGGCCTGGCCGCCTTCACCGAGAGCCTCGTGAGCGAGCTGCTCGGCGAGTGGAAGAAGGGCACCGCGCCCGCCGCCCGCATCGACGAGCTGGGCCTGCGCCTGCAGAAGGCCGGTCCCTTCTCCCCCACCGCTCCCAAGCTGGTGGGCGCTGGCTCGAGCGACGAGCTGACCGCCGCCCTCAGCGCATTGCCGGAGCCGGGTGTGCTCGACCGTGCCTTCACCACCAGCGTGGGCACCCTCCTGGTGGAGGTGTCCGAAGTGCAGGCCCCCAGCGACGCCGAGTACGACCTGCTGCGGCCCACTCTGCGCATGCAGATGCTGCAGAGCAAGCGGTCGGGCTTCGTGCAGGCATGGCGCCAGGACCTCATGGACCGCGCCACCGTCGAGCGCATCTACAAGCCGCTCGACGACCTGTAAGCCCTCCGCGTCGGCTCCAAAGGCCCCAGATTCGGGCGGCTCGAGACGGTTGATCCGAGCGGGCGACAACCCCGCAGGGTCGGCCAGGCATTCCAGGACTGAAGGCACTTTTGAACACGAATCGAGCATTGCTCTTTACGTGTCAAGAGATGTGCGGTAGAACCGCTCCGTCGGGCCAAGGCCCGTCGCCCAGACAGGACGCGTCGCATGCCGACGTTGGAAGGAGCGGAAGTGGCGCCACGCGCCGCAGTAGAGCTGAGTTGTCGGGTCAGTGGTCGGGCGAGGCCACGGCCTGCTTTGCGCAGACTCGCCCGCGACGCGTCCTGTCTCTCCCCCTCGCCGCAAGGTCTCCGATGAGCGCCGACACTCTGCATCCGCCCGTGCGGGTGCGGACGCCTTCGACGCCGTCCACCCGAACAGGCGCCCCCCTCGCACGCCGGTTGGCCCGGGGCGCTCTGGCATCGGCGTGGGCCCTGCGCCACCCGCGCGAGCCGCTGGCCCCGCGACCCAAGCCCCAGAGCACCGAGCCCCGGTGGATCCGAGCGGAGGACGGCTGGGAGTGTCCCCTGCGTCGCCTGGCTCCCAAGGCCGGAGCCTCGGGGGAACCCGTCGTGTTGGCCGGGGGCCTCGGACAGACGCTCCACACCTTCGACCCGGAGCCCGACGGCTCTCTGGCGGCCCGTCTGCACGCGGCCGGCTTCGATGTGTGGTGGCTTGGACACCGCGGCTCAAGCGGAGCACGTCCGCCCCAGCACCCCGGCCCGTGCGACCTCGACGCGATTGTCGCCCACGATGTGCCTGCGGTGGTCGAGCGAATCAAGGCGGTGACCGGTGCACGGCGGCTGCTGTGGGTCGGCCATGGGCTGGGTGGACAGCTCGCCTACGCCCACCTCGCTGCCGGCGGCGACGACATCGCCGGCCTGGTCGCCATCGCGGCACCTCTGCTCTTTCCGAGGGTGCACACCCGTGCGCGCCTTGCCGGCCGCATCGCCGCAGCCCTTCCGGCGGAGTGGCGGCTGCCTGTCGGGGCCGTCGCCGATGCCTTGGCTCCGGGTCCGGGCGCCGACCTCCTCCAGCGCCTGGCCCCTTCCTGCGATGCCGCCCACCGCCGCGGCCTGCTGTTGCATGGCACCGCCGCCGTCCGACTGGGCATGATCCGCCAGACCGCGCGTTGGTACGAGCTCGGGCACCTGTCCGACCGCAGCGGCCGTCTCGACTACGCTGCGGCCCTCGGCGGTACCCGCTGTCCCATGTTCCTCGTGACCGCCGAGCGCGACCCCGTGTGTCCCCCAAGGGCCATCGCCCCGCTGTCCGCCGCCACCGACCACCGAGAGCGCAGACACCTCCTCCTCGCGGGCGACTGGGGACACCTCGACCTGCTGCTCGGCCCACGCGCCCCCAAGCAGGTGCACCTGCCCATCGAAAAGTGGCTCGTGGCCCGCCGACAGCTCGCCTGGAAGGGTGTGAGGCACGGGCCCGGCGGCCTCTGAGGGGCCCACACGGTGCGGCAGGAGGCACCACATCGAACTACAGGGTGGGGCCCCGTCGTTGTCGGGTCGCGTGGCTGGCCGCGCAGGCCCCGGTGGACCGCGCCGGGGGGAGGTGGACTTGGCGAAGAAGCAGACCCGCTTGCTGCTCATCGTGGCGGCGCTCGGCGCGCTCATCATGGTGGCCGGCGTCGTGGCGGTGGTGCTGTTGGTGCAGACCGACATGCCCACCTTCACCCAGGAGCCGAAGTGGCTGAAGGCCCGCATCGCCGGCCAGCTCCGCGAGGCACCGGGCAGTGAGGCATTGCTGGTCGACCCCCTCGACCTGCCACCCCTCTCCACCGAGCTGGTGGCCTCTCTCCAGCATGCCGCCACAGACGACGCGGTACACGGCGTGTACATCGAGCTGGGGCCGGTGGGTGCGGGCTGGGCCACCGTGCAGGAGGTGCGCGGCGCTCTGAAGACCGTGGTCGACGCGGGCAAGCCCTGTGTGGTCTCCGCCGATGTGCTCACCACCAAGGAATACGTGCTCGCCAGTCCTTGCGAGCTGCACCTCGCCCCCGCCGGGCTCATCTTCGTGGAGGGCATGTCCACCACGCGGATGTACTACGCCGAGACCTTCGAGCGGTACGGCGTGTCGGCCAACTTCGAGCATGTGGGGGACTTCAAGAGCGCCGTCGAGCCCTACGAGCGTACGGGCCCCTCCGAGGCAGCCCAGGCGGCCAACGATGCCCTGCTGGACTCCATCTTCGAACAGATGCTCGCCGACATGGCCGACGGCCGAGGCGTGGAGCTGGAGGTGGCCCGCGGCTGGCTGTCCGACCCTCCCATGACTCCGAGCCTGGCCCTCGAGCGCGGCATGATCGATGCCATGTCCTACCCCGACGAGGTGCGGGCCGGACTGTCCCGTCCAATGGCCGAGGACGAAGACGCCACCGATGCAGAGGCCGGCACCACCGGCACCACCGACGACGACACCACGGGCACCACCGAAGGCGAGACCGACGAGGGCGACGACGCCGACGATGCCCCTGACTTCCTCAAGCTGTCCGAGTACCTGCGCGACCGCCGCCAGGACTGGAAGAAGGGCGGCGAAAAGGTTGCCGTGATCTACGCCGAAGGCGCCATCGTGTCCGGCACCAGCAACCAGGACATGTTCGGCAGCCGCTACATCGGTGACCGCACGGTCATCAAGCAGCTCCGCAAGGCCCGTGAAGACGATGCCGTGAAGGCCGTTGTGCTGCGCGTGAGCAGCCCCGGCGGCAGCGGCACCGCCAGCGACGCCATGTGGCGCGAGATCGTGCGCACCCGCGACGAAAAGCCCCTCATCGTGAGCATGGGCGACTACGCCGCGAGCGGTGGCTACTACATGGCGATGGCCGGCGACCGTATCTTCGCGAGTCCCGGCACCATCACCGGCTCCATCGGCGTGTTCGGGGGCAAGCTCAACCTGGCGGGCGTCTACGAGAGCTTCGGCGTCCACCTGCACACGGACAAGCGCGGCGAATACGCCACTCTGCTGTCCTCCACCAAGGACTTCGATGAAGCTGAGCGGGCCAAGTTCAAGTCCTTCCTGTCGGGCTTCTACACGGTGTTCACCACCAAGGCAGCCGAGGGCCGGGGGATGGCGCTCGCCGACCTGGAGGCCGTTGCCCAGGGGCGGGTGTGGACCGGTGAACAGGCCCTCGCGCACGGCCTCGTCGATGAGCTGGGCGGACTCGACGCCGCCATCGCCTATGCCGCGGAGGCCGCAGAGCTCGACGGCTACGCAATTCAGCGCATCCCCGAGCGCCGCAGCTTCATCGACCAGCTCGTCGAAGAGCTGTCGAACCCGTCGCCAGACGCCGGCGCCGCCCTGTCCCAGCTTCCCCTGCAAGGTGCCGCTCTGCGGACTGCCGCGAGCCTCGCGCGCCTGGAGCGGGTACTCGCAGATGGCAGTCCCGCCGCGCTGCTGCCCGGCGACCTCACACTCGAAGATCCGCACGCGCTCGCACCGGCACCCGTCTCGCATTGACGGCGTCCGGATGATGCGGTAAGCGCGGGCGTCCAACCGTCTCGGAGAATCATCATGGCCAGCAACACGCAGGAGACCCGCTACAAGCGTCACCTCCGCCGCAAGAACATGGGCAAGGAGCGCAAGCGCAAGCTTCGCATCCACGGCACCACGCCCGTGTTCCCGATCCACACCCCCGAGGCCGACGCCAACGCGCCCTCGATGGTGAGCCCCAAGTCCAAGAACTGAGTCCACACGACTCGGCACCTTGTGGCCTGATGGCAAAGAAAGCCCCGCCCTGGTGGGGCTTTTCTCGTTCTCCATGCAGGCCGCTCAGCTCACCTTTCGCGCGGGCCCCAGCTCGGTGGCGAGCCGGGTGAGCAGGGCGTCCATCATCATGCGCCCGTTGACGAAAGCAGTGAGCTGGCCTTTGGCCTCGTCGACGGCGGCACCACAACGGGCGACCCCCGCCGCGTCGAGACGCTCCGCCCAGGCCTCGACCCGCTTGACCTGCCGCGGGTTGTACAGCTCGCGCACCGGCAGTCCGCCGCGCACATGCCAGCGCCAGGCGTCCTGAAGCATCCGCTCGAGGCCATCGAGGGCCAGCAGCACATGCTGGGTCCACACGGCCCGCTCTCCTTTGGCGCGCTTCTCCCCGAAGGCGAACAAGCCAGTGAGGTCGCCGCTGAGGGCAGCCAGCAGCTCGTCGCGTGCGCTTCGCCACTCTTCGGCTGCCCCCTCCGCCAGAGCGAGCGCGCGGCCCGGGCACCCGTCGGACAGGCGCGCGAGCCAGTCGGCCTCGTCGATGCCACGGTCCCGCAGCCAGGCCGCCAGCTCATCGTGGTCGACCCGACCGAAGCGGACCCTCTGGGACCGCGAGCGCACCGTGGAGAGCAGTGCGCCCTGCTGCCCGGTGACCAGGATGAAGCCGGTCTCATGGGGCGGCTCCTCGAAGGTCTTGAGCAGGGCGTTGGCGGACTCGGCGTTCATCGCATCGGCGGGATCGATGATCACAAAGCGACGTCGCGCAGAGTGCGGACGCAGAACGAGCGCCCGAATCAGCTCACGCGCCTGCCGGACCGACACCACACGACTCGCTCGCTCCGGGTCGACCCCCACGACCAGCACATCGGGATGGTGGCCCTTTTCGATGGTGCGACACGACCAGCACCGACCGCACGGTCGCTGCGCATTGGCTTCGCAATTGATGGTCTTCGCCAGCCACAGGGCCGTGGCTGCCTTGCCCACCCCCTCAGGCCCCTCGAACAACAGGCAGTGATGCAGTCGCCCCTGCTCTCCGAGGTCGACCAGCCGCGCCCTGAGGTCGCCGTTGCCGAGCAGACCAGAGCCGTCGCTGGAGAGATGTTCGGCCACGCCTGCTCCTTTCGGGATCGAGTCCAGGATGGACCACCCGACCGCCTCCCCGGGTATCCGACCTGCCCACCCCACCGCACGTCCCGGCCCGTCCCGCCGTGAGGTGGACCGGTCGATTAGGTCAGATGCCGCACAGTCCGGAGATCACATGCTTCGCCGTCCCGTCGCCCTGCTCCCCTGCCTCCTCGCCGTGGCAAGCTCGCCTGCCATCGCCGAAGATGTGCGCGGGCACTACCATCCCGACGACATCGCCGCGGCCAGCAAGGTGTTCGCCATCGCAGCCGAGAGCGTGGGGCCCCGCTATGCCGAGGCAGAGGGCAAGCTGAAGACCGTGGGTGCAGGCCTCGCCTACCTGGAGCTCGGCGCACTCACGATGGGCGACCGGGTGCCCGAAGGCCTGGATGCCTGGAAGGACGACCTGCGGCGGCAAGCCACGGGGGAGTTCATCCGCTTGCAGCGCCACGTCGACCTCATGGGCGAGGACTACGGCACCGAGTTCGGCGCGGCCATGGAGCGGGCCCTCGGCAAAGAGGGTGCTGGCCTCGTGGAGTGTGGTGCATCGGGCATCGCGGCCATGGTCGGCCGCAAGGACTGTCCCGGCGAGGACGCCAACGCCCGCATCGCCGCTGCCATCGACCAGGACGCCGCCCTAATGAAGGCGGTGACGAGCATCGATGCGGTCCCCTGGCCCGAGGTCTCCACCCCTTCCCGCACCTGGCCGGTCGCCCCCATCACCGGCACCAGCAACTGGGTACAGGCCGGTGCGCTGCTCAAGAAGCTGTTCCCCGAGCGACTTCAGCAGCACCAGGACGACCTCGACCGCAAGCTGGTCGACCTCGAAGACGCCATCGCCGCCGGAGACGAAGCCGCGCTGGCGTCGGCCAGAGAGCACCGCGCGGCCTACGACGCTGCGTTGGCTGCCGACGGGGAGGTCCTCTTCGCCGCCATCACCCTGGCCCTTGAAAAGGGCGCAAAGAAGGGCGCTCCCACCGACGTCGGGCTGTGCGCCAACGCGCCCTCGCTGGGTGGTTGCGAGGGCAACGACATCACCCGCGATGTGCTGGGCTTCCTCGCCGAAGACAAGCGCTTCGTGAAAGCGACCGCGGCCCTTCGGTAGACCAGCGTCTCAGCGCTGCAGCAGGTCTCGGACCGCCCCCGCGAGAAAGACCGAGCCGGCCACCAACAGCGGACCGGGCTGTCCGCGCGCGATGTCCAGTGCCTCTTCGATGGGACCCGCCGGAAGCACCGGACACGGCAGATCGATGAGGTGGGTGGCCAGGACACCGGCTGACATGGCCCGGGGGTGGGCGCAGTGGGTCGTGAGCACCCGGTCAACCAGCGGCGCCAGTGCACGACCGACCGAGCGGGGGTCCTTGTCGCCAGACATCCCCAGCAGCAGCGTGGTGGGTCGGTCGGCGTCGGCCAGCTCGCGCATCCAGGCGGCCAGCTGCTCGGCGCCATCGGCATTGTGGGCGCAGTCCACCCAGATGTCCGGGGCGAGTTGCTCGAGGCGACCGGCATGGACCACCGTGGACAGACCGGCCCGACAGGCCGCGTCGTCTGGCCGCAATCCGGCGGGAAGGCAGCCCACGAGCGCGAGCGCCACCCCTGCGTTCCAGGCCTGGTGTCCACCCACCAGCCGCAGGTCGAGGCGGTCGAGCCAGCGGTCGGGCCCACGGAAGCAGAGGCCATGGTCGCGGCGTTCTTCGATGTCCCAGGACTCGGGCGGGGAGAGCAGGGGTGCCTGTCGCTCGGCGGCGATGCTGCGCACCACGCGCATGGCCGCATGGCACAGCGGACCGACCACCACCGGGACGTCGGCCTTGATGATGCCCGCCTTCTCCGCCGCGATGGAGCCAAGGTCGTCGCCCAGCTGTTCGGTGTGGTCGAGGCCCACCGAGACGATGGCGGTGGCGAGCGGCTGCACGACATTGGTGGCGTCGAGGCGTCCGCCCAGGCCCACCTCCAGCACGACGACGTCGACCTCCTCCCGCGAGAAGTGCAGAAACGCCGCAGCGGTCATCACCTCGAAGTAGGTGAGGCCGCCGCCGGTGCCACCCGAGGCGGGACCGAGCCAGGCGTCTCGCGCGGACACCAGCTGGACGAGCAGGGCGGACAAGGCAGCGTCGGAGATCTGCTCCCCGTCGACCACGATGCGCTCATTGACTTGCTGCAGGTGGGGGCTGGTGTATTCGCCCACCCGCAGCCCCTGGGCCCGCAACATCGCCCCCGCCATGCGCACCACGCTGCCCTTGCCGTTGGTGCCGGCCACATGGAGGATGGGGGCGTCGAGCTGAGGGTCGCCAAGCCACCGCAGGAAGCTTGCCATGCGCTCCAGCCCGAGACGCTGTCCGAACAGCGCCAGCTCCGTGAGAATCGGGTGGGTGCGCACGAAGGGACCCGCTCAGGCGGGGTCGGTGAGCAGCCGAAGCGTGCGGGACACGGTGTCGCGAAGCTCGGTGCGGGGGACGATGGCGTCGAGGAGGCCGTGCTCCAGCAGGTACTCGCTGGTCTGGAAGCCTTCTGGGAGCGCCTGGCCGATGGTCTGCTCGATGACGCGCGGACCGGCGAACGCGATGAAGGCCTCGGGCTCCGCGAAGATGAGGTCGCCCAGCATGCTGAAGCTGGCCGCCACACCACCGGTGGTGGGGTGCGTGAGAATGCTGATGTAGGGGGCACCCACGTCGCGCAGTCGGGACAGGGCCGCGCAGGTCTTGGCCATCTGCATCAGCGACAGCACGCCTTCCTGCATGCGGGCGCCACCCGATGCACTCACCACGATGGCGGGCTGGGCGTTGTCTGCGGCGCGCTCGAACACCCGGGTGACCAGCTCTCCCACCACAGAGCCCATCGACCCGCCCATGAAGCGGAAGTCGAAGACGCCGATCTGGACGTCGATGCCGTCGATCTGCGCGGCACCGGCGATGAAGGCGTCGGGCTCGCCGGTCTTCTGGGCCGCACGCTTGAGGCGCGAGGGGTAGGGCTTCGAGTCGACGAAGGACAGGGGGTCGACCGAGTACAGGTTCCCGTCGTGGCGGACGAAGGAGCCCTCGTCGACCAGCAGCCGCAGACGGTCGAGCGCCGCCAGCCGAAGGTGGTGACCGCAGCCCGCACAGACCTGCCAGTTGTCGGCGAGATCTTCCTTGTAGAGCACCTTTCGGCACTCCGGGCACTTTACCCAGAGCTGCGTGACCGGTGACACGCGCTTCTGCCGCATCTGCGGCTCGGGGGGGGCCTGCTCGAACCAGCGCCGCGTCTCACTCACGGTTGTCTCCAGAATCGGGGGCCCTGCAATAGCGCGCTGGTGTGGCGGCGCCCAATCACGAAGCGGTCACGAACTCCACTGACCGAGCTGGGTCAGAGCGCCCACCACCGCGTTGTGAACGGCCGGCCGCATGGCCTTGAAGCGCCGGTAGCGCGGGTGTAGGGGCGCACCCGGCACGGAGCCGCCCTCCACGACGGGGTGCACCCGGTTGGACAGCACCGCCACCGAGATGCCCTGCCGGGGCGCCAGCCAGAGGCTGCACCCGGTGAAGCCGAGGTGCCCCACGCCATCGAGCGGCCAGCGGTCGCCCGCCGAGGAGCCGCCCGGCGTGATGCCGTCCCAGCCGAGGTGGTGGCTGCCGGGGCCCTGGTGGGTCCAGAAGGCGCGGGTGGTGGCAGGGCTGATGAGGCCGTCCCCTCCAAGCCCCCGCAGAGCCTCCACCCCCAGGGCCGCGACCGATGAAGCGGAGCCGAACAAGCCGGCATGTGCCGCGATGCCGCCGAGGACGGCAGCGTTGAGGTCGTGGACCTCGCCGACGACGACACGCCCTCGCAGCGGACAGTGCTCGGTGGCCGCAGCCCCCGGCCAACCCCAGCGCAGATCGATGCCCGAGGGTGCGCCCACGAGCCGGTGCCACAGCAGGTCGAGCCGTTGGCGGGTGAGACGCTCCAGGTAGGCGCCGAGGGCCATCATCCCGATGTCGGAGTAGCGGTGGCGCTCGCCAGGCTGTGCCTCGAGGGGGGTGGTCCAACAGGTCCGCAGCAGGTGGTTGCGGGTGGATGCGGTCCCCCAGGGCATCGACTCGGCCTCGGCCAGGTCGAACAAGCGGCGCCAGGCGGGCCATCCCGAGGCGTGCGAGAGGCAGAGGCGCGGGGTGACCGCCGGGGGGGCACCGTCGAGAAGCTCGGACAGCGGGGCATCGAGGTCGAGCTCGCCCCGGTCGACCAGCACGCCACAGATGGAGGCAGTGGCGAGCACCTTCGTGAGGCTGGCCACATCGAACACCTGTCCCGACCGCACGGCACGTCGCCGGGGACAGACCTCCGCATGTCCTCTCTCCAGCAGGAAGAGCTCCCCCCTCAGGCTTCGAACGCTCACCGCCATGCCAGCGCAGGCACCGTGAGCGAGGGTGTCTTCGACGATGGCCTCGACCTCGGACCACGGCGAGGCCCCCATCACCGCACCTCGAAGGACAACGCCGTGGAGCTGAGCCGCGCCGGTGCTCCCATCGCAATGGGCTGGTTCAGCAGACCGTGCCCCACAGGGAGCTGGTGGACGACCGGCACCCCGAGCGGGGCGAAGAGGTCCGCCAGCACGTCCGGCACCGTCCAGTCGGCATCCGCGGGGGGACCGCCGCCGGAGAAGTCCCCCAGTGCGATGGCCAGCACGCCATCCAGGGCACCACTCAAGCGGAGCTGGGTGACGAGACGGTCGAGCTGGTAGGGCCACTCACCGATGTCTTCGAGGACCAGAATGCAGCCCCTGGCGTCGAGCTGCCACGGGGTGCCGCACAAGCTGGCAAGCACGCACAGGTTGCCCGCCACGACAGGCCCTTCGACGATCTGGGAAGGACCGGCGAGCGGCTGGCAGTCGAGCACCACGCGGTCGACCTCGCCAAGCAGCATGGCCCGGGTGGCTTCGGCGGAGTCCGCGTCGCTGGTGTCGACGATGGAGTGGAGGACGGGACCGTGGATGGGGCGGCCGATGCGCCGGTTCCACATGGCCGACAGCAGCGAGGTGGCGTCGGAGAAGCCGATGACGACAGGGCCGGCGCCCTGCGCATTCTGAAGGGCGTCCCACGGCAGGCCATCGAGCAGATGCACGGTGCCTGACCCCCCTCTGGCGAACCACACCGCGTCGATGTCGGGATCGGTGAGGGCCACCGTGAGGTCGTGCAGGCGTTCTTGCCGGGTGCCCGCGAGGTAGCGGTGCCGGGCGTGGACGTTGTCCATCATCCGACAGCGCAGTCCCCAGGACTCCACCAGAGCGATGCCCCGCTCCAGGCGCGGCAGGTGGAAGGGATGACAAGGCGCGACGACCGCGACGGTGGAGCCAGGAGACAACATCGGGACGGGATATCCCGCAGCCACAACCACCCGCACCCCGCCCCTCCATGCCCATGTCTCGTCCAATGCGCTGGCTTCCCCTCGTCTTCGGCATGCAGCTGGGCTGCTGGGCGCCCGAGGTGGCCGACCTTCCCAGCGAACCCAGCCCTCCACCCGCACCCGAGGCCCCAGTCCAGCAGGCCCCGGCCCCGGCCATGCCACCCGAGCCCGTCGGCCGACCGAGTCCCCCTCCCCCGCCCCGCTCTCCGCCCCCGAAGCTGGTGTCCACCCCCGAGACCGACCTCGGCGAGCCGCCTTTCACCGCCTGGACCACCCATGCGCCCCTCACTCCGGTGGGCCCGGGCGGGGTCGCAGTCGCCCACATTCGTCGCTACGGCGTGCGGATCGAGGTCGCCCAGGTGCTCGACCACCGCACCCGCTTCACCTGCACCGGCTGCACGGGCGCGGAGCAGGGCGTGGAGGCCTGGCTGCAGCCGGGACGCCTCCGAGCCGCCGGCGCACCCGGAACCCCCGACGACCCCCTCGTGGCGGCCCTCCAGCTGCGGGCGCGGTGGGCCGGCGGGACGAAGCTACCGGACGGTGCTCGCCCCGAGCAGATGTGTGCGCTCGTGGACGCCGGCTTTTCGTGGACGGGCTCCACCACGGCCACCTGGTCGCACGACGGCGGCAAGCTCGTGCTGAGCTGGACCGACGGTCGGTGGTCGGTGACCGAGGTGGTGCCCGCCCGGACCGGCACCGACTGCCGCACCCGGCGGGCCAGCTGACGCGCGCGGTATCACCCCGGTTGCATAGGGGGACACTGGCCTGAACCGGCCACGCTATGCCACAGAGTCGCGTCCACGCCGCAGGCACTGGAGTCCGCCATGATCGAACGCCGCCTCTACTCGGTCGAGGGAAACACCCAGAAGCTCGATGGCGGCGCCATGTTCGGCAATGCTCCCAAGCCGCTGTGGGAGCGCTGGGCCTCCCCGGATGAGCGCAACCGCATCGACCTCGCCTGTCGGGCGCTCCTGGTGAAGGAGCCGGACCGCTGGATTCTGCTCGAGACCGGCATCGGCGCCTTCTTCGACCCCAAGATGAAGGACCGCTTCGGGGTGCAGGAGGCGCGCCATGTGCTGCTGGACAACCTCGCGGCCATCGGCCTCACCCACGAGGACATCTCCGTCGTGGTGCTCAGCCACCTGCACTTCGACCACGCGGGCGGCCTGCTCACCGCCTGGAAGGAAGGCGAGGCCTACCAGCTCCTCTTCCCCAACGCGACCTTCGTGGTGAGCCGTGCGGCCTGGAAGCGCGCCCAGAACCCCCATGCCCGTGACAAGGCCAGCTTCATCCCTGAGCTACAGGCCCTGCTGTCGGCGAGCGGGCGCCTGGAGATCATCGACGAGGGCCAGGAAAGCCCCACCCTCGGCCCCGACTACCGCTTCCACTTCAGCAATGGCCACACCCCTGGCCTGATGCTCACCGAGGTGCCCGGCATGCTGGGGCCGGTGGTCTTCGCCGGCGACCTTGTGCCGGGGCGTCCCTGGGTCCACCGCTCGATCACGATGGGCTACGACCGCTTCCCAGAGCTCCTCATCGATGAAAAGGCCGCACTGCTGGCCGATCTGGCCGAGCGCAAGGGGCGAATCTTCTTCACGCACGACCCTGCCTGTGCCATGGCCCGCATCACGCTCGACGAGCTGAACCGCATCGGAAGCGTCAACGACAAGGCCGCGCTGCACAACGTTCTCGCCTGAGGCACCGCCGGCCGATCGACAGCCTGCGCCACCGAGGTCCCGAGCGGATAGGTCGACGACATGTCCCCGCAGACGCCGCCGCCCGACCTCCTGCGCCAGGTGATTGGCAACCTGGTGGAGCGGCTCGACAGCGACCTGCTGCCGACGCTCTACCGCCAGGCGAGCCTGTCCACCGAAGACATCGTGGCCGACCTCGACAGTCGCGGTGAAGCCCATGGCCGAAGCTCCGAGTCCTCCGAGGTCCACCAGCTCGAAGCGACCTCGGAGCGGGTGATTCGACGGGCCTGCCGCCGGGCCGCCGCACGGGGCGCACTGGCTGGTGCCGGGGGTCTCTTCGCGGTCCCTCCAGAGGCCGCAGCATCCGCGGTGCAGACCCTGCGCCTGGCCCAACGACTCGTGGTGGTGTGGGGGCACGACCCCCAGACCGACCTCGGCCAGATCCACCTGGCCCGCACCCTCGCCGCAGCCTTCCAGGTGGAGCTGCCCGAGCAGGGTCCGCTCGACATGCGACTCAGCGACCTTCCAAGGCTTGCCCTCGACCGGGTCCTCCCTGCCGAGAGCACCGCTCTGGTGAGCCAGACCGGCGCGCTGGCGAGAGTTCTCGCTGTCCGCAGCGCGGTCACCCTCGCCACCCGCTTCTCGCGCTGGATTCCCGGCGTGGGGGCGGGTCTCGGTGCCATCGGGGCACGTCGCAGCCTCCGGGAACAGGGCCAGCGGATGGTGTCGCATCTGCGGGGAGCCCGCAGTCCGCGGGTCGGAGATGCCATGATGGAGGACGCCGTCGAGGTGCGCTGATTGCCCCGGCCCCCCAATGTCGGCCCGCCGCTGGTGACCCCCCGTCCATCGGGCTACCGCGCGAAGAACCCCTTCCCGAAGCGTGTCCCGTGCTCGACATCTTGTCCCGCTCTCCCCTCGCCTCGGGCCACCGGGCACCCCGGCTGTCCCTCACCGCAGACTCGGGTGCGTGGATTCGCATCGAAGACCAGGTCGGCCAGAAGCAGGTCATCGTGGTCTTCCTGCAGTCTCTCGACAGCAGCGCCGACTTCCTGCGCAAGCTCGAAGCCCGCCGGGAGCAGCTCGACGAGCTCGACACCCAGGTGGTGGCCGTCCACACCGCACGCACAGACAAGCTCCGGGCCTTCCGCCAGAGCCTGGGCCTCCAGTTCCCGCTCACCTACGACCCCCTCGCCCTCGAAGCGCGGGGATGGAAGGCAGCGAGCCGGTGGCGACCCAGCACGAAGTCAATGGCCTACCTGGTCGATATGGACGGGCACATCGCCTTTTCCGCCAAGGGGCTGCCCGAGGTCGAGGCCCTCGTCGAGGCTGCAGCCACCGCAAGAGGCGTGTCCCTGCCCGACCCGACTGCGGTCGACCCCGCCGCCGTGGCCACAGTCACCCACATCGACTCGGCCGAGGCCGTCGCCTTGCTCGAGCAAGACGGCGGTGGCTACCTGCTCCTCGATGTGCGTACCGGCTCCGAATACTACGCCGACCACGCGCCGATGGCGGTCCACATTCCGGTCGATGAGCTCCCCCAGCGGGCATCGGAGCTTGGGCAGACCGACAAGGTGCTGTGCGTGTGTCAGGCCGGCGGACGCTCACAAGCCGCGGCCGAGTTCCTCGTGAGCATCGGCGGACACGAGATCTACAACGTGATGGGCGGCATGAGTGCCTGGAGCGGTCCCCGGGTGACCGGTGGGGTCGCGGCCGACAACTGAGCCGCTTTTTTCACCTCGCATTCGTATGGGTGTAGCTGCGGCGCACGCGCTTGACGCTGATTAAGGCGTTGGGGTCGCCGGCCTGCGCGCTTGCGACTCCCCGCCGGGGTCCTCCGCCCCGCACCCTCCATTCCACCGGCCCGGCGTCCCCCTTCGCCAGCCGGACTCCCCGCATGCGCCACCGCCTCCTCAGCGGGTCGAGCGCGCCCGAGGCCTCCATGACCGACGCCATCCCGGTCCTTCTGGCGACCATCGGCGACATCGAAGGCACCGCCAATCCCGGCATGCTCGAGCTCGTCACCGAGGCCGACATCATCGTCCAGCTGGTCCTTCTGATCCTGCTGGCCATGTCGGTCGCCTGCTGGGTCATCATCATCAACAAGTTCAAGGCCCTGCGCGAAGCCGAGCGGTCCAGCGCAGCCTTCCTCGAGCGCTTCTGGCAGTCGCGGCGCATCGACCAGGTGTACGACCAGGTCGACAAGTACGCCGGCAGTCCCGTCGCAATGGTGTTCAAGGCCGGCTACACCGAGCTCGCCAAGCTGTCCGCCCGCGATTCCCAGGGCCAGGGCGGCATCGCGATTTCCGGCGAGGACAACCTCACCCGCGCCCTCCGCCGCGCGCGCACCGTCGAGCGCACCTCGATGCAGCGGCTCACCACCTTCCTGGCCACAACCGGCTCCACCGCCCCCTTCATCGGGCTGTTCGGCACCGTCTGGGGCATCCTCCGCGCGTTCCAGAAGATCGGCGTCACGGGACAGGCCACCGTGGCCACCGTGGGCCCCGACATCGCCCACGCCCTCATCGCCACCGCCGTAGGTCTGGCCGCCGCCATCCCGGCCGTCATCGCCTTCAACTTCTTCAACAGCCAGATTCGCGTGCTCGCCACGGAGATGGACAACTTCTCCGACGACTTCCTGAACATCGTCAAGCGCCACCGGCAGTCGAGCTGACGGATGGGCATGTCTACCGGAGGCGACGACAGCGGGCTGATGGCCGAGATCAACGTCACGCCATTCGTCGACGTGATGCTCGTGCTGCTCATCATCTTCATGGTGACGGCCCCAATGATGACCGTGGGCGTGCAGGTCGACCTGCCCAATGCCGCGGCTCCCCCCATGGCGGTCGACGACCCCGAGCCCCTCGTGCTTGGGGTGATGGCCGACGGCTCGTGGCACTGGAACGACACCCCCCGCACCGACGAGCAGATGGCCGCGAGCCTCAAGGAGCTGGCAAAGAACCAGCCTGACAAGGTCGTCTTCATCAAGGCCGACGCCAGCGTCACCTACGACCGCGTGGCCAAGCTGCTCGCCACCTGCACGAGCCTGGGCGTCACCAAGGTGGGCATGGTCACCGAGCTGGGCGGGGAGGGCTGAGTGGCTCCGAGCGCCACCACCCGCAAGGCCAGCCTCATGGCCAGCCTCGCAGAAGCCGGGGTCGCCCCCTGGACCTTGTGGGTCTCCATCGGCGGGCATGTGCTGCTGGGGGTGGGGCTCGTCGTGTCACAGGGTCTCTTCGGAGACCGCGCGCCGCGGTCCATGGTGCCCGAGCACACGATGGTGATGCTGAGCCCCGGTGTCCTGCCGAAGCAGCAGACCATCCTGCCCGAGCGCCCCACCCGCACCCCCGACGCACCCGAGGTGGCGAAGGCCGCCCCCGACGCCCCTCCCCCGCCGCCGAAGAAGAGCGAGCTCACCCTGCCCGATGAAGCCCCCGAACCCGAGAAGGGCAAGGAGGTCGACAAGCCGGTGGACCGCTCCCGCGACCGGGCCGCCCTGCTGCGGAAGGCCAAGAAGCAGGCCCTCGTGAAGGACCCCAATGCCGCCATCGGTCCCACCGACCAGCACCGCACCAGCCCCGACGGCGCGACCAGCGGTCCCGTCGGTCAGGCGCTCGACGCCTCCAACCCCGAGATCCGTGCCTGGTGGACCTCCGTGGAGCCCGTCATCCTCGACAAGTGGGTGATTGTGGAGGCCGACCGGCGCGCCCACGCCGGCAAGAAGGTGGTCGTGTGGATGCGCATCATGCCCGACGGCACGCTGAAGAACGCCAAGGTCCAGAAGAAGAGCGGCGTACACGCCATCGACCGGGCCGCCCTCATGGCCGTTCTCAAGACCGGACGCGTCACCCCGCCGCCCGCCAGCCTCCAGCGCGACTTCCAGGAGGCCGGCTTCACGATGGGCTTCGTGGTCGACTCGAAGTGAAGCCCCCCGCCCGGATACAGCGGCACAGCGACGTTCCCGAGAGAGCCCCGGCCCGATGACTGATTCCGACTCTGGAGCCCCGATGCCCCACACCCGCAAGTCTCGCTCCAGCTTGAGGTGGGCGGCCCTCGCGGTTGGCATGCCCGCAGCCGCGGCCCTCGGCCTGTCGCTCGCCCCCGCAGAGGCCCAGGAAGCCCCAGTGCTCTATGGAATGGAGCTGCGCTACCCGGGCGAACGCAAGATGCCCATCGCTCTGCCCCGTCCCATCGGCGGCTCGGGAGCGGTCGACGAGTTCTACGACGTGCTGGAGAACGACCTGCGCTTGTCGGGTTGGTTCGAGATCATGGACTCGGAGTCCTTTCTGGAGCCTGCGGGCACCGGTGTGCGCCCCGGCCAGTTTCGCTATGAGGACTGGGACAGCCTCGGCACCACCGTTCTCGCCAAGTCGCTGCTCCAGTCGCGCAACGGCAACCAGCTCTACGCCGAGGTGTGGGTCTACGACGTCGCAGGCGCCCGTCGCCTCGGGGCCCGCAGCTTTTCTGCTGACGGCGACCATGCCCGCCTGCTCGCCCACAAGGTGGCCAACGAGATCATCTACCGGGTGACCTTGCGGGACGGTCCGTTCAACACCCGCTTCGCGGTGAGCGGCTCGTTTTCGGGCAACAAGGAGATCTACACCGTCGACTTCGACGGCTACGGCCTCACCCGCATCACCAAGAACGGCAGCATCAACATCCAGCCCGCCTGGGACCACACCGGCACCCGCATCGCCTACACGAGCTATGCCGCGGGCAACCCAGACCTCTACGTGGCCGACCTCGGCGGGGGGCAGATCACGCGCATCTCGGCCCGCAATGGCATCAACAGCGGCGCCGACTGGCACCCCACCCGCAACCTCATCGCGCTCACCTTGTCGCCCGGCGGCAACCCCGACGTCTACACCATCGACGGCAGCACCGGGCGGCAGGTCGCCCAGCTCACCAACGACCTGGGCATCGACGTCGCGCCCGCCTACAGCCCCGACGGCTCCATGATGGCTTTCACGAGCGACCGCAGCGGCGGTCCCCAGCTCTACGTGGCGGCGGCCGATGGCTCCAACCCCCGCCGGGTCACCTTCATGGGCAACTACAACGTCGACCCGTCCTGGAGCCCCGACGGCAAGACGCTCGCTTTCGTGGGACGCGACGGCAACTTCGACGTGCTCACAGTCGACATCGACGGGTCCAACCTCACCCGCATCACGCAGGGTCAGGGCGACAACGAAGACCCCACCTTCAGCCCCGACGGCTACTACATCGCCTTCAGCTCCACCCGAAACGGGCAGAGCCACATCTACGCCAGCACCATCAACGGGCGGCACCAGGTCCAGCTCACGCGGGGCAAGGGGGGCTACACCAACCCCGACTGGTCGCCCAAGCTCGACTGGTGACACCTTCGGGAGACGCCGTGCCCCGCGCCGCAGTGGATATTGGCAGCAACAGCGTGCTGCTCCTCGTTCTCGCCGACGACGGCACCCTCCTCCACGACGAGGCCCGCGTGGTGGGCCTGGGCCGTGGCCTGGGGGACAAGGGCATGTTCCGGCTCGACCGGATGGATGCCGCCGTCGAAGCCCTCGCCCACTACGCCCAGACCGCCCAGCAGCTCAGCGTGCCTCCCTACGACGTCGCAGTGGCCGCCACATCGGCCGCCCGACGCGCGCTCAACGCCCGGTCGTTCATCGAGCGGGTCCACAACGAGACCGGCCTGCGGGTGCGGGTCATCTCGGGCGAGGAGGAGGCCAGGCTCACCTGGAAGGGTGCCCTGCGAGAGCTGAGTCTTCCCCGCGGACCCATCGGTGTGGTCGACCTCGGCGGCGGCAGCACCGAGCTTGTGGTGGGCGACGGCGACCTGATGGGCCCCCGCGTGAGCCTGGAGATCGGCAGCGTGCGCCTCACGGAGACCTTCTTCGGGGACAGTCCGAAGCGGTATCGTCCCACCGATCTGGCGCGCATGAAGGCCCACATCCAGCAGGTGGTCGACGCCTTCCGTTGGCCTGCTCTGCCGAAGTCGCTGGTCGCGGTCGCCGGCACCGCCACCTCGTTGGCCGCCATGGAGCGCGGCCTCACTGAGTGGGACCGCGACGCGGTGCATGGGGCCCGGTTGAGTCGGGCCGCCCTCCGCCGGTGGACCGACCGCCTGCTGTCGTCGAGCCCCGCCGAGCGCCGCCAGTGGGCCGCCGTGAGCCCAGCGCGTGCCGACTACCTGCTGGCCGGGGCCTGCGTGCTCGAAGCCGTGTGTACCCACGCCCACCGCGACAGCCTGCGAATCAGCGATGGCGGCGTGCGACACGGCCTTCTCGTGGGCTGACCCCTACAGCTCACCCAGGGTGAGGTGGGGCAGGAAGGTGGGCTCGTCCCACTGCTTGACGGGCTCGGGGTTCACGCCGATGGCAATGGCGGCCGGGCCGATGGGGGTGGCCACACGCACGCCGGCCCCCACGCCATAGCGGTAGGGTCGGTCGAGGCCGAGGGTGGACGAGGTGGTGGTGACCGCTGCGTCGAGCAGGCCCACCTGGCCCACGTCGGTGAACACGAACACGTTGGTGGTGTCCCAGTCCTGCAGGCCCACGGCAGACAGCGGCAGGCGCAGCTCCAGGGTGGTCTGGAACAAGGAGTCTCCGCCCGTCCACACCCAGTGCCCCGGACTGTCCCGCAGAGCTGCTCCCTCCAGGGCCGGCTCGATGGCGCCGGGCATGCCCAGGTCGGGCCGCGCCGCAAAGTTGGCGGGTCCGACGCTGTTCAGCTGGAAGCCGCGCATGCTGCCCGCCCCCCCCAGGTAGAAGCGGTCCTCGATGGGCAGGGTGTTGCCGGTGCCGGCCGCACGGCCACCCGCGGCGCGTCCGAACCAGTTGACGATGACGGGTCCGACCCCCAGAAAGGTCTCCAGGCGAACATCTCCGCGAATCGCCACCATGTCTGACCACAGGCCATCGGCGAGCTGTCCCTGCACCGAGAAGTAGGCGCCCTGGGTGGGGTTGAAGCGGTCGTTTCGGCCGTCCACCAGAATCAGCAGCTCGGGACCTGCCTGCAGTCGGTTCTCGCTGGGCACGACCAGCTCGCCCGAGGTGTCCCCTTCGAGGCCGAGCAGGGGGAGCCAGGGGTCGCCCGGCAGCAAGGCACCGGGGTCGAGGCTCTCCAGCTGACGCACCTGCGCGTTGTAGTCGATGAAGGTCTCGACGTGGTCGCCCAGCTTGGAGCGGATGCCGACCCGGCCACCTGAGCGCTGAATGCGAAAGGTGGGCTCCTGGGCGACCTCCCGCAGCAAGCCCTCGATGATGAGCTCGTGGCCCTGCCCGGGTACCCACGGCGCAGCGTAGCGGGAGGCCACTCGCCAGACCGGGGCCTGGGTGTCGACCACCCACTCGTCGCCCAGCCAGCCGTAGCCGAGCTGTCCGGTGAGGCTGAGGTTGTGCCCCAGGCCGCCAATGTTTCGATGCGTGGCCCGCGCGGTGGCGAGCACACCCTGGTCGGTGGCCACCCGGCCGCCGCCTTCGAGCAGGATGTTGCGTCGTTCGTCGACCTGGATGATGAGGTCGCGGGTGCGGTCGTCGTCTCCCACCAGCTCGGGGGAGACCACGCGAAACAGGCCCAGCTCATAGAGCGCACTGCGGCTGTCGGCGATGGCCAGCGGCGTGATGGGCTCACCGATCTCAAGGGCCAGCTCTCGGGTGATGATGCGCCGCCTCACCCGCCGGTTGCCGCGCACCACCACGCTCCGCAGCCGCACCTGTGCGCCCGAACGCACCACGATGCGGGCCTGGGCCTCGCCCCTGTCGTCGTCGACCCGCACCTCCAGCTCGGTGTCGGCGTTGAGATAGCCGAGCGACTGGTAGTGCCCCACGATGGCACGCTCGAGCTGGTCGAGGCTGCCCGGGTTGTAGGCCTCGCCGACCATCCGGCCGTGGGCTTCGAGGATGATGGACTCCGCCTCTCGGGTGGGGTCGACCACCTCCAGCGCGACAAGGTCGGTGCGGGGCCCCTCTTCCACCTGCACCTGTACCACCGTGCGCACAGGACGCCGTCGGCGCAGGAGCCAGGGCTCGAAGCCGGCGCGGGGCTTGAGACCCACGAAGGTGACGTGGGCATCGAGGTGGCCGTGGCCGCGGTACACCCCTTCGACCGCGTCGAGCCCCTTGTCGATGCCGTCGCGGCTCACGCGCCCTTCCCCGAGGGTCTCCAGGGCGGCCTCCCGTATGGCACCAGCGACGAAGCTGGGGGCCAGGGTGTGCGCGCCCTCCACATCGATGCGGGACAAGCGGTGCTTGCGACCTGGATCGACGACCGCACGGACGATGTTGCCGCCGTCGACCTTGCGGGCATCCAGCTCCACCGAGGCCGCCACGAAGCCGCGGGCATCCAGCCAGGACTCCAGGCGCGTGGTGGCGTCTTCGATGGCCAGGTCGTCGACCCGCTCGCCGCCGTAGAAGCCCAGCACCTCCTGCAGCTGGCCAGCGGTGGGGAGCACCCGTTCTCGGAAGGAGCGCGCGCGGTCGACCTCCAGCACCAACCGGGGCCCCCCTTCGACGTTCACGGTGCGCGAAGGCTCCGACTCGCCCTCAGCAGGCGCGCCCACATGGAAGCCAATGCGCGACTGCAGCCAGCCCCGTCGCACGAGCTTTCGGCGCACCTCGACGAGGGCATCCTCCATCTGACCGAGCTCCACGCGGCTGCCTGGCTTCACGCCTCCGCGGCGCAGCCACCGCCGGATGCGCCGCTCACTGACCCCACAATCGGGCCGACGGGCAACCCGTCGAGACAGCCGCGCCCCGATGTCGGCGGCCCGGCAGCCGAAGCTGGTCTGGCCGGTGATGTCGCCAACCACGTTGATCTCGCCATATCTGCGGGCCACCCCCGGATCGACGGTGAGGGTGAGGGCGACCTCCCGTTGCCCCGATGACTCAGCGACCACGCGGGCCTGGGCGTCCACCCAGCCCGCATCGGCCAGCGCACCCCGCGCCTGGGCGGCCATCCGGGGCAGGTCGTCTTCGGGGAAGACCGGGTCTTCGCGGTGCACCCCAAGCGAGCGCTGCGCCAGTCGGCGGGCGGGTCCCGGCGGACCTTCGACATCCACCCGGGTGACCGTGGCAGGCGGCACGACGCGGTAGCGCACATGCACCCCGGGCACCGGCTCCCCGTCAGGTCCGATGGCCGGCCAGCTCTCCACCTCGGCCTCGACGGCCGCAAAGGAGGCCGCCCGGTAGAGCAGAGCGATGTCCTCGCGGATGTCTCCGAGGTTGAGCGGCTCCCCCAGGCGCACGCGGAGCAGTGGCTGCAGGTATTCGGGGGGCAGTCCGCCATCGGCCGCGACAAGACTGACGAGTCCGACCGTCTGGCCCACGTACCAGGGCAGCTCGGCGCGGGGGTCCCGGCGTCCCCTCCCCTCGGTCAATCGCTCAGCGGCGTCGGTGCGCACGGACTCAGGCAGCACATCCTGCGCGTGCACGGTCCCCAAGAGCCCCAACAGGACCCCGACAGCGAGTCCAGTCCCCATCAATCGATCTCACCACGCACGCTGGCTTCAAGGCCATAGGCGCCACCCAGGTCGAGGCGCCGTCCGACCTGCTCGCGGGCCCAGTAGCTCCGCACGTAGAACAGCCGGGCCAGCCGACGCTCCAGTCCGAGGTAGGTGTCGCCGCTGCGCGAGAGGTTCTGCTCGAAGATGAGAGTGGCCCAGTCGAGGTCTTTTTCGACAAGCAACCGCAGGTCGGAGGACACGGTGCCAGAGCCGCGCTCGCTCACACCCGACACGAGGTCGATGCGCTCGGGACGAAAGGTGTCGAGCCCCACCACCCCTTGTCCCACGCGCTCCACGATGCCGAGCTTCGAAGCCAGCAGGTCGCCGCCCTCGACGGCCAGAGCGCCCACCGCGCCGCCATAGCGCTCCATCTCCTCCATGGTGAGCCCGAACAACAGCAGCGAGTTGATGTCGGCCTGGGGCAGTGCGGGGTCGGAGCGGGTGCTGGTGCGCCAGTCGGAGTAGAGCCCACGCACCGCATAGTTGATGTCGTAGTCCTGCTCGCGGGTGGACACCTCGGTCTGCACGTCGATGTCGACGTCAGGGTCGAAGCTGTAGGGATCGGTGAAGCGCAGCTCGGCGCGGTTGATCTCGAAGTCACGCTCTTTGAGGAGCACCCGCCCGCCCGAGTGGGCCCGCACCCGGCCGCTGAGGCCCGGTCGGCTGGTGTTGCCGAGGAACTGCAGGTCGGCGGACACCGTGAAGTCGCCGACGTTGTTGCGGAAGCGAATGGTCTCGTCGCTGCGCACAGAGATGTCGAGGTTGAAGTAGTCCTCGGTGGACTCGGCGACCGCGCCGGTGAGGTGCTCGCCCGAGAACTCGAGCACCCAGCTCTCCCAGTCGATGCGCTCGGCGAAGGTCATGTCCTCGATGAGGATGTCGCCGGAGAGCAACAGCTCGTCGACGGGACCGTCGAAGGTGAGCGAGGCGTCTCCCACGCCGGCCGGCAGATAGTCGAGGTACCGCACGCGGGCGCCCTTCACCTCGGTGGACAGCGCGAAGTGGGTGGGCATGAAGTTGTCGGCCTCGATGCTGCCGCCAGCCGTGAAGTCGCCGCCGCCGAGGTGCCCCTCCACGTCGCGCAACACGAAGCTGTCGGGGCTGGCGTCGATGCGGCCCGACACACCCTCGAAGGCGTGCGGGAACCAGCTTCCCTGGAACAGGCCATCGGAGACCTCGATGAACACGGTGGGGGCGAAGTCGTCCCCCCGACCGTGGGCCTCCACCTCCACGCTGGCCACGCCTGCGGCCCGCTCCATACCGGGCACGATGGCGCGCAGCAGGTCGAGGTCGAGCTCCCCCCGGCTCTCCAGGTGGATCTGGTCGTCGTCGCCCTTGCTGGCATCGAGGGACACGGCTGTGCCACCGCCCACGAGTGCCACGTCTTCGAGGTGGAACTGCCCGCCTGACGCCATCACACGCCAAGGCGCCGGCGCTTCCAGGCGGTGCCGGTCCCAGGCGAGCAGCACCTCGTCGAGGTGGGCGTCGACCTCCGCGGGCGTGCCAGCCAGTCCGCTGGCCGTGAATGCGCCGGTGACCTGAGCCACCGTGGTGCCGCCGTTGGCCGGGTCGGGGAGCAGAGGGGCGAGGTCGAACTCGTCGAGCTCGGAGGCCACCCGCCAGTTGGCCTCGCTGGTGAGCTGCAGGTCGCCCTTGACCGCGACGCCGCCTTGAAAGCCGGTGCCCTCGAAGTCGAGCTGAGTGCCGTCGGTCTCGAAGCCCAGGGTGGCGTCGCCCAGCCTGCGGCGCCCGATGGTGAAGTCGAAGAGGTCGATGCGGCCCATGGGGGTGGGCTCGAAGGCGGTGCCGGCGATGTGGAGGTCGGCGGACAGCGCACCGTCGAGGCGCACACCGGTGCGGGCGATGATCTCGGACTCGCTGAGGTCGATCCCGCCGGCATGCAGGTCGATGTCGAGGGTGTAGCCGTGGCCCATCCGACCGCGCGCCAGGATGCCGGCGTCGCTGAGGTCGCGCCCGACAAACATGCGGTCGATGACCAGCTCGCCGTTGTCCATCGTGGCCCGGGCGCCGCCGAGGTCGAAGGGCTCTCCGAACAGGTCGACGTCGGTGAACTGCAGGTTGAAGTCGCCGTTGGTGCGATTCCACGGACCCGCCAGCTGAGCGCTGCCGCTGACGGCGCCGTCGAGGCCCGGGATCTCCAGCACGATGCCGGTGAGGTCGGCGAGGCGGCCTTCGTGGATGACCACATCGATGTCGAGGCCGATGGGGTCTCGCCCGAGCCCCACGTCGATCGAGCCCGTGTAGTGGGTGTCCTTGAGTTGTGCGTCGAGCGAGGAGAACTCGAGCGTCTTCATGTCGGGCGACGCGAGGTGCCCCCGCACATGGTCGGCGAGGTGGAAGCCCAACAGGCCCATCCCGTCGACCTCGAGGTCGGACACCGCCTGGAAGCGACCGGCCTCTCCCCACAAGCGAGCGTTGCCACGCGCGATGCCCTGGAGCTCCGAGCCCCCGAGCGGCTGGAGGACATGCAGCGGGAAGCGCGAGATGTCGGCGTGGATGTCGAGGCTGGGCGGGGTGGTGAGCTCAGCGTCGATGCGGACCGCTGCCTCCACCCCCTGCGAGGCGGTGAAGCGGTGGATGTCGACGTCGAGGGTGGTGTCCTTGAGCTGCATCTGGGCAAACGCCCGGCCCTCGGGGATGGCGAGCACCAGGTTGGACCGGGGGTCCTCGATGGGGGCGGAGGCCACGCGCAGACGTCGCGCGACGGCGTCCGCTGAACCCGCAAGGCGAAGGGGACTCAGCGTGCCGGCGGCTTCGAGGTCGAGGTCGATGTCGAGGGCCACCCAGGGCGTGGGGGCCATCGAGAGGTTCTTCAGGAAGTCGACCAGCTGCACGCCGCGGACCTGGCCGGACAGGGAAACGCCGAGGTGGGCGAGGTCGACGCCGGCGTGGAGAATGACCGTGCCACCAGACCAGGCCGCCTCGACGGGACTGGCCGTGAGCAGACCGTTGGTGAGCCGGAGGTCGGCATCGAGGTCGCCAAACCACAGATCGACACGCACACCGTCGGGACGCAGCCGGTCGACCAGCAGGTCGTGAACATCGAGGTGGCCGGTGATGTCGGGGGTCTTGGTGGTGCCCCCGAGGGCCAACGCGGTGGACGCTCGGCCGGAGAGGATGACGCCTGGACGGGTGAGCGGGGCGAGGCCGTCGAGATCGACATCGAGGATGAGATCACCGTCGAGCACGCCTTCTTCGATGCTCGCATCGCCATGGATGCGGATGTGTTCGGTGGCCAGATCGAGGTCTGGGATGCGCACGAGGCCGGGGGACAGGCGCACCCCTGGGATGGAGACGTCGGTGGCAGTCTGCGACCAGTCCCGCACATCGACCTCGAGGGCGTCGAAGGACAGATCGAAGGTCTCGAAGCCGGCCGGGGCAGCGGACAGCCCGGACAGCGCCACCTGCCACTTTTCGTGCTCCACCTGCACCCGGGCGTCGTGAAGCTTGAACTCCTCCCACGGCAGGCGATCGAAGTCGCCTTGGGGTTCGATCTTCACGCCGGCGAGCTCCAACACGCCATCCGGACCGACATGCAGGTGGATGGAGGGCCGCCAGATCTCCACCCGGCCCAGCGTCGGACGGAAGCCGCGAAAGCCCAGCGCCACCTCGGCCGCCTCCACCGACAACACTGGAGCGCCGTGCAGCTCGGCATTGTCAGGGGCATGGTGGGTGAGCGCGAGCCCCTCGAGGCGCACCTCTCCGCGGGTGAGGTGGACCTCCACGCGACCCACCACAGCATCGAGTCCCAGCAGGTCGCGGGCGACTGGCGCCACCTCTCGGGCCACCGCATCCGACAACCAGTCGGAACGACCGAAGGCCTCGACCGCGCCCAGCAGTCCGAGAAAACCGACTCCCAGCCCCAACAGCCACCGACGACGACGACGCCTCCGGGGGGCGGCCTGGTCAGCGGCTTCGGGAACAGGGCTCATGTGGGGCAGAACCAATAGCGCCCAGCCGAGGGTGTCGGCCGGGCGCGAAGAATGGAGCGGGCGACGGGATTCGAACCCGCGACACCGAGCTTGGGAAGCTCGTACTCTACCAACTGAGCTACGCCCGCTGAGCGGCGTGCGACCCGCACCCCCGACACCTGGCCGAGGACACCGGCGCGCCGCACCCTGTCACACGATTGTCTGGCGGGGGCAAGCCGTGCGACGGAGCAGAGTCGCTGCCGGGGGCACAGGGCCCGCAGTCGGCCGACAGTCACCCGCGGAGCAGCTGCAGGCCCCGGCGCACCAGGGCCACAGCATCAGGCTGAAAGCCCGGATCCATGTCTTCGATCTCATCAAGCAGCCGACGGGCACCCCTGATCTTGCCGGTGGCGGCCGTGAGCTCCGCCATCTCCAGCAACGCCGGCAGGTAGGCGGCATCGCTCTCGGAGGCCTCGTCGACCGCATCGCGGATGGCCGACAGCGCGGGCTTGACCTTGCCCTGGGCGCGCAGCACCCGGGCCTGCAAGATGCCGTGTACGAGGCTGTCTCCGTCGAGCAGGGCCAACGACCGCTCGAGTGCGCCCACCCGCAGCAGGGCCTCCGCATCGGCCAGGGGACCGTCGCCCGAGACCGTGGCGGCGCTGGAGGCGGGGCTGTGAGGCGCCGAGGGAGCAGGTGGCGCCGGAGCCGCCGACAAGGAGCCACCGAACAGCGAATCGAGCCCGTCGCCGGAGGGTGCGGCGGGCGGGTCGTCGATGGCAGGGCCAAACAGGGCGTCGAGGTCGTCGACCGCCCCCGTCGCCGCCTCGGTGGGCGCGTCACCGAACAAGTCGCCGAAGCCGTCGTCGGACTGCGACTGCGCCGCCGTAGGCGCCTCGGCAACCGCCTCCTCTTCGTCGTCGAGCAGCTCATCGTCGTCGAGCAGCTCGTCGTCTTCGTCGGCGGTGAGACCGTGGTCGGTGGGCTCGTCGTCGTCGAGCAGATCGTCATCGTCGAGCAGCTCATCGTCGAGCAGATCGTCGTCGAGCAGACTCTCGTCGTCTCCTGCTGGGGCATCGATGTCGTCGATGCGCCCCTCCAGCACCAGCCCGCGCACCCGGATGTCTTCGCGGGCCTTCGGATTGGTGGTGGGCAGGCTGCGCAACACCGCGAGCGCCCCTTCGGTGTCGCCGCTGGCCGCGCGGGCCTCCAGCAGGGCCACCTGAACGGGCAGCACGAGCTTGGTGGCGTCGTCGGCGCCCTCAAGCGCCTCTCGGGCCAGGTCTCCCTTGCCGTATTGCGCGAACACCCCGGCGCGGACCACCAGCTCCCCCGCCGCGTCGTCGCCGGGCGCGGCCCACTCGCACTCGGTGAGTCGGAGGGCAAGGCGGGCGGCGGCGAGGTCGGCCTGGGCCAGATCGGCCTCGAGGGCAGCATCGGTGGCGCCGGCCTCGATGGCGGCACGAAGCGCATCCGCTCGCTCGGACGCATTTCCAGCGGCGAGATGAAGCCGGGCCACCATCAGCCACACCTGTTGCGCCTTGTCCTTGGCGCCGAGGCCCACGAGGGTGCGGGCCAGCAAGGACAGAGCGAGGGGGTCTTCGGGCTGGGCGGCGGTGGCGGTCTGCAGCAGCGGCAGAGCCTGCTCGAAGTCGCCGACGTCGATCCAGGCTTCGGCGGCCTCGAGCGAGATCTCCACGCTCTTGCGGGCGGCAATCGAGCGCATCAAGAAGCGGGCTCGATCGTCGAGAGAACCGTGCCGGCGGGCTTCCCGGGCGAGCCTGCGCCACTCCGCCTGCGCCTTCTCCGCCCAGTTGGAGGCCTCGTACAGCTCCGCCAGCTTCACCTGAACAGGCAGCACACCCGGCTTCAGCGCGATGATGCGCTTCTGGTAGGGCACCGCCTTGTCGGGGTGGTACTTCGAGTGGGACTCGACCACCCGCTCGAAGGCCTGCAGCGCCTCCTTGGGGAAGCCGGCCCGGTGGTAGCACTCGCCAAGGTCTCCCACGAGCGAGGTGTCATCCGGCTTGATGCGGATGATCTGCTTGTACACACCGATGGCCGCGCGCGCCTTGCCGCTGTTCTTCAGGAACTTCGCGATCTCTCGGAGGTGCTGCTCGGCCTTTCGGGTCTCGCCCACCTTCAGGTAGAGGTCGGCCACCTGCTGACGCACCCGCAGGTCGCGGGGCTGGTCGCGCAACAGGGTGAGGTAGCGCTCCAGGGCGCGCTCGTTCTGGCCACGCTGGAGCAGCCGAAGCGCCTCCTGCTCCAGTCGATTGCGGTCGATTGCCACGCCGTCCTCCCGTCACTCGCGGTGCGGTCCGCAGGGGCCGGAATAGTGCCATGCCGCGGGACCGCCGCGCAGAAGGCCCGGCCCGGGTCCTCAGCCGCCGCGGGTCTTCACCCAGGAGTCGACGGTCTTGGTGTTGTAGTCGACCGCCGCGAACATGGGGTCGGACACGAGCTGCCGCTGCAGGGGCAGTGTGGTGCGGATGCCCTCCACCACGAACTCGTCCATCGCCCACAGCATTCGCTGGATGGCGGCGGTGCGGTCTTCTGCCGTGATGATGAGCTTGGCCACCATCGAGTCGTAGAAGGGCTGCACAGTGGCGTGCTCGTGGACAGCGGCGTCGATGCGCACGCCGAGCCCGCCGGGGGCGTGGTATCCGGTGATGAGACCCGGGGACGGCAGGAAGGTCCAGGGGTCTTCGGCGTTGATGCGGACCTCGATGGAGTGCCCCTTGAGCTGGATGTCGGACTGCTTGAAGGGCATCCGCTCGCCAGCCGCCAGCCGAATCTGCAGAGACACGAGGTCGATGCCCGTGACCTGCTCGGTGACCGGGTGCTCCACCTGAATGCGCGGGTTGACCTCGAGGAAGAAGAATTCGTCGTCCTGCACCAGGAACTCGCAGGTGCCGACCGTGACGTAGTTGGACGTCTCGGCCAGGCGGACCGCCGCGCTGTGCAGAGCGTGGCGCACCTTGTCGTCGAGGAAGGGCGCCGGGGCCTCTTCGACCAGCTTCTGGTGACGGCGCTGCAGCGAACAGTCGCGCTCACCAAGGTGGATGGCGTTGCCGTAGCGGTCGCTGGCGACCTGCACCTCGACATGCCGGGGACGCTCCAGGAAGCGCTCGATGAAGACCGCGCCATTGCCAAACGCCGCCTCGGCCTCGGCGGAGGTGACCTTGAAAGCCCGCCGCAGCTCGGCCTCGGAGCGCACCACCCGCATCCCCTTTCCGCCGCCACCGAAGGCGGCCTTGAGGAGCACAGGGTAGCCGACCTCTTCGGCCACGACAGCGGCTTCATCGGCGTCGGCCACCGCGCCGGAGCTGCCGGGAAGCAGGGGAACCCCCGCCGCACGGGCCGCTGCCTTGGCCGACAGCTTGTCGCCGAAAGTGGCGAGGTGTTCGGGCTCAGGACCGATGAAGGCGATGCCGTGGGACTTCAGCGCCCGGGCGAAGCCGATGTTCTCCGCAAGGAAGCCGTAGCCGGGGTGGACGGCGTCGGCGCCGGTGATCTCGGCCGCGCTCAGCACGGCCGGAATGTGCAGGTAGCTGTCCTTGGCGGGCGGCGGACCGATGCACACCGCTTCGTCGGCGAAGCGGACATGGAGCGCCGAGCGGTCGGCCTCCGAATAGACGGCCACGGTGCGGACACCGAGCTCCCGGCACGCACGGATGACCCGCAGCGCAATCTCGCCGCGATTGGCGATGAGCACCTTGTCAAACACAGCATCTCCTCCGGTGGGCGCCCCACCGCGGCGTTTGCGCTCGTGCGCTCAGGCGCCTTCGAACCGGAAGAGGGGCTGGCCGAACTGCACGGCCTGGCCGTTGTCGACCAGCACCTCGGCGACGACACCATCGATCTCGGCCTCGATCTCGTTCATCAGCTTCATGGCCTCGATGATGCACAAGACCTGGCCCTTGCGGACGCGGTCGCCTGGCGACACGAAGGGCGGCGCGGTGGGCTCGGGGGCCCGGTAGAAGGTGCCCACCATGGGGGACTTCACCACGGTGCCGCCGAGGTCACCAGCGGGGGCGCCGGCCGAGGACGCAGCAGCGGCCGGAGCCGCAGCAGGGGCCGCCACCGCGGTGACCGTGGGAGCCACGAGCTGGGCGCCTCCAAAGCGCACGGACAGCTTGACGTCGGCATCTTCGTAGTCGATGCGGGCCACGTCGTGCTCGCGCATCATCTCGACCAGCTCGGTGATCTGGGGGAGGTTGTCTTGGAGGCTCATCGGCGGTTCCAGGGGGGTCAGGGGTCAATGGGTGGGCGGCCTGAGCGGTGCAGGTGGTCCACAAGTCCGCGAAGCCCGAGCGCGTAGCTCAAGCTCCCGAAGCCGGCAATCGTGCCGAGCGCCACATCCGACAGGAGGGTGCGGTGCCGGAAAGGCTCCCGGGCGTGGATGTTGGACAGGTGGACCTCCACAAACGGAAGGCCCGCCGCCAACAGCGCGTCACGCAGGGCCACGGAGGTGTGTCCATAGCCCGCCGGGTTGATGACAACGCCCTGCTCCACGTCAATTCCAGCGTGGATGCGGTCGATGAGCGCACCCTCGTGGTTGGACTGGAAGTGGTCGAGCACCACTCCGAGGCCGGTGGCGAGCGCGTCAAGTTCGGCGGTGATGTCCGCGAGGGTGGTGGTGCCGTAGACACCGGGCTCCCGCCCCCCGAGGAGGTTGAGGTTGGGGCCGTGGAGCACCGCGATGCGCAGGGCCCCCGCGGGGGAGGTGCCAGTGTCGGCCACTCAGATGTCCAGGCCGAGGCGGTCCGCCCAGGCCCGAACGCGGGCGGCGGCGGCTTCGGGCTCTGCGGGACTGAGCACCACGGTGGGACCGTCGGAGCGGGGAATGCGTCCGGCGATGCCGTCGAGCCGGGCAATCTGCCGGTTGGCCAGCGCAGCGTGGGACGGGTGGAGGCGGGCGACCTCACGCCAGATCGCCTTCGCGGCGGACCGGCGGCCGGACCGTGCGACGCGAGCGGCGACGATGGGCACGGCGAACGGATCGCCCAGTTCCTCGAGAAAGAGCCCGGGCAGCGTCATCACGCCACTGAGGCTGGAGAGGTCCTCGATCTCGTCGAGGTCGTCGACCGGCTCGGGTGCGCGCGCGTACTCCAGCGCCTCCTCGAGCCGGGCCAGCGTGTCGTCGGGCATCCCGGTGAACTGGGCCCGTCGGAGCACGCTCTCGGCGTCGTCGAGCCGCGCCGCTTCGATGAGGAGGTCGCAGTACAGCTCCACCAGGGCGACATTGCCGGCATCGCGCGGGTAGAGGTCGTCGAGCAGTGCCAGCGCCTTGTCCCGCCGCCCACGGTCGCGGTGGACGCGTGCCTGGACGACGATGGCGCTGCGAAATCCGGGGTGGAAGCGGAGCCCGGAGGCGAGCACGTCGGTGGCTTCGTCGAGCTCACCTGCACGGCGAAGCGCTTCGGCAAGAGGCACAAAGCGCAGCGAGCGAGGGTCGGCCTGCAGCTCGCGGCGGTACTGGACGATGTCGGACGAGGGCGCCATGGCGATGCCTTCAGAACCGCGCCAATCCGGGTTCAGGCAGCGCCGCGCCCTCTCATCGGGCTGCGGTCCAGGCCACCTGCCCGACCCTTCGTCGGGAGACCGGTGGGCTCAGTTGTTGGTCTCGATGGTGAGGTTGGTGTCGGCCACGCCAGTGGTGATGTATACCGACGCGCCGCCCTGGCTTGCAGCCGAGAAGTCCTCGCCCGTGTTGTCGTAGGGGAGGGCGTCGACGAAGATCCAGAAGCGCGCGATGCCGGTGTCGGAGTCGGTGGCGATCTGCAGGTAGTTGGGCGCGAAGTCTTCGGGCTGGGCGAAGCTCTCGGAAATCTCGAAGGCGTTGCCGTTGGTCTCGTCGGTGAGCCAGCCGCAGCGGGGGTCGGCTTCGGTGTTGAGGGAGCCGTCTTCGTTGAAGCACGTCTCCTGCATGATGTCCGACCAGTTGTCGGGCGTGTCGAAGTTGTGCGTGGTGATGGCCGAGGAGGGCAGCGTGTAGATGCCGTAGGACGGGGCGTAGACCTCGACCCGGATGTTGCCCAATGGCATGCCATCGGCGTCGGGGTCGGTGGAGGTGACGATGGCATCGACCATGAAGGCCATGCCGATGGTGTCCTCGAACAGGAAGTACTGGCTCTTGCCCACCGAGATGCTGCCAGGGCGAACCTGGAGGTCGGAGTCGAGCGGAGCGTCGTACATGTCGTGCTTGGCGCAGGCAGACGACATGGCGCCGAAGGCAAGTAGAGCCGCCGCAGCAGGCAGCCGGGGCATCGCACCGAGGGGACGTCGCGTGTTCATCTTTCCTCCACCGTCGCCACCGCACCAATCAGCTTCCCGGGAGGGGCGGGGGCGTTGAGATGGCCCACCATCTCATCAACCTCGCCGGGACTCAGCACCAAGACCCTCGCGGCACCCACCCGGGTGACCGCACAGGTCCGGAGTGTAGCACGGTCGCGCTTCTTGTCGTGGCGTGCAGCCGCCCGAACAGCGTGCAGCTCGACATCCCCGGGCAGGTCCACCCCCAGCCCGAGGTGAATGAGGAGGGCTTCGAGTCGCGCGGGCAGATCAGCGGGCGACCAGCCACGGGCAGCCGCGAAGCGAGTCTCGGCCAGCATCCCCAGCGCGACGCAGTGGCCGTGTCGGATGCGTCCGTTCACGACCGCCTCGATGCCATGTCCCACGGTGTGTCCGAAGTTGAGGATGATGCGCCGTCCCCGCTCGCGCTCGTCCTCCATCACCACGTCCGCCTTGAGCGCACAGCTGCGCAGCACACAGGTCGACAGCAGTCGGGCATCGAGTCCCCGGCTGTCCTCCAGAGCCGTCCAGAGGGCCGCATCCCCGATGATGGCGTGCTTCACGACCTCGCCAAGCCCGGCGGTGAGCTCTCGGACGGGGAGCGTCTGAAGCGTCTGAAGCGCCGAATACACGAGCCGCGGCGCGTGGAAGGCACCCACGAGGTTCTTGCCCACCGGCAGGTTCACGCCGGTCTTGCCGCCCACCGCGCTGTCCACCATGGCGAGCAGGGTGGTCGGCACCTGTACGAACGGCAAGCCGCGCAGCACGGTGGCCGCGGCAAAGCCGGCGATGTCCCCGGTGACCCCGCCGCCGAGGGCGAAGACGGGAGTACGTCGGTCCACCCGCAAGGCGACGAGCTCGTTCACCAACGCCGTCCAGGTGCCGAGGTGCTTGTGGGCCTCGCCGTCTGGAACCATGGCGCAGACGGGCTCGAAGCCGGCCGACCGTAGGCTGTCCATCGCCTGGTCGAGGTACAGCGCGCCCACCACGGGATTGGTCACCACCACGCAGCGCCGGGGCGCCATCAGCTGGGCGGCGCGTGCCCCCAGGCCGTCGAGTCCACCCGGCGTGACATGCACGGGATAGGCCCCGCGCGCCACGGTCACCGACAGCTCGGAAGATCCGTCCTCCCCTCCCCTCATAGAACCTCCAAGATGGCGTCGACCACGTCATTCACGGCCTTCCCATCGGTCGGCACCAGAGGCCCCAGCGACGCATAGTGGCAAGCCCGCGCGGAATGGAGCGTGCCCAGATGCGCCGCGAGCGGTCGCCCGGTCCCCTGAATCCGAGCGGACGCGGCCTCCAAAGAGACGCCGAGCACGACCACCTGCACCTGGTGTTGCGCCAACAGCGACCGGGCTCGGGGGTCGAGCAAGGCCCCGCCGCCGAGGGACAGCACCTGGGGTCCCCTCCCCTCCGCCAATAAGCCCGCCAGTGTCTCCAACTCGACGGCACGAAAGGCCGCCTCGCCGTCGACGGTGAACAAGTCGGGAATCGACCTGCCAGACCGGGCTTCGATGGCGTGGTCGAGGTCGGTCCAGGGCACGCCGATGCGCTTGGCGAGGGCAGCGCCCACAGTAGACTTTCCAGCCCCCATGAAACCAGCCAGGGCCACCCCGCCGAAGCGAAGCAGCCCTGGACTCGAGGGGTGCGGCAAGGTCGCCGACAGGCTCAGCGACCGGTGCTCTGCTGGGGACGCGTGACGATGTGCGGGGTGAGGAACACCAGCAGCTCGTTGCGCGTGAGGGCCTCGGCGGAGTTCTTGAAGAGGTAGCCGATGAGCGGAATCTTCGAGAAGCCCGGAACGGCGTCGTGGCTGTAGCTGTGCTCGGTGCTGAACACGCCGCCCATGACCGTGGTGTCACCATCTGCGACGAGGAGCTCGGTCATGATCTCCTTGGTCTGGATGGCGGGCTGGCCCTGCACGAGCTGCGAGAAGTCGGCGCGGTTGTTCGTGACGTTGACGTCGAGGAACACCTTGTCGTCGGTGGTGATGTGCGGGGTGACCGACAGCAGCAGCTCGGCCTGGATGAACTGCACGTTGGTGCCGCCCGCCGAGGTGCTGAGGAAGGGAATCCGCTGGCCCTGCGAGATGGTCGCCGACTTGTTGTCGAGGGTGGTGATGCGGGGCTGGCTGATGACCTTGCCGTAGCCATCGGTCTCGAGGGCACTCAGGCGGGCGTCGAGGTCGACGAGGCCAGGAATGCTGCCGAGGCTGAAGGCCACACCGGAGTTGGCACCTTCTGCGCCGAGGTCGACCATGAGGGCATCGGTGTTGGGCTCGTAGAAGGCCTGCCCGCCGGTGCGACCGACGCCGCCGCCCACGCCCACGCCGCTCGGGAAGAACAGCCCGGTGCCGTAGCCGGTGCGGGTGGTGGCATCGACCTCGGAGCCCCACTGCACACCCATGGCCTGGGCGAAGTTGCTGTTGGCTTCGACGATGCGGGCCTCGATGAGGACCTGAGGGGTCTGACGGTCGAGGTAGCGGATGAGCTGGCGAATCTGGGCGAGGCGCTGCTCGGTCTCCTGGATGACCAGCTGGTTGGAGGTCTGGTCGACCTGGATGCTGCCGCGACTGGACAGCAGGGCCTCGACCTGGGCCTGCAGCTCGGTGGCCTGCACGTAGTTGAGCGGGATGACGAGGAGGCTGAGGTCCTGCATCTCGATGATGGCGCGCTTGGCCTCGAGGGCGGCCTGCTGCTCGGACTTGATGGTCTCGATGGGCGCGACGCGCACGATGTTGCCGAAGCGTTGGGAGCCGAGGCCCTTGGACTGGAGCACGGCTGCGAGGGCCATGTCCCAGGGGACGTCGGTCATGCGCACGGTGACTTCGCCCTGCACATCGTCGCTCGCCACGATGTTGAGCCGGGAGACGTGGCTGATGAGGCGGAAGATGCTGTGGATGTCGGCGTTGACGAAGTCGAGGCTGATGCGCCGGCCGCTGAAGGGCATCGAGGTCGACGAGGCGGAGTCGAACATGAAGCCCGCCGCACCCGAGAAGGTGCTGGTGGGATCATGGACGCCGTTGCGGTCCCAGGTGGAGGCCGGGGAGACCGAGCGACCGTCGGCGCCAATCACGACCTGGTCGGCGTAGGCGTTGCCGTCGTGGCCGGGCGAGCCAGGACTGACGCCGCCCCCCATGTCGATGGCGTCGCGACGCTGCTCGCGCATGTCCTCGGGGACCTTGAGCGCCAGAGTGACCAGGCCGTCGTCGTTGATGGCGTGGTTGTAGGTCGTGTTGCGCCGCAAGCTGATGGCGACGCGCGCACCCTGCGCGGTCTTGTAGGCGCGGACCATGCGCACCGGCGAGATGAAGTCGCCTGTGTCGAGGGGCCGGCGCAGCGAGGTGGGCACGAAGGCGCCCGGGATGTCGACCACGATGAGGCTGTTGGAGGGCTGGCTCACCGTGTAGGCGTTGGTGCCCTGCAGACCGATCTGCACACGGTGGACGTCGGCCGCCGACTCGAGCTTCGGAACCTTGAAGTCGAGGGTGGTGAGCGTGGTGCCCCCCACGAGGCGGTCCGGACCGGACAGCCGGCGGGAACCATCGTCGGCGGTCGCCACATCCCAGGTGCCGTCCTCGCCCATGGCATCGCCCACGGGGTCGGGGCTGGCCTCGACGATGGGCAGCGACAGGGTGACCTTGGCGCCATCCGTGGCCACCTGCGGCATCACCTCGTCGGCGGACCGGTTCAGGTAGAGCGTGATGCGGGTCGTGAGGCCCGTGCCATCGTCGAAGGACACCACCTCGGCACGGTCGACGAGCACGCCGTCGCCCTCCACCGCAGTGACCTCCATGTTGGCCGTGGTGTCCGCGATGTCGATGACAAGGCGGTTGGGGTCGGCGAGCGTGAAGGTGCTCACCGCCGAACCCTTGGCCACATCGCTCAAGGACAGCACCACCTGAGTGGTGTCGCCGGCCACCACCTTCACCTCTTCGAGGCTCAGGTCCTGGGCAGACACCGGCTCCTGCAACGACAGGAGCAAAGCTCCCGCGCCCACGAGCCCTGCCAGCTTCAGGCTACGCATTCCCATCCGCATCGGGTCGCCTCCGCTCCCGTCCGCACGGCTTTGCCGCCGTGTGGACCACCACGTCTGCTCGGTTCGCCGCGTCATCGGGACCCTCCAGGGTCGTCCGTACCCGGCAGCCGCATCGAGATGTTGTTGACGACGAGCTCGCCGTCGATTGTCTGGTATTCCTCGGTGACCACGACCTCACCGCTCGTGATCATCGTGATCTTGCCCCAGTTGCGGCCGACGTATGTGCCGATCTCGGCCACATGTCCGACCGCCTCGGGGTCTTCCATGAGCGCCCGCGGACGCTCCACACCCCAGATGATGCCCACCAGTCGGTACTGGTCGAGCTCGTACTTCTGGGTGCCCGTCGGCGGGGGCCCGTCGCCCACCGCGCCACCCTCTGCGCCCTTCGGGATGAAGGACTGGAAGGGGTCGCGCTTGCCGATGGGGTTGTAGACGAACTCCTGTTCGACCTTCTTCTTCGCGTCTTCGCCCAGGTCGGTGACCGGACCGGTGGCACCTGCCTTGTCGCGGTCGGGGGTGCCCGAGCCGCTGATGAGGAGGTCACAGCCACCCGTCGACAGTCCGACGAGCAGTCCGAGCCCGGCCAGGGGCGCCAGTGCAGACCGTCGGCGCGGCATCAAGCGATGTCCATTGGCTTGGGTTCGCATGGCTCAGTCCCCCTTCTTGGCGGCTTTGCCACGACCACGACCACGACCACGCTTGCCCTTCTTGCCCTTGGGCTGCATCGCCTCCTGCTCCTCCTTCGTGAGGAAGCGGAAGGTGACCGCGTTTCCGGTGACCGTGAGGTAGACCTTGCCGCCTCGCTCTTCGGGGTCGCCCATCTCGATGTCCTTGACGTAGACGATCCGGTTCATGTCGGAGAGTCGGTCGAAGAACATGGCGACTTCGTGGAAGCTGCCGCCGACCTCGAGGGCCACCGGAACCTCCGCGACGTACTCGCGCTTCTGCTCGGGCAGGGGGGTGAAGCGCCGGACTTCGAGCCCGACCTTCTTGCCGGTGGTGCTGATGCCCTTGAGCAGCCCCGGAATCTCCCGGCTGTTGGGCAGTTCCTTGAGCGCCTGGGTGAGGTCGGCCTGCAGCTGACGCAGTCGCTCCTTGGCGAGGTTGCGGTTTGCGACCCGGACCTCGACCTTGGCGAGCTTCTCCTTGTACTCCTTGCGCTTGCTGTCGAGCGTGTCGAGCTCGCTGCTGCGTGGGAGGTAGAGCAACGTGAAGAGCAGTGCGCCGAGGAGCACCACCACGCCCGCATAGATGGCGATGCGCTGGGTGCGGGCGATGCGCGACAGGCGCTCGAGAATCGTGGCGAAGTTCATGCTTCAGCCCTTCTCGGTGTCGACGGCCGGCTTGCCGCTGACGAGCCGGGCGGAGACGCTGAAGTTCTTGAGCTTGACGCCATCTTCTTCGACCTGGTCGATCTCGTTGAGGAAGACGTCGGTGAAGCGGGGCGACTTTTCGAGGTTGGACAGGAACTGACTGATGACCTCGTTGCTGACCGCGACACCGGTGAACTCGACCTTGCCGCCCTTTTCGTTGAGGGACAGCAGCTGGAGCTTCTCGGGGGTGGCCTGGCTGAGCTGGTCGAGCATCATCACGGGACCGCTCTTGTTGCGCTTGAGCTGGGCGATGACGGCGAGCTTCTTTTCGAGCTCCTCCTGCATCTTCTCCATCTCTTCGACTTCGCGCAGGATCTCTTCTTTGTGCTCGATGTCACGCTTGAGCTTGGCGTTTTCGCCCTTCACCCGGTTGATCTGCGCCCCCTGGATGACCAGGAGCACGATGACGCCGATGACGGTGACGCCCGAAGCCATGCCGGTGAGGATGAGCTCGTTGCGGACCTCTTCCTGCCGACGCGAGGTCTTGATCGGCAGGAGGTTGATGCGAATCATCGGTCACCCGCCTGGCGCATCGCCAGCCCCACCACGACCGCCGCCTGAGGCGCGACATCGTTGAGGTAGGCCGGGTTGAAGCTGCGCTCGTCGATCTGGATTTGCCGGAAGGGGTCGATGACCTCCACCGGAAGGCCCGTCTGCCGCTCGATGGCCCGGCTGAGCCCCGGGGTGCGGGCTGCGCCGCCGCTCAGGAAGACGCTGCCGATGCCGGAGTCGGCCGAGGTGGACAGGTAGAAGTCGAGGCTGCGCTGGATCTCGGTGGCGAGGTTCTCACCCACGCTCGACAACACCCGCTCGATCTCCTCGGGAACAACGGCGGTGTCGTCGTCGTCGTTGCCGCCGATCTTCATCGCCTCGGCTTCTTCGTAGGAGATGTTCAGCGTGCGCTGGATCTCCTCGGTGAACTGCCGACCGCCCATGCCGATGTCGCGGGTGAAGGCGCTCACCCCACCCCGCAGCAGGTGGATGTTCACCGTGCTCGCGCCGATGTTGACCAGTGCGACGGTGTCTTCGGGCGGCTCGTAGCAGAGGTCGAACATATTTGCGACTGCGAAGGCGTCGACGTCGACCACCGCGGGGCGCAGGCCCGCCTGGGAGATGATGGACTGGTACTCGTTGACGAGTTCCTTCCGGGCGGCCACCAGCAGGACATCCATCTGGCCGGGGTCGTTGCTGGGACCTTCGAGGATCTGGACGTCGATGTTGACGTCGTTGATGTCGAAGGGGATGTACTGCTCGGCTTCCCACTGGATGGACTCTTCGAGCTCGTCGAAGCTCATCTGGGGAAGCGTGACCCGCTTGATGATGACGGCGTTGCCGGAGATGGACGCCACGACGTCTTTCGCCTTGACGCGGTGCTGCTGCACCAGCTCACGAATCGCATCGACGATGACGTTCGTGTTCATCACGGCGCCGTCGACGATGGCTTCGGGAGGCAATTGCGCCATCGCGAAGTTCTTCAGTCGATACCGACCATCTTTGCTGCGCTCAAGCTCCATGAGCTTGATGCTGCTCGACCCGATGTCCAGGCCGATGGTCGGGCGTTTTCGATTGAACAGGCCCATGGTTCCTTCCGAACGGGGGCGCGAGTCGCGGCTGCGGTGATGGTGCTGGACGCACGGTAACGCTTGTGGGGTTGACGGGTCAATGCCTGTCAACCCGACTGCCCTCGGCGCTGGACGGGTTTACCAGTCTCGACTCTGCCCGGTCAACGCCGGCGGGGGACGTCGGGTGCCCGTCAAGGTGTCTCACAAGGTCTGGACGGGTGGCTCGGCGGGCGAGGCCGGCTACACTCCAGGCCCATGCACAATCGAGTATCCGCACTGCGCGCGGGCCTGACAGCAATCGCCCTCGGCGGTGCGGCGGGCGCACTGCACCGAACCTCCCTCGAAGCATTCGGGGGCAGCATCGATGCCTTGGTGTGGCCCTGGGCTGGATGGCTCGTGGCGCACACAGTCGCCCGGTGGCTTCCGCCGCCGCCGTCCGCCTCGACCCGCGCCCCTTGGGAGTGGGCTGCGGCCGCGGCCACTCTGGGCCTGCTCGCACCAGGAGAGGCGGTTCCCGCGTGGTTGGCGAAGGGCGCCGGCGCGGTGGGCCTGCCGGGCGCAGGCTTGTGGGCCGCGTGGATGCTGTTGTGCGGTCTCGTGGGTCTCGCGCCGGCCAGACGCCTCCTGCACAGCCCACAGGGCACCGGTCGCGGGGCGGGCGCGCTTGTGGCCGCTGGCGTCGTGCTGGGGGTGCTCGCGCCGCCACCGGTCGCGGCAGTGGTGGTTGCCGGAGGGCTGCTGGCCGCCCCGGTGCAGGCCGGCACGCCAGCCCCTGCGTCTGGGCCGCGTCCCGGAGTCGAGGAGCGCCTGGTGCAGCTCGGGGCGGTGGCCGCCGGGGCGTGGCTGTTGGCCACGGTGGTCGTGGTCGTTCGCCCGGCCCTCGATCCCTCTGCCGCACTGCCCACAGCAGCAGCAGTCGGCGCGGTGCTGGGGCTGGCATGGTCGCGCGGGCGGGGCCGCGGGCATCCCTGGGTGGGCTGGCTGGCCGTCGCTGCGCTCGGCGGCGGGGTCGCCCTGGTGTTGCCCCACGCGGTCGGTGTGCAACGTCTGTTGTTGTCCACCACGATGGCGGCGCTGGATCCCGGCCTCACCCCGTCCGTGCTTGCGGGCCTGCTGGGCTGGTCGGCCGGTCTCGTCGCCGGTGGGCTGATCGGCCTGCTCCCGGGCAACGCAGCTCGGGCCCCAGAGCTGCCGGTGGCCGGGGCGCTGGGACTCATCGGGGCGGCGTCCTGGGCGGTGCCCTCCAGCGGGTGGGGCGCGCTTGGGTTGAGCGGCGCGCTGGTGGCGGGCGCCCTCCTCGGGGCGCGCCGTCGCATGCACCAGGTGGGGGCCGTGGCCCTGGTGGGACTGCTGGCGGCAGGCGTGTGGCGGGGACCGAGCCTGCCAGCCGACCTGCTGGCGCTGTCCTCGGTGCACGGCCTTCGGGACCCCGGCGCCTGGGAGAAGCACCTGCTGCGCGCCGTCGACGGCGTGGTGGGCTCCAGCAGCCTCGACGCCGGCGCCGATGGGGCCGTGGTCGCCGCTCCCGAGGACTGGCGGGCGCCGGAGTCGGTTCGCGGCGGCATCGACAGTCCCTTCGAAGTCGACCTGGCCGGAAGAATCAGCATGCCCACCGGCCGGGCCGCCGATGCCGAGGTCTTCGGAGGACTGCTGGCGGCCGCACTGGCTCCCCGACACGACCGGATGTTGCTGCTCAACGACGACCTGGGCCATGCGTTGGCGGGCGTAGCGCACATCCAGCCCACGACGATCGACATCGCGACCCCCGTGCCCGCGGTCGTGCGCGATGTGGCCCGCCTGTCGCCTTCCCGCAAGGATCGCTGGCTGGGTCCCGGCGTGCGGTTGTGGCCCGACCACCCCTCGGTCGTCCTCCGGCGGGCGCCCACCCCAGCGGCCATCGTCGACGTCCACCACGGCAGCTGGTTCGACAGCGCCCACACCGCGCCCACCCCCACCCACTTCCACCGCGCCCGTGCGGCCCTCGGCGACCACGGTGTGTACGTGCTCGTTCTCCACCTCGACAACTTCGAGGCGGGCGTTCCCGCACGCATCGCCGGCGCAGTTGCTCGCTCCTTCTCGCATGTGCAGCTGTGGCTCCCTCCCACAGGCGCGGACAGCCTGGTGGTGGTGGCGTCGGGCCGTCCCCTCCCCTTGTCTCGGCTGGAGGGTCGCTTCGAGCCCATGAAGGCGGGCTTTCGGGAGCTGGGCTTCCCCAACGTGGCATCGCTGGCCAGCATGGCTGTGGGCGACGCGGGCACGCTCGCAGACTGGACCACGCCCGAGGTCTCGGCCCCGTCCTCCCTCGTGCTCTCCCCGGCCGTGCGGGGAAGACGCAGCCTCCACCTGTCTGCGCTCGCCCCACACCTCGCACCCGCCAGCCGCACCTGGGACCTCGAAGGCGCCGACACTGGTGCTGCCGACCTCGCCGGACGGCTCGACAGCCGGCGTCGCTTCCTGGAGCTGCTCGGCGACGCCGCCCGCGGTGATGTGGCCTCCGCCCTCGACAAGGCGCGTGGCCTGGCCGACGACGATGATGGCGACCGCTCGCTCAAGGCGCTGGTGGGTCCCCACCTCGCAAAGGCACGCGACGCACTGGCCCGGGCCTCGCGGGAAGGGCCCAACAGCGCGGCCTGGCCCGATGTCCACCGCTACGCGACCACCGCGCGCATGATCGCGCCCACCAGCTCGGAGCCCCTGGTGTTGCTGGGCACGATGGCGCTGGCTCAAGGCGACCTCGGCCAGGCCCACGAGCACTTCGCCGAGGCCGCCCGACTCGCAGAAGGTGACCTCGATGCCCTCACCGGTCTCGCCCGGGTGGCGCGCTTGCGCCGCGATCCCGTGGCCGCCGAGCGCTACCTGCGGGAGGCCGCGACCGCCAACCCCCGCGCCTGGATGGCCTGGCATCGCCTCGGCGTCTTCCTCACCGAGATGCGGCGCTACACCGAAGCCGAGCCCGTGCTGGAGCGCGCGGAGGGCCTCGCCGAGGGCGCCAGCAACGCCCCCACCCTCGCGCTGAGCCGGCTCTACCTCGAGACCGACCGGGCCACCCCGGCCCTCATCCACGCTGAGCGCGCATTGGTGCTCGACCCCAACGCCGAGGCCTGGATGCTCCGGGGCCTGGCCTACCTCGCGCTCGACCAGCTGGACAACGCCGAAAGCGACTTCCGCAAGGCTGTTCTCGCAAACCCGAACCTCGCAGCAGCCCACGGTGAGATCGGTCGCATCCGAGCCTCGCGCGGAGACTTCGCCGCCGCAGAGGACGCCTGGAAGGCTGTGCTTCGGATCGACCCCAACAACGCCAATGCGCGGGAGAACCTGAGGCGCCTCGGTGCCGAGGAGCGCCGGGCGACCGCGCCAGGAGCTCCGGAGAGCCCCTGAACATCCACGGTTCCACGGAATGCCCCGGCGCCGCGGTGTGTGGTCGGGGGCCCCGGCGGTGTACCGTCTCCGTCTTGTCCTTGTGGAGCCTGACCCGAGCATGTCGCGCGCCAAGTCCTTCCGCCGCCTGCCCCTGCACCGAAAGCTGCTGTTCTCCGCCACCGTGAGCCTCGGCATGTGGCTCGGTCTGGAGGGCGTGGTGACCGTGCTGTACGCCCCGGAGCTGCAGGCCTGGGAGTCCCCGCCGCCGAGCCCCCGCAAGGGCGTGAGCGTGATGCAGGGCCATCCCTACCTCATCTACGAGTACCTGCCGGGCACCCACCACGACGGCGGGGTCAACCTCCACATCAACAGCCTGGGCCTGCGTGGTCCCGAGCTGGAGAGCCCCAAGCCGGCCGGTGTCCGGCGCTTCATCACCACCGGCGACTCCAGCGTGTTCGGCTTCGGCGTGCGCGACGAGGAGGTCTTCTCCAGCGTGGCAGCGGATGCGCTGGGCGACAGCGTGGAGGCGGTGGTGGGCGCAACCCCCGGCTACTCGTCCTACCAGTCCATCAACCTGCTGCGCCTCCGTGGTCTGTCCACCGAGCCCGACCTCTTCGTCATCGGCAACCTGTGGAGCGACAACAACTTCGACGCCTTCGTCGACAAGGAGACCATCGCCACGCTCACCGGCTTCGAGGAGAGCGCCTCGAGCAAGGCGAAGAAGGTGATGTCGAACAGCGCCATCTATCGGGTGGCGGACTGGAAGCTGCGGGTGCGTCCGCAGCTCGACAAGGTGCGGGTGGTGGACTGGCAGCAGTCAAGCGAGGACCGCGGCCAGATTGGACTGCGTCGCGTGGCCATCGACGACTACGCTGCCAACCTCGACAACCTGGTGGAGATGGCGAAGGCCCGGGACGCCGACGTCGTGTTCCTGCTGCTGTCCAACAACGAAGACCTCGGCCCCCAGGGTCCCGACAACGCCCCGAAGGCCTGGACTCCCTACCGAGACGTGATGCGCGAGACTGCGAAGCGCCACGGTGCACCGGTTCTCGATGTGCCCGAGCTGTTCCGTGCGTCGGGCTTGTCGAAGGAGGACCTCTTCCTCGACAAGATGCACCCCACCGCACGCGGCCACCGCATGATTGGAGAAGCCCTCGCCGAGCTGCTGTCCGAGCGCGGCTGGCACGAAGGCGCGTCGCTTTGGGAGGAGGGCACCGGCGAGCCCCGTCCCAGCTACACCGACCCCTTCCTGAAGTCACAGGATGACGGTGGGCCCGACGTCAACACGCCCACCGACGGCACCGCCTCGGAGCTGCGCATCGAAGGCAGCATCGCCTTGTCCGACCTGCCCGCGGGCGGACGCATTCAGGTGGAGGTGGTGCCGCCTGGGAACAGTCCCACCGTGCTCCAGAGCATCCACCTGCAGGGTCCCGGCGACTTCGTGCTGCCGGTGAACCAGGCCCGCGACGTCATCGTGCGGGTGTACGTCGACCCCGAAGGCGATGGCCCCGACGCCGACGATGCACGCCATGTGTTCGAAGACGACGTCATCACCATCGTCGACAGCCCCATCACCGGGGTGCGCATCGACCTCGACGCAGGCACCCTCACCATCGGGGACTAGATGCGAGGTGCTCCGGCAACGCACCTCGTATCCAGCGTTGCGCAGGCTGCGCCCCACACCGGCCTCAGAGCACCATCCGCACGCCGTCGAGCGCGTCGAGCAGCGTGTAGGCATGCCGAATCTGGTCGGCCGAAGCCACCTCCACCTGCACCCGGAGGACCGTCCACTTGCCGGTGCGCGAGGGCTTCGTGCTGACCACCCGCGCAGGCTGGCCGGTGAGGCGTTCGAGGCAAGCGGTGGTGTCGGCTTCGGCACGCGGCAGAGCCGCACACACCACCCGGAAGGTGTAGGCGTTGGGGAATTCCAGCAGGTCTTCGAAGCGGGCTTTCTTGTCCCACTCGCTCGTGTTGTGGTCCAACCCGCTCTCAGGACCGCCGGGGGCATCATCGGGCATCGGACTCAGCCTGCCTCGGCGGTGTGGGCGTCGTAGCCGGCGGCATCGAGCAGCTGGTCGAGCTCGCTGGCGTCGCTCAGGGTCATCTTGAACAACCAGCCCGCACCATAGGGGGCTTCGTTGACGGTCTCGGGGCTGTCTTCGAGGTCTTCGTTCACCTCGGTGACCGTGCCCGAAACGGGCGCGTAGATGTTGCTGACGGCCTTGACGCTCTCGATCTCAGCGAGCTCGTCGCCCTTGTCGAAGGCGTCGTCGACTTCGGGCATGTCGACATAGACGACGTCGCCAAGGCTCGATTGTGCGTAGGCGGAGATGCCGACGGTGACGGTGTCTCCGTCCACTCGGACCCACTCGTGGGAGGTGGTGAAGCGGAGGTCGGAGGGGGTGGACATGGCAGAACTCCAGCGGTGGAGGGTCAGTAGTCGCGCTTGTAGAAGGCGCCCTTGTGGACGACAGCCTCGGCGATGCGACCGCGCACGTCGACCTGCAGCCGGGTGCCGGGTCGACCGTAGCCCTTGGGGACGTAGGCCAGCGCGATGTTGTCGCCGCGGGAAGGCGAGCGGGTTCCGGACGTGACCACGCCGCGGGGCTCGCCGTCGACGAGGACGGCGTGGCCGTGACGGGCGATCCGCTTTTCGACGACCAGCCCCACGAGGCGACGGGGCACACCGGCGGCCTTCTGGGCCACGATGGCGGACTTGCCGATGAAGTCGTCCTTGTCGAGCTTGGTACACCAGCCGAGGGCGGCCTCCAGCGGAGTGGTCTCGTCGGTGATGTCGTTGCCGTAGAGGCACATCTTCGCTTCGAGGCGCAGGGTGTCGCGGGCAGCCAGGCCAATCGGAGCACAGCCGTGGTCGGCGCCGGCCTCGAGCAGGGCGTCCCACACGGTGCGGGTGTGGGCCTCGGGAACGAAGACCTCGAAGCCGTCTTCGCCGGTGTAGCCGGTGCGCGCGATGATGCAGCCGTCGACGCCCGCGACGGTGCCGGAGGCGTGCCAGTAGTAGCGGACCGCGGACAGATCGACGTCGGTGATGGCCTGCAGAGTGGCCGGGGCGTGGCGACCCTGAACGGCGATCTGGCCCCAGTCGTCGGACTCGTCGACCACAGCGACGTCGTCGAAGGGGTTGTGGGCCTGGATCCAGGCGAGGTCCTTGACCCGGTTGGCGGCGTTCACGCAGATGAGCACGTCGTCGTCGGCCATGTTGTAGACGATGAGATCATCGACGATGCCGCCCTTTTCGTTGCACATCGGGCTGTACTGCGCCTGGCCGATGGCGATGTCCATGCGGTTGGTGACGAGGTGGCGCGCCGCTTCGAGGGCCCTGGCGCCGCGCAGCCGCACCTCGCCCATGTGGGACACATCGAACAGACCCACCGACTCGCGGACCTGGCGGTGCTCCTTCATCATCGAGGTGTACTTGACCGGCATCTCCCAGCCGCCGAAGTCGACGAGCCGGGCACCAGCGTCGACGTGGGCCTGGTACAGCGGGGTGCGCTTCAAGGACTCGGACATGGCGGCCTCTCCAGTCATGGCTCGGATCGCGGGGCTGTGGCCGCACGGTGTAACGCTGCGAAAGCCGCGCAGGCGAGCGTGGACGGAGCCCCGCGTGCCCCCAGTCAGCGCGTGGGGTTCTCACAGGCACCAGACGCGCCCACAAGGCCGTCCCATTCGCTATTCTCGGCCGGTCACGCGACTGCCACCGACACCGGGTCCCAATTCGGGGCACGGGGTCTGGCACCCTGCGTCGGTCCGCCTGTGTCCACGCGACCCGCTTCGAGACCCCGCGCCGTCGCGGCGCGCCAGCAACCGAGGTCCCCATGGCTGCCCCCTTCCTCACCCGTCACCTCGGCCCCCGGGCCTCCGAGATTCAGAAGATGCTCGCCGTGGTGGGCGCGGACAGCCTCGACGCCCTGATGGACGAGGCTCTGCCCGACGCCATCCGCACCGAGCGGGCCCTGGCTCTCCCCGATGCCCTGTCCGAGGCCGAGTCCCTGGCGAAGCTGCAGTCCTACGCCGACCAGAACACCGTGCTGCGCTCCTGGCTGGGCGGCGGCTACCACGACACCCACACCCCGTCGGTGCTGCTGCGCAACATCCTCGAGAACCCCGGCTGGTACACCGCCTACACGCCCTACCAGGCCGAGATCAGCCAGGGCCGCCTCGAAGCCCTGCTCATCTTCCAGTCGATGGTGCAGGACCTCACCGGCATGGAGGTGTCCAACGCCTCGATGCTCGACGAGGCCACCGCTGCTGCTGAAGCCATGACGATGGCCCACCGCGTCGGACGCAAGAAGCAGGACCGCTTCCTCGTCGCCGACGACACCCATGCCCAGTCGCTGGCCGTCATCCACACCCGGGCCGAGCCCCTGGGCCTGAAGGTCGACGTGCTGCCCTACGATGAGCTGCTGGCCCGCGCGGGCGACAAGGACGTCTACGGCGCGCTGGTGCAGTACCCCGGCACCACCGGCATCGTGCGCGACCTGCGGCCCCTCGCCGACGCTCTGCACGCCCACAAGGCGCAGCTGTGCGTGTCCACCGACCTGCTGTCCCTCACCGTCCTCACTCCGCCCGGCGAGCTCGGCGCCGACATCGTCGTCGGCAACTCCCAGCGCTTCGGCGTGCCCCTGGGCTACGGCGGTCCCCACGCCGCCTTTCTCGCGGCCAAGGACAAGATGCGGCGGCAGATTCCTGGCCGCATCATCGGGGTGAGCAAGGACGCCGAGGGTCGCCCCGCCCTGCGCATGGCTCTGCAGACCCGCGAGCAGCACATCCGCCGGCAGAAGGCGACCTCGAACATCTGCACCGCGCAGGTCCTCCTGGCCGTGATGGCGGGCATGTACGGCGTGTGGCACGGCCCCGAGGGCCTGAAGGCGCAGGCCGAGTCGCTGCGAGGCCAGGCCGAGTCGATTCGTGCCTCTGCCCAGGCTGCGGGCCTCGACGTCCACGACGGTCCCCTCTTCGACACGGTGTCCATCGGCTTTTCCGACGCGTCCGCCCGCGACGCGGCCGTCGCCGGGGCTCTGTCCGCGGGCTTCAACGTGCGGGCAGATGGCGAGAACAGCGTCGTCATCGCAATTGATGAACGCACCACCGACAGCGAGGTGGCCGCCTGTCTCACCGGCATGGGCATCTCCCCCGTGTCCGTCGAGGCCGCCGACCTGCCCGACAGCCTGCGCCGCACGTCCGCATTCATGACCGACCCCGCCTTCCACAGCTACCGGTCCGAGACCCAGATGCTGCGCTTCCTGCACCAGCTGCAGGTGAAGGACATCGCGCTGGACACCTCGATGATTCCGCTGGGCTCGTGCACCATGAAGCTCAACGCAGCCACCGAGATGATGCCCGTCACCTGGCGGCAGTTCGGCGGCCTGCACCCCTTCGTTCCCCGCGACCAGGCCCAAGGCTACACTGCACTGTTCGAGGACCTGGAAGGCTGGCTGGCCGAGGTCACCGGCTTCGACGCCGTCTCCCTGCAGCCCAACGCCGGTTCTCAGGGCGAGTACGCCGGTCTGCTCGCCATCCGCGCGTGGCAGCAGGCCCGCGGACAGGCAGAGCGCCACATCTGCCTCATCCCCACCTCCGCCCACGGCACCAACCCCGCAAGTGCGGTGATGGCCGGCATGAAGGTCGTTCCCGTGCAGTGCGACGACCAGGGCAACATCGACGTCGACGACCTGCGCGCCTGCGCCGAGAAGCACTCCGACAAGCTCGCCGCACTCATGGCCACCTACCCCTCCACCCACGGCGTGTTTGAGGAGCGCATTCGGGAGATCTGCGAGATTGTGCACGAGCACGGTGGTCAGGTGTACATGGACGGCGCCAACATGAACGCCATGGTGGGCCTCGCCCGGCCGGCTGAGCTGGGGGCCGACGTGCTCCACCTCAACCTGCACAAGACCTTCTGCATCCCCCACGGCGGCGGCGGTCCAGGCATGGGACCCATCGGCGTCCGCGCCCACCTCGCGCCCTACCTGCCGGGCCATCCCCTCGTGGACATGGGGGGAAGCGCGTCCCTTGGCACCATCTCGGCCGCCCCTTGGGGAAGCCCCAGCATCCTGCCCATCTCGTGGGCCTACATCGCGATGATGGGCGGCGAAGGCCTCACCGAGGCCAGCCGCGTGGCCATCCTCAACGCCAACTACCTGGCCACCCGCCTGGGCGAGCACTTCCCGGTGCTGTACACCGGCGCCAAGGGCCGCGTCGCCCACGAGTGCATCCTCGACCTGCGCCAGTTCAAGCAGGTGAGCGCAGAAGACGTCGCCAAGCGGCTGATGGACTTCGGCTTCCACGCGCCCACCCAGTCCTTCCCCGTGGCCGGCACGCTGATGGTGGAGCCCACCGAGTCGGAGGACCTGGCCGAGCTCGACCGCTTCTGCGACGCCATGATCACGATTCGCGGCGAGATCGAAGACATCGAGCAGGGCCGCATCGCCCACGCCGACAGCCCGCTGCGCCACGCCCCGCACACCGCGGAGCTCGTGACCTCGGATGAATGGGACCGGGCCTACTCCCGCAAGCAGGCCGCCTGGCCGGTGGACTGGCTCAAGGGCCGCAAGTACTGGCCGCCCGTGGCCCGCGTGGACAACGCATGGGGCGACCGGCACTTGTTCTGCTCGTGCGATGGATGGGCCGCGGTCGAGGAAGCCTGACGCGCTGACGGACCACCCGGCGTCCAGAAGTCGACCCGGACAAGGTGGCTTGCACAGACCCGGTCGCTTCGCCATCTTGAAGCGACCTGGAGCCCGCCATGCTGTCCCGTTCGCATCTACTTGCACTCTGCTGCCTCTCCCTCGCCTGTGACCCTGACGGCGGTGGCAAGAAGAAGTCCGGTGGCGGGGGTGGAGGTGGTGGTGACACCGGCGATGTCGCCGACTCGGGCGGGTCGGGTTCCGGCGGCTCGGGTGGTTCGGGGTCCGGCTCCGGCTCCAGCTCGGGCGGCTGCGATGGCGCCCACGACCGTCGCTACGACTGCTCCGGCATGGACCCCGCCGACGTCACACCGCTGATGGGACAGGTGGCCCTCACCTTCGACGACGGCCCCAACCACCTCACCACGCCCGCCATCCTGGAGACCCTGCGCGAATTCCAGGCGCCCGCCACCTTCTTCGTGCTGGGCATCGAGCTGGAGGACAGCCGCAACTGGGACGTCATCGACGAGATTGTCGAGGACCCGCTGTTCACGCTGGCCAACCACTCCTACGACCACGCCAACCAGGCCGACCTGTCGCTGTCCGCCCACCGGGCCCAGGTCGACGACACCAACGACCTCATCCGCAGCTTCGGCGTGGAGCCGGAGTTCTTCCGCTTCCCCTACGGCTCGTCCAACTGCGACACCGCCGACTATGTGCGCTCTCTCGACCTGCGCATCGCCGGCTGGCACATCGACACGGCCGACTGGTGCTACGCCGCCTTCGGAGACGTCGGGGAGTGCACGCGCGACGACTACTGGCGCATTCCCGAGGAATACGAGACCGACATGCTCGGCTTCACGATGGAACAGCTGGAGCGCTTCGACGGGGGCGTGGTGCTCTACCACGACATCCATCCCTACGTGGCCGATGAGATGGAGCGCACCCTGCAGGCCATGGTGGATGCTGGCTACACCTTCGTCGATCTGCACGACGCCGGCGCCTTCCCCAACCTCAACGCCGGCACGCCCGCCGACCTCCCCTTCGTGGGCGAGGCCTGCCAGACCGACAACGACCTGTGCTGGTTGGTGGAGTACGAGGCCTGGTGCGAGCCCACCGACCCGAACCCCGACAGCACCAGCACAGACGGCATCTGCACGGTCCCCTGCGAGGGCTACTGCCTCGACCGCGATGGCTCCCCCACCACCTTCTGCGCCGAGGTGGCACCCGGAGGCTTCGGACAGTGCACCAGCCGGAGCCAGTCCCTCAATGACTGCTGCGACGCCCTTCCCGGCACGGTGTCGGTCGACATGGACCGCTGGGTGGGCGACAGCTCGGCCTCGGATTCGGTGCAGGAAAGCTGTGTGCCCGAGTCGTGGCTGTAGGGGCGCATTTTCGGAAACGGGCTGGCTGAGGTCAGGATGCGCCTCGCGCAGACGGACCTCCCTGCCGACCACCGGGCGGCAGGCGGTGGGCGAGGCACGAGACCACCGTGGGGGAGCGAGCTTTGCGAGCGGCGTGGGGGCAGCGCCCCCACTGAAGTCACACCACTGAGGTCAGGATGCGCCTCGCGCAGACGGACCTCAGTAGTAGGCGTAGCCGGCGTACAGATAGCTGTAGTTGCTGCCGTAGATGTAGTCGTAGGTGTACCACTCCACCAGACCACCGCCCTGGGAGGTGACCAATCCCCAGTAATAGTCGTTGAAGTAGGCCACACCGCCATCGAACTCGAGGGTGCCCGCCAGGTCGCCGCCGTCGCCGCAGTCGCCGCCGTTGTCGGTCAGCGAGACCTCGAAGGCGAGGTCGCAACCCGAGCAGTCGGCGTTGCTGCCCGCCAGAGCCCACCGAAAGATGCAGTCCGCCTCCACCACACCAAGGGCGACGGCACCGTTGACGGATGCTTCTCCCTCGCCCTCGCCCTCGCCGCCGTTGCCGACCTTGGGCCCATTCACGGCACCGTCGGCGTCGATCTTGGTGTTGATCTCGCAGCCTGCCGCGAGCAGTGCGAGGAACAGACAGGGGACGAGTCGGGGCATGTGGACTCCCTCAGCGAGCGCGCGGTCTATCCGGAGGTCGAGCAGCACGACCACCCAAACACAAGGTCCCGCGGGCAGTCCGGGACCGCCGCGCAGGGTAGCGGATGAGCCCCCGCTTCGCATGCCTGCGTCCGCCGATGCAGGGAAGGAGAAAGCCATGCCCGTCCCCCCGTGGACCATCTCCGCCGAGTCCGTGCTGCTCGACCTGCGCATCTTCAAGCTGAGAAAGGTGCGGTCCCACTCCGCCTTGAGGCCGGGTCACAGCAGCGACTTCGTGGTGCTCGATGCGCCGGACTGGGTGAATGTGATTGCCATGACGCCCGATGAGCAGGTCGTCTTCGTGGAGCAGTACAGGCATGGCACCCGGTCGGTCACCCTCGAGATTCCAGGCGGCATGGTCGACCGTGGGGAGACGATGGTGGACGCGGCCATCCGCGAGCTGCGGGAGGAGACCGGCTACACCGGGACCCACGCGCGCCTCATCGGCACGGTCGAGCCCAATCCCGCCATCCAGTCCAATCGCTGTGGCACCGTGCTCATCGAGGGGGCGCAGCTCACGCATCCCCAGGCGCTGGATCCGAATGAGGAGATCGATGTGTCCACGCACCCCTTCGAGTCGCTGGGGCAGCTCGTGCAGGCCGGCCGCATCACCCACTCGCTCGTGGTGGCGGCCTTTCACCACCTCACCCTCCTGCAAGCCGGGTCGTGACCACGGGACCGTCATCGGTCATCAGCACGGTGTGCTCGAACTGGGCCGACCAGAGGCCGTCCCGGGTCACCACCGTCCAGTCGTCGTCCAGGATCTCCACCTCGGGGGTGCCGAGCACCAGCATGGGCTCCACGGTGAAGGCATGTCCCACCTTCAAGCGCGGTCCGACCTCTGCGGGACCGACGTGCCGCACGAACGGGCCCTCGTGCATGCGCCGGCCGATGCCATGTCCTCCGAAGGCGGTGACCACCCGACAGCCTTCGCGGGTGGCCAGTCGCTCGATGGCTGCGCCCACCACGCCGAGACGGGCTCCGACCCTCGCCGCTGCAATGCCGGCGTCGCGGCACCGCTCAGCCGTCTCGACGAGGTGACGGGCTTCGGGGGACGGGCGGCCCACGAAGAAGGTGGCAGAGGTGTCGCCATGCCAGCCACGCAGCTCGGTGGTGACGTCGATGTTGACGATATCACCGTCGTGGAGGATGTCTTGGGTGGACGGTATGCCGTGACAGACCACTTCGTTGCGGCTTGTGCAGACCGCCGCGGGGAAGCCCTTGTAGCCCAGCTGACTCGGACGACCGCCCAGTGCCTTGGTGTGGCGGCGCACGAGCTGGTCGATGCGGGCCGTGGGGATGCCCGGAGACAGCGCGGCGCCAGCTTTGGCCAGCGTGCGGGCAGCGGCGCGTCCAGCCGCCAGCATGCGCGGCCAGTGGGCGCGGGAAATCGGGGCGAAGCGAGACGACATGGCACCTCCGCCCGTCCCCTCACCTTGCCGGCCGACCCCGACCCATACCGATTTGGCATGGGAGTCCCAACCCCGCATCGGCTACAACCAGGGCGCAACGGAGCCCGCCATGAGCCTCGACCAGATCCAGAGCTTCGTCGCCGTCGCAGAAGAGGGCGCCATCGTGCGGGCCGCGCGTCGCCTGCACCTGAGCCAGCCTCCCCTGACACGCCGAATTCGTGCGCTCGAAGACGAGCTCGGCACACCTCTGTTCGTGCGCTTGCCGCGAGGCGTCGCACTCACAGAGGCCGGACAGCGCTTTCTGCCGCATGCCCGCGGCATCTTGCAGGCCGTCGACCTGGCTACAGCCGCAGTGCAGAAGCCGAGGCCCGACCGCTCAGTCTGAGGAGTCGGAGGAGCTGGAGCTGCCGCTCGATCCGCTGTCGGAGCCACCAGAGTCCGACGACGAGCTGGACGACTTCAAGCCGTAGTGGTCCTTGTACCAGCCACTCCCTTTCAACGAGAAGGCCGACAGGGAAATCTTCTTGCGCACGTCCTGGCCGTTGCAGGACGGGCAGTCCTTCACGGGGTCGTCGGAGAAGGACTGGATCTTCTCGAACTCAAGGCCGCAGTCAGGGCAGCGGTACTCGTAGATGGGCATGGGGGCACCTCGCAACGGCCGGGCCCCTATGCCCTCGCAGCCACAAGGCAACCCTTGCGCGTGCTCAAAGCGGGGCGCTACGGGACGCGGCGATGCATCTCCTCTTGTCTGCACTCGGGCTGGTCGCCATCGGCGCCGCTGTCTTTGTCGGCGCCACGGGCCTGTTCGCGCGTTGGCGGGCCCCCGAGCCACCGAGCCGGGGCCTCGACACCCTGGCATGGGGGATCAGAGAGTGGGCGGCGAGCTTCGGCATCCTGCCCCTGCTGCTGTTCGGCATGACCCCGGCACCTGCGCCCAAGGCCGTGGAGGGCGCGTCGAACGCCGATGTGCCTGTGCTCCTGGTGCATGGCTACGACATGAACCGCGCCACGATGTGGCCCCTTGGGTGGTATCTGCGGGCCCGGGGCTGGCGGTGGGTCCACAGCGTCAACCATGGCCCCTGGGGCAACCCCATCGCCGCCCACGCCCGGCACCTGGCCGAGCGGGTCGCCGAGCTCAAGCGCGCGTCGGGAGCCGACCGCATCGACGTCGTCGCCCACTCGATGGGCGGACTCATCACCGCCTTCTACGCCGCCCGCATGGACGGCGCGGGCGACATCCGGCGGCTCATCACCATCGGCACCCCTTGGAAGGGCACCTGGCTGGCCTACTTCGGCAACCGGGCCGAGGCGCGCGACCTCGAGCCCGAGAGCGCCGTGGTCACCGAGCTGTCGCGTCTTGGCCCGCGGATGGTGTCGGTCACGAGCATCTGGACGCCCTGCGACCAGATCGTGGTGCCCGCAGCAAACAGCGTGGTCGAGCACGCCGACTGCATCGAAATCCCCGTAGCCGGACACCTCGACCTGCTCCTCGACGGCCGGGTCTTCGTGGCTGTGCGCGATGCCCTCCGAGCGCCGGAGGCGGCGGCATGAACGAGACAGACCAGGGCTTTCCCCCCAGCTGGCCGCGCATCCTTCTCGTCACAGGAAAGGGCGGAGTCGGCAAGACCACGGTGGCGGCCACCCTCGCTGTCCAGGCCGCTGCGCGGGGCGAGCGCACCATCCTCGTGGAGACCTCGGGTGCCCGGGTGGTGCCCCAGCTGTTCGGGCGTCCGTCCGAAGGCTACGCGCCGGTGGTCATGTCCCCCCGCCTGTCGGCCATCTCGGTCACCCCGGAGGCGGCGCTTGAAGACTACGTCGTGCAGCAGATCAAGGTCCGACGGCTCTACAAGCTGGTGTTCGAGAACCGCATCATGGGTCCCTTCATCGAAGCGGTCCCGGGCCTCCACGACGCCCTGCAGCTCGGCAAGGTGATGGACCTCGAGCGCGAGACCCGGCGGGGCACCCGCGTGTGGGACCGCATCATCGTCGACGCTCCGGCCACCGGACACGGCCTCACGATGATGGGTGCCGCCCGTGCGATGATGGACCTCACCCGGGCGGGCCCGATGTTCGAGGGACTGCGCCAGGTCCACGATGTGCTCGACGACCCCACAAAGACCGGCCTCGTGCTGGTGGCGCTCCCCGAGGAGATGCCGGTCAACGAGACCCTCGACCTGTGGGACCGCCTGGGCGACGGCCGCCGGCAGGTGCGCATGTGTGTGCTCAACCAGGTCCACCGGCGCTTGTGTACCGACCGCGACTGGGCAGCCGCCTCCCCTCACCTGCAGGCCCTGGCCTCGCCCGCGGTGGCAGAAGCGATGGACCTCGTGTCCGCCACCCTGTCCCGCTCCGCCCGCCAGGAAGACGCCCACGCGCGCCTCGCCAGCGGGTTGCCCGTGCCCGTCGTCGACCTGCCCGCCCTGTCCCACCGGGTGCGGTCCACCGAAGACCTCCAGCTGCTGGGCGCCGCCCTTACCGAGGGCCTGCAATGAGCGCCCGCGTCATCATCTGCTGCGGCTCCGGCGGCGTAGGCAAGACCACGGTGAGCGCAGCCCTTGCCGCAAGATTCGCCCGAGAAGGCCTGAGAGTGGCCGTTCTCACCATCGACCCCGCCCGTCGTCTCGCCGACAGCCTGGGCATTGGCGAGCTCACCAACACCCCACGCCGGGTGCCCCTCGACCGGGTCGTACCCGACAGCACGGGCCACCTCGACGCCATGATGCTCGACGCCAAGTCCACCTTCGACGAGATGGTGCGCCGCTGGTCTCCCGACGCCGAGTCTGCCGAGCGGGTTCTCGCCAACCGCTACTACCAGGCCGCCTCCACCCGCCTTGGCGGCTCGCACGAATACATGGCGATGGAGCGGCTGCTGCAGCTTTGGAAGGGCGGTGACTACGACGTGGTGGTGCTCGACACACCCCCCACCCGCCACGCCCTCGACTTCCTCAAGGCCCCCGACCGCATGTCCGGCCTGATGGATCAGGGCGTGTTGCGCTGGCTGGTGATGCCCAAGACACGCGGCGGCTGGCGGGCCCTGGAGTTCGGCAGCGAGGCGGTTGCCCGGGTGCTCAAGCGGCTCGTCGGTCGGGGAGTGATTGGAGAGATTGCCGAGTTCTTCGACGCCTTCCGCGGGCTCGCCGACCGCATGCGTGACCGCTCACTGGAGGTCCGCAACCTGCTGCGCGACCCACACACCCGCTTTTTGCTGGTCACCTCGCCTGCACCCACCGCGCGGGCCGAGGCGCTGTACTTCCTCGACGTGCTGAAGACCGAGAAGATGCCCTTTGGCGGCTTCGTGGTGAACCGCACCGCCACAGCCCCGGTGCATCCGCTGCTGGCCAGCGACCTGCCCGAGGTCCCGCCCGACGGTCTGTCGCCCGACGCATGGTCGGCCTGCCGAGGCGCCCTGCTCGAGGCCCATGCCGCACGATCCGAGCAAGCCGCCGTCCACGCCGACGCCGTCCGCATCCTTCGCGAGGCTGGCCCGCGCGGCGCCCCATGCTGGCTGGTCCCCGAGCAGGCCGAAGACCTCCACGACCTCCATGGTCTCGTGGGCCTCGGTCCGCACCTGCCTGCAGATGTGTGGTCCCAGAGCTGAACAGCCGCGCTGGACTCACGCCACGGCGGCCGTCCTCCCGAGCAGGTCGGCTCACTCCGAGAAGTAGGCCTCGCTCACGCAGAGGTCGGGGAACTCCTTGCCGGCGGTGATGGCGTCGAAGGTGATCTTGACGGTGGAGGTGTTGCGGGCCGGAAAGCTCACCTCGGTCTTGCGGATGCTGGACTTCACCGTGAGCTTCTCGGTGGACCCATCGGAAAACGCCAAGGTGACCTGGCTGGCCCGGTTGCCCTTCATGAAGAGACCGAAGCTGGCCGCGTTGCCGTTGATCCAGCTGAGCTTCGACACGCTGCGGGTGGCGCCGAAGTCGGCCTGCAGCCACTGACCGGTGCCGTCGCCCGAGTCGCCCTCACACCACACCGAGTCGGCGAGACCGTCTTCCACGTTCACCGGCTTGTAGTTGCCGTCGGCGTCTTCGGGGTACTCGGAGCTGGCCGTCCAGCTCGACACCTTGTGGTGGGCCACCGGCTGGTCGTCGAGCACCTGAATCTCGGACAGAGCGGTGTCGTTGAAGGTGTTGCCCGAGTACACGCTCTTGATCTTGACCTTCACCCAGCTCGCCTTCACTGGAGCGTCGAGGGTGACCATCTCCATGAGCTTGTCGTCGGCGAGGGTCTTCTTCTGCTTGGTGCCGTCGGAGAACTCCAGCTCGACTTCCTTGATGCGGCTGTGGCGCTGCCAGTAGTCGTAGCTGTACCAGGTGCCGTTCCAGATTCGGAGCGCGGTGACCGTGGTGGGCGCCGCGAAGTCGAGCTGAACCCAGCTGCCGAGACCCGAGCCTTCGCCGCCTTCGACCCAGTAGGAGGCCTGCTTGCCATCGTGGACGTTCTTCGCGTCGTAGTTGCCGTTTTCGTCGGCGGCCATCGAACCGGATGCAGTGGCGCTGGTGATCTTCACGGTGCCAGCGTCGGCCGGCGCAGCGAGCAGGCCCAGGAGGAGTCCGACGGGGGTCATGTTGTCTCCGATTCGACGGTGCGCGGCGGACGCTCGAGGAGAGCTGGCACGACTCGCGCAGGTGGCTGAGAGCGACGGAGGGTAGTCCGTGGCAGGTCAAGGCGATGCAAGGAGCCGGGCCCGCAACCTGCGACCGGCGCCTCGGATTCCGCGCAGGTTCAGAAGGTGGTCTGCCAGGTCACGCGGCCACCCTCGAAGCCGGGAAGGGAGCGACACTGTCCGCCGGCGCAGCGAATGCCGGCCTTGTAGGCGCCGTAGAACAGGCGCAGTGTGCTGGCGGGCTTCGGGTGGAAGATGACCTCGGCCGCGCCGTAGAGGCTGTCCTCGTCCTGCCCGTAGGAGGCGGGGTCGATGAACTTCAGGTTCCCCTCGCTCTGGATGATGGGGTTGTTGGTGAAGTCCTGGTAGAGGATGAACACCCACTCGCTGCCCACATGGTACGCCAGCGCGTTGTTCATCTCGAGGAAGTCCTCCTGCTGGAGGATGCCGTTGTTGCCCCACTGGAACTTTCGGCCGTTGAGGCTCACCTCGAAGGTGTCCCGCGGGTTCACGGGGAAGATCCAGGTGGCGTCGAGGTGGGTCATCTGGTCGGCGCCGAAGTCGATGTCGGTGCGCTGGTCGATGCGGTAGCCGGTGTTGAGCTGGAGGCTCTGGCGTCCCTTGAACCACTGCAAGCCCGTGATGGCGTGGCCGATGTTCTCGGGAACGGAGTTGAAGTGTTCGCCGCCCACGTCGGCGTCGTGGAAGGCCACCGCGGACACGTAGGGGATGAGGTCGCCGCCCTTGGCGTTGTAGTCGACCCGGAGCAGGGCACCCGCCAGGTCGTTGGAGTTGACCGTGGCGCTGGCATCTTCGGTGATGACCAGCTCGTACTCGAGGGTGGGGGCAGCGGCGGCCTCCCAGTTCTCCGCACCGAGGAAGGTGTTGATGCGCTCGGTGTCCTTGGTGCGCTTGGCCTCGAACTGGATGGTGGCGTTGCCCGGGTAGGCGGTGGCCGAGGTGTAGACGCCGTAGCCGGTGAGGCGCTCCAGCGACTCGTCGCCAATCATCTCCTCGCCGTGGTAATCGAAGAGGTCGCCTTCGATGTACCAGTCGATGCCAGCCACCCCGAGCACCTCCGCCGTGGCGCCGACCACCCGCAGGTCGATGTCGTCGCCGTAGCGAGACAGCTTGGGCAGCTCGACGTCTTCGGCACGGGCGAAGCGGTACACGACGCCGTGGAGCCCCAGCTGCGCGGGTCCGACAGCGTAATGGGCCAACCGCATGCCCGTGATCATGTGGGCGGGGTCTTCGGTGATCTCCACATTCGGGTTGAACATGCTGACGTCCTGCGTATTCGTCAGCCCCGTGATGCCCGACACCTCGAAGTCGCCTGCACTGGCCGTGAAGGTGACCCCCTTGATGGAGGTGTCGATGTCGATGGCGGTGTTCTTGATGGCGTTGAGCGCGAGCCCGCGGCCGTAGCTGGCGTAGTTGTCGCCCAGTCCGAGCTCCACATTGTCCCACCGCTTGGTGAGGTAGAGCTTCTCCATGCGCACCAGGGCGTGGTCGAAGGGCGACTGCCAGTTCTCGTCGTAGAGATACCGCTCGTCTTCGAGCACGCCGTCGAGCCGGTAGCGGTTGGCGAAGTAGGCCGCCTGGTCGACCTGAACCCCGATGACCAGCCCCTCCTTCGTGAGCAGGAGGTTGTTGCGGAAGACCTCCTCGAAGTAGTCCTTCACCCGCAGGTCGGGGAAGTCCGGAAGCTGCTGGCTCTGCGGCACCCGGTGGTATCGAAAGTCGAAGTTGGTGGTGACCTGCACGGTGGAGCCGGACAGCGGTCCGGTCCCCCAGAGCTCGAAGGCGTGGGAAGGCCGCGCGGCGAGGCCCAGCAAGACGGCGGAGGCGATGGCGGCGCGGCGGTGCATGGTGGCTCAGCCCTCGTCGAGAATGGCCTGAATCTCTTCTTCCAGCTTCTTTTCATCGCCCGGGTTGTAGCCGGTGTGGACGTTCCTGATCTTGCCCTGCCCGTCGATGATGACGGTGTACGGCAGCGTCTTCGAGGGGTTGAACATCGCCACCACCTTCGACTCCTTGTCGAAGAGGGCGTTGAACTGGAACTTGCGGCCCTTCACATAGGCGCGGGCCTGGCTGTAGGCGCGGGCGTCGTCGATGCTGATGGAGATGCCTTCGAAGCCGTGCGCCTCGAACTTCTTGTCGAGTGCGTCGACGTGGGACATCTCAAGCTTGCAGGGACCACACCAGGTGGCCCAGAAGCTCACGAGCACCACCTTCTTGGGCTCGAGGTTGTCGGCAGGTCCGACCATGAGCTGGCCGTCCTTGACCGTCACCGAGAAGTCCTTGTTGGAGGCATCTCGCAGCGTGAAGGACGGCGCGATGTTGTCCTGGGCGACAGCCACCGCGGGCACTGCGGCAAGCCCGGCAGCGAGCGCCAGGGTGGGGACGACACGCCGGAGCAGGCGGAAGGACGAGGTCATGTTGCACTCCTGTCGAGGGCACATCCCACGCTGAAACAGCGCCATGGGATGGATGGGACGGTGGACGGGATCGGGGTCCTGGGCCATCGTCCGGATGCCAAGGGCCGCGGAAGGATACCCGACCCGACCCCGCGCGGCACGAACCGGAAGACGGTGCTACGGGGACGCACCCGACCCCGAGGATGTTCGAGCCATGCCCAAGCGAGTCCTCATCGTCGACGATGAGCGGAGCATTCGCACCGTCCTTCGCGCCCACCTCAAGCGCGCCGGCTACCACCCGCTGCTGGCCGCCGACGGTGCCGAAGCCCAGGCCATTCTCGCCAGAGAACCGGTCGACCTGGTGGTGTCCGACCTGATGATGCCCAACGTCGACGGAATGGCCCTGCTGGCGCACTGCCGCAGCGAGCACCCCGGTCTGCCGGTGATTCTCATCACCGCCCACGGCACGGTGGACTCCGCGGTGGAGGCCATCAAGCAGGGGGCCCACGACTACATCACCAAGCCATTCGACGCCGTGGAGCTGCAGAGAATCATCCGAAAGGCCCTCGCCACCGAAGAAGCCGACCGCCGCAGCGTGCGCCCCGACCCCAGCGCGAAGCGGGCGAAGGGACGCTTCGGAATCATCGGCCAGACCCCCGAGATGAACGCCATCTTCGACATGATCGAGCGGGTGGCGGCTTCTCCCACCACCGCGTTGATCACGGGGGAGAGCGGCACGGGCAAGGAGCTGGTGGCGCGGGCACTTCACGCGCAGTCAGACCGCTGCGCAGGCCCCTTCATCCGCGTGAATTGCGGGGCCATCCCTGACAATCTTTTCGAGAGCGAGCTGTTCGGCCACGAACGGGGGGCGTTCACAGGCGCCGTTTCATCGCGGCAGGGCCGCTTCGAGCTGGCCGACGGCGGCACGCTCTTTCTCGACGAGGTGGGGGAGCTGCCCCGAGACATGCAGGTGAAGCTGCTGCGGGCGCTCCAGGAGCGGGCCTTCGAGCGGGTGGGCGGGGTGCGCACCCTCACGGTCGACGTGCGGGTGGTGGCCGCAACGAACCGCGACCTCCGCAAGGCAGTGGATGCAGGCGAGTTCCGAGAGGACCTCTTCTACCGGCTCCACGTCGTGCCACTCCGACTGCCCGCGCTGCGCGACCGTCCAGACGACATCCCGCTGCTGGTCAACCACTTCATCGAGCGCTTCAACCGACGGCTCGGGCGAGAGGTCACCGGCACCACCCCTGCCGCCATGGCCGGTCTGATGGCTTGTTCGTGGCCCGGCAACATCCGCGAGCTCGAGAATGTGATGGAGCGCGCCGTGTTGCTCGCGACCGGCACCACGCTCGGCCTCCCCGACCTCCCCGGCTTGTCGGACGGCCCCGTGAAGGAAGCACCGGAGTCCGAGGAGATGGGACTCAAGGAGTATGTGCGGGTCTACACCGCCCAGCTCGAGCGAGCGCGCATCCAGCGGGTGCTGCAGCAGGAGGACGGCAACGTCACCCACGCCTCTCGCAAGCTCGGCATCTCCCGCAAGAGCCTGCAGATGAAGATGAAGGAATACGGACTCCGAGACGAGCCCCGCTGAATCGGTGGGAGTCCCCACGCTGACAGCTCCCTGACAGCCACTCCGAGGGCCCTGTCCGCCGGGGGCCCCGTCGCCTCGGACCCGTTACGCCGTCGCGTCGCTTGACCCCTGCCGGAGCCCCCCCGTAGGCTTGCCGCCCGAGGTGCGCCCCATGGCCCTGCCGCAAATCGTTCTCCTCACGCTCGGCTCCGCGCATGCGGCCGAGGTGACCCGCTTTCCACCCGCACTGCGCGGAGACGTCGAGATCCGATACGACGTCGGTGGTGAGAAGGGACGGCTGCTCGAAGACGGCACCGAGGTCGGCACGCGCCGCCTGACCCACCACCACATCACCTACACGGGCACCTTCAGTCCCGTGACGGGCGTGGCGCTCTACGTGGGGCTTCCCCACCTCGCGAGCGAGCGGGTCCGCTTCTTCGACGCCCAGTCGATGGCCTACGACCCCCGCCTCGAGAATGGCACGATGGTGGGTACCGACACACTCGCCGATGCCGAAGCCGAGCGAGGCACGGGAATGGGCGGTGTGTGGATCGGCCTGAAGGGCGCGCCAATGCACCGCGAGCTGTACCCCCGCCGGTCCGACCGGGTGAGCTGGGTGCTCGACGCGGGCTTCCGCTTCCGGGACAAGACCAACTTCTGGACCTACGGCCCCCGAGAGCGACGCGGAGCCGGCCCAGGCGCGCCAGCCTTCCGCTTCCAGGGTTCCGTGAGCAGCAAGCACCGGTGGGCCGAGCCCTACCTGGTCGCCACCTTGCTGCGGACGGGTCGCATCACCACCGATGTCGTCGACGCGGACGGACAGGTGGTGGCCCAGGGCCTGGACCTTCGGCCTGCCAGCCGGGTCGACTCCGTGGTGGGCGTCGAGTACACCCTCCACGAGTACGGTCAGGGCGCGATGGTCGCCCTCGATATGCACGGCAGCTTCGGCTACGCCACCTGGCAGGACATCCCCAGTGGCCTGTACCTTCCGAGCGTGCTCGACGCCTCCAGCCAGCTCCCCGCCACGATGTCGGAGAACACGCGGCTCGGAGTGGGTGGCGGGGTGAACTGGCGCTTCATCGAGTACCTGCAGCTCAACGTCACTGGCGATGTGGGCATCAACACCGGCGGGCGCGTGGAGCACTACTACCCGGTGTCGATGGGCATGGGTGCGCTCGAGTGGGGCGTGCACACCACGCTGCAGTTCAAGGTGCGCGACCTGTTGTGGGAAGGCGCAGCCACCACCGAGTCCGGGCGTGCCGACCGTCCCCCGAAGCCACCGCCGGAGAATCCCCCCCCGGCCTACTGAGCCAGACCGCCTCCCTGCCGCGCCTTTCCGCGCGGCATATTCGTTGGGAGCTGGACGATTCAGAAGGGGTCGTCGGTCCAGGCGATGCGACCGTCGGGGGCCACCTGCGCCAGCACGAAGCAGGCTTCGGTCCACCAGCACTCTGGCTGGGCAGCCATCCAAGCCGTGGCTGCCCGACGGAGGCGACGCACCTGAGCGCCGTGAACCGGCTCGTAGGCAAGGTGGCCGGTGCGCGCCTTGACCTCCACGAAGCGCACCTTGTCTCCACGGGCCACCACGAGGTCGAGCTCCCCTCCCCCACCCCGCCAATTGCGCGCGAGGAGCTTGCACCCCGACGCCACCAGCATCTCGGCCACGCGGGACTCGGACACCGCGCCCAGGTCGCGCGCAAGCTGGCGCCGCAATGGCTGCGTCGAGCAATTCATGCCCATCCCCCACGCACGACCAGGCCGCCGATACCCGACCTGGTGGAGTCGAGCCTTCGGCAGCCTGTTGGATGTGTCATGCAGCGTCGACCCATGGCCGACGCAAGCAGCTCAGCTCTCGGCGCCGTGGCGCGCGGCGAGCTGCTTGCGACGACGACGCCCCTTGCGACGGCGCTTGGGCTTGGCCTCGGCGGCCGCATCGGTGGGGGGACGCCAACCGCGGATGGGCTTGAGGCGGGCAGCCTTTCCGGAGAGGCCGCGGAGGTAGTAGAGCTTCGCGCGGCGCACCTTGTGGCGGCCGGTGACCTCCACCTTCTCCAGCCAGGGGCTGAAGAGGGGGAAGACGCGCTCGACACCCATGCCATGCGACACCTTGCGCACGGTGATGGTGGTGCGGGGGCCGCCACGCTTGAGCGCGATGACAGTGCCCTCGAAGACCTGGGTGCGGGCCTTGTCGCCTTCCTGGATGCGGACGTGCACCCGCACCGTGTCACCGGGGCGGATGTCGATCTTGAACTTCTTGGCGTAGAGCTCGGTCTCGAGCTGCGCGATCGTGGCCATGATTCCTCTCTCGCTGCGGAGCAGCGGACAGCGTTCCGACGCCATGCCGACCGACGCGCCAACTCCCAGGGGACTCCAGGAGAGGAGGTCGGCCGTGGTCTGCAGCCTCCGGCTCGAAAGTCGGGGGCCATCAATCGGGGGGACGGGTCGCCTTGTTGCCTTTGCCGCAGTTCGGTGGACCCGCCTTCGAGGATGGGGTCTGGCGGACTGCGGTGGCCAGGACTGGTGAACCGTCTCCACCGCGGCACGGCGAGACGCGGCAGGCTATTCGAGCGCCTGCCGCCTGTCAACGACCGAGTCCGACTCCTGCGGCGCTGCCGCCGGGGCCGCAGGATCGGGCTGGGGAGCGGGCTTCGGAGCTTGCTGGCGGGCGAGGTGAGCCTCCCAGAGGTCGGGCCTGACCCGGCGAGTGAGCGCCTCTCCTTGCTGGGCTCGCCACTCGGCGATGCGGGCGTGGTGGCCAGATCGCAGCACGTCGGGCACCGCCCAGTCGCGGTAGACCGGCGGACGCGTGAAGGCGGGCGCTTCCAGCAAGCCGGCATTGAAGGACTCGTCGGTGAGGCTGTCGGCATTGCCCAGCACTCCCGGCACGAGGCGGGCCACGGCATCGCAGATCACCAATGCCGCCAGCTCGCCGCCGGTGAGCACATAGTCTCCGATGGACACCACCTCGTCGACGAGGTGTTCGGCCACCCGCCCGTCGATCCCTTCGTAGTGGCCACACAGAATGACGAGGTGCGGAAGCCGGGCCAGCTCACGCGCACGCTGCTGGGTGAGGGGCCGGCCAGCAGGGGCGGTCATGATCACATGCGAGTCGGGGCGGCGGACCGCCGCCAGCGCCTCATCGACGACATCGACCCGCATCACCATTCCGCTGCCCCCGCCGTAGGGCGTGTCGTCGACCACCCGGTGCCGGCCCCGCCCATGGGTGCGGATGTCGTAGAGCCCGAAGGACACGGTGCCGGCCTTCGCTGCCCGGCCGAGGATGCTGTGCTCCAGGGCCGGCGCACACATCTGTGGAAACAGCGTGAGGATGTCGAACTTCATGCTGCCGCTCCCTGCGGATGGCCGCCCGAGCGGGCCGCGCGCTTCTGCACAGCCTCAGACGAAGAGGGGCGCGTCGTCGCGCACCACGACATGGTCGGGCGGCTCCACCTCGAGGAGGTCGTCAATGCGGGCGTGGACCCAGACCGTGCCCTTGGGGCCCCGCACCACCCAGGTGTCCATTCCGGGGCCGCTCACGATCTCACGGATTCGGCCGAGTTCGTCGCCGCTCTCTGTGCGCACCGGCGTGCCGATGAGGTCGCGGTGATACCACTCGCCGTGCTCCGGCTCGGGAAGGGACTCATCGGGAACGACCAGCTCATGGTCCTTCAGCGCAGCCGCCGCCTCGGGCGTGGTGACGCCTGGAATGCGCGCCAGCACCCGCTTGCCGGAGCCAGGTCGAATCTGGAGCTCGATGGGCTCTCGCGCACCATCGGGCGCGACCAGCACCACATCCACCCGCTGGCCGACGAGGTCGGTGGCCGGGTTGTACAGGTAGAGGCGAACGTCGCCGCGGAGGCCGAACACACCGTTGATGTGGCCAAGGCGAACATCATCGGGAAGAAAGCGTTTGGAGGCCTTCGGGGCTGGCTCCGGACGCACGGAAGCCCCAGCCTTCGGCTTGTCTGCCGAGCTGGGGCCTTCGGATGGGCGCGTCATGCGCCTACTCCTCGACGGCGTCTGAGCCCGGCTCCATGAGGTCGACCACGGGCTTCACAGACCCACCCGCAGCCGCAACGACCTGCTGGATGGCCTGGAAGTTGCGGCCTTCTTCACCACGCACCCGGGCGTAGTCGTCGTCGTGCACGCGAAGCTCGAGCAGCACCGAGCTGGCGCCCTCCACCACGGTGATCGACATGGCGTCGGGGTGCTCGACGTAGGGCGCGACAAGAAACTCGACGAGCTCTTTCACGATTCGCTGCCCTCGGCAGCCTCGACCGACTCACCGGCGCCGCGCTGACGCTTGATGATGTTGGCGACGGTGTCGCTCGGGCTGGCGCCAACGCCAAGCCAGTAGTCGACGCGCTCGAGGTCGAGGCGGATGTCGGCGGGCTGCTTCATCGGGTCGTAGTAGCCGAGGGCTTCGATGAAGCGACCGTCGCGGGGGGCGCGGGAGTCGGCCGCGACGATGCGGTAGAAGGGATGCTTCTTGCGGCCCATGCGGGTCAGCCGGAGGCGAACCATGGTGTCTGTGCTCCTGGGGAGCCAAAAGCTCCCACACACGAGTGCGGATGTCGGAATTCCGAGGAATGGAGAGCGGGCACGAGCCGGGCGCTCAAGGCCTCCGTGGTCCGGATTCGGACACACCCCCGAGGGAGCTGGAGACCTCACCTCCGCCCGCCTTGGACCGTCCGGCAGGCAGAACCTGCGATCGGAGGGCACACAAAACGTGGACGGAGCCACCCGGCGGGTTGAAGCGGTCGGCTCAGGGAAAGCCCCTGGGCTGGACCGTCTGGCAGAGGAGGCGCACTTGCACCACCCAGCCGCCCGCAGCGGCGGCGGTGCATAACCGGTCGTGTGCCATGCGCCCGTCGAAAACCGCAGCCGCAGGGCATCGCCCCACGGGGAGGCCCATCAAGGGGCCACCTCCAGGCTCAGAGCCCGGCCATCCCAGGCAATCCCAGCGGCCACGAGGGCTTGGACCAGTGGACCGTCGGCCGGCTCCGCCCCATTGAGCTGTGCGAAGCGCAGGGAGCCTTGCCGGGCACGGCTGCGAGAGTGGGACAAAGCCGCCACCGCCCGCTTCCAGGCAGCAGCGGGCTCGGAGGGATGGGCCACCGCGGCGAGCCGGGCCTGCCCCTTGCCGATGTAGAGCACCAGGTGGCCGCCCACCAGCACCACGGTGGCGCCGCTCTCCCGCCGAAGCTGCCCGAGCTCGCCTTCGGGAAAAGGCACCACCGCGCCGTAGGGGCTGGCCGGGTCGGTCGCGGCCAGCACCACCACCTCGTCGAGCTCACGGGCCGCCCGAAGTCGGTCGACTGCGCCAGGCAGGGCGAACTGGCCCCCCCCGAGGCCGGTGACGAACCATCCCCGCCGCACCTGGCCGAGGTTCTCCATCTCTCGCAGCACCGGGTAGAGCGCAGCAAAGCCCCCGACCATGCCTTCGGCGAGGGCGAACTCCCGGCCGACCACACCATGACGCTCCAGCAAGGAGACCGCACGGGCATGCAGCCGCTGAGTGTCGTCGACTGCAGGGTCGTGGAGCCACGATGTAGTGCACCACCAGCGCCCGCCGGCGAGGCGACTGGAGCTGGTGCCGCGTCGCCCCCAGCCGCGCCCGGGAATCCCGCGGGAGATGCGGGCGCGCGCCGCCCGTTTCTTCTTTCCACCAGCCAGAGCCCGCAGCGGCTGGAAGGTGTCGTTGGACAGCCACCCCGCCCAGGCGAGGTCCCACACGATTGCATCGAGGGTCTCGCTGTCGGCGCGGTCGCGGAAGTGCCGGTGGATCTCGGCAGCAAAAGAGGCGCCCCGCTGCGACAAATGCTCGAGCACAGCGCGGTGCAGGTCATCTTCACGCAGGTCAAACACCGACTCGTCGGCTGCTCCTCCGAGCAGGGCCAGGTTGTCGCGGCGCACGAGCCGTACCTTGCCGTCGCGGCTGCCGAGAGAGCCGGCCCCGATCCAGGCGATCTCTCCGGCCGCTCCGAGGCCATCGAGCATCTGTGACGAGTAGCCACGCACCCGCGCGGGCAGAATACGCGCCTCGAGCTCAGACCACGGCAACGGGCAGCCTTCCAGCTGGGCCAGCACCTCCAGCAGCCGGTTCATGCCACCTCGGGCCGGCCGGGTGGCCGCACCGTGCCACTGGGGCAGGAAGCTGCCGAGCACCGGGCCGTCCACCGGCTCTACCTCGCCCCGCAATGCCGCCAGGGCGCGTCGCTTGAGTCTTCGCAGGACCGCCCGATCGCTCCAGCTCCCTGCCTCCCCGGGCCCCTCCACCACCACGCCTCGTGCACGCAGCTCATCGAGCACGCGCTCGATGGTGGCGATGCCCACGCCAAGGCGGGCGGCCACCGAAGAGGCCCGAAAGACAGCGTGGGTGCGCGCGTGGCGGGCCACGAGGAACACCAGAGGCCGGGTGCTCTTGTCCAACAGCTCCGCCGGAAGGCCAACGGGGGGCACGACCCCCAACCCGTCGCGGTATCGCGCGGCGTCTTCCGGCACGATCCAACGCGACTCACCGCCGATCCGCACCGCGACCACACGGCCCTGCGCCCTCAGCTCCGCAATCCAGTCGGACCACGGCGCACCCGCTTCACAGCGCGCGGCCAGCTCGGCATCGGAGAGGTCGCCGAGCTTGCGGAGGAGATCCTCCACGGCGTCGCGGTGCTTCGCGCGGCCAGCCTCGGTGCGCCGCTGAAGCTCGTCGTCGAGTTCTGCAACGAGCTCCAACGGGATGAGGTCGCGCAAGGCGTCGTCGCCCAACAGCTCCCGGAGCAAAGCGCGGTCGACCGACAGCGCCATGGCCCGGCGCTCCGCCAACGGCGCATCGCCTTCGTAGAGCCAGTTCGCGACAAAGGCGAACACGAGCGAACGAGCGAACGGAGAGGCGGTCTCGGTCTCCACCTCCACCACCCGCACCCGGCGGCGCTGCACGTCTCCGAGCAGTGCGGTGAGCGCAGGCAGATCGAACACGTCGCGCAGGCACTCCCGGTAGGCCTCCAAGGTGATGGGAAAGGATGGCAAAGTGGAGGCGGCGGCCAGGAGCGTCTGGCTGCGCATCCGCTGGAGCCACAACGGGGTGCGCTGACCGGGGCGGCGTCGGGGCAGCAGGAGGGCCCGCCCTGCGGCCTCCCGAAAGCGCGCGGCGAAGACAGCCGAGTTGCGCAGCTGCTGCAGCACCAGCTCGTCGACCTCGTCGGGACTGGGGATCAGCTCGTGAAGCTCGGGCAGCTCGTCGCCCTCGGGCACCCGCAGCACGATGCCGTCGTCTGACCACACGCACTGCACCTCCGCGCCCAGCTTCACCTCCAGCTGGGCGCGGATGGCGAGCGACCAGGGCGCATGCACCCGGCCACCGAATGGAGACAGGATGCAGACCCGCCAGTCTCCGAATTCGTCGGGGAAGCGCTCCACCACGATGCATCGGTCAGTGGGCAAGGCGTCTGTGGCAGCCCGTTGCTCCTCCACGAAGCGCAGCAGGTTGCCAGCCGCGAGGGTGTCCAGCTGACAGGACTCCCGCAGCCACGCGACCACGTCGGCGTGCGGCTCCTCGATGGCGCCAGCGCATTCCACCCGGTCTGGCTCCTTCCCCGAGACCGCGACCGCGAGGGCACCGGGGCGTGGCAGGCGCTCGCCGAGCTCCCGCACGAGGGCACCCATCGCCCGGCCCATCTCCGCGGGCCGACCGGGTCCTTCCCCGCGCCAGAATGGCATGCGCCCCGGCTCTCCCGGCGCGGGCACGACCAGCACGCGGTCGCGGCTGATCTCCACGATGCGCCAGGTGCTGGCCCCCAGCAGAAAGGTGTCGCCCTTTCGGGACTCGTACACCATCTCCTCGTCGAGCTCGCCGACCCTCGGACCGTCGGGCGCGACGAAGACGCCGTAGGTGCCGCGGTCGGGGATGGTGCCGGGGTTGGTGACCACCGACATCCGCGCCCCGGGCCTCGCCCGCAGGACGTCTTCGGTGCGGTCCCACGACAGCAGCGGACGCACCTCTTCGAGTCCCCGCGCCACCTCGGGGTCGGCGGCGGAGGGCAGCAGACGGCCAGACAGCATCTCCAGCACCGCCACGAAGCTGTCTTCGCCCAGCTCGCGGTAGGGCGCGGATCGCCGCACCATAGCGAGCAGCTCGCCGAATTGGCGGTCGGCCACCACGCACATCGCGGCCACCTGCTGGGCGAGCACATCGAGCGGATTGGCGGGCACCGCGGTGGGCTCCACATCCCCGGCCCGCATTCCGCGTGCCACCACGGCGGCTTCGAGCAGATCGCCCTTGAACTTCGGAAACACCCGCGCCTTGCTGAGCTGGCCGACGCCATGCCCCGCCCGGCCAACACGCTGCAGCCCCGAGGCCACAGAGTGCGGCGAGGCCACCTGCACCACGAGGTCGACCGTGCCCATGTCGATGCCGAGCTCCAGCGAGCTGGTGCAGACGATGGCCGGCAGGTGGCCGCGCTTCAGTGCCTCCTCGACCTCGGTGCGCTGGCGGTGGCTGACGCTGCCGTGGTGGGCGCGGCAGACTGGCGCGGTGTGGCCCCGCTGGGCCGCGAGCTCGTTGAGCCGCTGAGAGAGCCGCTCACACAGCCGCCGGCTGTTGGTGAACACGATGGTGGTGCGGTGGGCCTCGATGAGGTCGAGGATCTTTGGCTGGATGGTGGGCCACACCCCGGCGCGGTCCATCCCAGGCGAGCTGACCGGATGCACGCCGGTGGACAACAGATCCGCCTCGGCGAGGGAGGGCTCGGGCTCCGGCTGGGGGGGGCGGTCGAGGTCCTCCATCGGCACGACAATCTCGAGGTCGAAGGCCGGTGGCGCAGAGGCGTCGACGATGGTGACGGGCCGGTCACCGCCGAGAAAGCCCGCGATGACGGAGAGCGGTCGCTGGGTGGCACTGAGGCCGATGCGCTGGGGGTCGAGGCCCGGCGCCTCCGCAGTGCCCCGGCACAGCGCGCTCAGTCGCTCCAACGACAACGCCAGGTGCACACCGCGCTTGGTGCCCGCCACCGCGTGGATCTCGTCGACGATGACGGTCTGCACCGTGCGGAGCACCTCCCGCGCCTGGCTCGTGAGCAGCAGGTAGAGCGACTCGGGTGTGGTGACGAGGATGTCGCCGGGGTGGGTCTTCAGGCGCCGACGGTCGCGCTGGGACGTGTCGCCTGTACGCACGCTGACGTGGAGGTCGGGCGGCAGCTCCCCCAGCTCCTCCGCCGCACGACACACGCCGGCGAGCGGGGCCCGCAGGTTGCGCTCCACATCGTAGACAAGGGCCTTCAGCGGCGACACATAGAGCACCCGCACCCCCTTGGGCGCGTCGGGAGCTCGGGGGACCGTGAGGCGGTCGATGGCCCACAAGAAAGCGGCGAGGGTCTTGCCCGAGCCGGTGGGGGCGAGCAGCAGGGCGTGTTCGTCGGCCGAGATGGCCGCCCAGCCCCGCTCCTGCACTTCGGTAGGACAAGAGAACGCCCGCTCGAACCACAAGCGGGTGGACGGTCGAAAGCGCTGGAAGGCCGAGCTCACCCCCTCCTGTTCACCTGTCCAGGCACCACTGTCCATCCATTCAGCCATCCCGAGACATCCAAAGGTCCTACTCTTCGGCGAAGAGTGCCGCCCCGAGGAAGATCCAGGTTCGGTTCGCACCCGGCGCGGAGCCAACAAAGTCGGGATGCCCGTCGCCGTTCACATCTCGGGGGGCCAGCGCAGCGGCTCCGGCGGCGTCTCCGGCAGAGTCTCCCGACAGGTGGTAGGCCACATCGTTCGAAGTGGCCGGAACACCCGCCGGCACCGGTCCCATCACGACCTCGAGACGGCCGGTGTCGGAGCTCCAGCCCGGGGCGCCGAGGGCGATGTCCATGAAGCCGTCGTGGTCGATGTCACCCACGCCCGCCGAGCTGAAACCGAGCTGGGCTCCCGCGCCAGGGCCGTCGATGCGCGCGTAGGCATCCGCGGCAGCCACCGTGCCGGAAGGTGCCACGAAGATGTAGACCGAACCGCCCGAGGTCCCGTCCTCCGGCGCCCCCACGATGAGGTCGTCGAGGCCATCGTCGTCGAGGTCCACCCCGCCGCCGACCGAACGTCCGAAGTCCGAGCCGTCCTCCATGTCCTCCAGCACCACCGTGGACGACGCCGCCCCTCCCGACAAGCCGCCGAGCACGACCACCACGGTGTTTCGGCCCGGTGCCCCCACCGCGACATCCGACAGACCATCTCCATCGATGTCGCCGAGGTCTGCCAGTGAGGCCCCCAGCTCGGCGTGAACCCCGACCGACACACCGAGCTCCACCTCCATGGACGAGCCGCCGTCGCCCGCATCGGTCCACACCCAGAGCCCGCCGTCGCCACCTGCACTGGCCGGCGCCCCCACGAACAGGTCGGGAGCGCCATCCCCGCCCTGGTCCTCCACGAACAACAGGGCCGCGCCGTAGCCGTCGGCGGAGGAAGGTCCTGCCTGCCGCGTGCCGGCGGAGTAGGCCAGGCCCCCGCTCGAAGGTCCGCCAAAGACCACGACAGCCCCGTCCCCATCGGCCTCCCCGACGAACAGCTCCGCCGCTCCGTCGCCATCGGCATCTCCCACGGCCACCGCAGCGCCGAAGTCCGCTCCCGAAGGCGCACCCGAGACCACCGCAAGGCCGGCATCGAGAGGGTCGGATACGATGGCCACCCCTTCGTCCGGGTCGGCCAGTGCCAGCTCCGTAGCACCGTCTCCATCGAGGTCGCCCGAGGCCAGCTCGGTCGCGGCGAAGTCCCAGCCCACGTAGCCACAGGAAAGAGCCCCATCGCCCTCGAAGCGGTCAGGCCCATCCGCACCATCACAGTCGCTGTCCACCCCATCGCCGCACACCTCGCTGGCATCGGGGTTCACGCTGCTGGTGCTGTCGTCGCAGTCACGGGCGTTCTCGGCAAAGCCTTCCCCCGGGTCGTCGCAGGACTTGAAGCTGGCATCCGCATCGCCATAGCCGTCGCCGTCGCCGTCGGGTGCCCAGGTGGGAATGGCGTCAGCGTCGGTGTCCTCACCGTCGACCAGGCCGTCGCAGTCATTGTCCTCCCCATCGCAGACCTCGTTGCCATCGGGATGGATGGCATCGTCGCGGTCGTCGCAGTCGTCGGCATTGTCCACCACATTGTCTGGACGCATGCCGGGGCAGTAGTTGGAGATGAGCAGCGCGTCGCCGTAGCCGTCGAGGTCGCTGTCCACATTGCCGCTCTCGACGTTGATGACGTCTGGGTCGTCGATGTCGGTGAGGCCGTCGCAGTCGTTGTCCTTGCCGTCGCAGTCCTCGGCGGCACCGGGGTAGACCGTGGCGTCGTTGTCGTCGCAGTCCTCGTCCTCGGTGAAGCCGTCGCCGTCAGCATCGACCGGTCCAGCCTCGCTCTTGTCCTCATCGCCCTTGCAGCCGATGGCGAGCACGAGCCCCACGACCAACCAACGTCCCGTCCAAGCCATCGCTGCCTCCCAGCAAGCCCCCGCGCACCATGGAGGTGGCCGGGCCCGCCGAGGGTAGCCGCGTGGTCTCGAAGCCTCCACTCAGAGGGGGATGTTGCCGTGCTTCTTCGGTGGGTTGCGGTCGCGCTTGCCGGCCAGGCTGTCGAAGGCGTCGATGAGCCGTCCGCGGGTCTCGCGGGGCAGGAGCACCTCGTCGACATAGCCGAGACGGGCCGCCTGGTAGGGGTTGGCGAAGGTCTCACGGTAGTTGTCGACCAGCTCGGCCTTGGTGGCCACGGGGTCGTCCGCAGCGGCCAGCTCGCGCCGGAAGATGATGTTGACCGCCCCATCGGGTCCCATCACGGCGATTTCGGCGGTGGGCCACGCGAAGTTGTAGTCGGCGCGGATGTGCTTGCTGTTCATCACGCAGTAGGCGCCACCGTAGGCCTTGCGGGTGACGAGGGTGACCTTGGGGACAGTGGCTTCGCAGAATGCGTAGAGCAGCTTCGCGCCATGGCGGATGATGCCCCCGTGCTCCTGGTCGACGCCGGGCAGGAAGCCTGGGACGTCTTCGAGGGCCAGCAGCGGGATGTTGAAGGCGTCGCAGAAGCGCACGAAGCGGGCCGCCTTGGTGGAGGCGTCGATGTCGAGAACGCCGGCGAGGTGGGCGGGTTGGTTGGCCACCACCCCCACGCTACGCCCACCCAGGCGCGTGAAGCCCACCACGATGTTGGGGGCGAACTCGGAGGCCACCTCGAAGAAGCGACCATCGTCGGCCAAGGCGGTGATGACCTCTTTGATGTCGTAGGGCTTGTTCGGGTTGGCGGGCACCACCTCGTCGAGCTTGGGCGTGAGGCGGTCGCGGGGGTCGTCGGTCTGGCGGACCGGCGCCTCTTCCATGTTGTTCTGCGGGATGTAGGACAACAGCTCGCGGAGCAGGGCCAGGGCCGCGGCCTCGTCGGGGACGGCGAAGTGGGCGACGCCCGACTTCTCGGTGTGGGTGGACGCGCCGCCCAGTTCGTCCTTGGTGACGTCTTCGTGGGTGACGGTCTTGATGACGTCGGGACCCGTGATGAACATGAAGCTCGTCTTCTGCACCATCACGATGAAGTCGGTGATGGCCGGGCTGTAGACCGCGCCGCCGGCACAGGGGCCGAGGATGGCGCTGAGCTGGGGCACCACACCGCTGGCGAGGGTGTTGCGCAGGAAGATGTCGGCGTAGCCACCGAGGCTGCGCACGCCCTCCTGGATGCGCGCGCCGCCGGAGTCGTTGAGGCCGATGACCGGTGCGCCATTGCGCACGGCGAGGTCCATCACCTTGCAGATCTTGCGGGCGTAGGCCGCGGACAGCGAGCCCCCGAAGACCGTGAAGTCCTGGGCGAACAGGTAGATGAGGCGGCCGTCGATGCGGGCATGGCCGGTGACCACGCCGTCGCCCGGGATGCGCTTCTTCTCCATCCCGAAGTCCTGGCAGTCGTGCACGACAAAGCGGTCGAGCTCGCGGAAGGTGCCAGGGTCGACGAGCAGGTCGATGCGCTCGCGGGCGGTGAGCTTGCCGCGCTTGTGCTGCCGCTCGATGGAGGCGGCACCGCCTCCCTTCAGGGCGGCTTCGTTCATCTCATCCAGTCGGCGGAGCAGAGCCTCGCGATCCATCTCGGTCTCCAGGCAGGAAATCGGACTGCGGTCGACCCGGCGGCGCAGTGTGGCCGAAGCCGGGTCGTCGGAGCCGGCGGATATCACCCTGGACCCCGCCTGCCTGCCCAGCACGACAAATGGCCACCGACCCCGCACGGAGGCGCTATTCTGCGCGGCAACCGCAGGATGCCGGCTGCCATGGCCAGCGGCAGCGGTCCCAGACTCCTGCGCCAGAAGCACAGAATCGGAGCCCCGACATGCGCCTCAGTCCCCTCGCGGCGGCCGCACTCCTGCCCCTCGCCCTCGCCACCGCCTGCGAAGGCACCGAGAACCAGGTCAAAGGCAGCGACACCGACACAGAAGACCCCGACGGAGGCGACACGGGCGACACCGGCCCCGACTACGAAGATGGCTGCATCCTGGTCGACGGCGCGGGCGGCTACGCCTGGATCAACGACGCCATCGCGGTCGCAGACAACGGCAGCACCATCGAGCTGTGTGCGGCTGCGCTTCACGAAGAAGCCGTGGTCGTGGACAAGAGCGTCCACATCGTGGGGCCAGGCTCCAGCGAGCTCATCCTCAACGCGCCCATCAATGAGAACGCCATCACCATCACGGCGTCCAACGCGTCCTTCTCGGGCGTGTCCATCAACACCACCCGCTCGGGCGTGGTCGTCGCCGCCGGTGCAGGCGAGCCCGAGCTGTCCAACATCGCCCTGTCCGACATCCAGGTCGTGGCCGCGCCCAACTGGGGCATCTCCATCGAAAAGGCCGGCGGTGTCGTCCTCGATGGCGTGCTGATGGTGGGCAATGGCAGCGAGGGCGCCTCCTACGGCGGGGTATCGGTCGACGACGCCGAGGTCACCGCCACCGACAGCCTCTTCCAGAACAACATCGGCTACGGCATCTTCGCCACGAATGGCGCGGCCGTGCATGTGTCCGGCTCCGACTTCGTCGCCACCCAGCCCTCCGACATGGACAACATCACCGACGGCCACGGCCTCTACGGCACAGAGGGTGCGAGCTTGTCCACCGAGGGCAACCTCTTCAACGGCAACGTGTTCATCAACGTCTATGCCGACCAGGCCGACCTCGAGATGACCGGGGACGACATCGACGGCGGGCTCTACGGAGTGGCCGCCATCGCGGGCGCCACCGACCTGTCCGACCTCACCGTCGACGACGCCTACTTCCACGGCATCATCGCGGTGAGCCCCCTCCCCATCACCATGTCGGGCCTGGCTGTCACCGGCGGTGCGGCCACCACCATCGACGTCCCCGACGACACCTGGAACGTCGACGACGGCTCCGGCAGCTCCGACCAGCGCGGCACCGCCATCTATGTGGCTTCCGACGACATCCTCATCAGCGACTCCGCCTTCGTCGGCTACAACAACGGCGGCGCGATGGTGCTCCCCTATGAGTCGGGCACCGCGGCCCTGTCCCGCGTCACCTTCTCCGACAACGGTCGCCATGGCCTGTACAGCGCCGCCATCCAGCTCACACTCGAAGACGTCGAGATCACAGGCCTCATCGAAAAGGAGGAGCAGGACCCCGCCGACGCCTGTCTCACGGTCGACCGCTACGCGGGGGCCGTCTTCATCGAGAACTCGGTGCAGTGGGTCGGCGGCACCCTCGACAACAACATGGGCTACGGCGCCGTAGGCATCCGGGCGGCCATGGGCATCTCGGGCGTCGACGTCAGCGACAACGGCTGCGCCGGCATCATGAACTTCGGCGGTTCGCTGGTGGCCACCGGCAACAGCTTCTCGAAGTCCATCCCGCGCACCATCTCCAACGAGTGGATCGAGAGCAGCATCGTCGACTACCAGTCCGGCGGCGCCACCATCTCGGGCAACACCTTCTTCGACAACCAGCGTGAGCGGGTGCGGGAAGGCGATGTCTACGACGCCGGCAGCTACACCTACCAGTACATCTACTACGACCACGGCGGCAGCGACATCATCATCCTGGAGTCGGGCCCGAGCGAGGTGTCGTCCAACACCTTCGTCGATGGCGTGGGCGGAATGCAGGCCTACAGCACCGAGCTGGTGGTCACCGACAACACCTGGACCAACTACTACAACACCGCCGTCTACACCACGGGCGACGTGTCGGTCGACGTCTCCGACAACACCTTCGACTCCGTGTCCAGCGCCGGTGTGTACTGCTCCAGCGGCCGGGTCTCGCTCGAAGGCAACGAGTTCCGCAACGGCTCGGTCTACCAGTACCCCGTCGAGCGCTACACCGATGGCGAGCTCGACTACGGCTACGACAGCACCTACGTCGGCCAGGCCGTGAGCCTCAGCGGCTGCTCGCTCACGATGGATGGCGACACCATCGAAGACTACGCCGCCAGCGCCATCTACAGCTACAACTCGTCCACCTCGTCCACCGTCGACCTCGAGCTGGTCGACGTGGTCATCGACTCGGTCAACACCGACGAGAACTACGACTACAACGCCGCCATCCTCGCCTACGCCTACTACGGCGGCACCGACATCCTGCTCGATGGCGTGGAGATCATCGACGCCGGCGGCGACCACGCGGTGGAGATCTACAACGACTACTCCGCCGACTACTACGACGGCACCGCCTCGCTGAGCGTGCTCGACTCCTCTATCGAGAGCATCGGTGACAACGGCATTCTGCTCCAGGGTGACGCCATCACCGCCGACGTCACGGGCTCGCTCATCGACGCCACTGGCGGGCCCGGCATCGAGCTGCTCTACGGCGCCCAGCTCACCTTGAGCGACACCCTGGTGTCCGGCGCAGGCGAGTCCGGCATCGTGCTGTCGGGCAGCACCCTCACCGTCGACAGCACGGCACCGAGCCAGTCCACCCTCGCCGAGCAGTACGGCCTGTCCTGCGACGCGACCTCCGAGGTGGTGGACTGCGACTCCCTCGACCTTTCCGGCAACACCCTGGGCGAGCACACCGGCTGCGATGCCTGGTGCACCACCGCCGACTGACCCCATCCAGCGGCGGAAGACCGGGCCCCTGTGAACACCCGGATGCTCCCTGGCCACTGCGGAGGCGTGTCCCACCGAGATACACCCCCGTCGCCGGGAGACGCCCCGGCTGGCGCCCTTCGCCCCTGGAGCCCGGATGACCCCCGCCCTCTTCGCCCTCACGGCCCTGTGGACCGCACAGGACACCCCTGTCGAGGACGCACCGGCCGCCGAAGCCCAGGTCTACACCTTCTCCAGCAAGAGCGGCCGCCTCGCCGCGCTGGTCTACGAGAACGCGGACACCGAGAACAGCGGGCGCTCCCACCACCACGTCGTGCTCGCGACCGCCTGGTCCGGGCGCATGCGGTGGGACCTCGATGGCGGTTGCCGGGGCGAGTTCGTGGTGCAGGTGAGCGGCCTGTCCGCCGACGACCCGGCCGAGCGGGAGCGGGAGGGCTTCGGTGCTCCCCTCGCCGACCGCGACCGAGCTGCCGTGAACACCCACCTTCGGGAGCGCGACCAGCTCTTCGCCGACCACTTCCCCACCATCAAGTACGAGGTGCGGGACTGCGAGGCCGATGACGGCGGGCATGTGGTGCTCAAGGGCGACTTCACGCTGCGCGGCATCACCCAGCCCGTGGCCTTTCGCGTGAAGGCCGACGCGTCGGGCGAAGTGCTGAAGCTCACTGGACAGGGCTCCATCACCCACACCGACTTCGGCTTCGAGCCCTACTACGCCCTGTTCGGCCAGCGCCAGAACCAGGACCGCATGCAGATCGTCATCGACGTCGAGGGCAAGGGTCTGGGCCCGGATGCCGGCCTCAAGGCGCCGCTCACGGAAGGACCCCGCTCTCGCTGACCGTTCCGCCCCGGCCGCAGGTCCACGCTGCCCCGGACCCGACCCGCGCGACCAGCCCTTTCCAGCGCGGTTGTCCTCCTTGTCGCACCACAAGGTCCACGCTGTCGGGCGGACGCGGCGTCACCTTGCAGTCGGCATGGGACGGCCAACGCAGCACCACCGAGCCGTCCCGCTCCAGCAACTCAGGCTTGACCGGCGTACCCGAGAATGACGATGGGACGGTCATCTTGATCGAAGTCATCTCCACATCTGACGACGCACGCATCTGTCCGACAGCGACGACCTCGACCTGACGCGGGGACAAGGCGGCCGACTTTCGCCCCACACTCACCTGATGGGCCGGCATGTGCGCGGCGCCGGGGGCCACGGCCTCATAGCGCAACCGGATGCGGCGGTTCTCGGTCCACTCGTCGGCGGTGACGACATCCTCGACGACCTCACGCAAGGCCAGCCCAGGCGGCAGGGCGCCCACCGCCTCGATGACCGGCGCGCCGGGCGGGGCGGACAGCTCGACGATGCGCTGCCAGCTCTCTCCCAGCAACACCTCGGTGGTGGGGGCGGACTCGCGTACGCGGACCTCAACAGTGGGGAGGAGCTGTCCGTGGACGGGGTCGGCCCGGACGGGCGCAAGGTCGGGGTCGGCTGCGAGGGCACGGGCGTCGATGCCGAGGTGCAGGCAGCGGCGGACGTCCGCGGCGGCCTCGGAGACCTGGCCTGCGCGGGCGCGAAGGGCGGCACGGTCCCAGATGAGGTGGGCGTGGACCTTGTCGGGCTGGGCAGGGGCAGACCCTTCCAGGAGCGTCACAGCGGCGGACAGGTCGCCGGCCTCCGCCTCGGCCCGGGCCAGCGCACGGACGAGGGCGATGCTGCCAGGGTCGGCCATTCGGGCCTTGCGAAGGGCGTCGCGGGGGTCGCCGGCGGACGTTTGTGCAGCATCCCAGGACGCCAGGGCGCCTCCAAACCGACGCAGCGGACTGTCGTCCCCTGCTCCACAGCCCACGAGCAGCCACGACATCAAGACGACCGGCCGCCCCGGCATCAGGGCACCATCGCCAGCAGACCGGCGAGCGTGCCTCGGCGGGCGCCGTCTCGTCGGTGGGACCACAGGTGGGGGTCTTCGAAGGTGCAGTCTGACAGGCGCTCGATGGGATCCACATGGACCGCGAGCTTCGACAGCTGCCACCGAGCGGCGGCGCGAACATCCGCGAGCGGACGCGGTCGGCCAGGCAAGCGGGCCACGAAGACAGACTCGGGCACTCCAGTGGCACAGATGGCCGCCACCACCTCCTCGCCCACCTCGTAGTGCGCCCCGCAGATGGCCGGCCCGATGACCGCGTGAATGGGCAGCCCCGGGCCATATTCGCGCAGTGCCGCAACCGTGGCGGGCAACACCTGTGCCGCCACGCCTCGCCAGCCTGCATGGGCCGCACCAATGGCCACGGCCGGGCTGCCGAGCACCATCAACACCGGCACGCAGTCGGCCATGCGCACCGCCAGAACGAGCCCGCGCCGGTTGGTGACCAGCGCATCGCCGTCGCCCGGAACGCCCCCCTCATCCACCTTGTGAACGACCGCTCCGTGTACCTGACGCACCCGGGCCACGGCAGCCCCAGGGAGTCCGAGCAATGCGGTGGCGCGGGCCCAGGACTCGGGCGTGGCCTCGGTGCCAAGGTCGAGCCGCCCTCCCAGGCCATCGTGGCGGGTGGTGAAGCCATGGACCACCTCCTCCCCCCGCTGGGAGAGGAGGGCTGCGCGCCGGAGGGCATGGGGCATGGAGGCTCCACAGGGGGGGACAATGCGCGTCTGCGCCGGTGCTCTCGGCTTTGGTCGCCAGACCTGGCGCAGCCACTTGTGCCGAGCTGGCCCCGCCGTCTTGACAGCGCCACGGGTCAACCCTACCCTCCGCCCATGCTCGCGCGCACGCTCCACCTCGGCCCCCTTCGCACCGCCCTTCCGTGGGTGGCAGGCTTGACGCTGGCGTGCAGCGGCGACCCCGCCCCGAAGCAGACCGTCGACAGCGCCGACACCGGCAGCGAGTACGACGACGTCGACATCATCGCCTTCGACCTCACCGTGCGCATCGTGCTTCCGCTCAACCAGTCGAACCTGTTCGACGAGGTGTCGCGCCTCGACCTCATCGTCGAGCAGGCCGGAGCCGAAGTGGGCCGCTGGAGCATGGAGGACATCGCCCGCGGCGACCTCGACCGCGCCGATGGCCTGCCCGCCCTCGACGGTGCTGTGCTGGCGCTGGAAGGCTTCGACTCCGAGGGCAACCTCGTCGCTTTCGGCCAGAGCGCCGAAGTGAGCATCGAAGAAGGCGAGGGCGAGGTGTCCATCCTCGTCGGTCGGGCCGATGCCACCGGCTGGCTCTACAACCTCACCACAGGCGCCGCCGCCACTGCCATCGCCGCCGACGGCTCCGGTGGAGTGCTCATGTTCGGCGGCACCGACCGGGCCGTCGCGGGCTCTGCCATCCGGGGGGGCGCGAGCAGCAGCGTTCGCCGGCTCGACCTCGGCCGTCCAGAAGAGGGCCTCGTCTTCTCCACCGTCGGCAGCATGGTGCCCTTCGAGACCAGCGTCGAAGACCCTGGCCGCGCCGGACACTCGGCCACCCGCCTGGGCGGCACCCACGACAACCGCGACCTCATCCTGGTCGCCGGTGGGTCCACCGACTTCTACGACACCACGCAGGTCACCGACCACGCGTTCTTGTGGGACCCCACCACCGACACCGCCTATGCCGGCGGCGAGTTCACGATGGGCACCACCCTGCGTCACCACAGCGCGGTCGCTGACGCGGCGGGCAACGTGGTGCTGAGCGGTGGCACCCGGGTCGCCAGCGAAAACAACGTCTACGCGCCCCAAAGCACGGTGTTGTTCTTCGACGGCGCCAACCTCGAGTTCACCACCATCGACCCTCCCTCGGGCGATGTCTCCTGGGTGCACCATGCCAGCGCAGCCTTCGGTGAGCGCGGCACCCTTCTCTGCGGCGGGCTCGTCTTCCCGGGCCTGGCTCCCGACTACCAGTCGGTCGACGCCTGTGCGGTGGTGAGCACCTCTGGCGCCTACCTGTCGCAGACCGAGAGCGGCATCACCCTGCCCAAGGGCCTGCTCCACCACGCGATGGTGGGGCTTGCAGACGGGAGCGTGCTGGTCACCGGCGGCGCGAGCTACGCCGACGGCACCTACACCGTCACCAACGAGGCCTGGGTGCTGTCCGCAGATGGCTCGACCTGGACCGACGTGGGACCGATGCACCTGCCTCGCGCCATGCACTCCATGACGCGGCTCCCCGACGGCAGAGTGGTCGTGGTCGGCGGTGCCAGCGAGATCGACACCCACTGGTGGGACGGCGCCATGGGCATGGCCTGCGCCGAGGTCTTCAACCCCGAGCTGGGCGACTTCGTGGAGCTGTCCACCTGTGGCACCTCCGACCCCGATGGCGCTCTGCCCGAAGCGGTGGTGATGCCCGCAGTCACCACCGAGCCCACCCGCGGAATCGCGGTGATGGTCGGCGGCCTGAACCGCAGCGACGAAGGCGGCACGGGCGCCACCATCTACCTGCCGCCCACCCCGAACTGACCCTCAGAGGCTCCAGTCCCGGGCCTGTACGAGCGCGCGCACGCGGGCGGTGAGCAGGTGGTCCACCGGTCGACCATCGGCCAGGCGCAGGCGCACGTCTGTGCTGCTCACGTCGGGGAAGTCGACCGCTTCCTCCCCTGGCGCAGGGTGTCCCTGGCGTCCGACCGTCAGCGGTGAGAACTCGCGCTCGATCGACGCCCAGTCGCGCCAGGCCGGTAGGTGGGGAATGGCGTCGGCGCCGATGATGAGGCGGAATCGAAGCCCGGGATGCGCGCGACGCAGGTGGCGCAGGGTGTCGATGGTGAAAGACGGCACCGGCAGCTCCGCCTCCACCGTGGACACCCGAACCCCCGGGCCGAGGTCGTCGGCGAAGGCCCGACACCACGCCACCCGCTCATCGAAGGAGGCCAGCGTCTTGTCGTGGCGTCCCTCGAAGGCGTGGCGGTACACGGGAACGAGCCAGACCGCATCGGCCTGGCCAGTCCAGGTGAGCCACCTGGCCACCATCGCGTGGCCGACGTGGGGGGGATTGAAGCTGCCGCCGTAGACCGCGACGACGCCGGACTGGAGGGCATCCGACACTGGTGACTCCGCGCGAGGGGTGCAGCCGCCGAGGCCGCGGTTTCGAGGGAGTGTTAGCCTGGACCGGCCTCGCACGGTGCTGTCTCCGCGCCCGCGCACCCCGACCCGTGCCGCTCCCCCCGCGCGCGCCCCTGGCCACCCGCCCAACCGCGCTGGGGGCCGACCACGGCACTCCCCAGGACCCGGCGATGATCCGCCTCTACCGCGTCTCGAAGAGCTACAAGGACGTCCCGGCACTGCAGGACATCACCTTCCACGTCGCCAAGGGCGAGTTCTGCTACATCACGGGCCCCAGCGGCGCCGGCAAGACCACGATGCTCAAGCTGCTCTACGGCGCCGAGCGTCCCTCCACCGGCAAGCTGCTCATCAACGGCACCGATGTCGGCAAGCTGCCCAAGCGCGACCTGCCTCGCCTGCGCCGCAACATGGGCATCGTCTTCCAGGACTTCAAGCTCATCGAGAGCCGCACGGTCGCCGAGAATGTCGGCCTCGCCCTCGAAGTGCTGGGCACGCCGCGAGACCGCATCCGGCGCCAGGTGGAGGCTGTGCTCAACATCGTGGGCCTCCGGGGCCGAGGTGCCGACCGCCCTGACCGCTTGTCAGGCGGCGAGCAGCAGCGGGTCGCGGTCGCCCGGGCCATCGTCAACGACCCCAGCGTGCTGCTGGCCGACGAGCCCACCGGCAACCTCGACGGGGCGATGGCCATCGAGGTGATGGAAATCCTGCAGGCCATCAACCTGCGGGGCACCACGGTGCTGGTAGCCACCCACGACACCGGCCTCATGCAGCGCTTTCCCTACCGGGTGCTCCGCTTTCGGGCCGGCCGCCTCGAGTCCGGAGGCCGCACATGAGCGTGGCTCCGCACATCTTTCGGCGGGCCATGCGGTCGCTCTGGGAGAACCTCTACCTGAACTCGGTGTCTACGGGGGTCATCGCCGCCGCCCTGGTGCTCATGGGCATGTACCTCTCCGTTCAACACAACATCAACACCGCCGTGGCCTCCTGGTCCCGCGATGTGCATGTGAGCGCCTACTTCCGTCCCGAGGTGCCCGAAGCGGACCGTGAGGCCATCCGCGACCGCATCGCCCGCGACCCCAACGTCGTGCGGGTCCACTACGTCGACGAGGAGGAGGCCCGCACCTGGCTGCGCGACCGGGTCGACGGGCTCGACGAGGTGTTCGATGACCTCGGTCCCGGCGTGCTCCCTGCCTCGCTGGAGATCACTCTGGTCGACGACGGCGACCTCGACGCCCAGGTGGCGGGCCTCGACCCCTGGCTGCGCCCCGAGGAGTTCGCAGAGGTCGACTATGGACGGGAGTGGCTGGAGCGCTTCGACACCTTCTTGTCGGTGGTGAAGGGACTGGGCGCCACGATGGGACTGCTCATCCTGGTGGCTGCGCTGTTTCTGGTCGCGAACACCGTCTACCTCGTCATCTACAACCGACGCGAGGAGCTGGAGATCCAGAAGCTGGTGGGCGCAACCACGGGCTACATCGTGGCCCCTTTCATTGTAGAAGGCCTCGCGCACGGCATTCTCGGCGGACTCATCTCAATCGTGGCGCTGTGGGGCATCCACACCGTGCTCGCCGCGCGCCTGGAGCTCGCCCTCCAGATCGGACTCATGCCCGAGTTCGTGTTCCTGCCGTTTTCGTGGGTGATGGCCCTGCTGTTGTGTGGGATGGTGCTCGGAGTCGGAGCTGCGAGCGTGGCGGTCACGCGCTTCATCGCCACGGCTCCATGAGACGGGGAATCCACGGCATGCTCTCCACGCTTGCGCTGCTGCTTGCCGCCAGCCTGTCCGCCACCACCGTCGCCCAGTCCCCCGACGCCGTCTACGACCCGAGGGTCGTGCTCCAGGATGTGCGCACCGAGGAGCAAGGCATCCTCGAACAGCTCGCGATGATCGACGCCCAGCTCGAGGCGGTCCTTCGCGACACCTTGGAGCTTCGTGGCAAGGTCGAGGAGCTCGAAGCCCAGCGAACAACGCATGCCGCCGCAGTCGACGAGGCGGAGTTCCGGCTGGCCTCCCTCGAAGACGGCGTGCGTGACCAGGTGCGGGCGCTGTACCGCCTGTATCGCCAGGGCCCCGCCCAGCTCCTCTTCGGCGCCGACGACCCCGCGGAGCTTCGTCGCCGCGGCAGGTACCTGGAGCATGTGGTCGCCGCCGACGCAGGCCGCCTCTCCGAGTTCCAGAAGGTGCGCGACGAGCGCAAGGGAGCATTGGAGGCCCTCGACGCCGACATGTCCCGGCTGAGCAAGCTGCGTGCAGACCTGGAGCTCAAGGAGACCGAGCTGCGCGACCAACGGGCCGCCCGCATGGACCTCCTGAAGAAGGTGCGGGAGCGCCGGGAGTTCGCGCTCCGGGCCACTGGCGAGATGGACCGCGCACGCGCTCGCTTCGACCAGACCCTCGGCCTGCAGACGGCCCCCACCCCGCCCCCCACCGATGCCTGGGCGGGCGGGATGGGCCTCTCCGGACCCGCGGTCCCCACCGCCCCCAGCCAGGCCAGCTCCTTCCGACAGTCCTACGGCGGCCTCCCCTGGCCCGTCCGCGGCACGGTGGTGCGGCGCTTCGGTCCCAGCGTCGACCCTGCCACCGGAATGCGCAGCCGCAGCACAGGCATCGACATCGCCTCGGAGTTCGGTGAGCCCGTGCGGGCCGTCTACCGCGGCGTGGTGCGCATGGCCGGACCCCTCGCAGGCCTCGGCCAGACCGTGGCGGTGCAGCACGGCTCCTACACCACCATCTACGCCCACCTCGGCGGCGTGCGCGTGGAGGTGAACGACGTGGTGAACGCAGGGCAGATAGTCGGTATCGTGGGCAACTCCGGTCTCACGGCCGCCGAGGGCTACCGGCTCACCTTCGAGGTCCGCTACAACAACTCCCCCCAGGACCCCCTCCCCTGGCTCAAGCAGTGACCCGTTCGTCGGCTCCCCAGGCTGCGCGGGGCTTTGCCATAGTGGGAATCACCTTCGCGGCAGGCCTGCTGTCCGGCGCCGGCATCGTGCGGGATGCCAAAGGTGGCGTCTGGTCGGACTACGCAGGCCTGGACACCCTCGCCCGGGCGCTGACCACCATCGAGCGTCGCTACGTCGAAGCCGTCGAGCCGGAGGTTCTCGCACACCGGGCCATCTCCGGCATGACCGATGGCCTCGACCCCTGGTCGGTCTACCATCCGCCCGAGAAGTGGCGCGCACTGAGCGATGAGGCCGAGAGTGACGGCAGCGGAGTGGGCTTTGATCTGGAGGACGGTCCCACTGGCGTGCGCGTCGCACGGGTCGTTCCGGAAGGGCCAGGCGACCTGGGCGGGCTTCGGGTGGGCATGGTGCTCCAGAAGGTCGACGGACAAGCGGTCACCTCCGCAGCCCAGGCCCGCGGCGCATTGAGCGGACAGGTGGGCGAGCCAGTGGTGCTGCAGGCGGCCTTCCACGGGCAGCACCACGAGCTCACGGTGGTGCGCGACCGCTTCGACGACATCCGCGTCGCAGGTGCGCCACTCGACAATGGCCTCCACTACGTCCGAATCGGGCGCTTCACTCGCGGCACCACCGACCGCTTCGTGCAGCAGACCGGGCGCATGTCCCCCGAC
>ENA-OWNT01000400-OWNT01000400.1-seawater-metagenome-genome-assembly--contig:-NODE-400-length-105900-cov-6.941071_pt1 | contig 105900 bp, 81 predicted proteins | sample MGYA00238136_ERZ651165 | MGnify/ENA primary metagenome ERZ651165 (study PRJEB26861, sample SAMN08777766) | seawater metagenome | isolation source: coastal seawater | place: USA: Florida | collected...
GACATGACCGGTAAAACCCTTGAAACCGTCTACACCGGATTGGTACCTGCAACGCAGGATGTACAGGTACAAACCAGCCTGGATGGACTCCGATCGGGTATCTACCAGATAGCTATTACCACAACCAACGGACAGCACATCGTAAAAAGGTTTGTAATAGCCAGATAGTACTTTAACTGTTCACCCCATTACTTAAGGCCCTCCGAGAAATCGGGGGGCTTTTTTGCGCAATCTGATTCTATGACAAGGGAACATGCCAATCGAATTCGCTTAGTACTTTGTGCCACGGCAAAAAAACTCACATGAAGAGCATTCGTTTGATTTGGCTTATTACTAACTGCCCCAATCTTTTCGTTGGCTCAAAAAGAGCCTCCCCATAAATTGTTTGATTCTGTTTCAGGCAACCATCTTCGTGTTCCCTATCTGATGGACTTTCATAAAGACCATACTGTTATTGTCTATGACAACAAGCTCCATCTTTTTAAGCAGGGTGCCACCAATTGGCTAAAGACGGATGATGCTCTCTTACTATCAAACAGTCCAAATGAGGAATATCCACAGTTTTGTGCCATTCATGGCAGTCATGTTGTTTCCATGGAGATGGACGCAAGAAACGACAGTGTATCTTACTTAAAACTGTACGAGATTGTGAATGATAAACTCGTATTTAAAGATAGTATTAAGGGGCCACAGTTCATTTCGCCGCTTATTAATGATAAATACATAGGCTATTTGAAACCCATAAACTTTGGTCATAGACGCAACTATAGTCTTACAGTAATGACCTACTCCGGAGGTGTTCTAGAGAAAGTAGGAAGCACTTCACTCCCGGGAAAGTATGGGTTCGGACACTATCCCCATGGCGTTCTAAATGAAGAATGGGTTCATTTTTCGAATCCGTTTGAATACAGTCTAAATCATTTTCGGATAACTAGCAAGGATGTGGTTTTTCATTCACAAAGCAGGGATTCTTTTGCTGCAATAGACTCCAGTATTTTGCCTTATTCCTTTGATGCTTCACAGGATTGGCTGGCAACTGGTTGTTATTTGTGTGCAAGCAGCAATGCAAAAGGTTTTGTTAGCACTTACAAATACGATAAACCATCGGATAAATGGCAATGGCATTCTGCTATTGAGAACAACGAAGTTGTTCAAACAGGCTTTGGAGTTGACGTCGCTTTACACGGCAACACCTTATTTACCATAGGACCTGATTCCGATAGCATATTTGTCGATGATGATAGTATGCAGATTCGACAATTGATTTACCGCTACGAACTTGATCAAGGTAAATGGACATTTGTTGATACCATACTTCCTTATTTGGAGCCTAGCACTCACCGTATTCACCTGGAAGGCATAAGCTATGACGGTTATTCATTGATGGGGTCATCTCAACATAGTATTGTCGGCATAAACCTTATCTCTTACTCATTTGCCATACATAACATTCCCGATAATATTGCAGACATTCATAGCCAAGCTGCTAGTCTATGGCCTAATCCTGTTCAAGACTTACTGTACCATCAATTTGATTCTGACGAGAACTTACAGTTAGAAATATTCAATTTGACTGGTCAGCTTGTGTATAAGAGTACTGATCTTACTTCATCTGGTAGCCACTCCCTTACACAACTGAATGCTGGTCTGTATTTGGTGCGGCTCTTATCCAATGATGAAGTTTTGGCGGCTCAGCGAATATTGAAGAATTAGCTCGCGGTCGAGCTGTCAATATCAAATGCAAGGTTTTACTAAATTTGGTCTACCTGCTGCGAAAAATTAAATGCTATGACCCTTTTAAGAACTTCCTGTTTATTGCTATTGGCTTTCGGTCTTTTACTTCAAGGCTGTGATAAAGCGGATCCCGACGACTGTATGGATTGCCCGGATGGCAATGAGTTGGGTACCATCTCTCTTTCAACAGAAGGAGTAGGGCTGGCCTCAAACCAGCAAATTCTGATGATTCTTTCAAAGAATAATGATCGTATAAACCATGCGCAAATTGACTTTGATGATGACAAAGCGAGTATTGCCAAATACGATTCACTAAAGACAGAGGGTGATTTTATAGAGGCTTATTACACTGAGCCCGGTAAGGTGTCTCTGGATATCAACGTAGAAATGGGGGAGTACTATGTGCACATTTTTGCTCCGGATGGTAAGAAGGCCGTAGAGTACTTTGCCATTACTGACCAGCGCAGAAAAGACGAACGTTTCACACAGCTTTTTGACCTTGGGCATATGATCGTTCAAGTAGGTCAAAGCTCAATTATAGGCTCAGAATTAGATTCAGATGTAGTTCATTTATACGAATACTCAGAGGAACTCTTTCAAAAACTTCGTTCAGGAGATATTTCTGACCTTCAGGCAGTTCCAACTTTTACCGGGAGAACTGGCACTTCAGTAATACCAACCGAATCAGGTATAAGGCCAACAGTAGGAATAGCATTTTTCTACAACATACCTATCAAAACATACATAGCGAAAGGGTTTAATAAGTACTTCTCGCCTGAAGGAAAAGAAAACAGGTCAGTGAGTTCATTGGAAGTACTACATAATGAGATAAAACTCTACCGTATTTCATACGGTAATTGATTTTGACTGCAAGAAGTAGATTGGCAGTGCATTGCTTCAGACATAAAAAAGCCCACCTCACAAATTGTAAGATGGGTTGTCTACTTCGCATTAAACTTGAAATCTAGGCTAGGTAAGACCTCAACATCCAGCTTAACTTCTCTTGTTCGGCCAGGTAACGGGTCATCAAATCAGCTGTCCCCTGGTCATCAGCAGACTCTGCAAGTTTTAGAATGGAGTTCTCTTTTTTCAGGAGAATTGCCAGGTTACTGTGTATGTTTCTAACGCATTCAGCTCCTTTGGTTACGTTGGTGGCTTCAGGAATTTCAGAAACGTTTACGTAGTTTGAATAGGAGTGCATTGGAATATGGTCTAAGGTTAGAATACGCTCAGCAATTTCGTCTATAGAGATAGCCGCGGCATTGTACAATTCCTCGAACTTCACATGAAGTTCAAAAAAATCTCTTCCTTTAATATTCCAGTGAAAGCCTCTAAGGTTTTGATAGAAAACCTGGTAGTTGGCCAATAGGTCGTTGAGCTTTTCAGTAAGCTCCACCACCATTACTTCATCTATGCCTATAATGTTCTTTTCCATTGGATATTGATTCTATGGGTATCTTAAATTCAAAGGTATAGTGATAACGTAAACCTCCGCATCAGAGTTCTTTATAAGAGCCCTTAAAAGCAACATTCATTAGAAGCGCTGAATACTAAATTCGGTATAGCCCTTAACAGTACCAGATACCTTTAAAACTGAGCTAACTTCTGCTTCTTCCGGTCCTATTTCGCACCAGGCAATAAAGTCAATTAACCGATCGATCTCTCCTTCTGCTTCGCAGTAAACACTTCCATCAGGCATGTTTTTCACTATTCCAACAATGCCTAATTTCTTTGCCGTATCGGAGCATGTTTTACGGTACCATACTCCCTGCACCTTACCTCGTATTTGCAGTTCAAAGTGTTGCTTACTCACTGAGTAGGTTTAAAAGCTTGTCAAGATCAGGAGTGAGAATAATTTCAATTCGTCGATTCTTTTTTCTGCCATCGGCTGAGTCATTATCGGCTACAGGTAGGTATTCACCGCGTCCTGCCGCAATTACTCGCTTAGGGTCAACGTTGCCCTTGTCTACCAATATTCTGGTAATCTCAGCCCCACGCAATACAGAGAGATCATAGTTGTCAGATATACAAGAAGTCTTTATTGGAACATTATCCGTATGTCCTTCAACCATGATTGAAATGTCAGGGTTGGCTTTTAGCACCTTGGCAAGATCTAGTAATGCTTCTTCACCTCTTCGGTCAAGAGTGTACTTGCCTGATCCAAACAGGATCTGTTCTTCAAGGGATACATAAACTTTATCTCCTTTAGTTTCCACGGTAATTCCCTTTCCCTTATAGCTTAGCAAGGCATCCGTGATACGCGTTTTTAATCCTTTCATGAGAGAATCGCGTTCGGCAATAGCGCTCTGTAATTCGTTTACACGTTGCTCTCTTTCCAATAAGTCACCTTGCAGCTTGCTTAGGTTTTGGTCGCGCTCATTAAGCTTCTTCTCCTTGTTATCAAGTTCTCTTTGTAGAGCAATAAGCTCGTTGTAGAGCTCTTTATTCTTTTGCTCACTCTGTTCTCCCATTTCCTTGTTTACTTGAATTTGCTTCTCAAGGGTGGAGTTCAGGTCTTTATTGGCACTTTTCAAACGCTTGTAGTTCCTACCCATAACCAGAGTGTCGTGCTCTAGGCTCGATTTCTCCTTTTCAAGGTTTTTTAGCTCTTCAAGTGCTTCAGCCAGGGCGCTTTCGTTACGGGCAAGTTGTTCTTCTTTTATCTCAAGATCCTCCTTACAATCAGCATTGGCCTTTTGCAGCGCGGTCATACGCTTTTCCAGGTCATCAACTACTCTGGGTGAAACGCAAGCGGATAAGAAGATAAGAAGTACAATGGCGTTTTTGCCTGTTAAATGTCGCCTCATGACCGGTGTCTATTTTTCACAAAGGTCCAATTTAGGCCTCTAGTGATTATAAAGAGTTCTGAACAATGAACTCCTTAATTGTTAAGGAGTTTGTATGATTTATTGTGATCTAGCCCTTTTCGGAAAACTCAAAATGAGTGATGGCAAAATCTTCTTTTGAGGTGATTTTAACAAACCTCTTGAATTCCCATAGCCATTTCATACGTCTGGAAGCCCATCCTTTCGTCAAAAAAGCCTGTAGGTAAGGATGCACTTCAAGGTGAATCGAACCTTTGCCATTATTCACTATTTCGCGCAGGCGGTTTTCAATCTCCTCAGCCACATGAATAGTTGGAGGGGCGTGGCCACTACCTTTACAAAGCTGGCAGATGTGTTTTTCTTCTTCCTTGGTTTCGGGTCTTACCCTTTGGCGGGTAATCTGCATTAAACCAAACCTGCTAGTGGGTAGAATGGTATGCTTGGCACGATCGTCTTGCATTTGTGCACGCATGGCGTCAAACAGTTTTTTTCTGTTATCCGTCTTACGCATATCAATGAAGTCAATCACAATAATGCCGCCCATGTCCCTAAGGCGTAGTTGCCTTGCAATTTCACCAGCAGCTTCCAAATTGGTTTTAAGGGCTGTTTCTTCCTGGTCGTGGTCTTTGAGCCTCTTGCTACCGCTGTTTACATCAATAACGTGCATAGCTTCCGTATGCTCAATTACTAAGTAAGCGCCACCACCAATGTTTACAATCTTTCCAAAGAGCGATTGGAATTGACGGTTGATGTTAAGCTCAGCAAAAAGGCTGCTATGCGGCTTGGGCTCCTGAAGTCGAACAATATCTGCACGATCAGGGGCTATAGCTGTTACGTACTCTTTGAGTTCCGTATAAAGTCCGCGACTGTCAACAGTAATCTTTTCAAAGGAGTCATTGAACATGTCGCGCAGCAGTAGTTCTACCTTTTGCGGCTCGCGGTAAACTACTTTTTTCTTAGCCTTAATGTTCTGGTATATCTCCTTCCACTTTTCCATAAGTTCCCTAAGGTCCAGGTCAATGTCGGCCACAGTTCGGCCTTCACTTACTGTGCGTACTATAACACCAAAGCCTTTGGGTTTTATGGAGCGCAATAATTCTTTAAGTCTGTTGCGTTCTTCGCGCGATTCAATTTTCTTGGAAACGGAAACGTTATCGGCGAATGGAATAAGAATGAGGTAGCGCCCAGCTACAGAAATTGCTGAAGTAAGACGCGGTCCCTTAGTTGAGATTGGTTCTTTCATTATTTGAACCACCAACTGATCCCCGGCCTTAAAGACCTCCGAAATTTTTCCATCCTTGTGAATAGGCGGAGCAAATTTGAAGGGGGCTAAAAGATGTGTATGGATTTTGTTGCTCCGGGTATCGTCAAGAAACTTCTTGAACGATGGGATGTCCGGTCCTAGGTCGTGATAGTGAAGAAAGGCATCTTTAGGATAGCCAATATTCACAAAAACAGCATTGAGCCCAGGCATCACCTTTCGGATCTTCCCGAAGTACATGTCGCCCACTTGAAACTCACCGCCATATTCTTCGCGGTGAACTTCCATCAACTTACCTTCTCTCAATAGCGCTATCTCAGCACCATTGGTTTTGGTCTGTACTACTAATTCTTTTCGCAAACAGATATATTAAGAAACCAGCAAAAGGGCTAGCATCCATATAGGATGTGCCCGTTTCTGAGTCAGATAAAAGGAATATTACTTCCTTTTCTTATGACGATTTTTCCTGAGTCTCTTTTTTCTCTTGTGGGTAGAGATCTTATGTCTCTTTCTCTTCTTTCCGCAGGGCATAATAATATTTTTTAATTCTTCAATTGCTCGATAAGCCTTAAGGCCTCCGCCTTAGCAGCTTCATCTGTTTCTCTCTCTAGGTAGCTTTCAAAAGATGAGATAGCATTTGCTTTATCGTCTAGCTCCAAATATGTAAGTGCAAGGTAACGATAATAGAAAGCATTGTCAGGATTTAGCTCTATCAGTCTGGAAAGCCTTTCAACGGCTTTGTCAAACTGCCCCGATTTTATTGACAAGGAGGCTAAATAGTAGAGCGCACCATTGTGGTCCGGATCTACTTGTAGCACCTCTCTCAATAAGCCAATCCCCTGCATTGGTGGATTGTTTGGGCGTTCCATATAGCTAACACCAAGCTCTGCCTTAGCATCCAGGTTGCCGGGGTCAAGACTCACGGTTTTCTCAAGGCTCAAAATAGCATGTGAAGCGAGTTCATGACGAATCACTGTGTCTGACGTGCTATTTTGGAGATTGAAAAACAACTTTCCAGCCGTGTACCAATCCTTAGGGTCATTGGTTTTAGCTGCAAGCTTTTCGTGGTAGTAACCTGACATAAGGCCATGGCCTAAACTGTCCCAGGCTTTTGCGGCTTTCTTTAGCCATACCATGGAGTCAAGTGTTTCTTCTTTGGGATACACTTCGGCCATGAATGTGGCTATGCTATCAACTTTTAAAAGATCTTCTATCGTTAAGTCAATATTGTAATCCCAGTCACTCTGGCCAGGAGCCTTCGTTTCTGAGCTAAATTCAATATGACCTTCTGATGTGTTTTTGCCTGTAAAGTAAATGACTGTAGTAAGTAGGCCCAGAGCAACAAAAAAGAGTATGATGGACCCCTTCTTCATCAGTCTTTACCTGTTGTATTATCCTTTACTTGGCTGATAAAGGTTTTTGACGGTTTAAAGGCAGGAACATAGTGAGGCTCAATAATCATTGAGGTGTTTTTAGCTATGTTTCTAGCAACTTTTCTAGCACGTCTTCTAACTACGAATGATCCGAATCCTCTGAAATATACATTATTGCCATCGGCCATAGTGTCCTTCATGGTATCGAAGAATGTTTCAACAACCTTCTGCACGTCGACCTTCTCAATGCCAGTTTTGTTGGCAATTTCATTCACAATGTCGGCTTTAGTCACTCTTATTTTTATTTAACTGTTTAACAATAAGTTACTTAGCTCTGAAAAAAAGCGAGTGCAAATATAGCATTTTTGCCAACTTGAGATTCTAAAAAGTAAAATTGCAGTAAATAGTTGCAATTATGTACGATCAGATAAGGTCAGCACTTAAAGTATGGTACGCTCAACAAGGCCGGGAATTGCCCTGGAGGGGAGTAGGTGACCCTTATAAAGTGTGGCTTTCGGAAATCATACTACAGCAGACCAGAGTGGTACAAGGCACACCTTATTATTTTGCTTTTACCAAAGCTTTTCCCTCCGTTAAGGATTTGGCTAATGCCAGTGAACAGGAAGTGCTCAATTTATGGCAAGGTTTGGGATATTATTCAAGGGCGAGGAACTTGCATGCTGCGGCTAAGTATATAGTGGAAGATCTGGATGGCGTATTTCCAGCCAGCTATAAAGAGTTGTTGAAAATGAAAGGGGTGGGGGACTACACAGCCTCTGCGATTGCATCTATTATATATGGTGAGCCCAAGGCCGTAATTGACGGGAATGTATTTCGGGTAATAGCAAGGTTGTTTATGGTAGAAGACAATATTGCCGATGCTAAATCCAGACCCGTTTTCGCAACTATTGCGGATGAGCTACTGGACAAGGAAAATCCGGGCGACTTTAACCAGGCTATGATGGACTTTGGTGCATTGCAATGTGCGCCGAAGCCCATGTGCAGTAACTGTCCCTTACAGGAGTATTGTATGGCATATAAAGAAGGTAAGCAAGAGCAGCTTCCCATAAAAGTGAAGAACCTCAAGCGTACAAAGCGTTATTTCCATTATTTCCATTTGACCGATGAGCATGGCACTTGGCTTAGGGAGCGAACAAAGAAGGATATTTGGAAGGGATTGTATGAGTTTCCATTACTTGAGACCAACAGTGAAGAATTTCCAGTTAAGGAGTTGTCGGCGCTCCATCTGGAAGGAACAAAGAAGGATTTCCCTGTCTTGTTTAAAAAAGTACACAAACTGAGTCACAGAGATATTATTGGAACCTTTTACAGAGGCAGCAGTCCAGCTCGGTTGGAAGGTTACAAACTGGTTTCAGCTAAGGAGTTTGACAGTTATCCTGTATCCCGTTTAATTGACGAATATCTTCACAGCCAAGAGATGCCAAAACCACCTAGTTTATTCGGATGAAAACCAGATATTTGTTCGTTCAAGAGACGTTTAAATGAGTATCAACAAGGTAATGCTGATAGGCAGATTGGGTAAAGATCCTGAAATGAGGTATTTGGACAACAATGTGGCTTTAGCACGTTTTCCTTTAGCAACATCTGAAACCTACAAGGGCAGTAATGGTGAAAAGGTTGAGAAAACCGAATGGCACAATATTGTGGTTTGGAGAAAGCTTGGTGAAATAGCAGGGCAATACCTTAAAAAAGGATCTCAAATATATCTTGAAGGGAAATTGAGGACCAGAAACTGGGATGCCGATAATGGAGAGAAAAGATATGCTACTGAAATTGTAGCAGACGACTTTAGAATGTTGGATAGAAAAGCCGACAATGCGGGAGGAAACTCTGGTGGTGCTGGTTATGGTGGTGGTCAAAGTGCCCAGCCAAGGACATCAGAACCTCAAAATACATCGGCCGGAGGAGGCAGTCTTGAAGACGATTTGCCTTTTTAGTCAACCAATTAGATCTTAATGGAATCTGAAGGGGAACCCGGAAATCAACAGTTACTAAGCATATTACTCAGCACAGGCTTGGAGTCGCCCGGCACATTTGTGTTTCAGGTGCTTACCTTGCTATTACTACTGTTTTTATCAGCTCTCTTGTCAGGCTCTGAGGTTGCCTTTTTTTCCATTAGGGGAGAAGAGTTGTCGCTACTAAAAGCCAGTGATAAGAAAACAGATAAAGTAATTGTTCAATTACTGGCACGACCCAAGCGTTTGTTGGCCACGATACTTCTGGGCAATAATGTAATCAATATTGCAATTGTGGTGCTATCAAGTTCTATCATTACTCCTTTGCTTGCCGGTATGGATGCCGCCTGGAGTTTTGCCATACAAGTGATAGTGGTAACCTTTCTATTGGTTTTACTGGGCGAAGTAACACCTAAGGTGTATGCACAATACAGAACCCTGAAGTTTGCTGGATTCATAGCAGTACCCATGTCGGCATTGGCTCGCATGCTGGGACCTTTCTCATGGGTGCTGGTGCGCTCTTCAAGCATATTTGAAAGGCGTATAAGTAAGTATCAGTCTGAGTTGTCAAAAGATGAGCTCAATGAAGCTATTGAACTTACTTCTGATGACGAAACGAGCCAGCAGGAAAAGAACATCCTAAAAGGTATTGTGAATTTTGGGAACATTACCGTGAAGCAAATTATGAAACCACGACAAGACGTTGTGGCATATGCCAGTAATACTGATTTTAAAGAACTCAAAAAGGAGATCAACATTCATCGCTTTTCACGTCTACCCATTTACGAAGGCGATATAGATAAGGTATTGGGCATTTTGCATGTAAAAGACTTACTACCTTATTTAGATCACAGCGAGGATTTTGACTGGAACCAACTGGTGCGCAAGCCCTATTTTGTACCTGAGCAGAAGCAAATTGACCAACTGCTAACGGAGTTTAAAACCAAGAAAATGCACATGGCCATTGTGGTAGACGAGTACGGAGGTACTGAAGGGGTGGTGACCATGGAAGATATTTTGGAAGAAATAGTAGGTGAGATTAACGATGAGTTTGATGATACAGAAGTGTTTTACTCCAAGTTGGAAGATAACATAGTAGTGTTTGACGGTAAAACATCGTTGGGTGATGTTATTAAGGTAATGAAGCTGGATAACGAGATGTTTGAGGACTATAAAAATGATGTAGAGAGCATTGGAGGGTTGGCTACAGAGCTTCATGGTAAGATACCCACTTCGGGTACGCTTATTGAGTTCGAAGATTTAGAGCTAAGGGTAGAGTTTGCCGATAGAAAACGTGTGCGACGGGTAAAATTGACCCTTGTAGACCGCAAAGACGACTAGCATTTTATGGACAGAGCAAGAACAAAGGACGATTCTAAGGCAATGAATCGCCTGTTTAAATTGGCAGTAATTGGTTCGGCCTTAATAGTAACCGTGTATTCAGTGTACTACTACTCAAATGCATATAAGCACAGTAGTACCAATATTTACTACGTGGAAGAAGAAGCAGACCTGGAGGTGAAAACCAATTGGGAAGGTATCGTCATGGGAGCTAAAAACACAATGGTTTCAAGCAATCAGGAAGCGGCCTTGCAGAACAGTCACGGTACCTGGGCCCTAGTACACGAGCGCTCCAATACTGGATACTTGTTGCAGAATGAGCGCACCACAGCGGCTATGTGTGGAGTGGTTGCTGAGAATTTTGACAAGGTGTATACCGAGCAAATGATTAAGAAGTTTCACAATATACCACCGGTATTAATGGACAGGGAGAATGACGGTATTGTGGTGAAAAGTATTCAGTTTGAGCATTTTATGTTCCCAGTTTATGCCATGGTGGACTGGCGTGATGATAGCCGAGGTTACAAGGTTTTTAATTTCGAAACAGACTCAATGCCAGGCGAAATAGTTTTTTTTCAAAACGGTTTTGAATGGCACTCAGGCAAAGAAGAATTTATTACTGTTATGAACTGTAAGGAAGGAGACAGTATTGAACGCCTTTGGAACTTTAAGGAGCCTGCCAACAAGGTAGATGTTGTACAAATGCCGGTTATTGATTTTGATATACTCAGCCAGTTTCAGGAACATATTGGATTAGAGTTTAAGGGAAAGCATAGCGACGAACCCAAGCAGGTAATACAGTCGGAAGGAGAATTAAAAATCCTCATTGGCCCCTCGTTGAAGCAAAACAATGTGTATGAAATTGAAAATGATGGTGAAAAACTTGAGATTAAACCACCATTTGTAGTTTTTCTTACTAAGGAGAATGCAGATAAGCCTTATTTTTTCGGCGCATTTTCAAATGAGAAACTCCTCCTACATTAAATCTGCTTTTCTAGCCCTACTACTATTTAGTACAACTAGTCTATTTGCCTTTGATACCGAGTATTGGGGCATTGGTAGCAAATCGGAACTTTTTGAAGATCCGCAACCTTACGTAACTCTCGAAGCCAACTATTCTAAGGTATTGAATAGACAGGTGCAGTTTGGCGGTTACGGCATCGGTTTCGACTTTGATGGAGCTTCTATAGGTTTGACGTACTACCGACTCCGTTCTAACGTTTTTACCGCACGCTACTCCAATGGCGCTGATTGGAAATTTAGAATGAACTATTTGTCACTACAGCTCTCTCAACGTTTGTACCAAACCGGTAAATGGCATGTGGTAGCAGCACTTGGAAATGGGTTTGGGCAAATAAGGTTACAGGAAGGAGATGTAGACCGGGGCAAGCATGGCGTATACATATTTGAACCTGGAGTGGATGCGCGCTATACGATTGTATCCTGGCTGGGATTGTCTGCACAAGCGGGATATAGATTGTGTTTCCCGGGTGGCCCTCCAACCGTGGGCGACCTCAGTTCTACCAAGTTCAATATAGGGTTTAGTATTATGGCCATTCCGCTTTATGAGGCCATTAAAAGCAAAGACTTTTCGTAAATGGAAATAGATACGATTAATACTCAATGGACCAAAGTGCAGCAATTTGTAAAGAAGCGTTTTGGGAAAGAGATGGATATTAAATCGATCCTCTTCATTTTAGGACTCAACGAGCTCAACAATAAGAAGGACGATTATACCAAAGAAGAGAAGATGGATTTGATGAATATTGGTTTCTGTCGTATTGCTAGCTTGTCCGGCTATTTTCAGGTTACCGGAGAAGACAATGATGGGTGGCCCAAGTGGGAACAGCGGAAAGCGGTTCCAAAAATGAACACCAAAGACCAGGAATCTTTTATCAAAGAACATATTATCAGGCATTTTGAAGCTGAGGCGCTTATATAATCTTATTCTACTTCTCGTTTCCATTACCCAACTTGTATCTGCTCAGGGTACTGAGGTAAGTGGAAGAGTAACGGATGCAGCTACTCAGGAGCCCATTGCCTTTGCCAATGTGTATTTTAAGGGAACTCAAATTGGAGCGTCCACCAATTTTGAAGGCTATTTCATTATTTCAACCACTGAGAAGATTGACTCCGTACAAGCCTCGTTTCTTGGCTACGTATCAAAAACCAAAGCGGTGCAGAAAGGCACTAAGCAGGTGATTGACATTCAATTGGAACCCACCAGTTTTCAGCTGAACGAGATAAGTATAACACCAGGGAGAAATCCAGCGCACCGCATCTTAGACAGTGTATGGGCGCATAGGAGTGACAACGATATCAGGGGCCTGGAATCATACGAGTATGAGAGCTACACCAAAGTGCAGGTGGATGTGGATAATATCAGCGACAAATTCAGGAATAGAACCATCATGAAGCCATTTGCCTATCTCTTTGATAGTCTTGAAATGGCCGCTGGTGAAGATGGTAGACCCATATTACCAATTTTTGTATCCGAAACGCTTTCAGACTACTATTACCAGAAGTCGCCTTTGCAAAAAAAGGAGCATATACGGGCCAGTAATGTAACAGGAGTAGGGATGGAAGACGGAAGTTACATTACCCAGTTTGTGGGCTCATCATTTCATGATTACAACTTTTATCGAAACAACCTTACCATTCTTGAGCATAGTGTGGTTTCTCCCATATCGTCTGAAGCCATAGGCTTTTATGTACATATACTGGAAGACAGTATGTGGATTGGTAATAAATGGTGCTACCAAATAAAGTTGGCTCCCAAAAGGGAAGAGGATATGGTGTTTAACGGTACCATGTGGATTCAGGATTCTACCTGGGCTCTGGTAACCTTGGCCGTAGAGGTGGTGGGGACCGCAAACCTCAATTTTGTTGAACGTCTAAAAATTCAGCAAGAGCTAGAGCCTTCTGCAGCTGGACCATGGCTTCCTGTGAAAACACGGATTCTCATGGATATTGAAGAACCCACTGACGAAAGCTTTGGAATGCTGGCCAAAGTATATGTGTCCAATAAGGACATAGACGTCAATAAAGAATACGACACGAAGTTTTTCAAAGATGACTTGAGTGTTGACAAAATGGCTCAGGTGCAAGCCGATACCTTTTGGCAGGCTCATAGACATGAATCACTCACAGATGAAGACCAAACCATTTATAACCTGGTGGATTCCATTCGTGACTTTCCGCGAGTACGTACCTACATAGATGTGGCTAAAGTGCTCACCAGTGGATACTTTCAGGTAGCCCCGAAAATTGAATTTGGCTCATACCTGCTTACCTATGGGACCAACGTAATTGAGCAACACCGTTTTAGGCTTGGTTTTAGAACTACCAATGAGTTTAGTAAGCAATTCACACTAAAGGCCTATGGGGCCTATGGGCTGCGCGATAAAAGGTTTAAATACGGTATGGTGGGTGAGACATTCCTGTCAAGAAACAATTGGACCAAAATAGGCTACCAGTATAAACACGACCTGGAAGGAATAGGGGCGCCAGATGATTATGAAGAAACCAACGCACTGTTGGAAGCTGCTACTCAACTAGGACTTCTGTCGCGAATGAATCGCGTAGAGCTGCATCGGTTTTGGTTTCATACGGATTTGCACAGGTCAGTTACCCAAAAGATCATCTTTACCAACAAGTTTTATTCTCCTGAGGGTGACTTTGTGTTTGCCTACTTTCCCAATCCAGATGATCCGGGTCCGGTAAAAACAACAATGCGTACCACGGAATTGGCATTTGAGACTGTATGGACGCCTCTGGAAACCAAGCTTATAAACGACAACAAGCGCACAAGGCTAAACGTACACAAAGCGCCTAACTTCACGTTTAGATACTCTGTAGGGCTCAAAGGGCCTTTAGGGGGTGACTTTCAGTACCATAAATTCAACCTTGGGGTAAGCCAAATTGCCCGAATGGGGATTGCAGGTAGGGGCGAGTATGTGCTCAACTATAACAAGGTACTCACGCCATTACCCTATCTGCTACTCAATACTTTTCCTGGAAATGAAACCGTGATTCGAACGCTTTCTACTTATAACATGATGGACTTCTTTGAATTTGTAGCTGACGAGTCACTTATGTTGTTTTATGTACACCATTTTGACGGAGTGCTCATGAACAGAGTACCGCTTATGCAAAAGCTCAAATGGCGAATGGTACTTTCCGGAAAAATGGCCATGGGCTCGCTTTCTGATGACAATCTTAGATACCTCGCTCCATTTGATGCTTATGGCGATCCGGTAACCGCCGTAAATACTTTAAGACCCGGACAACCCTACTATGAAATAGGCTATGGTTTTGAGAACATCTTCCGTTTTCTGCGTATTCAAGCTTACCACCGTTTAAGCTATACCGAGAATAGAAGAAGCAATTTTGGAGTGAAGGGCTCCGTTTACTTCAACTTTTAAGAGCTTAGTCTCTCATCAACAGTAATCCCTTGGTCACAATAAATAAGTGACCGCGTTTCAGATGTGATTGCATTTTGGGAATGGCGAATTGATTATCGTTCTGGCCGTATGTTGATTCAATTACCGCAAATAGTTGCTCGTAAGTATTTATGTCAAAAAAGCGACCATCGGTAGGACAAAGCGTTTCTGAAGAGTGAACAGTCCTTGCATCATAGGGATAAGTCCATATGCGCCCCACTATGTCGTTATCTTGTTCTTCAGGCATTTCCTGGTCAACGGCAATAAAATACCCAAGCCTATTATCCTCATGCACGTAATTGGGTAGGCCAAAATTCTTTCGACCATCACCACCAAAGGAAGTGCCAATGTTGGCAAATAGTATTTCGTTTGTGAAGTTGTTTAGCGGCAGCAATTGTCCATTACAAGGTTTAAAACCCTTGGGATTGAGCGTTTTCAATCCAAGGATAATACTTCCGCTGGGGTAAATACTATCGTTGTAATCCCTCATGCTTTTGGCATTCATTAGCCATTGCGCATGGTCATCAACATTAGGCAGGTTGGGAGTGCCAAAGTGCTCAGCGTCGCCTCCGTATTCGGTACCTATAAGCTTAGACAACTTTGGGTAGTCAGCTCTTTTAAACAACTGTCCATTGCACGGAATAAAGTGTTTGGGGACATAGTTACCTGCGAACAATATGACTTCTCCAATTTGAATTGCGTGCATAGCTTCAGTTTTTTGTAGCGAGTGTTTGAATTGAAAGACTAATTAGAAGAGGGGTGAAGTTTTTCTGGGAAATGAGATTGCATGAATGAAATAAACTGCTGTACTTCTGGAACCAATCGAGAGTCGTATTTCAACCTGTTTTCTCCAAAGTCACAATAAAGGACCGAATGTCTTGAAAGTACTGTTCCCGAATCGTTCTTTTTATAGCTCCAAGCCCTTAAGTCTTTTGAAGAAAAGAACTTTTCTTTAGCGGTGTTTTGAAATCGTATGCGGATGCCATCAGTACTTAGAGAAATGGATTTCCGCCCATGAATTAAATAGAAAGAGAGAGCGAAGAGCGAGAGAATCACCAAAGCAATGACTATCGTCAAAAATGGATCTTCAATGTTTAGTCTGGTGGAATAAAATATCCCTAACAGGAAGGCAGCTATACCAATAAGTAGCCCCGACGGGGGGCTTAGAAAGAATTTCTTGTTTCCCATGAATCACTCTAGTACCTATTTATGAAGCTAAAATAGGCTTTCATTGCCCCCAATAAGAAAATTACTTCTTAACCTATGAAATTGTTGGTCCGGTCTGGGTTACTTTTTCTTGAGAGAAGCATTGTCATATACAATTCTGGTACATGAAATTTCTACTTACCTGCTTCGCAATAATCTGGAGTACTGTGTTAGCCTATCCCTGTGGCAATGAATATGGGGAAACACTGGATGGAACACGTATGTACGGTCGCTACTTTTATTTAAGTCCCGACATGAGGGTGTTCAATGTGAAACGTCTCAATGAGCATTTGGATGAGTTGTATCAAAGGAGCAAAGGCCTCCCCAATGATTACAAAATTTGGTCGGATATTGCTGTAAACTTGATGAAGCTTGGGCAGGCAGATTCGGCATTAAAAATTTTGGTTCCAATGGCAAAAAAATATCCTGAGGAATACAACATACTGGCCAACTTAGGGACTTGCTATGAACTGGTGGGTGCGTTGGATAGTGCTCTGAAATATATTTCCAGCGGCTTTAAGGTAAATCCTAAATCACACAATGGAAGTGAGTGGATTCATATGGAAATTCTGAAAGCAAAAATTAAGGAAAAGCATTCACCAGGATGGTTGTCCAAGAACCCTATAATTGAAATACAAGATGTGGTTGACCGATTTAGGTCGTTAAAGGAGTCAAGGCTTGTGTATGCTGTGAACAGACATTTTTCGTACCAGATTAGGACACGAGCTCCTTTTACACCGGCTCCAAATCAGGTAATGACCAACCTAATGATCACTTTGGGGGATTTTAATACAGAGCATGGAACCTATGAGAATGCGCTTTTGGCCTATGCAAATGCGCTGGACTTCCAAGACAAATACGCTGTGGAAAGAAGGATTAAGGAGCGAATACGTGAACTCAATAGAAAAAGAAGTGCCAGAACTGACCCAGGAGAGCTTTCGCAGATGTTTTTGTGGATGATGGAACGGAGTAAGGTAAATCCAGAACTATTAGTATCTGGTCTTCGCGAGTACTCACTTAGACTAGATTCATTGGACAGGAGCGATGAGGTAAAAAAAGATTCATTTGACAGGCTGCGGTTGCAAGTAGATTCTGTTGAGAGCCTACTGAGAGATCAAAAGGCGATTAAGGAAGAAGAGCTGGCGGTAGCACATTCACAAAGGCATAAATATGTAGGGTTTGGGGCCTTGCTTGGAGGTGTTCTGGTGTTTGGTTTACTGTACTTTATTTCGAAGGTCAAAGGCGCAAAGAACTAAGGGAATGAAGATGACTTTAGTCTTAACAGGTCATGATTGAAGTACTTAGTAGTACCAAATTAAGGAGCTGGAATGGATGACACGTTGTACTACCATGTGAAATAGAGCTGTAGACACCTGGGATGTTCACTGTAAAAAGAAGAACCAGCCCCTTGGGCTGGTTCTCTGCTGCTATATGAATAGGTCGACCTAATTTTATTGAACGATGAAGCGCTGAGCTCCGGATTTTCCATTTTTATCTGACCACCTTAGCAGATAAACCCCTTCTGGCAATCTGGCCGTTGAAATTGATACTTTGGACATATCAGGGCTAATGATGGCATTTTTGAATAGCTGACCATTTACATTGTAAATACTGTATTCAATGTCATTTGATGAGGTTGGGAATTCAACGAGAATTTCTTCGGATTGCATTACTGGGTTTGGATAAATGGACAACTCTGAAACTTCTTTCGTATTGTCAATACCAGTAGTTGTTGCTCCTTTTTTTCCAGAACAGGGTGTCCAAATGAATTCATGAAGCCTTTCGTCATGAGCGCTTACATAAGTTATATAGCCATCGCTGATGTCTATATCCGACCCTATTTTTCCTTGTAAACAGTAGCTTATGGCATTATGGGTCCATGATCCATTGTCCAGATAGATGCTGTGAACCTTTCGGTCTTCGGTAAAGTATACGAGTTTTCCGTCTTCATAATCAATTCCCATGTTATCTGAGCCATAGGCTTTTGGTGCAGTGTTGTGAAGCACTCCTGTATTTGAGCTTCCTGTACCGTTTATGTAGTGTATTCTATCGTCAATACCCACATAGAAAAGGTAACCGTCTCCATATACCATTTCAGTAAACTCCTTGGCATCTGTGGCAAAACCATTTGGATTACCTAAAACCCAGGCACTTCCATTCCATGTGATGTAGTAGATCTGACCAAACTCTGATGCGTAATACAGTTTGTCATTGGCCCATACCAAATCAGTGCCGTCCTGTGTACCAGTGGTTACCCGCTTATGGGTAGGATCTCCATACTGCCAGGAGTTAGGGCCCCAAATGGCACCAATTCCTGATGGGTTTCTCACATAGAAAACAGTTCCATTTCCAGCTACCTGAATGGGAGATGCTGGGTTGACCGAAGCTGAGTACGTGTTTACCAGGGAGTACGTCCATCCATTACTTGAGTTCCATGAGGCCTTGGTTACTTTTTCATCATCGTTTACAAAGTAGATTCCTGAAGATGTGACGATTACATGACTACCATGTTCTGATACTGCTGTATAGGCACCGCTTGGAGTACCTAGTAAATGCCCATACCCATTGGTGTATGTGTTATACAATACATTGTCTTCCCCATTTGAGGCTACGTAGATGGTTTGGTCATCGTTTACATGATGAATTCCATTGTATACTTCAGGGCGTTTTGGGCCTATGTCATTGTTAATTACCTGGTCGTCCCATTTGCACTCTTTTTTAGAACAGATAAGAGTAATTGTCTTGGAGCAGATTTTTTCTGAAATGTCTGTTTCGGGATCGTTGGCCCAAAAGTCTATGGTTACTTCTTCCTTAAAACAACCCCAGCCAGGGAAGGATGAAAAGGTACCAGAAACGTCAAGGTAGGAGCTGCTTGACAAAGTGAAAACCGAGGCGTTTGATCGATTAATACCATCAACGGAAACCTGAAAGCTGCTTATGTTGGAGCTTGGTCCGCTTACCTGAATAAAAAAGTAAGTGGATGACGAGGATACATTTACGTCAAAGCGTTGACTGGTGGCAAAGGCGTCACCAATGTCACCGCTCACCATTACGTTAAAATTGCTTCCTTCTGAATCAGTAAAGCAAGAGTAAGATTGAGTGGATGACAACAAGAGAAGCATTCCTGTTATCATACTTAACAGACCGAGTCGAGGTCTGAAAAAGAAGGTTTGAGTCATTGAGATGTTTTTAGGATTTGACTCAAACATCCTGAAAAGGCATGCTCCGGCACATTACAATGTACCTATGGGCGGTATGGCTCCCAGAACAGCGCGTTTGACTTTAGGAGTGATTATTTCCTAATGGGGAGGGACTTAGTAAAAGAACTATTTAGCAACGCGGGAGCCCTGACTTAGGATCTGTCGGCAACAAGACTAAAGGACGGATTATCGCTTTTCAAGATAGGCTTGTAGCCTCTTATGTCTACCCTCAAAAAGATCTATGGCATATGCCACTACATAACCATTAAGTGCTCCAGCACTTATTACAAGCTCTTCTCTAAGTATGCATGTTGAATCGCTTAAAGGGATGAACTCGGTAAAATTATCCCATACGGGTACACCTATGCCATGTTCCCGGCTTTGCATGGTAAGGTTTGTAGTGTCAATGCTTTCGTACAGGATATGATGTTTTCCAAAAGGAATGAAGCCATTCATGGTGAAGCGGAAGGCATGGCTATGGGCAAGTGGCCAGGAGCTTGGTACTTCGTTGTTTTTTGCAGGTTTTAATATGGCTTGAGGTTTTGAGATTTCCAAAAACGTAGATGGTGTAGAATAGGTCATGAAAGCTTCTCGGGCCGAGAAATTCAGGGAGGATGTAAAAAGAAGTTTCCGCCCTTTGCGGTTTTTACCATGTTCATTCTTGACTTCAACCTTCTCTCTGGAGTGCTGCATTTGCTTGTTCATGGAACATCCTGAGGCAATCAATAGTAAAGCAAGGCCATATAGATACTTGAGTTTATGCATGGCGCACTGATTTGAATTGTTGGTAACCAAATAAGCCCACAAAAACAGCGACTATAGCAACTATTAAATAGCCAGAGTTGGATAGCTGAAAGAGCCTGAATAAAATTAGGATTCCACTGAGAAGCACCCAGATACCATCCATTATAGAAATGGAAATCACACTGGATTTTTTTATCGGTTTATGCCAGGTCACCCACAGAAGCTGACCAACAAAGAGCAGAAGGCCTACTCCCAGAGAAGGGAATACATAGGGATTGTTGAACTGAAATATGGTCTGTAGAGATTGATTGGCCAACAGTGAAATACTAGCACAGAGTGTAGAGAAGCCCGCATTTATATAGAGCCATTGTTGCGCACGTTGCATATTTTCTCGATTTTTTTTGTACAAAATTCCCTTGTGCCCCTAGTTTTCTTCTTAGTAGGAAGCGACAGTTTATTTAGATTTTGCGCCAAATACTTAAGGGAAGCTGGAACCTGCTTTACTTTGGCTAATGGACAATCTATATGTAGCCAAATCACTGCTTGCAAACTTGTTGGATGTAGCCAGAGACACAGGAGTTGAAGAAGAAGCACTTGGGCTTGTAGGCTCCGAAGGAAATGGAGATGCTGGGAATACAGGCTCCGCAGATATTGTTCCTTTATTGCACTTTGCACAGCTCTATGAATATCTTGAGCACAAAACAGGCGATCTGGAAATTGGACTCCATGTGGGGGAACGTTACAACATGGCCGCGCTTGGGGTGGTAGGGCAATTAATTCAAGTGAGCAGAACCGTGGGAGAAGGGCTTAATATGGCTTGTGAGCATTTTAACCTGGTAAGCAATGCCCTACAAATAAGTGCTGTAATAGAAGGAGATAAATGTTTGGTGGAAATTGAAACAGACTCAGTGTTTAAAGAGCGATACCCAGCTGCCTGCAAGCACATGGTGCATGCATCTATGGTTTTTGCACTTAGAGAGTTGCAGTTTATGGTGCATGCTAAAGACAGCCCCTTGCAAGTATCTTCCACTTTTACCTCCCAACAATCCAATGAATTCCAACGCATTTTTGGAGTGACAGTACATCTGGGGGCTTACAAGAACGCCCTTGTGTTTAACAAGACGGTGTTGGATAAGGAAGTTATTTATGCAGATTATGAACTACTTCTCTTACTGGAAAAAGTAGCCTGTGAAAGGCTGGCACATTTGCAGGAAAAAGAGCCCTCATTGTCATCATACATTCAATCGGTTATTTACAAGTTACTAGACCCGGCCTTGCCTCAGTTTCATGAAGTGGCGGCCCACATGAGTACTTCTACCAGAAGCTTACAAAGGAAGTTGCAACAAGAAGGCACCAGCTACTCTGAACTTGCTGAAACCGTTAAGAAAGACCTGGCAATGACTTACCTAAAGAAAAACCTGAGTATTAAAGAAGTGAGTTACCTAATGGGGTATACCGAGCCAAGTTCTTTTGTAACAGCCTTCAAAAGGTGGTTTGGAAAAACACCCAAGCGAGTTAAGTCTCTATTGTAGTCCCCTAATGCGCTCAAGAAATGAACTTTATGCAGCTAACCTTTTGCGGTTTTGGGTAAAACCCTAGTTTTGATCTTGAAAAACTAAAGGGTGAGTCACAGGGCTCCTATTATCATGACTGAATCTAGAAAATACTGCCGCAGTTTACATGCGCATATAAGTTTAGGCACTACTTCCGACGATAGGTTTATGCCTAAGGGATATGTGAGTGCCTTTGCCGAAATGGATAATTTAATACTGACTGAAAAGCTTGATGGGCAGAACAATTGTTTCAATAAGTACGGTGTTTTTGCCCGATCTCATACCAGTCCAACAGCCCATCCCTGGGATAAACCGATGCGCGAGCGATGGGAACTAATTAAGAACGACTTAAACGACCTCGAGATTTTTGGAGAGAATATGTACGGTATTCATTCTATTGCCTATTCAGGTTTAGAATCATATTTCTACGTATTTGCGGTGCGAGAAGGAGAACGCTGGCTTGCCTGGGATGAGGTTAAATTTTATGCATCTATGCTCGACTTTCCGGTGGTTCCTGAGATAAGGATTCCTAAACCTTTGCAGGAATTTCAAGAAGTAAGCAGGGATGAGAACCGACAACTGGAAGCCTGGCTGGTAGAGTGTTTAGGGATGAGCTGGACCGAAGCTGTAAAAACCTCGGGTTTATTGGGAGGGTATGACCCCAAGACGGGAAGAGCCTGCTCGGAAGGCTTTGTAATTCGCAATAAAAATGGTTTTGCCACCAATGAAGGCCGGATCCCAGTGGCAGCTAATGAATTCAACAACCTCTTTAAGCTAGTGCGTAAATCACATGTTAAAACTGATGTGCATTGGTCTAAAACATGGGAACCTGCCTCACTGATAGATTATTCAAAATACCGCTGGTTTGGGTACGAATTTTTAAATCGAAAGTGATGTGGGAGTTTCCAGGATATGAAATAGAAAAGCCCATTGATTGGGATGGAATGACAGCCCGGTTTGGTTGGTTTGCTGATATGAAGGGTGTTCCTCAGGATGCCCAATGGCACGCTGAAGGAGATGTATACACCCACACCAAAATGGTAGTAGAGTCGCTTACGGCTTTGCCTGAGTTTAAGGTGCTGGATGCCCAATCAAAACATATTTTGGTGGCTTCTGCCATGCTGCACGATGTAGAAAAAAGATCTACTACAGGCCATGAAATAATTGATGGCATTGAAAGAATAGTATCACCCGGACATGCCAGAAAGGGAGAGTTTACAGCCAGAGTAGTCTTGTATAAAGATATACCTACTCCGACCCACATAAGAGAGCAAATAGCCAAGCTGGTACGACTTCATGGCTTGCCTCTTTGGGTACTTGAAAAAGAAGCACCGGGTAAGGAAGTGATGTATGCGAGTCAGGTTGTGAACAACAAGCACCTTTCCATGCTTGCAAGAGCAGATGTACTGGGGCGCATTTGTGTTGATCAGGAGGAAATACTTTACCGCATTGATTTATTTGACGAATTGTGCCGCGAACATCATTGCTGGGAGCAGCCGCGTGTGTTCGAGTCCAATTATGGTAGATATCTATTTTTTACGAGGGAAGGAATTGCACCGGACTATGTGCCCTTTGATGATCTCAGGTTTGATGTACATATGATTTGTGCTTTGCCCGGTACAGGCAAGGATACTTATATTCAACAACAGCTGAAAGAGCTTCCCGTTTTGTCTTTGGATGAAATAAGGAGAAGCCTGGGAATTGATCCCACAGATAAAAAGGGAAATGGCCGTGTGATACAAATGGGCAAGGAGCGTGCTAAAGAGCTTATGCGTAGCAAAACTTCTTTTGTATTCAACGCAACAAACATTACCCCCGATATGCGTAGCAAGTGGATTGGCTTATTTACCGAATATCAGGCGCGTGTTTGCATCACTTATCTGGAAGTGCCCTATAAGACCTTGCTTAAGCAAAACCATCAAAGGGCTTACAAGGTGCCCGTATCAGCTATTGACAAAATGATTCTGAAATGGGAAGTGCCTACTGTAAGGGAAGCACATGAGGTGGCCTATATCCTCAAATAAGGTTACACATCCAGCTTTACCCAGGGCTCTTGTATTTCCCTGAGTTCATGAACCGCATCCAGGTATTCGTCAAGCATTTCCTTCTTAAGCCAATAGTCCTTTTGGTACTTCCACTTCAGTGACGGCGACCTATTAAACTCCAGAAACAATGGAGTTTTATCAGCATCGAACAAAATATCAGCCCCAAAGTGATCATAGTACCCGATGTTAGGCCGAAGTTGCTTTAGAAAATGTGCTTTATGTGCATAGAGTATTTTTTTCAGTGCCTTTATAGTGCTTGTATACCAGTCAAAATCCATAGCCTTTTGAAAGGCCTTGTTACTGGTTAATGGCAAAGACTTGTGGTAATGCTCATTAGAGGTGATAAGTCCATTCTGAGCGTCGGCATATACTATCTTGGCGGTGGGATAATGGTAGAAATTCACCATGCCTTCATACGCTGAAACAGCCACATACAGTCTAAGGTTAAACCTTCTCGCCTTAATTCTTTGCCCGCCTTCAATAATTTTTTGACCGATCACATATTCCGACAGTTTGGTTTTTCTCAACTCCTCTTGAGAGTATATTAACTTTAAACCAGTCCTACGCTGAAAGTTACTTTTCAGGATAATCCTACCAGATTCTTCCAATAGTTCCGAAAGCAATGAAAGCGCGTCCGCCCTATCGGTCCGAATGGTATAAGGACTCAATTTTAGAGCGGCATTGTTTCCATAGAACGAAAGAATATTTTGCCAGAAGAGATGTTTTGCTGCAAGCTGAAAACTATAGGGGAAACCCACAATTACCCTTGCCATGGCATAAGACTGCGTTTGCAAGATCTTGTTGAGAGAATGCGTTTTGAGCAGAACCATATGGGCTTTATCCATATCCTGGGTCTTCTTAACGTCGTTTTGTTGAAGCCAGTCAAGATAAAGTTGCGGAAGATTCCGGTTGGTGTAATACCTCTTCACAATTCAGGGAGACAAAATTTGTGCGTTCCCATTTGCTCCCAATATATTGCGATAAATCTGATTCCAAATGAAAATCATCTCTTATAATGTAAACGGTATACGCGCGGCTTTAAAAAAAGGACTTCTTGATTATTTAAAGGAAGTGGATGCAGACGTAGTGTGTTTTCAGGAGCTTAAAGCCAATGCTGATCAGTTTGAAGTAAGTGATTTTGAGGCCTTGGGTTACCACTGTCATTGGTTTTCAGCACAAAAGAAAGGTTATAGCGGAGTAGGCTTATTGAGCAAGCAGAAACCCAAGCATATAGAAATAGGCTGCGGACACGAAACCTATGATGGCGAAGGAAGGGTTTTACGAGCCGATTTTGATGATTTGAGTGTTATATCAGCTTATTTCCCTTCGGGTACAAGTGGCGACATTCGGCAGGATATTAAGTATGAGTTTCTTGACTTTATATATGACTATATAGGGGAGTTGCGTAAAGAGCTGCCCAATTTGGTGCTATGTGGCGACTATAATATTGCCAATACTGAAATGGACATTCATAACCCTAAAGGAAATGCCAAAAACTCAGGTTTTCTTCCGGAAGAGCGCGAGTGGCTTACCAAGTTTATTAACAGCGGTATGATTGATAGTTTCAGACATGTTCATCCCGATATACAGAAATACTCTTGGTGGAGTTTTAGAGCAAATGCGAGGGCCAATAACAAGGGTTGGCGCATAGATTATAATACCGTATCCGAAGCTTTGTTGCCAAGACTTAAGGACGCCTTTATTGACAATGAGGCCGTGCATTCGGATCATTGCCCTATTGGGCTAGTTCTTAATTAACGAGTCTGGTGTACTGAGAATAAGCTTAGAGCCCGTTCTTTTATTGCGTATCTTGTAAGCAGTAAAAGGAATACTATGAAGCTACTCTCTACCCTCTCTCTTATTTTATTTCTTTCCGCAAGCCTTTTAGCACAAGACAACGGTTTTGTTGATCAAACTTTCAAGGTACAAAACCATGGCAAAGATTATTTGCTGACCGATTACTACGTTTTTGGACAGAAACCTAAGTTAAAGGACAAGAAGTCGGTTAGCGTCAATGATAAAGTTCTTGCAGAGAATGCTTCGTTTAATGGAATTACGGTGGCTGTTTACTTTAGAGACAATATTGGTTGGGCCACTCACAATGAAGAATACCAGCCTTACCTGCTTAATGCCAATAGTAGTGGAGAGTACAGGTTTGACTGGATGCTTTCAACTACTGAAATAGACGATGATGTGGTGCAAGATTTTATTGACTTTATGGAAGAACTTCCTGATGAGTCAGTAGTAAGTATGTACTCTGGTTACTACCATGGCATCGATCAAATGTCAGAGTCCTTTTACAAGGCAATAGAAGCCTATCGGTCTGCAGAAATAAGAAACCTGGATGCCAATAGTGTATGGGCATTCATAGGGTCTAAATGTAGCTATGAGACCGTTGATGAAGCTTTAACCAATAAGCAGAATGAGTTAATCGAAGTAACTTTTACTCCACTAAAGAACTGTGCTCCTTTGACAACGTCACTTGCAAAAAGACAAGAGTTGCAGGTAAAGGTATTCCCCAATCCAGTAGATAAGTACCTTTCTGTGAGTGTTACTCCGGAAGATGCCGGAGCCGAAGTGAGTATCTATGACCTTACCGGTCAGGTTCAAATACGCACCCTGCAAACAGAGCGGATTGATATTACAGACCTTTCTAAAGGCGTGTTTATAGTTCAGGTAAAAACGAATGGGAAAATTTACTCTTCCCGAATTACCAAAAGATAAGGGATAAGTAGTAGCTAATCTGGTTGTTACACTTCCTGAATGTCCTTATTGTTATATTTGACTAGCACTACAATCAAGTAGTTGCTTTATAGATGAGGATTTATGAAAGCTACACTTACTGCCGTTTTGAGTCTCTGTTTCGTTGCATTTTCCTTTGGTCAGGAAAACTTTATTCTTCCCGGGCATTGGGCGCTCAAAAATCACGGGGTAGATTATCCTGTAGAAGGGTATTATACATTTGGCCAGAAGCCATCCTTAAATGACGGAAAGCTCATTCGAGATAACAAGAGTGTGCAAGTCAATAGCAATAGAACGAAGAATGGAATTGTGATTCTTGCCTATGAAAGGGTGCTGAACTCAGATAGTTCATCCTTTAAAGTGTTTTTATCAGACAGTATGGACAGGGCTGGTATTCCTCAAACTAATGGAGAATACAATTTTGACTGGATGGAGAGTCCAACAAAAGTGAACCAAAAGGTGGTTGATCAGTTTATCTATTTTCTGAACGAATTGCCAGAAAAGTCACTGGTTATGATGTATTCGGGATATTACCATGAGATTCATAATATGCCTGAGTCTTTTTTTGATGCTATACGCCCTTTCTCATCTTATGAAGTACTTCATTTGGAAGCCAATAGCGTTTGGGGCTACATAGGAAGTAATTGTGGTAGTGATATACCTGTGGAAGTAGCCACTACCAAGCAGGATTCCTTAATAAACATCACTCACTCCTTTAGGGTGGAGTGCAGCGTACCAAGTAGTATTGAAAAGTTTCAGGTTGAATTACCTAACATGTACCCCAACCCATTCAACAGTTGGCTCAAGCTCGATTTGCCTGATGAAGAAGATGTTGAGATATCTATTTTTGGCATGAATGGCGAAGTGTTATTTGAAGCTTCAAATACACAATTGCTTGAGCTGGGAGTACTGCCAATCGGCGTTTACACGTTGCAGTTGAAGACCAATGCCAGCGTTCATACACAGAGAATTGTGAAGCAGTAGTCGTTTCTTCACGCCCCCTATAAAAAGAACCCCATCAAAAAAGGTAGAAAACTACTTTTCTGATGGGGAAAATTCTTGGGCTAGAAACACAGAGTTTCTACTTAGTCTAGGATAGTGACTTGTTGTGCCTGAGGTCCTTTTTGACCATCACCTACTATGAATTCCACTTTTTGGCCATCGCTCAGCTCGCGGTATCCCTGGCTTTCAATATTGGTATAGTGCACAAATACATCTCCTTGTCCGCCATCTCTGGTAATGAATCCAAATCCCTTGGCAGCATTGAAGAACTTTACAGTTCCTGTTTCTTTTTCTTCTGTCATAATGAAGCAAAACTAGTCATTAAAAATAATGTGACTTTTAGCCATCAATTTGAGACTTAAAATGGTGAAATGCTCCATTCTTTCCTTAGACTGGTATGCGCTTACTCTTTTGTAAAGTAGAGTATAGCATCGCTAATAAAGCGAGCCAAGCCAGTGGCATGCTGCTCGTAGTAGTTGGTAAAGCGATCATCTTCAACGTACAGATGTGCCAATTGCCTGAATTGTTCCAAGTCAAGCAAAGGCCTGAATTCTTTCATATGTACGAAGTAGGAATCAATTTTCTGTTGCACTTCAGGGTGGTCTACCGGTAGGGTCATAGATTGGGCTATGGACTTTACCAGTTGTGTGCCTTCATCCTTCAATGCTTTAAACTCACCGGGAGTTTTTTTCAGAAGATGTTCTTCACAAGTTTTTAATTCGTCAGCCCCCCATCTATCGCTTACTTCGGCACGCATTTTTTGGGTTTCTTCCTGAGAAAAGCCGTCGTACAATTCTTTTTCGGTTAACATGAATTTTTCTTTTTCGAGTTCTTCAATAGTTCTGTCAATTGTATTGAGAAGCGTTTGAAGTCTTTTCCCTTCTTGTTCAATAAGTACTCTTTGTTTTCTCAGCAGGGCGGCCTTGGTTGGAGCTCCTTCGTTTAAAAGCTCGCCAATTTTGTTCAGAGAAAAACCTGCTTCCCGGTACAGAAGAATTTGCTGTAGCCTATACAGAGAAGATCGGTCGTACAACCTTTTTTCTCCATTGTGCCGAGGCAGAGGTTTAAGTAGGCCAATTGTGTCATAATGGTGTAATGTGCGCACCGTTACACCTGAAAAACTGGCCATTTGTTGAACTGAATAGGTTTTCATGACTATTATCTCACAATACTGATGCAAAGAACCTACCTCACCTTAGGTAAGGTAATCCATGTTCAGTCAATTATTTTATCAAGAAAATCAAATACTCTTTTGAAGTAGGCATCACCACCTTTTTGCCATACGTTCACATGGTTGGCTCCCTCAATGATATCAAGTTCTTTTGTTTCCGCTGGAATTGCGTTGTAGAGTTCCGAAGCGTATTTCACATGAATACGGTTGTCAATTGAGCCGTGCACAAGGAATATAGGCTGTGTAATCTGACCGGCCGAAACAATGGGTTGAGCGTCTACGGGATCAAAGTTGGCCAATCGCGCACCCCTGCCAATGATGTAGGATCGATACCATTTCGGTACGAATGGGGCAAAGCGTACAAAATAGTCATCGGCGATAATGGAAAACTTCGTGAAAGTACTTTCAACTATCCCAAATGAGATTCTACCATCATGGGCCATACTCTGTAAGGCAATGGCTCCTCCAAGCGATTGGCCCCACACTCCAATGGGTTCCTTTACTCCTTGTGATATAAGGTAGCCTATTAAGGTGGAAACATCTTCCTTTTCCTTAACACCAAAAGTGCAATAGTCGCCATCGCTTTGCCCATGTGCTCTGTTGTCAAGAAGCACCAGGCTATAGCCTTTCTCGTGTACCCTGGGGGCTATTTGAATAAAGTGCTCTTTATATGCTCTAATGCCATGAAGCATTATAATGCAGCCTTTTGCTTGTCTCTTAGGTATGAAATAACCCTTAAGGCTCAGCTTGTCATTTGTTTCAATGCTAAAAGAATCAAAATCCAGGCCTGCCTCACCAGGGTCAGAATTGGCTGCCTGAAACTTTCTCAGCTTATTAATGGGGTCATTTGTACGCGCTACGAGATAGGGAGCCTGAAAGTGTGCAACTACCAGAGCAATAACTACAAGTACCAGCAGTACCGCAAAGAGTTTTTTAATTCTCCTAAACACGATACGAAAAAAGGGAACTGAATGAGTATTGTGGTACTCTTATCAGGTTTTAACTATTCGCCTACAATGAGTTTTTGGCTTTCCATACGGCCGGCGGCATTGGTAATTACCACCCAATAGACACCTTCTTCCATTTCTAGGTGCGCATTTTTCACGGGTTGTTCTGACTTTTCTACAAGCACACCATTCATAGCAAATACCTTGTAAGTGAAGTTTTCAGAGTGACTCAATTGCACATCACGGGTAGAAGGATTGGGAAATACTGAGAAAACATCCTTTTCAGGCATTGGACCCGTTGAAACAAGGCAGTCTTCAAGTTTTACCACCATGGTATCATAGGAAGAGCAATAGGGGGGAGTTCCCGAACGCTCACTTGATTGGATGGCAAGCGTATAATACCCTTCTTTTTTACCTACTTCATCGCTGTCGAAATAGTGAGCTCCTGCATTGGTTACCACTCCATCTCCGGTCCATGAAATACTATAACGTACTCTATTTAAAGCAAAGGAATCTAGATTGAGCTTGCCTTGTCTAAGACAATGCTTTACCGTATCCGAAGCTAGTGGGTTTTGAGGAAGTGGCTTAATAGTAACGGTACCGGAGGTAGAGTCTTTACATCCATTTGCGTCCTTATAAGTATAAATTATTCCATGCCTTACCTGCCTTATTGGAGGTGGGACAGCACCTGGACAAAACTTTCCATTTCTAACGTATTTATCAGCGCTGCCATCGTCAGACCAAGTGCCGCCCAAGGGGCTGGCATTGAAGCTCATATCAAAACAGGGAGCATTGGCACAAACAGTAGGGAATGGAACAATCCTTACATCAGGTTTGGTATTTACCTTAATAAAAAAGCTATCAGAGCCTGTGCATGTCTTTTTTGCATTAGCATAAGTATATATCAGGTATTGTGACCTGGTAAATTTTGTGTTGATAGTAGTACTGCTCAACGGGCCACTTTCTGAACTGGTCCAGGTTCCGCCCTTTTTCAATTCAAGTGCAGAGAGGTTTATTGCCAGTAGTTCGTTTTCGCAGGTAATTTGATCTATGGCTGAAGCCTTAAGCAATGTGTCGCATTGGCTGTGTGCCAGCAACGGAAGTAAAGAAGCCATAAGTAGGAAAAAGAGGGAGTATAGGTGCTTCATATAGGCAGTTTGGCAAATCAGTAACTAAAGTAAGTAAGTATGCAGCTTTCGCTTTTTCATTCAAAACCTTTCAGACTCGTCAGTAATTGGCAAGGCTTCTAAAATGACTCGATGCCGACGGGAACTTTTGGGCTTACCAGAAGTAGAGCAATTTCAATACTGGAAGGTTGCAGATGCTAGTCGGGGAACTCGTCATTGGCTTCTGCCACAATCTCCTCAAGCTCGCTAAACCATTGCTTTCCAAAACGCCTTTCCAAAGGCTCTTGTAAAAACATATAAATGGGTACCTGAAGTGATTTCCCCAGTTTGCAGGCTTCGTCACAAATATCCCATTTATGGTAGTTGAGAGCTTTATAATCACCTACATCGCTCACCCTTATTGGGTATAAGTGACAGGAAATAGGTTTCTTAAAATCTGTCTTTCCTTCTTCATGGGCCTTTTCAATGCCGCATTTGTACATGCCCTTTTCCTTAATCACAAACACGCATTCTCCATCAGGTAGGCATGTGGTAGCCAGTTCTCCCTCTGAATCTACTTCATGAAAGCCCTTTTTGTCCAGAAGCTTATTGGCCTTATGGCTTAGGTAGGGGCGTATTTTGTTCAAGTCCCTTTCAATAATAGGAAGCTCGTCCTCATTCAACGGAGCTCCAAAATCCCCTTCAACACAGCAGGCTCCTTTACAGGCAGATAGATTGCAAACAAATTCTTTTTGCAGTACATCAAATGAAATAATAACGTCTTCGTGAAGGAGCACAGGTTCTTTGTTGAATTGCGGTCAAAAATAGGGTGGCAGCTCCTAAGTGACTTCGCCATGGTCTACTGAAAAAAACTCCGCCTGCTTTCCAGCGGCCTTTAAGGCTTTGGTAAGGCGCTCTTGCGAAGTATCTGTAATAAAGAGCTGATCAAAAATTTCATCGACCAGAACCAGAAGCCTGGCAGCACGTTTGTCGTCAAGTCGGTCAAACAAGTCGTCCAACAATAGAATGGGCTTTCTTCCGGTTTTGCCTTCTACCAGCTTGGCCTGAGCGAGTTTCAGTGCCAAAACATAACTTTTTTGCTGGCCTTGCGAACCAAACTTTTTTAAGGGCATTCCATCAATACCAAATTCAAGTTTGTCCTTATGGATACCACTCTCTGTACGTGCCAAAACCAAATCGCGATCAAGATTTTTACTTAAGAGCTCGGTAAGTGGGGCCTTTTGCAATTGAGAAATATAGTGCAGACTTAGGGCTTCTTGCTCAAGGTTTATTTCAGCTACAAAGCTGGCAAATAACGGAGACAGCTCTTTAATAAATGCACTTCGCTTCGGATACAGTGTTTCACACAATTGTGCAAGTTGTGCATCATACACTCCCAGTAAACTTTGGTCCAATACGATGCCCTCGCGAGTTTGCTTTAGTAACTTGTTTCTTTGAGTGAGTACATGATTGTACTTCACCAGGTTTTCCAGATATACTTTGTCAAAAAGAGAGATGGAACTGTCTATGAACTTTCGTCGCTCTTCACTACTGCCCGTAATAAGGTTTACATCCAAGGGTGATACCAGAACACTTGGAAACTTGCCATAGTGTTCTATGAGTTTTTCATACTCTGCATCATTGAGTTTGAGTACTTTTTTTCTACCCTGTGTAAAACCACAGAACACCTTATGTGCTTCAGTGGCTACTTGAAAGGTGCCCGAGAGTGTAAAGTACTTTTCGCCTTTAAGAATATTTTGTGAGTCGATAGAGTTAAAACTGCTTTTGCCTGACGATAAGTAATGGATGGCATCCAACAGGTTGGTTTTACCCATACCGTTGAGTCCGGTAAAGCACACTATTTTTCCTTGTAATGAAAGGTGGGTGCTCGCGTGGTTTTTAAAGTTGAAAAGTTGTAGCTGGTTTAAGCGCACAGGGCAAAGCTATTCAGCTTTAGTTTTTAGTGAGCCTTCTGTATGCAATAGTTTTGTGCATGTGAAGGCATGCGCACTTGCCATATTGTTCCTGTTTTGCACGCATCACTTTGCGCATTCAGAGAGAATAGCCCATAAGGATGTCAATGTTGTTCGGCTAAGAATGTTGGTAAAGATTAAAAACTGGTCTTTAGAGAAAACGAAGGAATACTATCCTCAAGAACAAAATAGTGGTGAGCGGGGCGACGCGTACCGACATGTATTGGCAAGTGTGGTTTCGCGAAAACTTGTTGGCAAAACTGTGGCCTCTTCTGCGGGCTGGATCAACGAAATGTTGCGCGATGTGCAGGGTGCCAATACACCCAGAGACAGATTTATGGACTTACATAACAACAAGGTGGGCAGGGTAAGCCAATACCACGCATTTGTTCATGAAAACCTGGATACTACAGCCCTTAAGGTGAAGGGGTTTATTGACGATGAAACCCATGCAGAAGTGTTTACCTGGAGGAAAGAACCTCCATCCAGAAAACAAGCCAGGGCCCGGCATAAAAGTCCGGAACTCGCCGGAAAGTACTTCTTATATGAGTAGCCAGAAGTGCTGGCGCTAAATATCAACTCCAAGAGTCAGGAACCAATTTCTACCGTCGGCCGGGATGAGTCCCGGGCCTGGATATCCGGCGGCTCTTCTGGTAAAATACATGTTGTTGAGTACGTTGTTGACTCCGGCACTTAAACTGAGCCATGATTTGCTGTACTTCATAGAACAGTCCATTACACCGAATGCTGGAATAATACCGTGAATGGCATTGGAGGAGCTAATGGTATTAGTGGCATCAGTAAACTGTTGGCTGGTATAGGAGTATTGCCAGCTAAAACTTAAGGTCTTGTACTGATAGCTTATCCCAGTGCGCAACATATGCTGTGGTACCAATTCTACTTTCTTATGATAAAAAGCCTGTTCTTCGCTTCCCGTATAATAGGCGCGCATCAGGGTAATGTTGGCAAAAACAAGGAAGGCAGCATCTCTATCTTCGCGTTCCTGCCATTGAAGAAGATCAGTTTCTACAAAGCTCTCCAAACCGTAAGTGAGAGCATTTGAAATATTGGTACGAAGACGGTAAACTCTGAAAAGTTCAGGGTCTTCCTGAAGTACTTCACCTATTTTATTTTTATAGCTCAACATAAAAGCACTTAGGTCCATATTGAGTGCTTTTTTGAAACGCCCTCTTACTCCTAAGTCAACATTGGCTCCGCGTTCGTCTTGCAGGTCTTCATCCACCTTATAGTTTGGGTTTACCACCTTTACATCGTTAAAATTGATAGCGCGGTAGTTTTGAGAAACATTGCCGTATAGCTCAAGCCATTGGTTAAACTTATAGCCTACTCCAAGTCCCATTAAAAAGAAGTCTCTGGTGCGACCCAACTCACTTTCAGAGCTTTTGTCTAAAAGAGTATCTCCAGCCAGGTTGGTACGTACTTCTCTGAATACACCTTCTCCCTGTGTATTGATCCATTCATAACGCACTCCTGGTGTAATGCTTAGTCGATGCCCTATACTAAAGGCATTTTCAGCAAAAAGTGCAAGGTTTTGACTTGGGAAAGTAAAGTCACTTTTTTCAAGCCTATCAGGGTTCAGGTACTCAAAGTCCGGACCATAACCATCGTTCGCATCGCCTTGTTGTTTTTGAGTATTGCCCTGGTACAAGCGAATACCGGTAGCCAATGCTGAAAAGTTGTTCCCTGTTTTATAGCGATGGATAAAACGCGTTTCATGCCCAAGGTTAAAATAGTGGTCCATGAGCAAGTCGCGATTTTCTATAGGGTCAAGTGCATTGGGAGTGCCCAGGTAGCCGAGTGCCTTGCGTTGTCCACTTAAGCCAAAGGTCTTAGAGCTGATGGCGCTGTAGGTAGATATCTTGTAGTCAAGGTTGATAGCCGCAACATTCCATCCTATTTCAAACCAGTTTCTATCTCTTAAGGCCATTCTCGGGTCTATTTCGAACATACGCTCAGTAAGTCCACCGCCTTGCTGGGCCAGATAGTGCATATACGAGTACTCGGCGGAAATGCTAAACTTCTCATTGAATTCATAACCTACCTGTAAATGGGCATCCTGCCTGTGAAAACCTGAATTTTCGCGCCATCCGTTTCCTCGTTTCAATTGGCTGTATCCAAAGTACGAGAACTTCCCAATTCTCCCACCTATGCTGTTATAGCTATTCCAAAGACCAAATGAACCCGCGCTATTGCGAATTTGAATGTCCAGTTTTTTGTCTTCAGGGGCTCCTTTTAATTCAAAGTTGAGCATGCCTCCAAACTGTGTACCATACTGAAGACTCGCAGCCCCTCGTACCACTTCAATTCGCTCAATGGCATTGCTAGGCGGTGTATAGTAGCTCTCAGGGTAGCCCAGGGCATCAGCTGCTATGTCGTATCCGTTTTGACGGGTATTGAAGTTTGAAGTTCTATTAGGGCTTAGTCCACGAACGCCTATGCCTAATTGAAGTCCACCATTGTCGCTTTCCCAAATATTGAGTCCTGGTACTTTGGCAAACAATTGGCGGGCATTATCAGTAGCTTTATTCCCTGTGGTCGCATCTACCAATACCAGATCGTTCTTTTTAGCTGTGTAGATTACCGTGCCTTCCACGTCATTGAGTCGGGTATCCTGTAGCTTGCCTCCCTGCTCGTTTACGGTAACACCGCTGAGTTGGGTCACCTTAGGTACCATAGTCACATTCAGCTTTGATCCTATCGCTTTAATCCGTACCGTCTCGGAATAAGAGCCAATCTCAAAATGTGAGAAGTTGACCTGAAAAGTGCCGGTGTCAGGAGCTTCTAAATGGTACTTACCCAAATGGTTGGTGAAGGTAATGGCACTGGTGTTTACCAAGGCTACCTGTACATCTGCAAGTGGCTTTTGATCCTTATTTACAATGGTCCCACTTAAGCTTTGAGCGGCGGCGCTCAGAATGCTTGTACAAAACAGGAGGGTATAGAGAAGGGGTCTCAAGAGGCTTTGTCATTAAATGGCAGGATCCATGCTTTGGGAGCAAGTCCCCATGATTCATTGGCCATGTTTACATGTTTGTTACTAAAAGCGCGGCTTCCCTTTCCATTAAGGTTCAGGTAGCTCTCTATATAGATTTCAGGTTGGGAATATCCCTTTCCCTGATAGGTGTCTTTGAGAAAATGGGCAAACTGTACCATGAAGTCAGGATTGGTACCCAAAAATTTCTGTTGCCTTTCAGTCAGGTAGTCGTTTAAATCTACGAGTGTGGATTTGCCATCATGGTCTTTTACCGTATAAAAAGCCAGACCTGATTTGTCGGTGAGCATCACCCGCCATGAAAAGCGGTATCCTTCTTCAGTCCAGTACAAATTGCTGTCGTACAAGTGGTGCCGTAAGGGCAATACTATTTGAACAATGAAGTGTATTGTAAAAAGCGTGGGTACCAGAGCTCGTTTCCATACCTTTTTGCCAGAAGTATTTGCGGTGTGTAATTGGCTGGCCTGGCCTGTTGTTTTTACAAAAGCAAACAAGTTTTGCAATTGCTTCAGAATACGTTCGTGAACACTTGATGGGAAAAACAGAAGAGTTGAACCAATCATAATGAATGGAAATACCCCTATTGGGAACAGGGCCCAGGTAATTATATGGAAGAAGACTACGGCCATAAATGCCAATGGCCTTGTTTTACGCCAAAGAAGCAGAAAGGGAATGCTTAGGTCATATAAACAGCCAGCCCAACTAAAAAAGTAAGCTGATGCCTCATAGCGGAACAGTTGCCCGAGTATTGGAAAGTCATACTTGGATCGCAACCAATGGTGTAGTGGTTCAGCTTCTAATAGCCAATCAGCATTTACTTTGGCCAAACCGGCAAAAAAGTAAACTAAGCCGATTTGAAGTTTTAAGCTGCCAAGTATCCAGGCCGGAGCCGTATGAAGAGTGAGCGAGGGGTGTCTTAGCACGTCAAGTGAATACTTGCGATGGGCTGGTAACCAAATAAGCAAGAAGGCCACCACCGAGATGAAGTAATAATGGTTGAGGTAATTGGTGGCATCCATGAGTTCAGCGTAGCTAAACAATAGGAAAAAGGCACTAATGGAAATGCGGTACCACCAGCCCAAAGCCACCATTAGGGCAGTTATGGCTATGCCAACAAAGAGTAAATGGGTACCTGTATTTCCAAGTGTGCTCACCCACTCAAAGCCCCAGTACTTAAAATGGTAAGGAGTGTCTACATAGAGCTGCTTTACCCATCCTTTGGCCAAAAAACGGATGGCGCTGCCACACATCATCAAACCAAAAAAGATTCTAAAGAAGGCAAGGGGGGCTATGTTGACTGGCTTATTGAGAGCTTCAATAAGAGCAGACACTGTCCAGCTTGCCGAAGAAGCGGTGGGATGATGAGTGCTATGGAATGGTGCTTTACTCAAATGGAGCCAATGCTTTAAGAATCTCCGTCGTTGTCAGCGTAATTAATAAGAATGCCCAATTCAGGAGCCATATCCACCTTTAGGAGAACAACCATTTTCTGCATTTCATTAAAGGCATTAATGGCCGGCAGCTTGTCAGTTTTAATAGATTCACTTAAGGGCCAGTCTATGGCTTCAATACTTACAGTTATTGCATCAAACTGAGCATTAATGGCTGCAGATAAGGGCTGACCATCTTTTTCAGATTTTAAGTAGTCGAGGTAGTTATCAAAGCCTTCGTCAGCGGTACCATTGAAGAAGTCTTTCAAGGCTGAGATATTGGCGTTCAATAGTTCAAGACTATATCCCGCGTAGAGGGCTTCACATTGCTCCGGTTGGATGATGTTGTCAGTTCGAACTCCTGCCGGAACACCTATTTTGGCATCTCGAGTACGCTGCTCAAAATTCTTTACCAAAGCGTTAAATAGGGTTGATATAGAGCTGCCACCGTCACTTCCTGAGTTTTTTATGAAGTCATTCTCTTGTGCCTGCCATCCGTCAGTGGTACTTTTTACCTTGTCTATAAGTCTTTGGCTCAGTAGATCTATGTAGGCAATGGTTTTGGCGTCGCTCAGGTATTCAATCTCTTTGGTGAATAATAGATACTCCAGGCCAGGAAAACCTTGAGCGGCTAATTGGTTGATGGGCTCAAGATTGGTGTTTTCGTCAGCAATGTTCGTTTCAATGAGTTCGGCTTTGGTGGGATAGGTATTGGCCGATTCTACCAGGTAGGCGTCCATTGCACTTTCAATAGGCAGAAAATCCAAACGCTGCCATTGAATATAGGAAGTTTTAAAAGCCTCCTGTAGCTTTAGGAGGGTATTGTCGTCTGCCTGAGTTTTAAAAGCCTCTATTTCGGTTTGAAAATCAGTTAGCTCGTTTTCCAAAAGACTATACTCAGTTTGAAGCCAATTGCTGTATACCTGTAACAGCGCTTCACGATTGTATCCGTCATCAGTATCAGGCCCGTTGTCTTCACCACAGGATTGAAGAAGAGCTAATGATGGTAAGATTCCTATTAAAGCTACAAAGCTGAACACTCGTAGAATGTTCAGCTTCATAAAGTTATTAGGAGAATATCGGTTCTTAGAGTTGGTCTTTAACATCGCTAAGCTCGGTGTATTTTTCAACGATCTTGTCAATAGCAGTATCCAAATTGGCAGGTACTATTTCCCATAGGTTTGTTCCAATAAGCTCTTTCACTGCGTCGATATCGGCATCACTCATACGGCTGCTGCCTGCATTGGCATAAGCAAGGCCTTGCAAGAAACCCACACATTCTGATAAGGCATGGCTTAGCTTGGCCTGATCGGTTAGCAAACCTTTTGCGTCATTTAGATAATGTATGGCGTTTGCAGCCATAATTAGCTCCCATTCTTTTTGAATAGTGCTAATGGCATCATTGTAAGAGCAGTCTATATCTTCACCAGAATGGTCGTATTGAGCAGCTATGCAAGCACGTGCTGTCCTAAAAGCTTCGTGAATTCTGGCGTCAATGTCATAGCCAATGGCATCTGCACCTTTTCGTGAGTAGGCATATTTAGCCCAGTATCGAAGCTCTTTATTGGCTCCCATCTCATCAAAGTTGCTCATGTTGGTAGGGAAGTCGAAATAGCCATAGGCTTCATCAAAATGGTGCTCCAGAGAAGTGTAAACCTTTTCACCGTCGAGTTCAGTTCCTGATACAGAGAGTTTATCACTCCCCAGGTATACATTGGTTCCCTGATGAAACAAGAGGGCACCCATTAAGCCTTTCTCAATGAGCTGCGCAGGTTCATAACCCTTATCGTTTACTAAGTAAGTAGAAGTGCCAGATGAAATTGTACCAGCAGTGCCGTTATCCGCAGTGTTTGCATGATCAGCACTAATGGTAGCTATCTCTTTAAAGAGGTCTTCAAAGTAAGTTACTGTAGCTCCACCGTCTACCGGAGTTGATCCGTCACCTTGCCCATAAAGCTTGCTGGCAAGTTGTTTTCTGCTGTCACCTGTTTGATTTAGGTCCGCTTGAGAAAAGGGACTGTTGTCGTTGTGAAACATGTCAAGAAGCTTTTGCTCTTCCAACGTATTTTCAGTACCGGATTTTGCATATGACATCAATTCATCAAGCATGTCGAGGCGCTGTGTTTGTCCGCTATAGCTCACTGTTGAAGAGCCATCTCTTTCAAAGAAGTAGGTGCTGGGAACTTCTACCTGGATCGGATCATCTGAAGAGTCAGGTGAGCAAGAGTGCAATCCAAGCGATAGAAAAATGGCTGTTACTGCAATGAAGGGGGAGTTTTTGGTGATCATTTGTTATTTAGAATCATTTTAAACAGCGGCAAATGTATGGTCGTCCTGGCTGCTAAAGATGATTTGGGTCACCTTATTAAGATTAAATCTAAATAACATGTGGTGCGGTGATTTTTAAGTCCCTGAAATTCAGCTAAGATGCTGGTTGTCAATAAAATTTATTATTTAGAATGATTCTAGATAAGCTTGTGAAATGGAGTTGAAACTGCATATTTGCCCTTATTTAGAATTGTTCTAAATAGAGTTTCTATGAAAGTTTTGCAATACAAATATGGCGTACTAGCTTTTCTGGTAGTACTGCTGCTCATGCCTTTAGGACATACCTTAATGATATTGGTCGAGAAGCTTTTTGCTGATTTGATGTTCTTTAATGCCTTTCTAGTGGGGCTCTTAGGATTGGGGCTTTTATTGATAGGCGTGCGTCAAAACAAGAACAAGGCTACGGCTACCGTATTAGGTTTGCTCGCAGGAGTACTGGTATGGACAGGTTGGATAGAATTTTCATTTGTTTGGGTGGCTCAAAAGCTTGATGTAGCTCCATTTATGGAAGGTGGTGAAGTGGCCACAAAACCTGAATACCTGGTCATGATGTCTTCATTGGGCCTTTTATGCACTTTTATGTTGTTATTTCTCTTTGCGAAGAACAGATGTCAGTTTTTTAATTGGTTTCAACGGAGGTTAAAGCTCAAGGCCTTTTTGAAAATGAGCGATGGTTTCGAAAAACCACTGGCCATCACCACTTTTATTGAGTTGGTCATGATAATCTGGACTTTTTATATCGTTTTGCTTTTGGTTTACGATCCTGACATTGCTGGTGATAGCCATCCCCTAACTTATGTGGTGGCCTTTGGATCTTTATTTTGGTCGCTATACCTGTTCCTAAAACTTGTACGCATACGGAAGTTTGACTACGCCGTTCGATATGCCATACCAACTGTTGTGATATTCTGGAATTTTGTGGAAGTGCTGGGACGATGGGATTTGTTCAAAGAAATTTGGGTGCATCCATTTGAGCACAGCCTGGAAGTGGGAATTATTTTTGGTTTGTTACTTCTCTTTATTGCTCTCTACATCTTGGATGTAAAGAAAAATCGAATGCAGAGACTGGCTTAAGCAGGCTACTACTCAGTCAGATTCCAATTGCAGTAACTGAGCAACAAGTACATTGTCTTCCAGGAGTTCGTGCACTTCAAGATCTGATGAGAAGCTATTGAGTTGTTCCATCAAAACCCTATAGGGACTTTCATTGGTTTTCTCTGGCTCGTAAGTTTCAAAGAGCGATGTAACCTTAGTAGCTTCCAGTTCAGAGTGTGTGTGATTTGAAAGAAACTCCATGGCACTATAACCAATGAGCTGGGGACGTACTTTTTGGTTTAAATGGTACTCATACAAGCTCAGGGCATAAGGAAAAAGCTTCTTTTCCTCCAGGGCAATGTGCTCTATAAGGCCTTCCTTATATCCTTTAAAGTAGTTCGTCAATAGAAAAGACAGAGTGGGGTGTACCTGGTTGTCACTCAGCAGGTGCTGCAGGGTTTGCTCAATTTCAGGAATGCGCTTCCCCAAATATTCAGTGTGCGACTTGCGGAGGTAATCTACTAAGGTGGGAATGTTGTAGGACCTTAGAGCCCTTATGTTTTCAAACTCCTTTTTGAACGGAGCATTGATTACATCGGCCAGAAAGTAAGGGTTGAATTCCTGGCTCTTTCCCAAATCAATCAGGGAATGGTGCGAAGAAGGATCAAGCCTGTAGCGCAATACTACGTTGTAACCAAAGCTGCCCAATGTAGCAGCCTCAACCGGGCTTGAATGTACGTTAATCACGAAGCTAATTTAAAGACGAAAGCATCAAAGATGCATTACGTTTTATCCTTCGTTAGATGACCAAGGTCATTCTTTCGTAAAATTTAGTAACTAAATGCGTTGGAATTCAAACTTAGGACTGCCCTTATCACCTGCTTCATTATAGAAATCAATAAAATGAAGCTTGTAGTAAAAGCCTTCTGAGTCGCGAATGATGTAGTTGATGTGAGGAAATACGAGGAATGTACCTTCATCCAGATTGTAGTATTTCCACTCATACCCAATGGCATCGCGATGGTTACTAAATTCATAGGTTTCCAAAGCCTTTTGGTCTATTTCACTGAAATCCCTTTCATCGTCTACTGCAACAATTGTTAAGTAAGGGTTTATGGTAACGCCCACTACCAAATACGCAAGGTATGGTTCGTAAAACTGGTAGGTGTATTGGCCAAAGTACAAGTCATAGTCTGCCTTTGGAGGGCTTGCCTGCAATGGCTCGCCAATTGCCAGGTTTATTTCAACAGTATTAAAGCGATTGTCTTTTTTAAGGAATACTTCGTTTTTCTTAGAGCCGTCAAGGTTGGCATATAGGAGCGTGTATTGTTGTTGTTGCTCATCAAAGCTCACTTTTATTTTTTTATAACCTCTGTTGCTACCGGCTCTGTTGGTTCCCAGGTCTATTACGGCTACCCTATTGCTATTCACAAAGCCGGTAAGGGGCATGCTGTCAGCCAGGTATTGGTGATGATCTGCTCTAAAATCTAAAGTCTTTGGATCTGGTACTATTTCAAAGTCCTCAGTTTCCAGCATATGAGCCTTCATTAAGAGGCTTGAGTTAAGATATACCTTATGTACAGAGTCGCGGCAATCGAAGGCCAGTTCCCAGTCGTATTTGTAGTTCTGCTTTACAAAGGAGTTGGTACCCAGGTCAAAATAAGCCTGTAGTTCATAATCAGATCCCAATTCAATTTGAGTTGTGGTTACTTCACCTCTGTCAAAAGGTGTAATAGGTAGCTCTCCAGGATCGCAACTTTGTGCCAACACCAAAACAAGGAGTAAGAAGAGTGGATACTTCATGCTATTGAACATTTAAACTCAGTTGTGCAAAAAAGGTCCTGCCGGTCCCCACGCTTATAGAAGAGCTGCCGCTGGAGTGTGTGCCTGAGCTTTGCGAGGCTATTACATTTTGTACGTTCAGGAGGTTTTTAAAGCCGGTGGTAGCGCGCACTTTGTCATTGAAAAAGGCCTTTGAAACTGTAATGTCAGAGAGATGGTACGGATTTATAAAGGTTTCAGACACCTGGCCATTGGCTCCCAATGAGAAGTTTTGAAGCCTGCCCTGATACTTGTAGAACCCTGATAGCCGTAAACCTTGTTTCGGGAAATGGTATTGAAGATTGGCCGCTATTTCTCCTGAGTAATTGAATGCATTTAAGGTTTCGTGTTCAATGTTGTTGGATCGCCCCAGGTAGTTGTAAGAAACGCTTGCGTTCAAACGTTTTGAAACCCAGCGAACAGCACTGTTAACTCCTTTTGACCTGAACTCACCCACGTTGACATAGCTGTACTGAACATCGTTTATTTGTGCAAGGGTGATCATATTGTCAATCTGGTTATAGTAGGTACTTACCTCGCATTTCAAAAGTCCGTTTTTGAGTAGTCTTTTATGTTGGAAGTGCAGGTTGTAGTTATTGGAGCGTTCAGCAATGAGGTCGGTATTGCCAATTATGTTGTGGTTAATGTCAACAAAAAGAAAATGTAGCTCCTTTATTGAAGGAGCCCTGAAACCACGGGCGTAGCTGGCTCGAACACTGTTGTTTTTCCAGGCCCATTTAGCGTTGAGTGAAGGACTTAGTGGGGCCTGATATATGGTATTGTGTGCAATTCTAAGAGCAGGACGCAAAACCAGTCTTTTTAGCAGGTTCCACTCTAAACTTCCAAAAACGGCATAGTCTCCCATGTTCGAAGCCTGTCCTTCAATTCTTCGTCCCTTTGCCTGTTCATAGTTAAGGTCATACCCCAGTTGGTAATTAACGTTGGACTGGCTTAAGTTGCTAGACCATGTAGCCCTGCTCATGAATTGATCAAAGGCGCTCGTGTCATGATCGTTTTGGTTTGAAGTGAGTGTCTGACCGAGGTCTGTAAGGTCTTTTACATAAGTATTCTTTCTTCTCCCATATCTGTTGCTGGCCGCCAAGAAACGTACCTGATGTTTCGCGAATGATTTGTCAAAGGAGAGGGCATGGTCTACTCTAGAGGTGTAATACACATCATCAAAGGCGGCTTCTCCATAAGGTATTCTTGGAAGTCCTCTATTCAGAATGCTTTCCGAAAAGGTTTCGAAACGGTAGTTTACATTCCAGTTTCTAATAGTTCTGGATGCACTAAACCTCCCAAAGTATTGTTCCTTGGGTTTCCATTGCTTAAAGCGCCTGTTATCAGCAAGGGTTTTTGAGTAAGAAGGCCAGTAGTCGTCTTGAGCACTCCAGCCATCAAAGTAATTTCTACCCGCACTCATTCGTAGATTGGTAGTGAGTAGTTTGGCCATACCCTGAAGCTGAACATTGTGTGTGCCAATGTTTTCAAAGTAAGTTGACAGTCCCAATGAAGGTTTGGATATATCACTTTTTTGAGTGATGATATTAATGGTTCCCGCCAATGCATTGGTACCATAGTTTACACTCATTGGTCCCTCAATAATCTCAATGCGTTCTACGTTGTTCAGGTTAATTTGACTGAGGTCAATGTTGCCATCTACACGTCCAATTACCGGTACACCGTCAATCATAATTTTCACGTTTTCTCCTGAAATCCCTTGCATACTTAGCCCGCTGCCCAGAATATTATCCTGGCTAAGTCGTATGTTAAGCGTATTGCTCAAAACATCTTCCAGAGAAATAGCGGCCATGTTGTCAATCTTTTCTCGCCCAATTACCGTCACTTTGTGTACGGCTTTGTCAGCACTGCCCGCGGCATACTGGCCTGTGATAACCTGTTCTCCTAAGTTGTAGGTTGATGGTTTTAAAGAAATCCTTAGTTGCTGAGAAGAGATTTTGGCGGGTACCAGAGTGTCAGTGCTACTATTGAAACCCAAGTGGCTGATTTGAATGACTAAGGCCTGCGTCCATAAGGCCTTTGGAAACACCAGAGCACTTTTTCCATTTGCTTCCGCAAGTTCTGCGCCTGATTGAGTGCCATCAAGTGTTTGCCAAACGATATGTGCTCCTTCAAGAGCCCCTTGCTCATTGTCTTCCACAACAACGGTGATGGAGCGCTGCTGTTGTGCATGTGCCAATACGACAGCACAGCTCAAAAAGATGCAAAGAAGGCTATGTCGAAGGGTAAGGCTCATACTCATTTTTATTGAGCGTTGTCCTGAACTTGTTGAACAATTTCGCGCCAGGATTCCAGTTCAGGAATTCCGGGTTTTCTCTTACCAAATAGTTGTACTATTTGAACACCGTCTTTATCAAAGCATTCCAGCGCTGTTACAATACCGTCTTCGGAAGGTTTTCGCACAATCCAAGCATTGGTTATATCAGCTTCCTTTACATGCAGGTTAAAGTCGGGATCCATCACATTGAACCATCCTTCATGGTCTAAAAGGCGTTTTACCTGACCCGTGTGGATTTGTATCATTCCCTGATTTCCTACAAATACCATTATTGGAGTTTCCGATGTGGCCGCCAGCGTAATACATTGTCTAAGCGCATTAGTTGATACTTTCACTGCATAATAATTGCCCTTAGGTGCTAAGCGAAGAGCTTGCTCTCTTTTGAGTTTGTGTTTCTTTAGCAGACCAAAAAAATGGTGCGTGTCAGTAAGTCCAAGCCAGTCTTTTTGAAAAGCCACAACATCAATGTCAGTATCTGGAAGCTCAGGTGTCGGCTTTTCAGGAGCTATCACTGATTCTGTTTGTGTTTGTTCTGCAGACTTGTATTTGTTTACCAGTATATGGTAGGCCTCTTTATTGCTGTCTTCTATCAAGTAGATTTTATGAACGGCCTCACCGTCTTTTGCAAAAAACTGAATGCTTAAGCGTTCCTTTCCTCTGGCAGTTTCTGAAACGGCAAAAACACTTTGCCAACTGGAAAAGAAAATTCGCAAGTCAATGTCCTCATTCACAAAGAGCCCTACTGGTGCCTTGCTTATAGAATCATTGAGGTATTCACCCTTGCGCTCATGAACCACACTGTTGTTTCGGGTAAGTGCCATTACCCTTCCTAGTTTTTTTATTTCCTGTAAAATGACTCTATGCTCATTTCTAAGACGAGTAACGGTAGTGCCACATTGCGTGGCAAGCAATTGTGCTTCAGTTGTCTTAAGTACCAAGGCGGCATTTCTAATTCGAATTTTTGGGTTTTCAGCTTTTAGAGCTGCCCAATCTTTGGCAAGTTGAGATTCGTTAGTTGCTATAGTACTCATATTTCTATAGGGCTTGGTGGTATTAAGATGCCATTTCCTTTATAGTTCGGACTGATGAATATACCTCTAATTCCACGCGACGGCACTGATGGAATCTGTACGAAGTACCAATTTCAGAAACAGTTTTAGCGGTTGGTGTATTGCTGGTAATATCCACACCAATAACCCGATGACTTAGCCCTAACGAAAAAAGAGTTTCGCTTGCGGTATTGCAAAGCGAAACTACTTTTTTGATTTTGGTTGGTGATGAAGCGGGCTCTTCTCCTACGGATTTTGTGTTAGGTTCATAATTGCCCTGGCAGGCAGTAAAAATTAAGAGCAGAACCGCGGGAAATAACTTCGTCACGTCTTGGAAATATTATCTTACGATCAGTTTCTTGGTGATTGACGTTGTTCCATTGGAAACTACTATGAAGTAAATACCTGAAGACAATTCTTCGGTACTAAGGGTGGTGGTTTGCAAGCCACTTTCAATATTTCTTGATTGCATTACTGTACCCTGTAATGAAACAATCTGTAGTGATTTTTGCTCGTTACCTTTTAGGGTAGAAACCACGGTAACCTGTTGACCAACTGAAGAAGGATTTGGAAATACCTCCAGAAGGCCTGAAGTGTTCGCTATTTCATTTGTTCCGGTAGTGAAAAGTAACTCCTTGTAAAAGTTGAACTGCCCCGTGGACGAACCACCGTATCCAGTCATTACCACTTTCCATATTGATGCATCGGCGGTTTCTACAATGTGTACCATACTGTCTTCAATCAAATATTTTGAAGATATAAAGTCGTAACGCTTCCAGTTACTACCAATTACATTGATAGAAGAGTGCTTGGGCAGCGAAGTATAGTCACTAAAAGTCTCAGGGTCGTCAACGGGATGTACTCTTGAAACTGTGGTTCCGGCATTTGCAAGTACTCCTGAAACACCATACGGCAAAAACATTCCCGGACCTACTGGTATTTGAGTGGTGTATTTAGTAAAGAGCAGGTCCCAGTCTTTACTCGCTGGTTCCATATCAGTACTTGTACCAGTTACTAAATTAAAGTAGCCAAAGTTTTTGCCTTTGTAATCGTCCTTTTTGATAGAAGCAGACACTTCATTTGATCCGTCCAGATGAGCGGAAGTAAAGAAGTACTCACCGCCTGCCAAACGCTCAATCCATAATTTTCGAGCATCTCCGTTGGCAAGTGTGATGACGTATAGACTATCACCCACCACACTGTGGTTATTGATATTGTATACACCCCACCCCAAATCAAATGCGTCATCAGCCCTAAGGTTCGCATTAAAGGCTCCATGTGCCCAGGAAGTGTCTGCATTGTAACAGGCTTTCCAGGTGCTCAATCCGTTCGTGTCAATTTTGTCCCAATCAGCAGTATCGCCATTAGGGTAAACATAAAGGTGATTGCCGGCAGCCGAGTTGAAAAGGATGGAAGAAGTAATTCCGCTGATTTCAAAACCGAGGTGCCAGGAGCTGAGAGCTGCTGAAGAAACCTCTCCATTTTCAAGGCTATACCAGATTTGATCGGCATTGCCTGCTCCGGTGCTAACCGAGTCATGTTTTATCTGTGCTTTTAGCGCAAATGATATTGAACAGATAATTAACAGTAGAAGTGTACGCATTTTTGAATTCTGATTTTGTGCTACAATATTGGGGGTGCCCCAAAGCACAAACAATGATCAATATCACGTTATTTAGAATCATTCTAAATAACAAGATTAATGCGCCTTTACTCCATGTATTAGTCTTTTTTGCTCGATTGCTGAGCGACCCGAAGCTACAATTTATGTAAGATGAGTCTTACTCGCCTGTTCCGTGCCCTGCCTTCTTCCGTTTCGTTAGAAGCCAATGGCGAAGCTACACCGCTACCTATGGTCGTAATATTTTTTACTTTGACCCCCGAGTCAATTAAATAGGCTTTTACCGATTCTGACCGCAATCCAGAGAGCTTCATATTGTACTCGGCTGAACCCAGATTATCAGAGTATCCTCTAAGTTCAATACCTACTAATGAGTCTGTATTAATAACACTTATAAGCAGGTCCAACGTTTTTTTGGCAGAGTCGTTAAGGTCAACTGAATTGGACCCAAAGTAGACGTATTCAGGAGCTGCTTGTCCGGTTTTAGCCAGGTCTCTTTTAATGGTTTCTGCTTCAGTTACTTCCGAAGGCACAATACTCGAAATTGTCTTTTTTTCCTTTTTCCTGGGCATTTCACGTTCACAGGTATATATGTCGCTTAAGCCTTTATTTCTATTGCTTACAAAATAACTGTTGCCTCCCGGATAGGTTGAGAAGTAGGCATCATAGCCTTCAGAGTTTATTGTGCTTCCCATGTTTACTGGTTTGGTCCAGCCGGTCATGTATTCATTGGTAGGTTTGGACCAGTAGATATCAAAGTCGCCGTTACCATCAGGCCTATTAGAAGAGAAGTAAAGGGTAGTGTCATAAGATAAAAATGGCGACAGTTCATCATAGGGAGAATTCACCCCTGACATGCCCATACGTCTCCATCTCGTACCACTTTTTTTGTAAATCATGAGATCATATCCCCAGCGCATGGAGTCATGCCTGGCTGAAATTAAGGCTATGTTGCCTTCAGGATGGATGTATACTCCATAAACTTCATGCATGTTTTTTCTAAAAATGATTTTGTCTTGAACTACTGCCGTGGATACACCTGAAGGGTTTACCAATACGGATCCCAAGCCTGGAGTATTGTTTTTGTGATCATTGAGCAAGTAGAGTTTTTTACCAGAATTTCCAATACCCACTACGGCATCACCCAAATCAGTGTTTATCGTGGTAAAATTGTTAGCACCTCTCCACTCTCCATCTTCTTTTCTGGAAACCCAAATGTCATGGCCGGATTTTTTGCCGCCGGTATTTTGCTCGTGTAGAAACCTGGCAAAATATAGTGTTTTACCATCAGGGGAGAGGAGGGGCATTAATTCCTCTGCATCAGAGTTTACTTCGGGCCCCATTAATACAGGGGCACTAAAGTTTGGCGTATCACTAGGTTGGCAAAAAACGATATGGCCAACCAGTAGCGCTAGAACGGGTGTGAATAGTAGTTTTTTCAAGGCAATGAATTTTACCAAAGGTGCTTAGGTGCCTTTGAAGCGTTAAACAAAAGGCTTATACCCACCTCATGAGTACCGCCACTATAGCGACGTACTTTGGTGGTAGCCATTTCATAGCTATAATTGACCAGCACTCTATTGAAAGCCATTACACCTACACGGGCATTTACGGCTTCGTTCAGTCTATAGTTTATGGCAGTCCACAGAATTTTATGAAGCCTGGCCTTTACTCCCAGGTTTAAGGACATAGGCGCTGCCCGGGTTTTCATAAGGTTGAGCATGGGCACCAGTTCCAATGATTCAAAAGGCCGGATTACGTAACCCGCACTTAGCATGTGATGCATTCGCGCCTTGTATTCTGAAATATCAATAAACTGTTGGAATGGGCGGTTCATGAAGATTTGATTGGCACCATAGCCTATGTATAGGTCCTTATTGTAGAGCAAAGCACCTAATGTGCCATCCAGATAATAACTAGATACGTTCTGCTCCATGTAGCGGTCATATACATCATCTCCGTCGTCCAGAACACGAAGTTTGTTTCTATTGATATCAGAATAACTGGTACCTAAACTGGCTCCAATGCTAAAGTTAAGCTGGTCTTCAATGCGGTGATGATAGGCATAGTTGATCAGAGCGCTTACCTTAGAAAAGGGGCCATATTCATCTCGCATCAAATGCGCTCCGACACCGCTGCGTAGCCGTTTTCTAATATGTTCGGGCTCTGCAAGCTGGTTGTACAACTTGTTATTACTAATAGGCATACTATAAGGAACTACAGAATCAATGTAGTTTCTGAACAACCTGGTACTGTAGTTAATGTATTGCTGGTCAGGTGCATCACTCATTTCAGCCCATTGGGTTCTATGTCCAAAACTTAAGAGCCTACAGGTTTCCAGACCCGTAAATGCGGGATTATAAGAGATGGAATTGTTTCCCATCTGCGAGAAAATTCCCAGCTGTTGGGCATGGCTCAGAGAAGCAAGGCTGAGCAGAATGGTAATTAATAAGGTAGTTTGTTTCATTCGCTTCATTTTAAAATGGTTACATCTCCGGTATATGGATCAATACCACTTCCCGGGTCAATAATGTAGTAGTAAGCGCCTTCCGGCAGATCATTACCATTGTAGGTACCATCCCAGGGTTTCTCATAGTCTTTTGAAGTAAATAGCAAGGCCCCCCAGCGGTTGTATACATCTACTTGGGCATCAGGAAATAAATCAAGTCCCCTAATCTCCCATACATCGTTTACGCCATCATTATTTGGTGTAAAGGCGTTTGCAAAAGAAGGGCCGTCCACTATGGTTATGGTTACAACATCTGTTGATGGGCATCTATCAGGTGAAGAAGCCTGTACCGTAAGCCTGGTGGTTGTATTCAAAGTTGCCAGTGGGTTTTGAATTTCATGATCGTTCAAAACATTGGCAGGACTCCAGCTAAAATCGCAGACGGTATCTGCTGTGGCATTTAACTGAATCTCGCGACCTGCAATACCTACTATATCCGGACCGGCGTTAACTTGTAGGGTAGGGAGAGTGAGTATTGAAAATTCTCTTGTATTGCTCCTGCATCCTTTTTCATCAGTGGCAAAAACGGTATAGGTAGTGTTATACCTGGGGCTTAATGTTACTTCACTAACACCAATTCCATTGATGTTACACTTTTTCCTTGTGCAGTTCCATTCATACTTATAGTTGTTGTTGCCACCAGTAGTAAAGGCTTTTACCTGAGTGCGCTTGTATTCACAAATCACCTTGTCAGGAATAAGAGCAATTTTTAGGGAATCAGGCTCTACTACTTCAAATGTTTGCACTGCCTTACAGCCTGCTGAGTCTGTCATTACCACGCTGTATTCGCCCGCTTTGAGATTGCTAATGCTTTTTCCGGAACTAGAAGGATTCGTACTCCATTGTCCTTTAATGGAGCCTTGGCCATCGGTAAATAGCACTTCCAGGCTACCGTTTGCTTCTCCTTTACAGCGTACATCACGGCTCTCAATAAGTGTGGCTGAAGGTAGGCCGGCCTGGGTATGGATTTGCATCAGGGTGTCAGTGCATTGGTTGTTTGTTTGTACAATAAGTTCTATTTCATACAAGCCTTCGGAGTTGAATCGATGTGTAGGATTCCTTCTGTTTGAGGTGATGCCTGATCCAAAATTCCAATGCCAGTTCGTAATGCTATCGCCATTTGCATAAGACTCATCTTTCATCTGTATATCAGTGCCAATACACCCGGCGGGAATGGTGAATTGGGCCACTGGTTTTTCAGTGATTGTGATGTTTTTTGAAAAGGTATCTATGCAACCTGAGTCTGACTGTATAATTAAGCTCACCTTGTAAGAGCCTTTGTTAAAGGAATGACGGGGAAATTTTTTACTACTGCTGCCACCGTCGCCAAAATTCCATTTCCTGCTTTGTAGTATTCCAGTGTAGCTCGATGAGTCAGTGAATTGTGTAGAGTCGCCTTCACACAGTACAGAGGCCTTAAACCTGGCTTCAAGAGTAGATAGGTTCTGCACTTCAAAGCGTGCCGTGTCAGTGCAGTTCTGCGAATCAATTGAGGCTATTACCTCTACCTGGTACTTGCCAACATTGCTGTAAGTATGCTTAAAATTGAGGCTGTCAGATCTTGTGGTACCGTCACCAAGCTTCCATACAAACTGATAATCAGTGCTCTGAGAGACCGGATTGGTTTTGAAGCGAATAAAAGGCTCATTACAGTTTTTTGAATAAGTAGGTAAAGCTTTGGGGGCAGCTAAAATGTTGATGTCTCTGCTAAACGAATCAGAGCAGGCTACTCCTTTACTAATTACTAAACGGGCGGTGTACTGGCCCTCTTTGGCATATAAGTGGCTTGCGTTCTTAGAGCTATCACTGCTACCATCACCAAAAAACCACTTGTATTTTATTGAATCAAGGCCATGCTGCATTCCGTTCCTGAAAATGACGGAATCAGTAATACAGGAATTGCTTGCAGTGAAATGCACTTTTAATGAGGAGTCCACTTTAATGGTTTTGGAAAAAGAATCAATACAGCCAGGTCCCTCAAGTCCATAGAGAACTACCTTATAGCTGCCAGGTCCTGGGTAGGTATGCAGCACTTGTTGTTCATTTTCAGGTTGGCTGCCATCACCAAAATTCCAGACCAGTTTTTCACTGTTTCGTCTCCTAAAAGTGTCCTTGAAGCTCACTCCATATCCAATGCAGTTTTGGTTGTACAGAAAATGTAGGTTGCGTGTGCCTTTTACGAATACCTTTCGGGAAGTGGATGCGATACAGTGAGAGTCGCTTACTGCAGTTAAGTGGACTTGAACAATTGTGTCAGAAGTGTTTTTGAGCGGAAAGTTGGTTTCAAACCCAGAGTAAGATCCTACGCTGGTTGACCAACTGGAAGTGAAATTTCCGTAGGCAATGGTAGTGGCATTTCTGGGTTTCATTGTGTCAGAAAAACAGAAGCTATCTTCCAGAAGCATACGAGCCGATGGGGTGGCGTCGAATATAAATTTGCCCTTTAATGAAGTGTCGGTACACATACCCGAGGTGTACTCCCGTCTATAGAACATATCTTGAACAAAAGCCCTGCTAGGTAAATATGCCCTATTGCTTTTAGGGATGTTTTTCCATTGAGAAAACTCAGTTCTTACATGCCATTTATATTGTATATGGTGCTTGTCTTTAAAGCTATCGGCAAATATGGTTCCTGTGTTTCCGTCTTCCCTGCAACCCGAACTTATTCGTTTAAAAAGATCAGGACATAAGGTAGTAAGAAGAACATCGCTTTGTCCGGCTTTACTATTCTGAACAGCTTTTAAGGTAGTGTAATCAGTACTTTTTGTAGACCCTGTAGTGGCTTGTCCACCGAAGTAGAAAATGGCGTCACAAAGAGAATCGTGGTCATTGCCACCCACATAAGTGGTATTAATAATGCCGGCAATAGTAGTGTCAAGGTTGAGCATGAAACCATCGGTTCCCTTGCTTTTTTTCAGCCTTAGAATTCTTTCGTCAAAGTTCGCCATGTATAAGTCATCGCTTTTGGTATTTCCTGAAACTACCAGGGCAGTATGGTACCAATCAATAGAAGAAGCATGATCAGCTTCTGTACCACCATAAAACCGCGACCAGGACAATGGGCCATAAGGCTTGAATCCGGCCACAAATATGTCCGTTCCCCCGCCACTAAATGTATCAATTACGGCATAGGGAGAACGCACCAGAAGGTTTTTACTTTCTGTGTCGCCTGTAATGCACACTTGAAATCGGTCGGTTACGGCAATTCCTACACCGGTCTCGTTCTCAGTGCTTCCAAAAAAGGTAGACCACTGCAATATGCCTTTTGAGGAAAGCCTGAGTACCACTGCATCAAGCTTACCACCAAGGGTATCCTGATGTGAATTGCCCAGTATAGGAAAGTTTTTGCTGGAACTGGTTCCAGTAAGGTAGAGCCTTCCAATTGGGTCAAGGCAGATGTCATTAAGCCTGTCCTGTCTTGAACCACCCAGGTAGGTAGACCAAAGCACTTTTCCTGAGCTGTCGAACTGAGCAACAAAGCCATCCGTGCTGTCCTTTAAGTTTTTTTGCTGAGCATTTACCGAGGTGTAGAAATCATTGCTTTCAGTATAACCCGCCACATAAATATGCGTTCCGGATGCATTTACCTGCAAACCTGAACCGTAGTCGTTTTTACTTCCTCCAAAATAGCTGGCCCATTTCCATTGACCACTGGCATCAAGTCGTATCAAAAAAGCGTCACTTTCACCACCATGATTTTTCTGATGTACTCCATCCGATACAGGAATAGAAGTGCCGCTAAGTGTGGTGGCCAATACATATACATCGCCACCCGGCGATACAGAAATATCATTGCTTTGCTCCTGGAGTAGGCCACCGAAATAGGTAGACCAAACAAGTTGTCCCAGGGTATCAAACTTTGAAATGAAGAGGTCAGAATTTCCGGTTAGTGTATCCTGGTGTGCACCGAGTGTTTTTGGGAAATTATTGCTCAAGGTATGACCCAGTACGTACAAATAATGTGTAGAATCGGTAGCCAGTGCTGTGCCCACATCTCCCAGTGAACCGCCTAAATAAGTAGACCAAACCAGGTAAGGGTCAATAACTAGGTCTTCAGATGAGTCATACTGGCCTATTTGAAAGGAAAGGACGTTTCCCTCGAGTTGATAGCTACTGTGTATTTCCTTGCCTTTTTTCTGAAAGCTGTAGGGAGCTTTTTCTTCTATGATACCAAGCTCGGTGCTTACCAATAGACTTCCATATTCATCAATGGCCAACGGGCTATCAAGTCCGGTATATTCAATTTTAATGGCATTAGGGTTTGCTCCGGAATGAACTATGAACTCATATTTAATAGCGCCATCGGTAGTGAAAAAATAGCGCAGGTCTATATCCGGGTATACATTTTTGTAAACAAGGGCTTCGTAGTGCCTTGCCCTGGGTGCATGTTCATGGCTATGGTAAAAGGTAGAGAACGAAGAAAGTAGTTTCTGTCCGTGAAGCTCAGCATCACTATGTGCGTCAATAAAGTTTAAGTCGATACGGTGTTGTCTCAGGCGACCATTTGTTTCCGCAAGTCTTTTTACATAACTAAGTCCTCCTTTTCTGAAAAAAAGACTGTTGTTTCCCTGGTGGGCTACAAACAAGATCTCATCAGATAAATGAGATTGCCCATGGCTTTCGATAAAATATGAGGCTTTTGCGGGATTCATAGACGCTAATGCCGAACTGCCATACAGCAGGAGCGTTATCACCATGAACTCCAGGCTCAATACCCTAGAGGCAACTTTTTTCAAATCCATCCCACTCAATTGTATACTTCATTACGAAGAACGAGATCGTATTGTTGGGCACTATGAAAAGGAATTCCTTTTATCACTTCCATACATTTATTCAAGTACCGTGACACTGCCGGTAAGGGCATCACTCCCGTCTTTTAGGTCAATTACATAATAATAAGCACCAGAAGGCACGGGCTTACCATTATTGGTTCCGTCCCAGGTATCTTTTGCATTTTTCGTTTGAAATACAGCTGCCCCCCATCTGTTATATACAGTTACTTCAGTGTCTTCAAAAAAGTCCAGATTGCGTATTTCCCAAGTGTCATTTACCCCGTCCTGGTTTGGCGTGAATGAGTTGGCAAAAAGCAGTTCCTTTAGCACTACAATTTCTACCTGATCGCTGGCCGGACAGGTCCCTTCTGCACTTACGGTCACTTTTAGAAATGTAGAATGGTTGAGGGTAGCCAGTGGTGTTTGCTGTAAGTGGTTGTCAAAAGCTGCAGACGGGCTCCATGAGTAATTACAGCTTGTATCACATTCTGCATGTACTCTAAAAGGTCTTCCTTCAAGGGCGTATAGCCTGGGGCCTGCATCCACCTTAAGAACAGGTTGGGTAATAACGTCAACCGTTTGGGCCACGCTTTTACACCCTCTTGAGTCAACGGCAACTGCCGTGAACTCCTTGTTAAACCTGAGCTTTGCCTGTGCCTTTTCGTTTTGAATAGATATAAAGTTACAGTTAGGCTTATTACATGACCAGGTAAATGTAAAAGGGGCCGTACCTCCCAATGGCCTGGCATATAGATTGGCAGTTCCGTTTTCGCAAATAGTAATATCAGGCATATCGGCTATGTACAGCGAATCGGGTTCTTCAAGTTCATACTCCTGAGTTATGGTGCAGCCCATTTCATCCTTTAGTACTGCGGTATAAGTGCCTGCCTTAAGGTTGCTTATAGTGGGTTGTGTGAGTGGTGGTGTCATATTGGGCCAACTTATGGTAATAGGAGCAATGCCACCACCACCTCTTACAGTGAGGCTTCCATCTTGAAGGCCGTAACACCTCACAGGGTTTCGCGCATCAAGAATGGCTACCAGAGGAAAGGGCTGTATTACGTTTTTAATAACAAAGTCAGTACAACCATTTATAGTAGTTGCTGATAGGCGTGCCTGAAACGTGCCTCCCCGCTGATAGGTATGAGTTGTGTGCTCGGTGCTATCTTTACTTTGGTCTCCAAAATTCCATTTCCACTCACTAATGGCATCAGTAGAAACTGTGGTATTCCTAAAGGTTACACTATCGCCAAAACAGGCAGTGTCTCTTTTAAAAGATGCTTTAGGGCTTGGGTGAATTTCAATCGTTTTTGAAATTGAATCGGTGCATCCCGAGTCTGATTCAGCTAGTAAGCTTACCGTGTATGTACCGCTGACGTAGGGGTGTACTGGATTTTCAACTCTGGATTTTGCCAAGTCTCCAAAGTTCCAAAGCCATGAAATGGTACCTGAACTTTCCTGTGATATATTATTGAACCGTGTTAGGATTCCCCCACAGTGCCCGTCTATCGTAAAGTCTGCCTTAAGTAGGGAGTCATGGAACACTTCCAGCGTGTCGCTTCTGGTACAGTGCAAGCTGCTGCTTTGGGCCTTAAAGATCACTTTGTGCAGGTCGTATTTCTTGTACACGTATGCAAAATCAGTTAGGTTCTTAATTTCTGTTCCATCACCCAGGTTCCATGTAAAGGTGAAAAAGGAGTCGGCCCCAGTAACAATTGCTTTGAAAAAAGTACTGTCGGTTGTACAGGAAGTGATGGCCGTGGCGGCGATTTGGGGTGGGGTAATAATTTGAATTTCCTTACCTATAGTATCAGTGCATCCATGTTTGTCATAGGCCACAAGCCTGACCGCATATTTACCGGTATTCTTATAGGCGTGATTTGCGCGATAGTCCCATGAAGTATCTCCGTCTCCCAGTATCCATTTTGCAGCTATTATGCCAGTTCCGGGAACACTCAAATTGTCAAACTCAACGGTATCTTCAGGACAGGCATTTTTTAGTTTAAAACTCGCCTTTAGATTACTGTCTACACTAATTGTCTTGGTAACTGTATCTGTACAGTTATACACGTTAGATGCTATCAATGTTACCTGGTATGTGCCCAGTGCCGGATATAGGTATGAAAAGTTGCGCTCTGAAGTGGTGTCTCCATTATGTAGCTTCCAATTTAGGCCAAAGGCATATTTACTGGTGGTGGTACTCTTGAATAGAGTTGAATCACTATCACAGTCGTTAGAAGCTTTAAAACCCGCTTTGGGAGCACTTCTCAAGCTTACATGTGCCCATTGCTTGGAAGTGCAATTGGAATCGCTAATGGCCTTTAACCTTACGGCATAAGCAGTATCCACTTTGTTGAACAAGTACTTTGGATGGGTGAGGCTTGAAAACTTACCGCGACCAAAGAACCATTTGTATGTAAGTCCACCACTGGTTACCGTAGACCTATTGAGAAAATAGGTGGTGTCTCCCAGGCAATGGCCTCCGGAGTCAAGAAAGGCAGCATTGGGTACCGGGCCAATCCTAAAACGAGTAGTAATGGTAGTATCGGTACACATTCCGCCGGTGTAGATACGCCTGTATTGTGTTACCTGTTCTATGGTGTCTCTGTGTAGAAAAGATTCTGTAGCTCCCGGAATGTCTTTCCAGTCAAAAAGAGTTTTTATCTGCCATTGAAAGCTTATTGGGTAATTGGCCTTGAACCTATCAGCCGTAATGGTGGGGACATACCCTTTCTCATGACAATAACCACCTAAAATATAGCGAAACAAGGCTGGGCAGAGTGTAGTGAGAATGGCATCAGAACCTCCATCTTTACTGCCTTGTCTTGCCCCGGTGCTTATGTGATAGTCGTTGCTAAGACTGTATCCGGTCAAGGCCTGCCCACCAAAATAAAATTTGATGTCAGTAAGGTAGTCAGCCCCCGCACCGCCCAGATAAGTGGCTCTGAGAAATTTTCCATTGGTATCCAGATTAAGTGTAAAGCCGTCATATCCGGCTTTTTTGTTGTACTGGATACTTCTGGGGCCTATATACAAATTACTGCTATTGGTTTGTCCTGCAATGGCCACTGCTTTATGGTACCAATCAATAGCTACCGCCTTATCGCTATTGCCTCCTCCGTAGTAGGTGGCAAAATCTAAAATCCCATTACGTTCAAAGCTAATAACAAAGGCATCTTCTGGTCCTCCGGCAAAGTTTACCTGAGCGGTATCATCACCTCTTATTTCAAGGCGTTTGCTCCCCGTACTCCCTGTAACGTACACATTCCTATGGTCATCTGCAACAATAGCCGTTCCAATGTCATTTTCATTGCCACCAAAGTAAGTAGACCACCGGAGTGTCCCCAAAGTGTCAAAACAGGTTACAATTACATCTTGCTTTCCACGCAAGGTATCCTGGTGGGCAAGGGCTGTTGTTTTGTAGTCAACACTTGTAGAAAAACCCGTAACGTACACATTATCTCTATGGTCGTTGCATATTCCGAGTAGTTCTTCGGCTCCGGTTCCTCCCAGGTAAGTGGCCCACCTAAGCGTGCCACCAGAGTCAATATTGAGCACAAAGCCATCGCTATCACCCTTGAGTTTTTTTTGAAAAGCAGATGGGCTTATCGGCAGATTCTTACTCAATGTATACCCACTTATATATATTCTCTCTCTTGAGTCTATCGAGATGGCAGTGGCTACGTCAACGCTGTCGCCGCCATAGTAGGTTGCCCATTGAAGTGTGCCATCGCTACTTAGCTTCATGATGAAGGCATCAGAGTTTCCCTTTAAGCTATCCTGAAAGCTGCCACTGTTTGTTTTTAATGTACTTGTAGTATTGGCCACCAAATAAAGAGCGCCTCCGGGACTGGCCACAATATCTACTCCAAGGTCTTCTTCCAGCCCCCCAAAATAGGTTGACCATACCAGTGCACCGCTAGAGTCAAACTTGGACACAAAAGCATCCATTTTGGCAGTGAGAGTGTCTTGATGAGCTCCTGTGCTGGTAGGGAAATTGAAACTGGAGGTTCCACCGCACATGTATAGGTAGTTTTTATCATCATGACTTAAGGCAGTACCAAAATCATTAAGACCACCGCCATGGTAGGTAGACCATGCTATATATGGGTCAATTATAAGTGTACCAGTTTTATCATAAGTTCCAACATTAAATGAGAGAACATTTTCAATCAGCTTATAAGAGCTTTCTATCGTCTCATTACTCTTTTGGTAAGAGTAGGGGGCGGCCTCATGAATGTATCCATGTTTTGAAGGAACAATAAGCGCTCCCGCCGAGTCCAGTTCCAACTTGTTTTCAAGTCCTTCATAGGCTATTCTAATGTCATCAACGTTGCCCCCGGGGTGTATTATAAACTCGTACTTAAGTTTTTTTTCAGCCGTGAAGAAGTAACGCAGGTCAACATGATCGTAGATGTCTTTATAAAGCACTTCATTGAAGTGTTGGGCTTTAATAGTATTTCTACCGTTTAAGGACTGAAAATTGGAATGTGATGCCAATTCCGTTCGTCCTTGTATTTGCACATTATCGTTTGAGTTAAGAAAGGTGAGGTCAATTCTATGTTCATTAATAGCCCCCTGTCTGTTTACATCGCGCATCACGTACCGAACTCCCTTGTTGCTAAAAAAGAAGCTGTTGTTTTGCTGATGTGCCGAGTAAAAAATGTCTGGAGGGATGGATGATTGACCTTTGTTCTCAACAAAGAAATTTTGGGCCGTAGATCGGGTAGTGGCCTTTACAGTGGCCGAAAATAGCAGGCATAGCCATAGCAGGCTTAGTGGGAGGTAGGTTGATGGTTTCACATCCTGGTTTTTTAGAATCTAGCCGCGCCTTCAGATTCTGTTTACATACTTACGTAAAAGAGTTGGCGGCTGTTGGGCATCCTATGGCAATTAGAATGCTCAATAATTCTGAATAGACCATTACGGTTTTCAGGGGCATTTTTTGCCTGATTGTTTGAATGTTGTTTTGCTAAGAATGTAACAATAGTATGGTGGCCTTAACACGAATAGGAACCCAGGAATTTTACTTTTGCTATCCCATGAAAAATGCCGCGTTTTTCCTACTCCTTTTGGTATTTGCTCCTTTTCAAACCCTTCTTGGCCAGCAGTTGGTGTCCAGTATCAGAGGTACTGTTACCGATGCACAGTCGCAGCAAGCCCTAATAGGTGCTACTGTGATGGTGCTCAACTCTGATCCATCTATTGGTACCAGTACCGATGCGTTTGGAAACTACTTGTTGGAGAAGGTGCCCATTGGCAGGCTGAGTATTAAGGTGCAGTATTTAGGCTATGAAGAACGGGTACTTACCAATATTGAACTTAACTCAGGTAAGGAGCTTGTACTCAACATTGCCATGGAGGAAACAATAGTGCGTGCCAAAGATGTGGTGATTGTGGGCAAACGTGATATCTCAAAACCACAGAACGAGCTAGCCACAGTAAGTGCACGGCAACTTTCAATTGAAAACTCCAAGCGCTATGCCGGGAGCTTAAACGATGTGAGCAGAATGGCACAAAATTTCGCTGGTGTGCAGGGAGCCAACGATACTCGAAACGACCTTGTGGTAAGGGGAAACTCATCTATGGGAGTGCTGTACCGATTGGAAGGGGTGGACATTCCCAATCCCAATCACTTTGCCTTGATGGGAAGTACCGGTGGCCCCATTTCCATTTTGAACAATAATGTGCTTGAAAACTCTGATTTTTTTTCAGGTGCTTTTCCGGCTGAATATGGAAACGCCTATGCCGGGGTATTTGACCTGAGAATGCGCAACGGCTCCAGAACCAAGCATGAGTTTCTGGGGCAAATTGGGTTTAACGGAATTGAAGCCATGGCTGAAGGCCCCTTAAAGAAAGGAAGCAGGGCATCCTATTTAGTTAATTACAGGTATTCCACGTTGGAAGCGTTGAAGTTTATGGGGGTGTTTTTTGGAACACTTGCCGTGCCAGAGTATCAAGACCTTTCCTTTAAAGTAAACCTGCCGGGAGCCAAAGGAACCACTTCTATTTTTGGCCTGGGAGGAGTGAGCGAAATTGCCTTTCTTGATGAAGAAAAGGATGACAATGACATTTTTGTGCCCGGGCGACGCAACTTGTATTATGGTACAAAAATGGGGGCTATTGGAATTACTCATACCCAGTTTATAGGCACCAAAAGTTTTATTAAAGGGATACTGAGTACTCAGTACTCTGCCAACAACATCATTAACGATACCCTTAGCGCACAAGATGTGCCGTTTAATACCTATACCAATACAAGCGGGCAGGGCAAGAACTCTTTGGGACTGATTTTTAATCACAAATTCAACAGCAGGCATTTACTCAAGGCTGGAGGCTATTTCGATCGACTGTTTTTCAATTTGGATGAGAAGTTTTGGTCAAGAAGAACCCAAACTTATTTTCAGCAGGCCGACTACAATGGAGCTACTTATTTGCTACAGCCGTTTGTGCACTGGCAGTTTAAGTACTCAAAGAAACTCAGCTTTAACACTGGCCTGCACTATCAGCATTTTCTTTTGAACGGTTCCGTTTCAATAGAACCACGATTGGGATTAAAGTGGGAAGCCGGGAGGCATACATTTAGTTTAGGGTATGGCCGCCATAGTCAATTGCCTCCAACCAATATGTTTTTTGCTCAAACAGAAACCGACCCAGATGCTTCAGCAAATCAGGAGTTGGGTTTTCTGAAAAGTGATCACTTTGTATTGGGTTATGATTTTGGACTCAATCCTTTTTCTCGCATTAAGCTTGAAGTGTATTACCAGCAACTGAGCAACATACCTATTGACGTTGACAGGTCTTCCTATTCAGTGCTTAATCAGGGAGCGAATTTCTATTTTGACTTTCCGGATTTTCTGGTAAATGACGGAACGGGGGCTAATTATGGAATAGAGTTTACCTTGGAACGTTTTCTTGAAAGAGGCTTTTACTACCTTGTAACAGCTTCTTTGTTCGAATCAAAATACAAGGCCAGCGATGGAAATACTTACAACACGGCTTTCAATGGAAATTACAATTTCACCTCATTGGCTGGTTATGAAACGGACTTGTTCAAAGGGCGTAAGAAGGGTGCTCAACTCACTTTTACGTCCAACGCACGTTTTACGCTGAATGGAGGGCAGCGCTACACGCCCTTTGATTTGGAACTGTCAAAAATTGCAGGAACCGGAGTACTGGATGACACGCAAACTTTCGAAAGTAAATTCGAAGACTATTGGCGCATAGACACACGTTTTGGTGTGAAACGGAACGGAAGTAAAGTAACACATGAACTGGCTATTGAACTACAGAATGTTACAGGCAGGCAAAACGTGTTTACAGTTCAGTACAATCCTGATATGCAGGAGGTAGAAGAGCTGTACCAATTGGGCTTTCTTCCACTGCTTCAGTATAGGCTTTATTTTTAGTTCAAAAAGGTTCGCAATGTTTTACTTACGTACTTTTGTAGCTCAAAATTTTGAACAATGATTTATCTCATGGGAATGCCCGGCGGATGGGAATGGATTTTAATAATCCTTGCGATAGTGCTACTATTTGGAGGAAGAAAAATTCCTGAGTTGATGCGTGGACTTGGAAAAGGTATCAGAGAATTTAATGATGCCAAAGGAAAAGTAAAAGAGAGCATCGAAGATGGAATGAAGGAAGAAAACAAGTAGACCTACCGTATAAATTTTCATTGTGCGTTCATACACTACCCTTAGTGAAATTCAAAGCGATATCCACTCAGGTAAGCTAAGCTGTGTACAGCTGGTTAACAACTACCTCAACAACATTTCTGAACAACTGGAGCTCAACGCTCTTCTGGAAGTATTTTCAGAAGAGGCTATTGCCCGAGCGGCAGAAATTGACCAGAGAATTGCATCTGGACAGGCTGGTAGTCTTGCCGGGTTGGTAATAGCCATAAAAGACAATATTTGCTACAAGGGCCACCGTGTGAGTGCGTCTTCTAAAATCCTAGAGGGCTTTGAGTCCTTGTATACGGCAACTGCATTGCAAAGGCTTCTTGATGAAGATGTCATTGTAATAGGAAGGGCCAATTGCGATGAATTTGCCATGGGAGCTTCCACGGAAAATTCAGCCTATGGTCCATCTCGAAATGCACAAGACCCTTCTCGGGTACCCGGTGGTAGTTCTGGTGGTTCAGCGGTAGCCGTGCAGGCTCATTTGTGCCATGCTGCCCTGGGCTCTGATACCGGAGGCTCGATTAGACAACCGGCAGCATTTACGGGGACATTTGGTTTGCGGCCTACCTATGCACACGTTTCCAGGTATGGACTTATAGCATATGCGTCTAGTTTTGACCAAATTGGACCCATTACTCATTCGGCTGAAGATGCCAAGCGCATCATGGACGTAATGTCGGGTCCGGACGATTTAGATGCAACAGCTTCCCGTACAGAGGTAGACTACTCCAAAGATTATCCAAAAGGGGAGAAGTATACCATCGCTTTTGTCAAAGACTTTATTGAGCATGAGCGATTAAAGCCTGAGATCAGAGATCGTTTTTTAGCACTTGAGAAAAAACTGATTGCCGAAGGGCACAAAGTAACCTGGGTAGATTTTCCGTATTCTGACTACGTAGTACCCAACTATTATTTGCTGACCACGGCGGAAGCTTCTTCAAACCTTTCACGTTTTGCAGGTATGCTCTATGGACACAGGAGTGACGAAGCACAAGATATTGAGTCTACTATTGTAAAGTCAAGGGTAGAAGGCTTTGGTGAAGAAGTGCAGCGCAGAATTATGCTGGGAACCTTTGTGTTGAGTGCTGGCTATTACGATGCATATTACGCCAAAGCGCAAAAGGTAAGACGCCTGGTAAAAGAGCACAATGACAAGGTTTTGAGTGAAGCCGATTTTATAATGCTGCCCATGACGCCTCACGAAGCCTTCAAATTTGGAGCAAATGAAGATCCTATAGCCATGTACCTTGAAGATATCTTTTGTATGCAAGCATCTTTGGGCGGTTTGCCTGCTATTTCTGTGCCCATACAGCCAGGAGCTTCAGGTATGCCTTTGGGTGCTCAAATAGTATCAAAAGCGTTTACTGAATCTCAGTTGCTCGACTTTGCAACAGAGATTCATGGGCTGTCGCAAAACCTGCTGTAAACACCATTGTTAACAATCAAGGCATTGACTCATACGTTTTTGGCGTTCTTTGAGTTAATGTTCTAGCAGTACATTATGAATTCTCGATTTTTTCTATTGCCTTTAATGGTAGTCTCGGCTTTTATGGCCCGGGCTCAGGGGCCTTCTATACCAGCAGATATTGACCATCCCGCACATGTGGTTCAGGTGCAGGATCAGCTGGACTCTATTGTGTTGAGTTACTTCATCAAAAAGAGCCTCGAAAGCAAATTAGTACTCAGCAAAGAGCTGGATTCTTTGACTATACCAGAACCCAGTGATTCTGTTTTAGAAATGCGCCTTGAAGCGGTGAACTCGTACATCCCATTGGATTATAACGACAAAACCAAGGCCTTCATTAGCATGTACACTAAAAAGAAAAGAGAACTGGTGCCTTACCTCATAGGCCTTTCGGAATATTACTTTCCAATGTTTGAAGCAGAACTCGATAAGCAAGGTTTGCCTCTGGAGTTGAAATATCTACCGGTTATTGAATCTGCGTTAAAACCCAAAGCTGTGTCAAGAGCAGGAGCTGTTGGTCTATGGCAGTTTATGTACGGTACGGGTAAGTACTGCGGGCTTAGCATTACGAGCTATGTAGATGAAAGAAGAGATCCCTTAAAGTCGTCAGAAGCAGCGTGCAGATACCTTAAAGAGCTTCACGGAATGTTTGGTGATTGGCACCTGGCCATAGCAGCATACAATTGTGGCCCGGGTAATGTAAACAAGGCCATTAGAAGGTCAGGAGGGCGTACCAATTTTTGGGAAATCTACAATTACCTACCTAGAGAAACGAGAGGGTATGTGCCTGCCTTTATTGCTGCAGCTTATGTATTTCACTACCACGAAGACCATAACATTGGCATTGCAGAGTTAGAGTTGCCAAGGTTAGTAGATACCATTGTGGTAACCGACAAAGTACACTTGGTAGACCTCGCTTCAGAATTGGACTTACCTGTCGATTTAGTAAGAGAGTTGAATCCACAATATCGCGTAGATGTAGTACCTGCATCAGATAAAACACCCTATAAGCTCATATTACCACTTGAAACCTGTTTAAAATTTAGTGACTGTTCTAAGAATGCCTATGTGCTTTATGAAGAGCGCAATAGGGGGCGCACCACGGCTCCAAATACCAGAAGCTATAGAAGTGCTCCAAGCGTTTCAGGCAAGGCCGCTATTTATTACACAGTGAAAAGTGGAGATAACCTTGGTTATATTGCTGACTGGTTTGATACGTATGTTTCCAGCATTAAATCCTGGAATGGTTTGTATAGCTCCAATATTAGGGTAGGCAAGAAACTGCTGATCTACGTGCCAAAAGACAAAGAGAGTTTTTATGCCAGTGTCAACACTATGAGCTTCACTGAGAAAAAGAACATTTCAAGTCACAGTAGTTTTTCTACCAGTTCTACTACCACTTCTTCTTCAGGCACATCAACACAAAGTAGCTCTGCGCAGGGATATATTACCCACCAGTTTAGAAGCGGAGAATCGCTTTGGGAATTGTGTCAGAAGTACCCCGGCAACAATGTGAACGACGTAATGAAGCTCAACGGCATCTCTAATGTGAGAAACATTAAAGTAGGCCAGATAGTGAAGTTCAAAAAGGGTTAAGCACCCTTGAAAGCTGCTTTTCTCTTATTGATAAAGGCGTCCACTCCTTCTTTAAAGTCTTCAGTTCCAAAACAGTTGGCAAACTCTTCTACTTCCATTTGGAAGCCATCTTGACTTGGGTTATGGTATGCATTGCCAAGCTGGATGATTTGAGCAATAGTAAGTGATGATTTAGATCCAATTTTACTCAGCATCTTTTCACAAACAGCTATTAGCTCTTCCTGTGGCACCACATTATTCACCAATCCTATTTTGTGAGCTTCCGTAGCATCTATCATGTTTCCAGTCATGAGTAGTTCCATGGCTTTACCATGACCAGCCAGCTTTATGAGTCGTTGTGTACCACCATATCCTGGAATCAAGCCAAGATTTACTTCTGGTTGACCAAATTTGGCATTTTCTGAGGCTATTCGAATATGACAAGCCATGGCCAATTCAAGCCCTCCGCCCAAGGCAAATCCGTTGATAGCGGCAATTACTGGCTTGGAAGAAACTTCTATGGTTGTAAACACATCATGCCCAGCAGCCGACATGTCCTGTGCCTCATCAACAGAAAAGTCTGAGAATTCTTTAATATCAGCACCAGCTATAAATGCTTTGTTACCACTTCCGGTAAGTAGGATTCCTTTTACCTGCTCATCGGCCATAGCATCCTTATGAGCTTGTCCCACTTCCTGGATAGTTTCTATGGTAAGGGCATTCATTTGACTTTCTCGGTTGATGGTAATTCGCGCGATTCCGTCGTTTACAGAGTAAAGTATGTTCTGGTACATTCAATGCAGTTTTAAGGCCGCAAAAATAGATGTGCAAGAAGGAATAAGCGTCCTATTGCTTTAGGAACCTGCCTGTAAGTAAGTTTCCGTTAATTTCAACAGAAACCATGTATGAACCTCTGGCAAGAGTTGATACATCGATACGTTGAGCCGAAGATCGAAGCATTTCATGACCAGCCATATCTCTAATCACTGTATGTGAGTAGCTTGCTCTTTGCTCAATATTCATGTCAAGAACAATGTAGTTCTGTGCCGGGTTAGGATAAAGGGCCAGCGATATGCCAGGCATGCCTGGAATGGAGTTGGGGAAGCCAATATAAATCACTGAATCAGAGCTGCTGATACAGCCCTTATCAGATATCACCTTTAAGCCTACCTCATAGTTCTTGTTCACATTAAAGGTGCCATCTACCGGGTTGGCTTTAGTAATCACTGGAGATGAGCCATTGCCAAAGTCCCAGGTGAAGGTATTGTCTCCTGTTGCCGATGCGGTAAACACCACCTTTCGGGAGGGAGTGTCTATTACATAGCTGAACTCTGAAGAGGGGGCAGGATATACTATAACCGGATTGGCAATACTGTCCTGACATCCATTCTTGGCATATGTTCTTAAAAAGAGCTTGCTTTCGGTTTCTGCACTTTTTAAATAGGCAAAGTATTCGTCGTTTTCTGTGAATACTTCAATGCCATTTCCAATCCATTGTGTAGAATCCAAAGCAGCTGTATCAAACGTGTGTACAATGGGTAGGGTATCACCCTCGCAACCAGGGGCCAAACCAAAATCAGCAATTACCGGGCTATTGGGAACCAGAGATTTTTCCAGGCTATCATAGCAGCCGGCAAGTGTGGTAAGTACCATTTGTACTTTAATGGTGCTGCTGCTTACGCCTTTAATGAAAAAGTCGCCAGTTGATTCCAGGTTTCCATCTACATACCATTTGGTTGGCAACTTGGTATCATTGGCACCTGTAGTAGAAGTATCCTGGAAAATGGCATTCTGTCCTACGCATGGGAAAGTGTTTGTAAAGCCTACTTGTGCTTTTTGAGTCACTGTAATTTCTTCTGTAAGTGTATCAGCACAGTTTAGAGAGTTCACTGATACCAAACTCACTTTGTAGGTTCCGGGTACTTTGTAAGTGTGTTTTAATGTGCTCTTGTTAGAAGACTTTCCATCACCTGTTGACCATCTTCTTTGAATGATGGTACCTTTTGATGTAGTTGACAAATCATCCAACAGCAACTCCTGGCCTAGGCACAAATCCGATAAGTTGAATTTGGCAATAGGCTTTTCATTCACCAATACTGATTGAGTATAAGTGTCAGAACAACCGTTTTTGGTAGTTGCCGTCAATGTGGCATTATAGGTTCCGGCCGAGGCGTATGTATGTGAAAAACTTGGGTAATCAACAGTGTCCGTAGTACCGTCACCAAAATCCCAGGCATAAGCCACAATCGTGTCATTAGTGGCCGAACTCAGATCGAAGAACAAGGCTTCGTCTTGTTCGCATGTATTGTAAGTGAGGAAACCTGCAACTGGTTTTGCCGTGATTCGTACAAACTTCTCAAGAGTATCTGTGCAACTTGCATCAGAAGTAGCTACGAAGTTGTACTTATAAATACCTGCCGCACTTCTGAATTGTTTGAGTTCATTGGCGACACCTACGGAAGTACCGTTTTCAAACCATTCATAGCTATCAATAGATCCGGAACTTATTGTAGAGGCATCTATCAAGTGCATTGTGTCATTGATACAGGCTACTGCAATATCAAAAGCCGCAGTGGGCAATGGCATTATTTGAATGGTATCGCGAAGAGAGTCAGTAACGCTCAAGGCATTGGAAACATACATTTTTACTATGTACTGGCCAGGAGAAGTATAAGCGTAATTGTCTTTTTCTGTAACAGAACTGTTCCCATCGCCAAAATCCCATATAACGGTAAGAGGTCCTACGCTTTGGTCAGCCTGTTCAAAAGCCAGTAGTTCGTCTACACAGGCTGTATCAGGAAGTGCTAGTGAAGCTTTTAAAGGCGTAATAACAATTACCTGAAAGCTGTCTTTGTCTTTTCCTCCAAGGTTTTCGGCTGAAAGAACTACCCAATGTTTTCCTACATCGCTTAATGTAGGAGTAAACTTTACAGTAGCATCATCAGCATCAAAGGTCATTCCGCTGGGTTTTCTAAGAATGCTGTAGGTTACTGCCGATTTAAGTTTTAAATCATATGACTTCTCAAAAGTGGAGTCAACATATACGTACTGGTTTCTCAACTTTTTAAAGTTGGGTGTTTCCACAGGTGGAGTTCCCTTGGCAGTATAATTAACGTTTGATCCGGTTCCAGTTAGGTTCTTAGAACCAAATTTTGATTTGGACGAATAATAGCCACCGATGTAATAGTAACCGGTCTGATCTACTTCCATGCCAAAAACAAGGTCGCTATTGTTTCCTCCTCCACGGTTGATCCATTGGAACGCACCATTCTTATTGTACTGGGCTACGAATGCGTCAGAAGTTCCATTTGGTGCGTAATTGGTAGTGCCAATGGTGATGGTGGTACCGTGGTAGCCTCCAATTATGCAGGCCCCGCTTTCGTCTATATGTGCTCCCTTAACGTAATTGGTAGGGCTAAAGCCAGTTCCTGATATTTTATTGACCCACAAACCTGCTCCACTACTGTTGAGCTTGGCAACATAAATATCATACCAGCTTCCAGTTACACTTTTTGAACCCACGGAAAAGCCAGATACGAAGGTTCCGGAGAATAGGACTTCTCCCTTGCTGTTAACGCTAAGAGCGGTAATGTCATCTATATTAGAACCACCTGCGCTCTGAATCCAGCTTAGCTTTAAGCTACTATCCATACGCACAATGAACACATCATAACTTCCTGATGTGGTTACTGATGAAGTGCCTATTGAAAAGGTGCCAAAAAACCTACCGGAAAAGTAGACATGCTTGTCACTCAATACCAGATCAAAACTGGTTTCTGCACCTGAGCTGCCATAGCCTTCTACATAAATAGGCTTTCCGCTTGGAGAAATTTTTGCCAGAAACAAATCATAACTGCCTCCAGCCTGGGCCAAACTTCTACCGGCGATTGTGGAAGCGCCAAAGTATTGTCCGTACCAATACACATTGTATGAAGCATCTACTTTTACGCTCGTTGCTTGTTGAATACTAGAGCCTGTAGCGATTTTTATCCAAACCACTGTTCCAGAGCTATCAAACTTTGCCAGGTAGCTGTCGCTTGAGAAGCCACTGGCAGTGAAAGAAGAGCCCTGCAGTACAAAGGTTCCCGTAAAGGTTCCAGTGACATACACGTTGTTACTATCGTCAGTAGCAATATGTGAAACCAAATCCTGATTGGTGCCACCTAGTTTTACTGCCCAACGTGTTTTACCGTTAGGTGCTGTTTTTACAATATATCCGTCTGATGCAGTGGCTACCCGTTTAAAGGTATCAAAATAGGCAGTACCACTAAAGTTACCTCCGTGGTAGCTATTTCCATCTTTGTCAATTGTGAAATGAGTTGTTACGGCAGATCCTGATTTACTTGTATTAAAGGCATCTACCCAAATTGGGGACTGCCCACAAACCGTTGCGGAAATTAAAAGTAGGAAGGTAAGAGCTGGGAGTAGCCTTATCATAGTAGGTGGATTTCAAACGTAAAGTTAAGAAACAACAAACAATTGATTACGTTGTTCTTAGATGCTTCAATTCAGCTAAAAGTTGCATCTAACTCTCCAAAAAGTGCTTTAACAGCTTGTTTGACGCGGTAAGCGGGTGCATGTCCCCATTTTTGACCGCAACTGTGAATTCTTGAAGAGTCTGGTTTATTTCTGGCTTGTGGTAGAATAGCTCAAGAAGTTGGCTGTTAATGCTCTCTCTCATCCATTCAACTGCTTGTTCATGCCTTTGAGAGGCAAAAAAACTACTTGCAATAATGTCCTGAAAGTAGGTCTCCACATGCTTCCATGCTTCCTGTAGTCCGTCACCATTGAGTGCTGAACAAGTTTTAACCTTGGGTTTTATTCCTGAAGCAGGCATTGGAAACAAGCTTATGGCACGGTTGTAATCACTTCTTGCTATTGTGGCCTTCTCTTTATTGTCACCGTCTGCCTTGTTAATGAGTATGAAGTCGGCCATCTCCACAATACCTCTTTTCATACCCTGCAGCTCATCACCAGCACCAGCAATGAGTACTAACAAGAAGAAGTCAACCATTTGCTTAACGCTTACTTCAGACTGCCCTACGCCCACTGTTTCAATTAAAATGATATTGAAACCTGCGGCTTCACAAAGGGCAATAGCTTCTCGGGTTCTTGAAGCAACGCCTCCCAGGGTATTGCCGGCAGGAGAAGGTCTGATAAATGCGCGCGGATGTCTGCCCAGTTCTATCATTCTGGTCTTATCTCCAAGAATGCTACCAGCTGTTTTCTGACTACTTGGGTCAATGGCCAATACTGCCACCCGGTGCTCGTTTACGAGTTGTAGTCCTAAGGCTTCAATGAGGGTGCTTTTACCTGCGCCAGGTACCCCCGTTATGCCTATGCGGTAAGAGGGTTTTGCATGAGCCCCCGCCCAGTCCAGTAATTCTCTTTTTAGAGCAATGTCTTCACTTCTGCTGCTTTCAGCTAAGGTAATCGCTTGTGCCAATAGTGTCTTATTGGACTGTAAGATGCCTTTCTTAAGTTGCTCTAAGTCTACTTTTCTTGATTGGCGACGGCTAATATTGGGATTGATGCTTTTCAAGATTCGCTGCTTATAGCACTTAGTTGTCCGCTGCTTCTTTGTCCTATTCTTATCATGCCTCTAATTTTCTCCAGTAGCTCTCCAAGAAGCTCTCCATCATCCTGCAAAAACAGCTCTTCTGCTTGTTCTGGAATATGTTCCAGTTCCTTTTCAATTAAGTCCAGAATCTTCTCTTGTTCGTCTGAAGAAAAGGAGACTGATTCGCCTAAATCAATAAGTTTTCCTGTTGCTTCTTCAATTTTTTCAAAGAAGGGTAGAAGTACCCAATATTCATTGCTTTCATGTGTAAACTCAAGTTTTGGCACTTGAGCAATCTCTTCAGAAAGCTTGGTCATGTCGGCTCCAACAATGGTTAATGTTACTTGCAAGGGCTACAAATTAGCTGTCAAAGTTCAGAAAACGAATTGATAAATGACCTTTCAATTTAGGCCTTTAGATCTTGCACCAATTCTTGAAAGGCACATGCCATCATGAGTTTATCTGTTTGGTTAAACGCACGCCTGTTGTGTAACAAATCCTGAAGTTTTGATGGTTCTGACCAAATATTGGCATGGCTTGGTTCCAGTAGGTAGGCCCCAATCTCTCCCCGAAGGATTTGTATTAACAACTGCCGCTTTTCAGTTTCATGTGTAGTGACCTGTCGTTCAAAGAGTCGTCCAACTCTTTGTCGCAATTTGTGGTTAAAAGTGAAAATACCGGGTAAGCCATTTATTGGAATGGTTCTCACTTTGTTCATATGCCTTTTCAACAGGAGTCTGTGGGTGGACTTCTTTTTAAGGATATCAGGCTTGCACTGCAAGCTGGTTCTAAATGCTTCATTGCTTAAAAAAGGGCTTCCTTTAAAAGGAAACCATGAAAAGCGAGAGACGATTGCCCCCATTACACCAATGTAATCTGTTGCAAAGAAAGCTGTTAGCATAGCATGGGCATCGGGTACGGTTTCATAGAGCTTTTCCATATGGCTATCCAAAGCGGTGTTAAAGTCTGTCGACTCGCTGTCGAAAGCGCTACTCCTGTGGATTTTCTTTCGCAGCAAACTAACAGCCTGTTCCCAGTCAAAACCCTTGCGCTTGGGTGCAATAGGAAAGTAGAACCCTTTGTAAATGCCGCCACCTTCTCCCGTGAGCCACTTGTGCGATAAGGCAGTGGGAATAGAAGTGAGCGAGCGTTTGAAATTTGAATCACCATTACTCAAAAAGGCTTTCAGTTTAGCCCGATCCCAAATTTTTTCTGCCGACTCTAGTTGAAACGGGGTAGGGATTATCTTATGGTGAAAGCCATATCGAGACGTAATTTTCTGCGCAATTTGCACGTCTTCACTTTCAGGTGAACCTACGGTAGAAACAAGAAGTTTGCTTTTAGCGACTCCAATACTTTTTGCAGTGCCCAATACTGCTCTTGAATCTACCCCACAAGTCAAGTCACATTGAATTTCGGATGTTTCCTTGCAAAAGCCCCGGGTATAGTTCATTAACTGTTCACAAATTTCAGAAGTGTTGTCTATGCTTGATAGCTGATGTTCCAAGCCTAATTGACCTGGTCTTTCGTAAATAGTATTTCCAGTAATTTCCAAATATCCAAGGGGCGGTGCGCCTATTATACCCCTTGCAAAACTTGCTCCGCCAAGAGACCAGCCAAGACGTGAGGCCCAGCGAATGCGCTGAGAGTCTATTTGAAACTCGGGAATGTCAGTAGCCAAAAGTGTAGCATCATGGCTGGATAATAAAATCCCTTTTTCACCGGCTGCCACCTTCAGTTTTCTATGACCAATATGATCACTCGCCACCCAATATTTTCTTTCAATCTTGTCAAAAATGATACAGCTGAATACACCTTCAAGCGCACACACGGCGGTGATTCCTTGTTTCAAATACGTTTGTTCTATATAGCCAACAATTGCTGGCCCAGAGAGCTTTAGCAGATACCCAAAGAAGACAATACTGGTTAAACGGCTTTCTCGGTATTCAATAAGTTTAAATGCATCATTTGAAGGCTGTATACACCAACCCTGTAGTCCACTTACTTCTATGTATTCCTGAGTAAGTGCTTCTGAAGAATGTTTGGCCAGCAGCCTATGTACATTTTTACCAGCCTTTGAAAGGGAAGCAGTCCAATTTGGATTGGGTTCGGTTTGTAAAAGTAAACTGTGCAAGATTCGCTTGAATGGTCAAAAATAGTGCGCTATGAAGTATGGCAGCCCTAGTCAGCCAGAAGGTCGTTAATCTCGTGAATAACCTTGTCCAGATCGTCTGCTGAGCGTTGCAGCATATCGAATATTTCATCGCTAGGGTCAAGGCGTAATATTTGTATCAAGCCAAGAATATTGCTGAGTGGTGCTCTCAACTTGTGCGAGTTTGCAAATGAGTAGCTGCTCATTCTCTTAGAGCTTTCGTCAAGCTGTGCCTTTTGCTGGTCGAGAATTTCAATGAGTGAAATGTTGTCTGTGACGTCTTGAATGGTACCAATGATCTTGTGAAGCTTGTTTCTGTAAAAATGTCCTTTGAAAATGGCGTTGAAAGTATGTTCAATACCGTTTACAGTAAATCGGTAGGTGAGATGTTGAGATTCATTTTTCCTGCCTGTATCGCGCATGAGCTCAATAAACCGTGGTCGGTCTTCTCTCCTGATTTTACTTATGTACTGCTTAATACTTGGAACCTTATTATTCGTAATGCCGTGAATGTGAAAGGTATTGTCGGTCCATTCCAGTTTTTTGGTTCTGATATTAAACTCAAAGCTTCCAAGTTTTGCCATTTTCTGAGCCGCATTGAGTTTGTAATGGCTTTGCTCAAGTTTTAACTCTACTCTTTTCGTCTCGGAAATGTCCATTACAATACCAACCGCCTTAACTGGAGTATCTCCTGAAAATTGAATTCTACCTTTTACGTGATGAAACTCAGACTCATGCACTTGATCATTGAGTTGTAGGGTTAGATCAAAATCCTTTTTATCCCTTGCTACCCTAGGGTTGAGTACCTTTCCCAGGGCCTTTTGCGACTTTAAGGAGTAGCATGATAACCATTCCTTATGTCCCACCTGAACTCCGAGTCTGTTCTCGTAATGCCAAATGCATTTGTCGTCAAATTTGGTTTGGTCTTTTTCAAAGTCATATTCCCATATACCAATGTCGGCAGCGTTATTGGCAAGGTTAAGTCGCTCCAATAGGTCTATGGTGTATTCTTCAGATCTCCTTTGATCAGTAATGTCGGTAGCAGTCCAGGAGACGGCATTTACAGTTCCGTCTGACAGCCATACCGGTGTGTATTTAAACTGAAACCACATAGGTTTGCCCCCGCTTCTGAAACGAAGCTTTTGTACAGTTTTGTTTTCTTGTCCTTTTAAAGCTTTGTGAAATCGTTCAAGGTAATCCGTATGCCATCTCTTGGGCAGAATACTCAGGGTACGATTTCCCCTTCTAACGGGCTCTTGAAACAATTGGTGCGAAAGTATTTTGGCTCTGTCGTTGGCACTTATCACCACATGATCTCTTGAAATAAGCAATAAGGCAGAATCCGACGCATTAAGAATAGCCAATGCGCTGGCCTTAGTCTCCTCCAGCTCCAGTTCATAGGCCTTTCTTAAGCTAATATCATGTACGTTAGACTGTACATGAGTTTGTACTCCATTTTCAAAAATGGGACTTAGTTCCGCATGGAGCCAAACCGTATCGCCGTTCTTCTTCTTGAATTCAAACTCATACCCGTCTTTCCTGATCATGCCATTACGCGTTTCATCGAGATACCTTAAATATTCTGTTTTGTAAGGTTCTAAAAGGCCATAATCTTCATCCTGATTCATCATTTCAGCTGCGCTGTATCCGAGGATGTTCTGGGCAGATGGAGATACATAGCTAAGTCCACCGTTTATTTTTACAAGCGATGCCACATAGGTGGCATGCGTGGCAATGAGTTTTAGTTGATTGAATAATTGGTTGTTGACTTTAAACGTTTTGGCATTTCTTCTCTTTGAAGGCAATAGAATGGCAAAAGTTTCCTGTTCAATTTTTAAAGGAAACATCAGGGCTTTCTCTCCCAATACATCAAGCTCAACATGCGAGGAGTGCAACAGAATGGTTTCGATGGCCGACTTACGCAAACGCACCCACAATGTGTCAGGTCCTTTGACCCCATTATTGTTTTCATCCCGCAAACTGTCGTTGACGAAAACTGAATCGCCATTTCCATTAAATACTGCCAGTATTTGGCCCAGATTGGCAATGTCAAAATGTTCGGAAAGCGTGTCCATGAGTTTGTTGCTGAGTAAAAGTAGATCATGCTTGCAATGAAGTTCCAGCCCTTTTGCTTGGTTCGATGTATTCTAGACGAATTTGAGCCATGACAGATTGTCCCACTAAATAGTATGGTACGATTATTCAAGAGACGTGAAGAATTATTGAAGAAGATCATGGCAAAGAAGAAGGTTAAAGCCAATTCACTTAAGAATATATATAAGAACATTATTTACCCAAGAAGATGGAATATGCTTATTGGTCTTGTACTTATACTTATCAGTAGGGTATCAGGTCTGGTGCTCCCAGGCTCTACCCAATACTTGGTTGACGACATCATTATAGCGGGCAAAGAAGACATGTTTGGTCTTTTTGCACTGTTAGTTGGGGCAGCTGTGCTGGTTGGAGCTGTTTCATCCTTTCTGTTAACACAGCTATTGAGTGTACAGGGACAGAAAGTAATCGCCGAATTGAGAGTTAAAGTGCAAGAACATGTGATACGCCTTCCTGTTGGTTTTTTCGATTCTATGAAATCCGGAGGGTTGGTTTCAAGAATTATGACTGACGTGGAGGGAGTAAGAAATATTGTTGGTACAGGAGTAGTGCAGTTTATTGGGGGAATTATCACAGCTATAGGTGCTTTTTCCTTCTTAATCTCCTACAATGCCAAGCTCACATTATACATCGTATTGCCTGTAGTGGGCTTCGCGGTAATTTCCTTTCTGGCTTTCAAGCGAATACGCCCCATTTTCAGAGAACGTGGCAAGATTCAGGAAGCCGTTGTAGGACGGCTTACAGAAACTCTTGGAGGTATTAGAGTAGTAAAAGGTTTTAACGCGGAACGCAGGGAGATAGGAGTATTCAGTAAAGGGGTGAACGACTTGTTTGCCAACATTAAAAAGTCAATGGTAAGCTCAAGCTTCGTTACAAGTTTGGGATCGTTCATTGCCGGCTTTACCACGCTGATAATAATGTACGTAGGCGGCCATGATGTCATTGCTGAGAAGATGACCATTGGTGAGCTACTGGCTTTCTCTATGTATTTGGGAGTAGTGGTTTTTCCAATTATTCAAATGGGAAATATTGGTACCCAGCTCACTGAGGCAGTGGCCGGACTTGACCGAACCGAAGAGTTGTTGTCGCAACCGCATGAATATGAAAACTCTGCAAGGAACATTGAAATCCAGGACTTACAGGGTGAATTTGAATTCTCAGATGTGCACTTCGAATATGAAGAAGATAAAGAAGTCCTTCACGGGGTGGATTTTAAAGCCAAGAAGGGTACAGTTACAGCTTTGGTAGGAAGTTCTGGATCTGGAAAATCTACTATTGCCGGATTGGTTGGGACCTTTATTAGCCCAAATGGAGGACAGGTGTTATTGGATGGTTACGACATTACCAAAGTGGAACTTGAAAGCTATAGAAGGTACCTGGGAGTGGTTTTACAAGATGACTTCCTGTTTGAAGGTACCATCCGTGAGAACATCTTGTTTGCTAAACCAGATGCCACCGAAGAAGAACTTGTTTCAGCAGTAAAAGCGGCCTATGTAAATGAGTTTACTGATCGCTTTGAAGACGGGCTTGAAACACTCATTGGCGAACGTGGTGTGAAACTCTCTGGCGGACAAAGACAAAGAGTTGCCATTGCCAGAGCGATGTTGGCAGATCCCAGAGTTTTGATTCTTGATGAAGCCACTTCCAACTTGGATACCATTAGCGAAGGTTTTATTCAAAAGAGTCTGGAGAAACTGATGGAAGGAAGGACCACTTTTGTGATTGCGCACAGGCTGAGTACCATTAAAAGAGCTGATCAAATTTTGGTATTGGACGACGGTAAAATCGTTGAAAAAGGGCAGCATGACGAGCTCATTGCCAAAGAAGGCAAGTACTACGAAATGTATACCTACGAAGCGCGGATTTAGTGCAATTTTTAAGGACTACGGAAGTATCTTTGAAGTCTTAATTACTGAGATTGTCTAGCACAAATCTATCGGTGAATATTCCCGCCAGTAACTTACCTCGAGTCGTGGTAATAGGTGGGGGATTTGCCGGACTTCGACTCTGTCAGAAAATTGATACATCGAAGTTTCAGGCCGTCTTATTAGACAGGCATAACTACCACACTTTTCAACCACTCTTATATCAAGTAGCTACTGCAGGTCTGGAGCCGAGTAGTATTTCCGGGCCCTTGAGGAAATTGTTTAAGAACAAGAAGAATTTCTTTTTTCGACTGGCAGAAGTGGAGCATGTGGCTGCAGATGAAAATTACGTTCAAACCTCATTGGGTAAACTGGAATACGACTACCTGGTGGTTGCCAACGGAGCCAAGACCAATTACTTTGGCAATGAAGACAACTATGAGGGCGCTTTTCCATTGAAACAAGTTTCACAAGCTCTGAGTCTGCGAAATAGTGCGCTGCGGTGTTTTGAAGATGCACTTATTGTTTCTGATCTTGAAGATAAGCAGGCACTTCTCAATTTTGTGGTGGTGGGCGGTGGCCCTACAGGAGTAGAAGTATCGGGAGCCTTTTCAGAGCTTAAAAACAACGTGCTCCCCAAAGACTATCCGGAATTGGATTTTTCCCGAATGGTAGTCTATTTGGTGGAAGGTGGGCCAAGGCTCCTTAATGGCATGAGCGATAACTCTCATGAAGATGCTATGAAGGCCTTGAAAGACATGGGGGTAATAGTTAAACTGAATACACGGGTGGACGCTTATAAAAACCATCTGATTGAGTTCAGTGATGGAACTAAAATGAAAGCAAGAACCCTGGTGTGGGCCGCAGGAGTTACGGGTAATGTAATTTCAGGACTTGAAGCATTTAGTTCTAAACCATCCAACCGTCTAAAGGTAGACCGATACAATTTGGTGGAAAACAGCACCAACATTTATGCCCTTGGTGATATTGCCCTTATGGAAACAGAGCAATTCCCTAAAGGACATCCGCAACTGGCTCCAGTAGCCATTCAGCAGGCTGATTTATTGGTGAAAAACCTGAAGGCCTTGTTGAATAATGAGGCTCAGAAGGACTTTACGTATACCGACAAGGGAAGCATGGCCACTATTGGTAGAAATAGAGCTGTGGTAGACTTGCCTAAGAAAGTTCATTTCAAAGGTATTTTTGCCTGGATGATTTGGATGTTCGTGCACCTGATGTCCATTATCGGGTTCAGAAATAAAGCGGTAATCCTTTTCAACTGGGTATGGAATTACTTTACTTACGACCGTAGCATCCGTTTGATTCTGAGAGCAAGGAGTTAGTTTTCCAGTACTGAGAAGTTAAGCGTGTCCCTTTTCCTTAGGGTATTGCAACAAGTTTTGAGTTTCGTCGTTGAGATCATCTAAATGTGGATGGTATGAAGTCAATGATGTGGTTGTTATTTTCATGGCTATGCATTGCCGAAACTTCAAGCGCTCAACCAACGGATGTAGAAGATGCGAACGTGGCAGTTAACATAACATCGGAAGGAGGGCACACCGGCAGATGTGCTAAAGTTGTTATAAGAAATTTGAGTTCAGGGCGGCAGTTTCTGCGGCTCAAGGCAGGTGCGCTTTTCAAATCTTACAGACCAGAAGTACAGGATTTGCTGCTGGCAGAACATCTCGATTCTATTGTAATTGCCCCTGGAGGAAGTTTTGAAAAACGGGTGTATGGATTTTGCACACAACCCACACTTAAGTCTCCTTCCAGTACACAAAAATTTAAGCTCGATGGGCACAAAAATGAGAAACTCATGGAGCTGGCGGAGTTTCTGGCAACAAACAGATTACAGGACAATCCATACGCACAACAGGCGGTATGGGCGGTTGCAAATGGTCATTCAATAGCAGGAATTAATTACAAAGACCCTCGTAAAAGCACTCAAAAGCTACTCAGGAAAGTATGCCAACTACTTAACATGCCATTTCCGTGGTATTATATTGAATATGCTCCCGCTGACACTACAGCTGCCTTTTCAAATAGGATTTTGAAAGTGCGGGCAAAAGTGGATTTTAACCTGGCTCACAATGATGTTGTTACTATTGTGTTGCTCGATAAGTACAAACAAACGACAAAGGTGTTTTATAAAAACAAGCCTTTTCACCAGGGCAACCACTCTTATACCTTTACCCTAAATGGAACTGACATTACGAGTGACTTCTACACACTAAAAGTGTACAGCAATAGCAAGTTGATTAAGCAGAAAACCATGCAGTTGTAAGCCTAGTATCCAAAAACGACCACCAATGAACCATTGGTGATTTTCTTTATAGGGCCATTTTTGCTTTCGGCAACATCGCATGAGAAATTGGCCTTAATCTTTTTGTAAGGGTATAAGTCCGGTCCTATAAAGCCGAGCGTATCGGTTACTTCAAATGAACCAGATTGAGTGTTCACGGAGTCGGTGTACCATAGGGCTCCATTATCGTCAGCAAAAACCATTGAAATATCCGGATGTAAGGTATCAAGACCATAGGTGTACGAACCTTTTTGGAAGAAGTCATAAAAGTATCCGGGAGGCAGGAAAGTGCCGTTATTGGCAAGTGTACCCGAAGTGATTTCAAAATATACGTTTTCGTTAAAATCGCCGAACCCAAATGAGTAATCATAGCGTGATCGCGAACCTATTGAAGAGCTGCTGCCCAAACCTCCGAAGTATTTACTCCCTTCTTTGTAAGAGTGTTTTTCCCCATTCAGGGTGTAATTCACTTCATTAGTAGTATTTTTTGTGAAAGATGTAGGTTTTGGGTCCTCATCAGAACCGCTTCCACATGAACTTAGGACACAAAGAACGGATAGGGCTGCAAAGAGCGTGAATAAACGAAATGCCATTAGTTTGTTTTTTCCAGTAAATACAAAACTAATGAAGTGATGGCTGAAGGTTGTTGTGGTTAAAACCGTTTAACAAGTTGAAAGCCCATGGCCAGCTGGTTTTCGGGTAAGGTGAACGTTGAGGGGCTGAAGAAGCTGGTCTGATGTATAGGCTTTCTACGCCTATTGATGATTTGGTATGAACTTACTAAAGTAGTGGCTAAACCGAGGCCAATATTAAAACCATCGTAGTGAGGATAGTTATAGCTCCAGACCGGTTGCCAACGACTAGATCGGAGATTGGTGTAACCAAAAAAGGTCTGTGAAACTCCACTTACCAGACCGATGTAAGGAGCTGATTTCATTAGCCAATGATTACTACTCTGCCCTAATGTGCTGGCAGTAAGGGCCCCAACACTTAGTACCGATGATGCATAAGTGAAACCGAGATAGGCTTTGGGTTCCTGATAATTATAAGAGGGTTGAATCATTGCCACTTCCTCTTTGCTTAAACCAGAGTCCTCAATCCAGCGCTCTAGTAAAGAAGACAATTCCATTTCATGTATAGTAGCATACTTGAAAGCTTTATTAATTTTAGTAGCAGCCCGTCTGCCTGAGGTTTGCTCAACAAGGTATCCTACGGCACAAATATTTCCTTCATCATCAATAAAGCATGGTCTGCGTTCAATATGATCTTTGTTTTTGGGAAAAACACCTGCTTGCCAATACTCTTTTAACAGGTTGAGCAAATGAGTTCTTTTCCTGACTTGATCTTTTTTTAGATGCTTTACATCTTTATCTCTCAAAACCTGCTCAACATAGCTAAGGTGGGTACGAATTCGGATCTGGTCATCAGTAATTAAGCTTGGCTCAAAGCCAAACTTCTGTACAAAGCTCTCATTGCCAATAATAGGATTAATGCTATTGAATTCCAGTTTTGAGGCAAGGCTGTTGAAAGAGACAGACAGTACTACAATGCTTAGCAAGTACTTCATAGCGTTTGTTTTTGGTGAGGATTAACAAACGGCTTTTGGCTTGCCTTATTGTCTGAATAAAAGAGGCATAGCCCTATTCATCAATAAGTACTTTCAAAATCTCTGAAGCGGCTTTGGGAATCTTAGTTCCAGGGCCAAAGACTGCTGCCACCTCTCTATCAAAAAGATACTCATAGTCTTGCTGAGGAATTACACCACCTGCAACCACTAAAATGTCACCACGGCCAAGCTTTTGTAGTTCTTCTATTACTTGAGGTACAAGCGTTTTATGCGCTCCCGCTAAAGATGAAACTCCTAAGATATGCACATCATTCTCTGCGGCCTGCATGGCTGCTTCCGAGGGTGTCTGAAACAAAGGTCCCATGTCTACATCCCAACCCAGGTCAGCAAATGAGGTGGCAATTACTTTGGCTCCACGATCGTGTCCGTCCTGCCCCATTTTGGCCACCATTATTCGGGGCCTTCTACCTTCTTTGGTTGCAAATTCGTCCGCCAGGTTTCTGGCTGTGTCAAAATCCTGATCCATTCCTTTTATTTCTGAAGAATACACTCCCTGAATGTTTCGTATCACTGCTTTGTGTCGGCCCCACACATTTTCCAGTGCATCTGATATTTCGCCAAGAGTAGCTCTTTCACGGGCGGCTGCAACGGCAAGTTCCAACAAGTTCGTTGTATTATTTTTAGCGCTTTCGCTAATGGCATTTAGATGTTCTTGTACCAGGTCATTATTCCTGCTGGCTTTTATCTGGTTTATTCTGGCCACTTGTTGTTCCCTAACCTTGGTATTGTCTACTTCAAGAATGTCAATGGTGCTTTCTTCATCTGTTTGATGCTTGTTCACTCCCACAATTACGTCTCTGCCTGAATCAATTCGAGCTTGCCTTTTGGCAGCAGCCTCTTCAATACGCATTTTAGGAAGTCCGGTTTCCACCGCTTTGGCCATGCCTCCCAACTCTTCTACTTCCTCAATGAGTTTCCAGGCTTTTTCTGCCAATTCATGGGTTAAGGTTTCTACGTAATGGGAGCCCGCCCATGGATCAACAGCCTTTGTAATATTAGTTTCTTCCTGAAGGTATATCTGTGTATTCCGGGCTATTCTGGCTGAGAAATCAGTGGGTAAGGCAATGGCCTCGTCCAGTGCATTGGTATGTAATGATTGCGTGCCACCCAAGGCTGCGGCCATGGCTTCAATACAGGTCCTGGCTACGTTGTTGAAAGGATCCTGCTCCGTAAGACTCCATCCCGAGGTTTGGCAATGCGTACGCAATGCCATCGATTTGGGATTCTTTGGATTGAACTGTTTCACAAGCTTGGCCCAAAGCATCCTTGCAGCGCGCATTTTAGCAATCTCCATAAAGTGGTTCATGCCAATGGCCCAGAAGAAAGACAATCTCGGCGCAAAGGCATCAATATCAAGTCCTGCTGCCAGCCCCGTTCTAATGTATTCCAAGCCATCCGCCAGGGTATAGGCCAGTTCAATATCCGCTGTGGCGCCAGCCTCCTGCATGTGGTATCCTGAAATTGAAATAGGATTGAACTTGGGCATTTTCTGGCTACAGAACTGGAAAATATCTCCAATAATCCTCATAGAGCCAGCAGGTGGATATATATATGTATTTCGAACCATGAACTCTTTCAGAATATCGTTCTGAATGGTTCCGGCTAGTTTTTCAGGAGAAACTCCCTGTTCTTCAGCAGCTACAATGTAAAAGGCCATAATGGGCAATACTGCTCCATTCATGGTCATAGATACAGACATCTTATCCAGGGGGATTTTGTCAAAAAGGATTTTCATGTCTTCCACCGAATCGATGGCTACTCCCGCTTTACCTACATCACCAAGCACACGTTCATGATTTGAATCATATCCGCGGTGAGTGGCAAGGTCAAAGGCTACCGAAAGTCCTTTTTGACCTGCGGCGAGGTTTCTTCTATAGAACGCATTGGAATCTTCAGCTGTGGAGAAACCTGCATACTGACGAATAGTCCATGGTCTGGTAAGGTACATGGTAGAGTAGGGGCCTCGCAAATAAGGAGGGAGCCCGGCAGCAAAATCTAAATGCTTGAGTTCTTCAGAATCTTCACTGGAGTAAAAACTTTTAACCGCAATGCCTTCAGGGCTGTCCCATTCATTTTGAGATAAAGAAGCGGCCTTTTTCACTTCTGAAGGACTGGCTAATGGTATGTTCTGAAAAGATTTTCTCATGACTTAATCATTCATCATTAGTTGTATGTAGGTCTGATTACCCGGAATGCGCGCAGCATATACAATATTGCCATTTGACAACTTATAGCTGGCGTAAGGAATGGCTTTAAGGTGGCGGTATTTTTTTTCCAAATTGGGTGACTCCTTGGTCCAGGAACCATCTTCCCCAATAGAAACAATGCTCATGTCTTCTTTGCTGGGAGTTCCTGCTGTTTTTAGTGCTATTCCGTCCAGTTTTTCAAGAGGCTGGGTGACCAAAATCAGAAAGCCGTTTTCAGTAGAAACTACTTCGTGCACATAGTATGGAATAGGATAGCAATCAGGAGATTTTTCCTTGATTTTCCGCTTCATTGCCTTAGTCCAGTTGATTTTGCCCTGTGTGTTCACACTTCCAATTAAAATATCGCCGTATTGCCAGTTCGGATCTTCGTCGCCAGGTAGAGATCTTGGTTGCTCGCTCATGGAGAACAAAATATTCTTGTCTTTCGACAAACTAATGGCTCCCAGTTCCAGGTCTTTGGAGAAATAACTTTTTCCCTCTTCAGCCTTCTCAAGGTATTTATCATAATCGTCAACGGAGCGCAGTTGTGCATGCGCTTCAGCGGGGAAAATTGAAGAATGTATTTCAAAGGAAGTAAGGTCCTCAATATCTAGTGTGGCTACATAAAAGTCCGGCGTTTTTTGCCTTAGGTTAGCGCCTGCCAAATACAAGATCCCGTCTTCCTCCAGATAGCGCCACCTGGGGTGCTCGTCTTGTCTTTTAGCCAGTAATTGAAGTTCTCCTTTTCCATTTGAAGAGTTAATTGGTGCTGCATAGAGCCCAGGTTCCAACTTTTTGTAATCTGCATTTTTTCTTTCGGGCACGTGTAAGTAAATACCTGCTGCACCTGTTTTCCCTTTTATAACCTTCCATGTAAAAGCAAGCTCCTGAAGATTGGTGCTGGTAGATACCGTACCTATTGCCTCTACTTTGGCATCGGGGCTGCTTAATTTCTTAAGGGTGAATTTTGAGCCTTTGTCAGGATTTACTTCAAGAGAGCTAACGAATAAAGAAATGCCATCCTTTGACAGATCCAGACGGATACTGTAGGAGGGTTCACTCTTTTTTAACATCATTAGGTTGTAACGCGATTGGTATTTTTCATCAAAATCGAAAAGCAATGTTTCTTTTTTGGAGCGTTTCAGTGTTTTTAGGTCTACCCAGGTAACCTTGGTTTCCCTTTCCTTGGGAGCATCCCATAGTACAGCAATTTGATCGCCAAGAATCCTGGCGCCCAGATATACTTTACCCTCCAATTGCTGGAGCTCGTAGATGTCGTCAAGAAGGAGCTCCTTCTTCATTTTCATAGTAGCCTTGTCATAGGCTCTTATGGACATTATCATTCTTGCTCTCATACTCACCGGCTTGTCGCGACGGGTTTCCATCACATAAAATGAGGAAGCATCTTCTCCCAGAAAGGTTTCATGCAGCCGGTGCAGTTTCTCTCCCTCAGAAGGCCCGGGCACAATTTGGAAGTTTTGAGCACAGAGTAGGAGTGTGAAGCTCCATATTAGTCCTGTCAGTACTGTTTTTTTCATGGTCATTAGCATTTAGCTTTTTATTGCCTATCTCATTTCATATACGATTTTAAAACCTCATACACATTGGCGCCAGCGTAAATAAAGTCTTCAATTCCCATGTCCTCATAATCTTCCTTTTTGTCTCCGGGATATCCCGCAAGAATCAAGGTAGGGCTTTGGCCCGCCTGCTTTAGTGCTTTTCCAATTTGGGGGATAAGTGCTTCATATTCAGCGTTTGAAGAGCATATTACGACTGCAGTTGATTTTTGGCTTTTAAATTGTTCAACTGCTTCCGCCACCGAGTCAAATCCAGGGTGGTTATGCACTTTGTATCCACCACATTGAAAAAAGTTAAGGGCAAAGTTGGCTCTGGCAGTTCGCATCGACTTATTCCCAAGTGGCATGAGGAAGAAGGATGTCGTGTTTCGCCCTTCTTTGCGTGCTGCTTCTGTATTGACTCGCAATTGCTCAAAAGCCTCTGTGGCTACATAGTGGTGTAGTTTCTGGCAACTGTCTTTTTCCTCTTTGTACTGATATTGCACATACTGATCTATTTCAGCCAAAGCATCAAATTTTAAGTCAACTGGTACTTTATCACTTAAGTAGGGAACTGCAGGGCCTGATGAAGAAATGTTACTGAAAACATCGTCTTCAGGATTAGGAAATTCATTTACTCCAATGAACTTCTCCTTGCGTTTAGACAGGCGTTCTTCTCGCTTTTTTCTACTGCTACCCAGTTGTTCCTGAAGCCATCCGCTTTTAGAAATTGCCAGCAGTCCTCCTTTTTCTTCTACCAGCTGAAAGAGCTTCCAGGCTTCGGAAGCCAATTGCTCAGTAAGAGTTTCGATATAGTAAGAGCCGGAAGCCGGGTCTATGGATTTATCCATGTAAGACTCATGCCTAAGCAAATGATGAAGATTGCGCGAAATGCGTTCTGAAAAGGCATTGGTGTGCCTAAACGTTTTATCGTATCCATCTATTTGTACCTCATCCATGCCACCAATACTCATTGCCATGGCCTCCGTAGTGAGTCGTAGCATATTTACATGAGGGTCATACACTGATTTATTCCATTGTGATGTACGCCCAACCAGGTAGCAGGCCTGTGTTGTTTCATTGTTGGAGTATGCCGAAGTAAGACTGGTCCAAAGCCAACGCATGGCTCTAACCTTTGCAATCTCCTGAAAGTAGCTTCCACCAATACTTAGTTCAATTTGCACTTGACTGTAGAAGTCTTCAAAGGCAAGCTTTCTCGACTCCATTTGATGAATGTACTCGTTTGCAAGGCTCAGAGTAAAGGCGAGCTCCTGTACGATGGATGCTCCGGTGTTGTGAAAGGCGCTGCTTTGCAGGCTCAGCATTTTATAATAAGGAGCCTTGCCCGATGCGTATTGCAGCAGCTCCTTTAGATCGTCAAAAAGACTGTCAAGGCTTTTACTTGATGTGCCTTCTGTAAGGTATTGTGATATAGGATCGTAGTCAATACTTCCAAAGATTTGGCTGGTATCTGCCGATTTCGAAGCGGCCCAATCACAAAGCAACTTAAAGTAAAAGGGGCTCGTGTTTCCTGATTGAAAGCTGATCCCCGTTTCCTGTATGTCAATTCCCTGGAGCAGTTGAGTTAGGTCTCCTTCATTTTTAACGGGAATCCCTCTAAAACCCTCTTCGCCTGCCAGAATCTCGAAAGAAAGATTATGCGCTCCCTGCTCTATGGCTTCCAAGGCCTTGGCATTTGTGGCCGTGAAGTTTTTATGTTTTGAAATGGCTTCTCTTAGCAACCATCCATTTCCGAGCTCCTTGTGCGACCGCAAGAAAGGCGATTGTCCGGGTAACAATGACTTGTTGTTATTGTCAGTCAGGTCTTCAGCATTGTAGTAGGGGGCAAGTTCAAGGCCTTCAAAAGTTTTCCAATGCAGCTTTTGCAATGCCTTCCCTTTAAGGTCTTTCTCTGCTTTAGCCTTCCATTCACTTTTGCTGGGACTTTCAAAATCTTGAAACATAGTGTCTTGTTTTGCCTTCGGCACTGCAAAATTAGCCAAAGACTGGGCTAAGATGCTCATTTTGGTAGCTCGGCGAGTAAGGATGTCTGGGATTACCCAAGCGCAACCAAGGATGAAAGTGTTAAGCTACTCAGGTAAGAGAATATTCTGGCTAGGCCCTTCGTTACGAATTCCTCAAAAAGGAATAGGATGAAAAAGGTATCAGTATTCATTATTTTATCGTCGCTTACAATATCCCAAGCCTGGACGCAAAGCAGAGTAGCCCTGGTAAACCATGTATGGTCAAACACCTATACCTTCGACCAGTCAAGGACGTCTGTTATAAGCGGCATAAATCCTGCCTTGCAATTGGGTGGCGACAAAAGATGGATCACTGAGATAGGGATAAGCAACCTTACCATGGGAGCCTCAGAGCTGGAGCTATTTGGACCCAATCCTGATTCGGCCGATGTGGTGGTAGGTCTAATGACTCAGACGTACCAAAATGTTGGGCTCTTTTTTATTCAACGAACTGCTCCCAAGCGCAAATGGATTCCGAGCTTTTTTGTGCAATGGGATATGAACTTATACCGCGCCAGTTTCACATCTGATCCACTTGAAAGTTACCAAAGAAGCTTTGGTTTGTATAATAATCTTAGGGCAGGCATCATGTACAGTTTTGAGTTGGGACAAAAGACTTTTGTAAACCTGGGATTACAGTCAAATTGTTACTTCCATAATTTTCAAAGCCTCAAATCCGTGGAGTTGAATACTAACGCACCAAATGAAACAAGCAACGATATGCAAGGCTCCATAGGCACTTTAGTGCCAGGTTTCAGAGCTGCTATTGGGTTAAAGCTACATTAGCAGTATTCGCGTAAAAGAAAAGGTGTCACGGTGCGCAATTACAGCAGTCCATTGGAGTGGCCGCAACGCAAATCAATTTCTCACTGGTCCATGAGCAATTGTTGGTGGTATTGGTAATTTCAAGTTTTACACGGTATTCACCTGCACCCTGCGAAGTGAAATCATAGGTCCACTCTCCGTCAAAATCATTTTGAGCGCTTTGCAATTGATAACCACTGCCAAAGTCAATGTACCACCGGTAATTCTCATCAGTTTGTCTGGTTCGTCCGGCTGAGAGGTGCACCAGATAGCCATTTACTTCTTCTGATGCCCAGTTAAATCCAAAGACCAAATCATCAACAATGGTTATGGTCATATTCTCTGAAACCGAAGCGCAGCCCACATTCTTTTTCAAAGTAAGGGTATAGTCACCGGGCATTTCAAACTCTTCTGAGGTAGGTGTATAGGTTCTTGAAATAGATAGTGTTTTTGGATTGAGGTTCTGAGTCCAAGGCAAATAGAAAGCGATAAGTCTACATGGACTCCTTCAAGATTCAAATTGAATTTGTTCTCTGCCATATAATATGCTAGCTTGTTGTGCTGTTACCATGCACGTAAAGAAATGAACATGAACAGACTGTTGCTGGTGTTAGCGGCTTTGTTAATAACCGTAGGGCTGCGAGCTCAAGAGGTAAATTCCGTGTTGTTGAATCTTTCTTCCGGCCTGGCAGGCTTTGGCTACCAGGAAGAAGATGGAAGAAGTATTTCCTCCACCGAAAAAACATTGCTCAGAACCAGTGCCGCTCATCTGTATTTTTTCAACCCCAGTATCAGAACCTTTGATAGTTCAGGCTTCAGAGAAATAGGAATACAGGGGCTGCATTTCAATCGTTCTTCGGTAGAAGCAGCCGACTATCATATTGGGCTGTTGGATGATTCCTGGACTTTTGACAGTCTCTCAAAACTTAATGTAACTTCTTTTGGTGCCGGACTTTTTTATGGTCGCAGCATGTTGCTCCGGCAGTTCTCTAAAAAGTCGAGTCTGTTTTTAGGTTATAATGTGGTGTTAAAGCAGCAATACTTGCGGCTTTTGGAAATAAAGGATGCACCTACCAACAATTGGGAATACAGTGCCACCATACACAAATGGAGCGTACTGACTACCGTCAATCCGCGCTATACCTACCAGGTTAGTCCATCTCTTATTATAGACATCGCGGTTCCCCTGCAAACCTTATCAGTGGGTTATGTATTCAGTAAGGAAACAGATACTGAGAGTGGACTAAACAATAGAAAAGGCTGGCTGGATATGACCGGACACTGGAACTTTGGCTTTCAGGTTTCTTTAGGCGTGCTCTTATAGCAGCCATAGATTCAATAGGGTAGTAAAGGCCATTACATTGCCTGGGCGCTACTCTTCATTTTCTTCTTCACCAAACTTGCCTGAGCGGTCTTCCAGTTTTTTATCACTAACATGTTTGTCAAGAAACTGGTTGAGTTCGTCAATTTTGGTATTGCCAATTACTTCACCAAACTCATTGATAGTAAGGTCTAAGCCTTTGAGTTCGTCATGAACACTAGCATTCTTCTTCTTATCGTTCTTCTTAATTCTTGCCATGGTATTTGCTAAGTTAAAGCATACAACCATTAAACGGCAGAAATGATTTCACGAAAAGCCCGAACATGTTCATGTTCGGGCTTTAGGTCTTTCAAAAATCTTAAATGGGAGGTAGATAAGTAATATCTATATGTGGTAGTAATGCAATTGTCTTTTTACAGAGGTAAGTGAGTCGTCGTTGAGCATTCGGTCGTTTACCCAGGTAATGAAGTCAAAGTACTTGAAGTGCAATTTCTCCTCAGGTACTACGAGCAGGCGGGTAAGGCTTTTCTTAAGGTTCATCCATTTGCCCAGGGTTTCATCGGCCAGCTGCTCTTTCAGGCAATTGGAAAGTTCTTTTTCCAATGCTGAATCGGCAAAGTCTTCGTTGATGGCAATCTTTAAATCTTCAGTCCACTTGAGGCCGTAGAAGCACAACCACTTCACGGCATTGGCGGCCTGCATGGTCTGGTATTCAGGTATCACCTTTTTCATTTCGTCAATGGTGGTAATGGCCTTCTCATGCTCGTTCATAATGAAGTGCCACTGAATGAGCTCCCAGTAATAGAGGTTCTTCAATGCTTCTGAAGGGTGTAGTTGAGGGTCTTCTTTGATGGCCTGAATGGTGGCAACATGCTCCGCATATTTCATTTTGCGTCCGTTGCGGCGGTCGTACTCGCTCTTCATTAGGTTGATGCAGGCATCAATATTGGCACGTCCTTCGGCACTTATGGTAAGCTTTGAAGCAACGATGTAGGGAGTGGTTTTCTTAATGTACTTCTGGAAGTCGGCCATTTTTCCAGAGTTGAGTAGGGCATTGCAGTATTCTAACAAGGGCTCTAAAGTGTAAATCAGCACGTCTTCGTTTTGGAAGGCAGGGTGTGCTTCAGTGAGATCATAGGCTTCCAGGGTGTTTTTGAGGTAGGAAGGGTAGTTCCTGGTAAGGCGGTCGTAGGTAGACTGGATACGGAGGTGGAAGAACTTGATCTTGGCAGAAGCGTTGGCAGGTAGGGTGGCATTGATTTTGGCCTGCATTTTTTCAGGGAGCTGGCTAATGTGGGTTATGGCACTCCACTTGCGAGTAAATTCCTGAGCGGCCCCAAATGCTTCCATGTATTCGTTTAAAAGTTGGTATTCATCAATTTTTAAACTCATGTCTTCTGGAAGCAGTTTGGTTTCGCCGTTGAGGTGAAGTTGAGTGCGTCTTTTCCAGTTGTCAATCAAAAAGTTGTAAGAGATAAGCTCATACTCCTTAATGATTTTTTCGGCCCTGCCTACGGCTTTCTGTGCTTGCTTATAGAGCCCTTTATTAAAAAGAATCGAGATGTCGTCAATAACAGCGGTAAGTTGATGGGTACCGTTTTTGTCGATGTTGAAATTTCTCATGGCCTTTAGTATAAGGTCGTAGAGGTATTTCTTAAGCTTTGAAAAAGTAACTCCGCCTTTGTCGTTTACTCCTTTTATAAGGAGGTCTTCTTGATAGACGGTCATTTCGTCCATAAGGTCAAAAAGTTTCATGTACTTATTCTGTTCGCCAACGGTATGTAGGGAAGCGAAAATTTTGAAATAACGCTTCTCGGATGGGGTCATGGCCTTAACCAATTCAAATAGTTCTGTCGATGTCTTCCGTGCCATAATCTCGTTTTAAGGTTCCCCTAAAGTAGAATTAGGTCCGAGCAATGACGAATAAAATGGGTGTCACAAAATCGGATTTGTCGGAACTGGAATTTTGGAAATGGCTCTTGGTGCCGGTTTTTAAGCGTTTATTTTGGAAGCTGTCGGAAATTTAAAATGCGCTTCATATGACGGTTTGCGGCGAATGAATCGTTTTTTACGACAAGATGCAAGGCCTGTGCGCCGTTCAGGCTGATTTTGTCAATTAAAAAGGCTCTCAAAACAGGCCCATTCTGTACCAATTTAGCATGACATTTGTCCCTATATATATGGCCATTTCTCAGGAATCAAAAACACTAAAATGGAGGCTAGCCCAACGGCTGGAGCGCTGGTGGTGGCGCAGGTATCTTAAAGGACAGTCGCCGGAAACCTATAGGGAATGGAAAAGCGCCTACTGGAAACAATTCTATGCCTTGATTGAAAGCGATGTTGCCCTTGTACCGGGAGACACCATTGCCGATATTGGATGTGGTCCGGCAGGAATATTTTCGTTTTTCAGGAACAATCCTGTAACAGCGGTTGATCCCTTGCTCGATTCTTATGAGGGAGACCTGGATGTTTTTAAAAAGTCTGATTATCCCAATACGCGTTTTATCACTTCATCTATAGAAGATTTTGAGGCACAAGAGCAGTTTAATCTGGTATGTTGCCTCAATGCCATCAATCATGTGAGTGATTTACCCTTGGCTTTTTCAAAGCTGTACGCCCTTACCAATGAAGGTGGCTATTGCGCGCTGAGCATTGACGCGCACAACCACGCTTTTCTCAAGCACCTGTTTAGAACCATACCGGGCGATGCCCTTCATCCTCATCAGTACGACTTGCAGGAATATGAAGAAATGATGGTAAAGGCCGGGTTTAGGCTCCTGAAGACTGAGCTTTATAAGAAGCAGCCCATTTTCAATTATTACCTTTTGCTCGGAAAAAAAGAGAAAGCATGAAACAACTTCTTGGTCTATTGCTATTACTGGCCGGTGCGGGATCATGCCTGGCGCAGAAACCCTATGTTGAAACGCCTTACCGGCAGGACAGTTTTAATATAAAGCGAGCCAGAGCAGTGGTGGCTTTGGAAACCGGCATTGCCGTAGGAGCGTCTACGGGGCTTTACTTCTTATGGTATTCCGGCTATCAGCAGTCCAGGTTTCATTGGCTCAATGACAACTACGGCTGGTTGCAAATTGACAAGTTTGGACACACTGCCACCAATTACCACATCAATGCCTTTTGCTATAATATGAATAGATGGGCAGGCTTTGATCAAAAAAAGGCCATGCTTATAGGTTCCAGCGTGGCTATTGGATTTCAAACAGCAGTAGAGTATTTTGACGGTCTTTCAGAAGCTTGGGGTGCCTCAGCGGGCGATTTGGCGGCCAATGTTTTGGGGGCGGGTACTTTCATAGCACAGGAGTTTGCCTGGGAAGAGCAACGTATTATCTGGAAATTCTCTTTTAAGAATGGAGACTATTCCATGTACGACCAACACGTAAAAGACCGGGCACAACATCTTTTTGGTTCAGCCGTGTACGAATCTTTTCTAAAGGACTATAATGGACAAACCTATTGGCTCAGCGTAAATCCAAGATCTTTTTCTAAGGGAATGGAATGGATGCCCGAGTGGTTGAACGTAGCAGTAGGTTATAGCGGTGAGGGCATGTTGGGCGCCAACTGGAACATATGGTATGAAAACGATCTATGTTATCACAACTACGAGCACATTCCACGATACAGGCAGTATTATTTGAGCCTGGACATAGATTGGGAACGTGTACCAACAAGGAGTAAGTTACTCAAGGCAGCCGCCCCATTTCTAAACATTATAAAGGTGCCCTTTCCCGCAATTGAGTACAGCTCAGAACACGGTTTCAGAGGAAGAGCTTTTTACTTCTAAGCGCAAGGGCTTTTTGCCATTAGATTTTGGTGATTTGGAATATTTGTGTCTCTCCACTATGGTTTAAGCTCCACAAAAAATATTGCCCGGGTGGCATTGTGCCTAGGTCAATGGTGTTTCCTTCAATTTCAATGGGTACACGCGTACCGCTTATGGTAAACAGGGCCATGTTTTGACTGCCAGCCAAAGACGTATGAATGTTCAACGAGCCTGAAGTAGGGTTGGGGTACAGCGCGACTACATTGTCTGCTGTTCTTGGTCTGGTATGAGATACGGTTTCTGAATTATTGAGGAGGTATAGCCAGGCTTTTTCAAAGGGCATGTCGCCTGCCCCATTATAAGGAAGTTCGCAATCCACAATGATGTCGGAGTGCGGATTGTATCCGGCCCCACTTCCGCAGGAAGGGTTTATATAGTCTTTATGATTGAAGGTGGAAGAATCCGTGAAAAGGATGTGTGAAGTCCAGTTGCCGTCACCTTCATCTATGTTTACTTCTTTGCCAAATGATGAGAGTCCAAAGAGATCGTACACCTTGAGTTTTGTGGGGCCAAGGTTTTGCATATGGAAAAAGGCGTAGTAAGAAGAGTCTGCAGTTTGATGTCGGTCATAAAACCATGAGGGCTGTTGTAAAGGATTGTCCAGGTTCTTGTTTTTATCCGATGGGGAATTAAAAAAGATAACCCTGCCTACAATTGAGTCTCGGGCTATGAGTGCCGCGTGCCCTCCTCCTTGTGAGTGACCTGCCAGGGTAACTTTTGACCACAGTACCCGCTGGGATTTGGGGTTTATAAATTGATCCCATTGGGCGCTGGGATAGTGTTCATCTAAATACACCAACAATTTGATCACCCGGTTCATAATGCTGTTGTGAGCGTCTACTTCTACACCATCGCTTAGGTTGTTACCATAAATGATTTCCATTCGAGCTTTTTCAGAACAGAGAGAATCGCTGGTGGCTTGCGTACCACAGAGCTGAGATATGGACACCGTGTTTTTATAAACCAGGCCAATAACATGGTATCCCTGAGCAGCCGCCATTCTACAGAAGTTGGAATAGTGTTCACCTGGTCGTGCTCCTGTACCGGGTAAAAACACTAGTAAGCGACTTTTAGAAGGCTGGGATTGACTAACAAATACTTGATGTTTTATTAGTTCAGTACCTAGATAGTCTTTGTCTATCTTGGAGTCAGTACTATTGGCCGCTATTTCGAGATGAAGCACCTGAGAGTAGGCCGAAAAGGGAATACAAATGAGGCAAAACCAAAACCGGATCATGGTGCTTTGACTATGTGAGAACTAAAAGGTTTAATATGTATCTCCTTAGTAAATAGTGTTTTACCTGTTTTGAAATGTGCTCTTTGGCTTTTTTTTAAGAAAAAAGTAGGGTATGTTTGATGTGAAACGGTTCATCTCCAGAACCAAGAACAAAAGATTACGAAAATGAAAAAAGCAATTCCATTTGTACTGGCGGTCCTTCTGGCCTTCACCTATGTGGCCTGTGAGAAAGAGTCAATTATTGAAGATACCTTGGAGAATTCAGTTGGTAAAGAAGCATTGGCAAGTACCGAAGTAGATACTGAAGACGGAACCCGCGCGAGTAGCGATGACTATTGCGAAGAGCTTGCCAGAAAGATAAAAGCCACCAGAGAAGGTAGCGATGAATACAAGCGTCTAATGGCCTTGTACAAGGAGAAATGTGGTGATGACAAAGAAGATGATGACTATTGCGCTGAGCTTGCCAGAAAGATAAAGGCCACCAGAGAAGGCTCAGATGAGTACAAGCGCCTTATGGCTCTGTACAAAGAGAAATGCGGAGACAAGGAAGGAGATGACGAAGATTACTGTGAAGAGCTTGCCAGAAAGATAAAAGCCACCAGGGAAGGCACTGATGAATACAAGCGTCTGCTGGCCTTGTATAAGGAGAAGTGTGGTGATGACAAGGAAGATGATTATTGCGAAGAGCTTGCCAGGAAGATAAAAGCTACCAGAGAAGGCTCAGATGAGTACAAGCGTTTAGTGGCACTTTACAAAGAGAAGTGTGGAAGGGACATGGAAGATGACGAAGACTATTGCGATCAACTTGCCAGAAAAATAAAAGCTGCTGAAAGAGGATCAGAAGAAATGAAGCGCCTACTGGAATTATATGAGAAGAAGTGCGGAAAAGACCGTGAAGAAGAAACAGATAATAAAACCAAGCGCATCTTTACCAAAGAAAAGTCTGACGACCACAGAGGTGGAACCAGGAAAACAAAAGATCCCATTAATAGAGGCGAGTAGGCTTCATTCAATTCGATTTTCAGGACTTAATTATTGAATATACCAACCTGCTCAATAAAACATTGAGCAGGTTGTTTTAAAGCACTTCAGCTGAACAAGCATGAATTTTCCAAGTGTTTTGATCTGTATTTCGATCCTATCAGACGGTACATTTATTACCGCTCGGGCAATGCAGAGCAAGCAAATGATTTGGCTCAGGAAGTTTTTGTAAAACTCTGGGAGAAGAATCAGCCTTTTGAAAAAGAACGTACTAAGAGCCTTTTGTACAAAATGGCAAGCGATGCCTGGGTTGACTATCACAGAAAACACAGAGTAGAACATGACTATATCAGTTCTTTGGAGCTTAAAGTAGAACAAAACAACCCTGAAACCGAAACACAGTTTGAAGAACTTAAAGTCAACTACCAGAAAGCACTTGGAGCCTTACCCGAAAAACAAAGGACGGTTTTCATGATGAACCGCATGGAAGAGTTGACGTATAAGGAAATTGCACTAAGACTTGGTCTAAGTCTTAAGGCGGTTGAAAAGAGAATGAGTCAGGCCATTGCCCAATTGAGAAAAAATATTCCTGTTTTATGAATTCAGCACTCTCACATATTGCACCCGAGCATCGTTTGGAAGGAGTTGATGAATCCTTCTTTCAATCCATTGAAGTTCCCTTTTCGGGAACCAAAGAATTGCGATGGCAGGAATTGACCGATCAGTTGGACCTGGATAGAAGCGCTTCGGGCGAAATCAAGGTAATACGAAGGCCATTCCTAAAATATGCAGTAGCAGCCACTGTATTGCTTCTGGCCAGCGCTGCCATTTGGGCAAGTACTTACACCAGAGACATTCAGTCCGGCCAATGGCCATCTACATATTCCCTACCTGATGGCTCTGCAGTGGCGCTCAAAGAAGAAACAAGTTTGAGTTATCATCCCTATTGGTGGTTTTTCAAGAGGGAATTATCTTTTGAAGGCGAAGGCTATTTTCAGGTTACGAAAGGAGCTGCATTTAGGGTAATTTCAGAGGCCGGTACCACAGAAGTATTGGGCACCAGCTTTAGCATAAGTACGCTTGACAATGGCTATAGTGTGTTTTGTGAAACAGGTCGAGTACGAGTAAGTAATGGGCAGGGTAGCCTTGAATTAACTCCCGGAGAGCTGGCCCGGTTGAATAAAAACGGGCAGTTAGGTTTAATGCGGAATCAATACTCAGGAGGTAATGTACTTAGCGGAAATAAGCAGTTTGCTTTTGACGAAAGCACGATTAAGGAAGTTTTGGACGAATTGTCGCGTCACTATAAAGTAGAAATTGAACTATCGCAAGCCGTTCCTGATACACTTTCGTACACGGGTTACTTTACAGGGCCTGGTGAGGTAGAAGAAGCACTTGAAATAGTTTCTTTAAGTCTTGGACTTAGTTTTGATAAAGAAGAAAATGGAAGGTTTAAGGTGTCCAGGTAAATAGTGTTGAGAGCAATAGCCATTTGTGTTACCTTTTTATGTGTCTGTAGGGCTTATGGACAACAGGTGCGTCTTGAGTATAACAATGAACCATTGAATGTGGTGCTCCTCCAGCTTCATGAACAGTATGGGGTTCAATTTTCATATGCCCCGGAAATGGTGGGTATTTGTGAGGTAAATGTGGATACGGTATACCCAAGCATGACGCATGCATTAAGTGCCCTTGTATCGCCCTGTAGTTTAGAAGTAAAGAAATTAAACAAGGTCTACGTTATTTATAGCAATGCTCAAGCTGAAACCATCGGAGACCCGGCTTCCGTCACTCAAGAGCATCTCAGGGCTACGGTAACTGACTATGAAAGCGGAGAAACCCTGCCTTTTACAACGGTGATGTTTAACCAGACAGGGTTGGTGAGCGACGTGAATGGCAGGTTGGCGCATCGCCTGCAAGACAGTTCAGTAAGGGTGCAGGTTTCGCATGTTGGCTACCAAAACCTGGATACCATAGTGAGTGGAGCGGGGCATTATATGTTTAAGTTGAAACCGCTCACTACCCAACTAAGTGCTGTTGAAATTCAAACGGGCTCTTTGTATTCCCAACCTTTGGAAGAACTTTCAAGAACGCCTGGCATTGTCAAGTTAAATCATCAGGTGGCAGTTTTTCAACCTGGCAGTAGTGACAATACCTTATTCAATGTATTGCGCCTGCAACCCGGTATACTGGCCGCTGGAGAACAAACCAAGGATTTTATTATTCAGGGATCTTATAGGGGGCAAAGTCAAATTTTGTTTGACGGCATTACATTATTTGATGTAAGTAGTTACAACGATCATATTGGAGCCGTAAACCCTCTTATGGTGAAAGATATTGAGGTACATAAAAGTGGTTTTAGTCCTGAGATAGGCGATAGGCTTGGTGGAGTGGTGAATATTACCGGAACCGAAGGGGGAAAAGACAAACTTCACAGTACACTTAGGCTAAACAATCAAACAGTAGCAGGTCTAGTAAGCATACCCATACACAAGGGAGCTGCCGTTCAAATGGCCTTTAGGAGAACTTATTATCAGCTCTACGCACCGCTAAATCTGGACTTCCTCTACAGTGATATTTTATACCACAGTTTCACTGACTTAAACCTTAAGTATTCTGGCAAGTTTCGCAATGGAAACAGCCTTGATATGAGTCTTATTGGCTTTAGGGATAGAAACAAGCTGTCATATGACGAGAAAGATTTGGGAAAGGACTATTCAGCTTTCAGTTTTCAGGAAAACCAACAGTGGGGTGGTAGTGTGCGCTATGGTAAGTTTTGGGCAAAGGCCGGAATTACCAATATTACTCTTGCCCAATCGCAGCTAAGCACATCAATAAATAACTCATGGATTTTTACAGAAAAAAGAATCAATGAGAGCTTTGAAAGAAAGGTAAGTGCTTTAAATGGTGTAAACGAAAGTTCAGTAAAGCTTGATCACATCATACCGTCAGGTAAACTTCATGGTGTCAAACTAGGGCTTGGATGGATTCAGAATAGTACAAAAGATTCTTTCAGTTATATAGACAGGCCTCAAACGGTGATACAATTTGGTCGCCTAACAGGATATGTAATAGACGATGTTAACTTGGGAAAGTATTGGAGTTTTCACCCTGGTGTACGTTGGGATTACGTTCCCAGCTCAAGGAAAGCATATTGGCAGCCTCGGGCCTCAGTTGTATGGCAGGTATTGAAAGATCTCAAGTTTCGCGGAGCCTGGGGTGTATACAGACAATTTCTTTCCAATGATGTGTTTGCAGATGGTTTGGGCAATTTTAATTTCAATTGGGTGCTTTACGATGGGCTTAAGGGGAATATCCCGCTGAGCATGCATAAGGCTATTAGTGCACAATATCAGAACGAGGCTGTAACCATTAGTCTGGAAGGTTTTTGGAAAAATGTGAGCGACCTGGGACGATGGAAACTTGATAAAAGAACCGCAGATCTGTTTTTATACAATGGAATTGGCAGGGCCTATGGCATAGAATACACCATGAAACGCAAGACCGAAAAGCTTGATGCCTGGATTACTTATACCTGGTCCAAAGCGGAAGAACAGTTTAGGGCAGGCATTCCGGAAGGCGTTTATGCAAGGGCTTCACAAGACCAAAGGCATGAGGTTAAAACGGCGGCTGTATTTTATATGGGATCATTTATTGGCTCCCTCAATTATGTATATGGATCGGGTTTTGAAGTTGCCAACGCCCGATGGAGTGATAGGGCTTATAGCAGGCTGGACGCAGCCTTGTTGTATCGTAGGGGAGGGAAGAAGCTAAATGTGGAAACTGGTGTTTCTGTACTCAATGTCTTGAATCGAAAAAACGTAAGGCCAAATTCACTGACTTTCTTTTTTGACCAGAATTCCAGTATTCAATTAGGAACACTTTTTACCCCTTCCATATTCTTGAATATTAGCTTTTAAGTATTTACCTGAAGCCTTTTGGGTATTGCAGCTTTCATGTCACACAGTAATATCTTTGCTACAGGTCGTTTTTAGACCGATTAATTTACTGACATGAAAGTGAAAAAAGTACTTCTGACCTTGGCATGTGCTGTTATGCTCATGGCTTGCAATAGCAAAAAGAACATCGAGGCAGAGCATAGTCATTCTAATCATGAGCATACTCACCAAGAGGCTGGAATTGCACTTAACAATGGGACCAAGTGGAAGGTAAATGCCGATATGCTACCTCATATCAATGCAATGGAAGATGCTGTTGCCGAGTTTAACTCAGAAGACGCTTCGGCTGTAAACGAACTGGGTGAAGCTTTAAAAGCACACAACAAAGAGCTGATTAGTAGTTGTACCATGAAGGGAGATGCACACAATGAATTGCATAAATGGCTGCATCCGTATATGGACTTACTCGAGAAGCTAAGTTCAGTGGATGATCAGGATGAAGGAAAGAAGTTACTTGAGGAGCTTAAGGCATCTTTCAGCACCTTTCATACCTATTTTGAATAGATTTAGGCTCTATACTTCGATTGTAGGTTGTTGACTGGTTATTTATTTGTTGTTATAACTTGAGGTGGTTCATAAATCTATCATAATCGTTCGATGCCTTACATTTGGGTATTGTCGATGGCTCAGTTAGGTTTTACTCGTTATACGTTTTTACGGTACTCCACAACAGTTTTAGCCGTGGTGCTTTTATGCGGAATACCTAGCCTTTGCAATGCTCAGTATCGAGTGGATATCAAGCACTATTCAGTGGAGTATGGACTTTCTGAAAGATTGACAAATGCTGTTTTCCAAGATCAGCGAGGTTTTATCTGGGCAAGTACAACTTTTGGACTTAACCGTTTCGATGGCGAGCGATTTCGATCATTGGTTAATGCCGAACTTGGTTCTCAGGGATCTGTTGTGGAAGGCCTGGGGCAAGGGCCCCGACCCCACTATATCTGGTTTAATTATGTAGACAATTTCCGGCTGTTAGATATTAATACGCTTCAGGTAGTTGGTCTGCTAGACTATCTTGACTATCAGAAGGCTGGGGAAGGACTCTTTTGGCCCTATCATATCAATGCGAGCGGCGAAGTGTATGCTGACAAAGGAGGGTTGGAACTATTTTGCTTTAAACCTTCACAAGAGCCAGAGTATCTATTTACACTTCCAGCTCCCGAAAGGGCCACTTCATTGGTAGCTACTAAGCGTAAAAAGCACCTGTATTTTACAAGCAAGCATAATGTGTATGGTTTTGACATGCTAACCCGTGACACTACTATGTACACTTGGGCAGTAGGAAAGTTCTTTGTGCGCCGAGAGGCGATAACACACTACTCCAAAACGGCATATGGTAATAGCGACTACTTGTATACGCTGGAAGAAGAAGGACCTGTAAAAGCTGTGCGCGTGAGTATGCTGGATTCTCTGATGCCTGATCTACAGAAAGGGGGCGAGATTTGGCAGGAACCCATGCAGGGTCAACAGAAGGTTTTCTGGATATTCTGCGAAGGGGTTTTAAGGCGTCTTGAACAGAGGCACGGCAGTGGAGTCATTACTTTTGAGATAGACCTACAAACCGAATATGGTATTCACCAGTTAACAGATGCCTTTAAGGACAAGTCCGGTCTGATATGGTTGGCTACGAACGATGGAGTCCTTTCCTTAAGTGTTGAGCCAAAGTTGTTTACCAATTATTTAGAAGAAGATGTTGGTGTAAAACCCCTGAGTGTAAGGGCAATGGTGAGACGCGGTTCGCAACTTATAGTAGGCACTGAAAGTCAAACCATGAAGGTCTCTTTAAAACATGGAACCAGTAGCTTAATTGTACCTAAACAAGGGCTGGACAACCCTTTGAATTGGCAAACTATTTCAATTACCAAACAGGGAGATAGTCTGATTTGGTTGGGTTCTAACCTTTTGAGATGCTACAATTTCAATGATAGTACGTGCAAAATCTTTCATTACGACCGGGGATGGGCTCTTATCTGGTCAATTTATCTGGACTCCCTGGGAAGGGTTTTTGCAGGCTCAAGTTCGGGTCTGCTTTATCTTGATCAAGAAAAGGGAAGGATTACTCGATATAAGTTGGAAGAAGATCCAAAATTGCACGGAGGAACAATTATTTACCAATTTCTTAATGACCAATTAGGACGTTGTTGGCTGGCAACAAATGCCGGTGTTATGCTCTGGGACCCTGATGAGGGAGTGAAGGCGCACTATGGCAGTTCAGAAAGTGGTGAGTTCTATTTACCAGCCAGCGTAGTATGCCATCTTCATGAAGATGAGCATGGTGATTTCTGGATGGCTACAAGAGGAGATGGCATTTTACGGTGGAATTCTCGAGATGGGCTGATTAAAAAATATACAACAGACCAAGGTCTTTCACACAACATCACTTATGCCATTTATCCAGATGGTAATGGTGCTTTTTGGGTTTCGAGTAATTACGGCCTAATGCGCTTGAATCCAGAGACGGGAAATGTAGAGACATTTCTTAGCCAAGACGGGCTCCCTAACGACGAGTTTAACCGTCTATCACACTACAGAGACCAATCTGGGAACTTGTATTTTGGTGGTTTAAGTGGTCTTACCACCATTCATCCCGATAGTATTGCGGCCGATACCGGGAGCTATCAACCACCATTGTACCTCACAGGTTTTTATCAATTAAATGGAGCTTCTCAAGTGATGGAAAACCGTCTGGCAGAACTTAATGAAACAGGTGAGATTACGATGCTTTATAAAGAGCGAGCGGTGAGCGTTGAAGTAGCCTTGCTTGACTATAAGAACATTGAGAATGTGCGTTACGCTTACCGAATAAAGGGGGTCTCAGATAACTGGGCCTTTCAGGATGCGAATACCATCCAAGTACAAGGATTGGTTGAAGGAAGCTATGTGTTGGAAATTAAAGGAGTAAGTAACCGGGGTTTGATAGCATCATCAATGATCACATTGCCCATTACGGTGTTGCCCCCTATATATCGGAGCAAGTGGTTTTTCACACTTGTACTGGCTTTCATTTTTGTTTTAGGCTATTTACGACTTCGTAGTACCAGGTTGTCAAGAAAAAGACTGGAAGCCGAAGTAGAACGAAGTACCCGACAAATTAGAGAAGACAAGCAGATCATTGAACAACAGGCCGACGAGCTCAGAACCCTTGATAATGTCAAGTCACAGTTTTTTGCCAATATTTCACATGAGTTAAGAACGCCCCTGAGCCTCATATATGGGCCCTTGAAAGAGCTTATGAAGGGGCCGGGCCTGTTACCCGATATGCATGAGAAACTCGCAAGAATTGAACTTAGCTCTCAAAACTTAAAAGGACTAGTAGAGGAAATTCTTGATCTGTCGAGATTGGATACTGGAAAAATTCAACTGGAACTTGAGCCAGTGGCATTGCGAAGATGGTTAGAGCGTACTATTAGGTTGTGGGACTCCCACGTTCGCGGTCATGATATTCAATTCGTTTTTGTGAACGATGTGGGGGACAGTGCAAAAGCCTTGATTGACAAAAGGAAAATTGAAAAGATTGTAAATAATCTTTTATCGAATGCAATGAAGTTTACCCCTTCAACGGGTATGGTGAAAGTGGAGTCCGGCTTTAGAGACGGACTTTTGGAAATAAGTGTAAGCGATACCGGGCCGGGTATTGATCCATCAGAACGTCAACGCATTTTTGAGCGCTACTATCAATCCGTCAACAATAGCAATAGTCCACAAGGTGGTCTGGGAATAGGTTTGTCAATGGCAATAGAATACGCCAAGCTCATGGACGGAGATTTGAAGTTGGCAAAGGGCGTCAAACATGGGAGTGTATTTACGTTAACAGTTTCCGTTGAAGAAAGCACAGAAGAAGTTGAAAGTGATGAGTATGGCAGTGCCATTCGCGTAGAATCTCTCAATACAGAACCTGCTGCCAATTTGAAGGAAGGTACGGCTATTCTGATCGTGGAAGATCACCGGGAAATGCGTGATTTTATAAGGGAGGTCTTGGGAGCTCACTATTCAGTGGTTACCGCTGAAAATGGAAAGGAAGCTATGGATCTCCTTCATGAAAGTGGAAATGCTATTGCAGCGATAGTGTCGGATGTGATGATGCCGGAAATGGATGGCTTTGAGCTACTTGAAGCTTTAAAAAGAGATGCTGGCTTATGTCTGAAACCTGTCATTATGTTAACTGCGCGAAGCGGAACAGAAGATCGTCTAAAGGCTTTGAGAATAGGGGTTGATGACTATTTGACCAAACCTTTTGATCCTGGTGAACTGCTCGTGAGGTTAAGAAACCTACTCCGACCGCGGATCGATGAAGTCGATGTGGCCGTGTCCGGAAGCCATGGCAATGATCAGGTGGAAGAAGCTGACATTGACCAACGGTTGTCACTGAAAGACCTGGAGTGGCTAAACAGGGTAGAACAATTGGTCTTGTCACATATAGATGATAAGCGCTTGGGGGTAGAGTTTATGGCCACTGAACTCTACATGAGTTCAAGACATTTGTCAAGAAGGCTAAAAGCACTTACCGGGCTCAATGCCAGCCAGTACATTCAGGAAGTCAAATTACAGAAGGCCCGGGAGTTATTGGAGAATCGCGAATGTCTAACCGTAAAGGAAGCGGCATACGCTGTCGGTTTTGGTAAGCCCGAGTATTTTTCAAGTTTGTTCTCGTCCCGGTTTGGCAAGCGTCCGTCCTCATTTCTCAATTAAGTTTTAAAGAAAACAAGCCAATGTTCATGGCTCTGGTTTGGGTGTATGTAATTGTTTGTGTCCTTATTTAGGTTGATATGTCCGTCCCATTAAGGTTTTTGTCCGTTTTGAAGGGGAGTGTTGTCCGATTTGTGTGGTAGTGTATCCCATTATTTTGACCTTGGGTTTTAGGCCCGGATTATATAAATAACAGACTCTAAATTTTCGATTATGATTTCAAAGATTTACTCAAGGGAAGCCTTGGTTGGCAAAGGTGCGTTAATGATTGCAACCGCCTTATTTCTTTCTCTATTTTCATTCAATGCCAACGCTCAGTATGATGCTCGGGTTGATTATTCCATCTCTAATGGCAACCCCAATGGAGTATGGACTTATGGAAAGGGTTCTTCAGGCTCAGACTTTACCAAGTATAGCAATCCATTTGTGAGTAGTACAGTACTTCACAATTGGTCTGAAAATTTCTGGTATGGTTTTCACAAGAATACCGGTACTTCTGACATAGGGAACACCGCTGATTGGGTTTGGGGTGCCGGTAAGTTGATTACCCACTCAGGGAATGGTACGGCCAATCATACCAAGCTTGCATTCACCGCTCCTGAATGTGGTACTTATGATTATTCTTGTTTTTGGAAGCATATTGACCGTCAGGCATCAAAAACCAATCCAAGAATAGTTTTGAAAACCGCTTCAGGAAGTACAGTGCTATACAACATCACCCTGTCAGGATACCCTGCAAGCACTTCTAAGTCTGACAGGATAACGATGGTAAAAGGTGACAGGCTTACAATGGAATTAGGTAACGGAGGAGACGCCTGGTTTAACGACGGTACAGAAATTGAGTTTACGGTAGACCTTGTAACAGCCGGAGGAGGGAACAACCAGACGATAAATGAGTCAATTTGCGCGGGTGACTCTTATGACTTCTACGGTACAATACTTACCCAATCAGGCACCTACACAGAAACCATTACTAACGCGAGTGGGTGTGATGACGTGATTACATTGGTATTGTCGGTAGGTGATTTTGACGACAACGATATTAGTGTCAGCTCATCTGAGAATACAGTTTATTACGGCTACAGTCCTGCAGCCTGTTCCGACCTTTCAGTAAGTGTTAACGGCTCTTCTACCTATGACATTGTATGGAGCAACTCAGTAACAAATGCCTCGCAAACGGTTTGCCCAACCGCTAGTACCACCTACTCCGTAATAGTTACTGATCCTGATGGATGTGAAGCGGAAGCTAGTGTCAGTGTAAGCGTTGTAGACGTTCGTTGTGGCAAGAAAAATGATAAAGTAACCGTTTGTCAAGTAAACAAGGGCCGAACGCACACTATTTGCGTTAGCGCGAATGCGGTGCCAGCCCACCTTGCACAAGGAAATACTCTAGGGGCTTGCGGTGCAAACAAAAAGGAGAGTGCTGACCTTGATGAAAAGCCTCTGCGTGATGCTCTGAACGTATTCCCAAATCCAGTGAGCGGTGTTGCCAATATTCAGTTTACAGCAACTACTAATGACCAAGTGTTGGTGGCTGTATACGATGCGAAGGGAGTACTTGTGAATACTTTGTACCAAGGTGTTGTAAGCACTGGAACTTTAGGACAAGTGTCATTTGATGTTTCTGGTTTAACACCTGGATTGTATTTAGTAAAACTGGAAACTCCCGTGCATACAGAACTTATTAAGTTGAGTGTTTTCCATTAAGAAGTTAAGCTTGGTTTATTCGATAAGGGGCGGACTTTGTTCGCCTCTTTTTTTGCCAAAGCCTGAAAACGATTCAGATTCCAAGTAAATGTTTCTTGCCCCCTTCCACTCTTGAAAAGACGAGCCGATTGATAAGAATAAAGCATTTGGCATTCTTATATATTTGGGTGCCTTTACATAATCTCCAGAGTGAAATCTTCTTTTGGTCTTCTCACTTTGGGCTTGTTTGAGCGGCGGTCTTCCGAGCTTCTGAAACCAATGGGCAATATGAGCACAGGAGTGAGTTTGTACTTGCCTAGGTTGAGTATCTCTTCAAATTGTTCTTCCTTTTTTGACCAGAATTCCAGTATTCAGTTAGGGACACTTTTTACCCCTTCCATATTCTTGAATATTAGCTTTTAGGTATTTACCTAAAGCCTTTTGGGTATTGCAGCTTTCATGTCACACAGTGATATCTTTGCTACAGGTCGTTTTTAGGCCGATTAATTTACTGACATGAAAGTGAAAAAAGTACTTCTGACCTTGGCATGTGTTGTTATGCTCATGGCTTGCAATAGCAAAAAGAACATCGAGGCAGAGCATAGTCATTCTGATCATGAGCATACTCACCAAGAGGTTGGAATTACACTTAACAATGGGGCCAAGTGGAAGGTAAATGCCGACATGCTACCTCATATCAATGCAATGGAAGATGCTGTTGCCGAGTTTAACTCAGAAGACGCTTCGGCTGTAAACGAACT